>Ga0169931_10000259_pt1 | contig 86108 bp, 79 predicted proteins | sample Kivu_15m_20L_FD_129675 | JGI IMG/M metagenome (GOLD analysis project Ga0169931, IMG submission 129675) | Freshwater microbial communities from Lake Kivu, Western Province, Rwanda to study Microbial Dark Matter (Phase II) - Kivu_15m_20L... | ecosystem: Environmental > Aquatic > Freshwater > Lake... | reverse complement strand
TTGCGTTGGTTTTTATGAATCAGATAGGTAAACTTGCCTACCTGATTACTACCTTAAAACAAAAGTTTTGATTTGTAAAGTACTTTTAATTTATTCTTTCTGATGACATTGATTAGTTTTTCTAATGAATCGCATCTCTAGACGCGATTCATTCAGGTTGGCTTAACCAGCAGGCCACTGCATCTGCCTTCCACCTAAAATATGCAAATGTAGATGGTAGACAGTTTGACCCCCGTCAGCACCATTGTTGATCACTAGACGATAACCGTTGTTTAAACCAGCCCCTGCGGCTACCCGTTGGGCGGTTAATAACAGATGTCCTAAAAGGGCTTGATCTTCAGGTTCAGCATCAGCTAATTTAACAATGGGTTTTTTGGGAATGACGAGAATGTGAACTGGGGCTTGGGGGTAAATGTCTTTGAAGGCCAGGGCTAGGTCGTCTTCATAAACAATATCTGCGGGAATTTCCCGACGAATAATTTTGCTGAAAATTGTGTCTGTGCTTTGACTCATGGCAATTTACCTATTCATCTGCTACAAATTTTAGGCGATCGCCTGAGCGTTCTGATCTGTGATTTCACTCATGGCAATTTACCTATTCATCTGCTAGAGATTTTAAAGGATTAGTAATATACATATATAAAATGCTGGCTAGAGTCTGGAGTGCATCTATTGTAGGCATTGATGCCGTGAAAGTGGGGGTAGAAGTGGATGTTTCAGGGGGTTTACCAGGAACTGTAGTATTGGGATTACCAGATTCTGCCGTTCAAGAATCTAAAGAGCGAGTCAAGGCCACCCTGAAAAATGCTGGTTTTGCTTTCCCCATGCGGAAAATTGTGATTAACCTGACTCCGGCAGATTTACGTAAAGAGGGTCCTTGTTTCGATTTACCAATTAGTGTGGGGATTTTGGCAGCTTCAGAACAAATTAACCCCGATTTATTGGGAGATTATATTTTTTTAGGTGAAGTTTCTTTAGATGGTAGTTTACGTCCTGTGGCTGGGGTTCTACCCATTGCGGCTACAGCGAAAAAAATGGGCATTAGTGGTTTGGTGGTTCCTGCGGATAATGCTCAAGAAGCCGCAGTGGTGGAAGGATTGGCTGTTTACGGCTGCAATAATCTTACTGATGTGGTGGATTTGTTGAATAATCCAGGGCGTTACCAACCTGTACAGCCAGAGATAATAAAGCACTCAACCACAACAGCTTACGCTCAACCAGATTTAAAAGATGTTAAAGGACAGTCCCATGCTCGTCGTGCTTTGGAAATCGCCGCGGCTGGTGGTCACAATTTAATTTTTGTCGGACCCCCTGGCAGTGGTAAAACCATGTTAGCTAGACGTTTGCCGGGAATTTTACCACCTCTGGAGTTTGCTGAGTCTTTAGAAGTAACTCGGATTCACTCGGTGGCTGGTTTATTGAAAAATCGCGGTTCATTAGTACAGGAACGCCCTTTTCGCAGTCCTCACCATTCAGCCTCTGGTCCTTCTCTGGTGGGGGGTGGGAGTTTTCCCCGTCCGGGGGAAATTTCTTTATCTCATCAAGGAATTTTATTTTTGGATGAATTAACAGAGTTTAAACGAGATGTGTTAGAGTTTCTCCGCCAACCTTTGGAAGATGGTTATGTGACCATTTCCCGCACTAGACAATCTGTGGTATTTCCGGCACAGTTTACTTTAGTGGCTAGCACTAATCCCTGTCCTTGTGGTTACTATGGCGATACTATTCAACCATGTACTTGTTCACCTAGACAACGAGAAAGTTATTGGGCTAAATTATCAGGACCTTTAATGGATCGCATTGATCTACAAGTTGCAGTTAATCGCTTAAAACCAGAAGAAATTACCCAACAACCCATGGGTGAAGCCTCGGCTTCAGTCTTAGAACGAGTTAAAAAAGCACGCCGGCGCGCCGTTGAACGTTTCCAGGGAGAACCCAATTTGCGCTGCAATGCTCAAATGAAAAGTCATCATCTGCAAAAGTGGTGCAAGTTAGATGATACCGGGCGTAATTTGTTAGAATCAGCCATTAGAAAATTAGGACTGTCAGCCAGGGCAAGCGATCGCATTCTTAAAGTAGGGCGGACTATTGCAGATTTGGCAGGGGAAGATGAATTAAAAGCCCATCACATAGCTGAGGCGATTCAGTATCGTACTATTGATAGGATGCAATAGGAAGCGGTTTACAACTTTTCCAGTTCCTGATTTAATAAGTTCAACAACCGCATTTCCCCGTAAGGGGATGGCAACACTAACTAGGCATTTAACTAGGCATTTAAAAGCCTGGGGCAAAAATCGGCGCTATTAAATTGTAGAATATGACAGTTGTATTCTGCCGCGAACGTTGATTGAGCGTTATACTTTGCCCGAAATGGGCAACCTGTGGACTGAATCTTACAAGTTAAAAACCTGGCTTCAGGTGGAGATTGCAGTTTGTGAAGCCCAAGCTGAACTGGGTTATATTCCTTCTCAGGCAGTTGAGGAAATTAAAGCCAAGGCTGATTTTGACCCCAAGCGGGTGCTAGAAATTGAGGCTGAGGTTCGTCATGATGTCATTGCTTTTCTAACCAATGTCAATGAGTATGTCGGTGACGCTGGACGCTATATTCATCTAGGACTAACTAGTTCAGATGTACTAGATACAGCTTTAGGATTGCAATTAGTTGCTAGTCTAGATGTATTATGCCAACATCTAGAAAATTTGATTCAAGCAATTCGCCATAAAGCGCGGGAACATCGTCATACGGTGATGATAGGGCGTTCCCATGGTATTCACGCTGAACCAATGACTTTTGGTTTTAAATTAGCTGGATGGTTAGCTGAGGTATTACGCCATCAAGAAAGGCTAAAAGTCCTGCGGGAAACCATAGCTGTGGGTAAAATTTCCGGTGCGGTGGGAACCTATGCCAACATTGAACCGCGAGTTGAAGCCATTGCTTGCCAAAAACTAGGACTCAAACCTGATACAGCCTCAACACAAGTTATTTCTCGCGATCGCCATGCGGACTACGTGCAACAATTAGCCTTAGTTGCCGCATCTATTGAACGCTTTGCTGTAGAAATTCGCAACTTACAAAAAACAGATGTTTTAGAGGTTGAAGAATTTTTCGCCAAAGGTCAAAAAGGCTCCTCAGCAATGCCCCATAAGCGCAACCCCATCCGTTCGGAAAGGCTGACGGGAATGGCTCGGCTGGTGAGAAGTCACGCTGGTGCAGCCTTAGAGAATGTTGCTTTGTGGCATGAGCGAGACATTTCCCATAGTTCTGTAGAACGGGTGATTTTACCAGATGCTTGTATTTTGACACATTTTATGCTGGTAGAAATCACAGACCTGGTGAAAAACCTGCTAGTTTACCCGGAAAACATGACGCGGAATCTTAACTGTTATGGCGGTGTAGTATTTAGCCAAAAAGTTCTCCTCGCCTTAATAGAGAAGGGAATGAGGCGAGAAGAAGCTTATGCCATTGTCCAAGACAGCGCTCATGCTGCTTGGAACAAGCCACAAGGAAACTTCCACCATTTAATCAGTCAAGATCCCCGCGTAACTCAAAAGTTGTCCCCAGCAGAACTAGAAACTTGTTTTGACCCTCAACAACATCTCCGCCATTTAGAACAGGTTTACCAACGACTAGGTATTTAAACCTTTCTTCATTAGTAAATCATCTTGGGGCGAAAATTTGTTCGCCTTTTTTCATCACTTGTAAATAACCATAGTGGGAGAGTTGCGGGAAAAATTTTCAAGGCTAACACCTAACACCAAGCATTCCACCAAAGTTTAATTTAGCGTTCTCCTGTTTTTTCAATGGTTTCTATAACTGCTAAACCAATACCCGAAACTGCTATTAGCATGACTGCTGATAGTAAATAGGCATTAGTAAACATCCGAAGCGCGTCTTCAAAAAAAATATAGGTGGTCATTGCTTCACCTTTTGAACTCTGTGCTGCTAGTAGTATTAATTTTTCCTCGTTTTGACTTGAGAGTTTCGGGGAAAAATTTACCTGCATTAGAATCTTAACAAAACTTTAGCTAAATAAAACAGAAGCTTGTCGCCCAGTGCGACATAATACTTTCATGACCGAAAGATAAACTTATGTATTTGTTAGTATTAGTGAGCAAAAAAAAGTCATTTAGCTGAAAATTGCTGTAAGCAGCGTTCAATAGTCGCTAATACAGATTGGGAAAGAGATGTAAAATCATAACCACCCTCTAAACCAAAGAGAACTTTACGAGTTATTCCCAAACAAGCATCAGTAAATAAGGCGTAATCTTGTGGTTGCAGGTTCATACTGGCTAAAGGATCTGAGGCATTTGCATCATAACCAGCACTGACAATTAGTAAATCTGCCCCAAAGTCAGCTAAAAAAGGTATAGCCTTGTTTTCTATTAATGGCTGATATGTAGTAATATCACTAGCGGGAAGTATGGGCAGGTTTAAGACGTTATTATAAAATCCCTGTTCAGAAGCTTGACCAGTACCGGGATAACAAGGGTGCTGATGTAAAGAACAGTAGGCAATTTGCGGGTGAGTTTCCACTATGGACTGAGTACCATTGCCATGATGCACATCCCAGTCTAAAATAGCAACGCGGTTAACTCCAGGTTGTTCTAAAGCATATAAAGCGGCGATCGCTGCATGAGAAAATAAGCAAAAACCCATACCAGCATTATTTTCAGCATGATGTCCTGGTGGACGTGCTAACACAAAGGCCGGGTTAGCTAACTGTAGCACCGCATCAACCCCATCTAACCAAGCACTGACCGCTAACAATGCCACATCATAACTGCGGGGGGAAACTGGTGTATCACTGTCTAAGTGACCGCCACCGCTAGCTGCAATTTGCTTAACTTTGTTGACGTAGGCGGGATCATGTGCTTTGAGCAGCATGGGCATAAGCAATGGCTGGGATAATACAGGGGTGGGCGATCGCCAAGTGATTTTTTCTGCAAAAGCCGATTGTTGGAGGGCGTTGACGATGACGCTCAACCGTTCTGGCTTTTCGGGATGGTATCTTCCAGTTTTGTGATCTAGAAATTCGTGGGAATAAATGACTGGGAGCATCACAGGCAAAGTGTTGTCAAGCAGAATGATTTCATCCTACTACTATTAATGCTCCTTAATATCCTCCTCCAAGGTTTCATCAATTGGTTGCTCCAGCATCTCTGGTACTAAGGCTTGATTACCCCTCCGTTCAGCTGGTGATTGTCCACGGATAACATCATCCATTTTGGGAGGATGTTTGATCATATCCAGCACCTCTGGACTTAATTGAGATGCCATATCTTCTCGATGATTTTTTGGCTGATTCATGGCAAATTGCTGTAACTGCTCCTCTTCAGGTTAGGATATCTTTCACCTAGGTGTACACTATCCTGAGACTTAGAGTATTTGGATGAAAAAATACCAGGATCATAACCAAGGATCAACAAATCTATTTTGGGGTTTTTCAATTATTATTAAAATTATTAAACACCAAAAAATTCATCCAAAATTCATCCAAAATTCACATAAAAATTATCCTCAAAACCCATATATAATCATTTTTTGATAGTGGTAGAGAAAATTTAGGGCTTTGGGCTTGAAATTCTGATGTTTTAGCTAGTTGCGGCTCGGCCAAGAGCCATCTATATGTTAGAATGATAACAAAATATGGCAATTATTCAAAATTAATTGAGAATAATTTGGCGCTTGCTTTCAGCTGAAGGGCTAAAATCTACATTTTTTGGAGTTTTTTAGGTTATGACAACCTCACAGGAGCGGATTATCCCCACAGACTTGCGGAACGAAATGTCCCAGTCTTATCTGGAATATGCCATGAGCGTGATTGTGGGTCGGGCGCTACCAGATGCTAGGGATGGTCTGAAACCTGTGCATCGTCGCATCCTATATGCAATGCACGAGCTGGGGCTAACTCATGATCGTCCGTTTCGGAAATGCGCCCGTGTAGTTGGGGAAGTGCTGGGTAAATATCACCCCCACGGTGACACAGCAGTGTATGATGCTTTGGTGCGGATGGCACAGGATTTTTCTATGCGATCGCCCCTCATTAACGGACATGGTAACTTTGGTTCTATAGACAACGATCCCCCGGCAGCAATGCGATACACAGAATGTCGCCTGCAAGCCTTAACCAGTGTATCCCTACTACAAGATATTGAATCAGAAACAGTAGACTTCATCGACAACTTCGACGGTTCCCAACAAGAACCGACAGTATTACCATCACGCATCCCTCAATTGTTGCTCAATGGTTCCTCCGGTATAGCAGTGGGGATGGCAACTAATATTCCTCCCCACAACCTGGGAGAATTAATAGATGGTTTAGTAGCACTGATTCACAACTCAGAAATCACCGATTTGGAATTAATGGACTACATTCATGGTCCAGACTTTCCCACAGGAGCGCAGGTTTTAGGCACATCTGCCATACGGGAAGCTTACACCACTGGACGGGGTTCCATTACCATGCGGGGAGTCGCCACTATTGAAACCATCGAACAAAGAGGGCGGCCAAGTAGAGAAGCAATTATTATTACTGAGTTACCTTACCAAACCAACAAGGCGGCGTTGATTGAACGAATCGCCGATATGGTGAATGAAAAGCGTCTAGAGGGCATTGCAGATATCCGGGACGAAAGCGATCGCGATGGGATGAGAATCGTGATCGAACTCAAGCGGGATGCTTACCCCCGGGTAGTGCTAAACAACCTCTACAAGCAAACGCCCCTACAAAGCAACTTTGGGGCGAATATGCTGGCGTTGGTCAATGGTAAACCAGAAATTCTCACCCTCAAGAAATTCTTACAAGTATTTCTAGATTTCCGTGTTGAAGCCATTACCAGACGCACCCGTTACGAACTGCGAAAAGCCGAAGCACGCGATCACATCTTACAGGGTTTATTGATTGCCTTATCTCAACTAGACGCAATTATTTATTTAATTCGTCATGCACCGGATGCACCCACAGCCAAAACAGAGTTAATTACAACCTACGGGCTGTCAGAACTGCAAGCAGACGCAATTTTACAAATGCAGCTGCGGCGGTTAACTGCTTTAGAAGCAGATAAAATTCGTCAAGAACACGAAGACCTACAAAGGCAAATCGCCGATTTGCAAGATATTTTGGCACGGCGAGAACGAATCCTAGAAATAATTCAAACCGAAGTCACCCAGTTGAAAGATAGCTTTGCTACACCACGGCGGACGGTAATTTTACCAATAGAAGGAGAAATAGACGAGCGTGACCTAATTGCCAATGAAAAAGCTATTATTCTCCTCACAGAGCAAGGTTACATCAAACGTATGCCTGTGAATACCTTTGAAGCTCAAAGCCGTGCTACCAGAGGTAAAGCCGCAGCAAAAGTAAAAGACGATGATACCATTGAGCATTTCTTAACTTGCTGCGATCATGACAGTATTTTGTTCTTTAGCGATCGCGGTGTTGTCTACTGCTTAAAAGCTTATCAAATCCCGGTAGGTTCCCGCACCAGTCGCGGCACTCCCATTGTGCAAATGTTACCTATTCCTAGGGAAGAAAAAATTACTTCAGTCGTCCCGGTGGACCAGTTTAGTGACGAGGAATATCTGGTGATGCTCACCAAAGGTGGCAACATTAAGAAGACTGAACTATCAGCATTTAGTAACATCAGGGCTAACGGCTTAATTGCCATTTCTTTGGAAGAAGGCGACCAACTGCGATGGGTGCGACGTGCTAGGGTAGAAGACAGCATAATTATCGGTTCTCGTCAAGGTATGGCCATACACTTTAGATGTACCCACGAACAGCTACGTCCTTTAGGTAGAGCCACTCGCGGTGTAAAAGCCATGAAACTAAAGAATAGAGATGAACTGGTAGGAATGGATATACTTCCCGCCGCCATTCTCAACACCTTAGATACAGATGAAGCCGAAATCCCAGAAATTGAACCTCCAGACATGGAAACTCAAGAGGAATCCTCAGAAATACCGAGTAACGGCAATGTGGGACCCTGGGTGTTAGTAATTACTATGGGGGGATATGGTAAGCGCGTACCAGTTGCCCAATTCCGACTGCAAAACCGTGCTGGCCAGGGTATAATGGCTACCAAATTCAAAAACCGCAAAGGTGAAGACAAATTAGCCACCCTACGCATTGTTAATAATGACAATGATGAAATTATGATGGTCACCAATCGTGGTATCATCATCCGTCAGGCGGTGAAAGCCATTTCCATCCAATCGCGATCGGCAACTGGCGTTAGAGTGCAGCGTCTTGACGAAGATGATGCCATTAATGGTGTAGCCATAGTTCCCCCTGATACTGTAGATGTGGAAGAAGCTGAGTAAAAAACACAGGGAGAAGCTAACAGCTTTACTCCCTTACTCAATCTCCTTAGCCAGTGGTATATTAATGGGGCTAACCGTAGCCCCTGTAGGTGCGTGGTTTTTGTCTTGGATTGCCCTATCCCCTTTGTGGGTGTTAATTGTTACGGCTAAGTCAAAAAAAATTAAATATCCCCCCCTCCTTGGTTTGGCTTGGGGTATTGGTTATCACGGTGTCGCCCTGTCCTGGATTACTGGTATTCATCCTATGGACTGGCTGGGGGTTCCTTGGTTGCTGAGTTTGATCATAGCCCTTTTTTGTTGGTCATTTATCACCCTCTATGGGGGGTTATTAGTTACCCTGTGGGGAGTGGCTATGGCTCGTTTTGCCGGGAGAAACACCTGGCAACGTGTTCTATTTGCTACAGCTACCTGGTGCGGACTAGAAACCCTATGGAGTGCCAGCCCCTTATGGTGGAGTTCACTAGCTTATACGCAAAGTCCGCATAACTTAGTAATTTTACACCTCGGTCAACTCTCAGGACCTAACACCGTCACTGCTGCCATTGTTGCTGTGAATGGCTTAGTGGCTGAAGCCTGGATCACCCGTCAAGCCAAGACCGCCCCAGCGTCCTTTGCGCCCCTGGAGTTGATCAACAAAAGTTTAGGTACAGCCACAGCACTGTTAATTAGTTTACACATTCTAGGTTTTTACTTATACAATATTCCTATCCCCCAACCACCAGAAGCCGCATTAAAAGTGGGAATTATCCAAGGTAATATCCCCAACAGAATTAAATTATATCCAGAAGGTTTGCGTCGGGCAATGGCAGGTTATACCAGTGGATATTACATTTTAGTAGATCAAGGTGTAGATGCAGTCCTCACCCCAGAAGGGGCTTTGCCATATTTCCTGCGGGACTTAACCAACACCAGCTTAGTTAAAGCAATACAAGAGAAAAATATAGTAGGGTGGATAGGCGCATTTGGCGAAAAAGGACCCAGCTACACAAATAGTTTATTTACTTTCACCGGTAGCGGTGAAGTTGTCAGTCGTTATGACAAAACTAAGTTAGTTCCCCTGGGGGAGTATATTCCTTTTGAAGGTATTTTAGGCGGTATAATTCAGCGTTTATCACCTCTGAAGGAACATCAAGTACCAGGCTCACCAAATCAGATATTTGATACCCCATTTGGTCGGGGGATTGTTGGTATTTGTTACGACTCAGCCTTTCCGGAAATATTCCGCCGTCAAGCTGCTTCTGGTGGTGAATTTATACTCAGTTCTTCCAATGATGCTCACTATAGCGCCTCTATGCCATTTCAGCATCACGCCTTAGATATCATGCGGGCTATAGAAACCGATAGATGGTCAGTGCGGGCCACTAATACAGGATATTCAGCTTTTGTAGACCCCCACGGACAAACCCTATGGATATCTGGACATAATACCTATGAAACTCATGCTGAAATTGTCTACAAACGGCAAACCCAAACTTTATACGTCCGTTGGGGTGATTGGTTGACAGTGGTGTTGTTGGGGTTGAGTGTTTTAGCTTACATCAAGAATTAACAGGTAAATTCGTTTTTTTTTTGACCCTCCCCCCGCCTAAAGCCGGGGGATTCCAGCGTCACTAACGTTTTTTGCTGTCAATCATTTTTATACTTTGGTTAAAACTTCCCTCGCCCAAGTTTGCTGTTCAGGAGGTAAGGCGGGTTTGAGAGGTTGGGAATAATCAATGGCTAAATCAAATCTAGCCCGTTCATATATTTCATTGATTAATTTCTGCAAATCGATCACCGGTTCCATTTCTCCCCAACGCAAGGGGACAGGAAAACTAGGAATAGTATCTTGTAAGTTAAAGCCATAAAGGTCTGCATCCGGTCTTTCATCACTACGACTGACTAAAATTCGATAATCAGTCTTAGTCACTCCCAACATCGGTAAGGCTTCTCCTTGTCGCAACAAGTCAATTTCTACTAAATTGGTTGCTGAGAGCAAAATTTTTTGCCTTTTGCCCTCGTAAACTTTTCTTCCTTCCTGAGAACGTTTGTTTTTGGGGGAAAGCACTTCGATAACAGTCACAACTTCCGGGCTTTGTGTGGTTCTTACTTCCAAGAATCTTTCAATTATCTGTTCAGGTATGGGAACCTTAACTTTAGTGGGTTCAACTAGTTTTTGATTGGTTGAATTTGTCTGAGTTTCTAGATTATTTCTCTTAGCAACAGCTACATCCGCAATTCCTACCAATAAAATATCATCCACACTGGTGTAAACTCGCTCCTCAATAGCAACTCTATATTTGGGAGCAATTTGGGGTGTGAGTTCATCAGCAATAGATACAATTAAGCGATTGTGTACCTGATGCCATAGTTCAGGTTGTTCTAAATATGGATTCATACCAGGAAAGGGATTTCGCATTGTACGTATAGTTATTACTGAAATTTTCCCGCACAGGTAGCACCTCCGGAAACCGGATCAGGATAAATCGCTAAAGTGTGATAGTCCGGGGCAGTGTTTTGATATAATATCCTAAAAGTATATAGCTTACTTTTACCTTGGTCTTCAGTAATCACTGTTAACAGTGTATTGTCCACTTTAGGCAATCCGGGGATATTCAATCTTTGAATGCGCCGCAGTTGGATCACGTTTGCTGACGATTGTTCACAATTTGCTGAACTCCCATTACCTCCTGCGCCAAACTGCATACACATGGGCCCATCAAAATCCATAGTTACCTGTGAGGGGTCGTTTAACCAAACTTTTTTAATTGTTTCCCCGGTGGGCAAAAAACTTAAATTTGTACCTTGCTGATAAGAAATTTTAATGGTGGGTACAATTCCCCCTAAGCCTTGTGCATGGCAAGAAAACATGGAACGTAAAACAGCATTATTAGCTAAAGCTCGACCTATAACTAATATAGTTGCACTTGGGATAATCACACAGGTTAGAGGTAAGAAATAACCAGACTTAAACACTGATTTGATTAAACTCATATCTTTTATAACATTTCTTAAACACATCAGATACAAATGTAAATCATCGCCTTGTAGGACAAGTTCTGCTTGCTAATGATGTACATCACTAAGCAGCGAAAACCGCTATATTACAACTGAATGGTTCTATTAACATATATTTCCACCTCCTGACCAGCTGGTATAAACCAAACATTAGTTTGTCGCATCATTTGAGAGATGGCCTGTTGGTTGCGTTGGGCGATTTGGGGAACTACAGAGTTTAAACCACCTTCTAAAATTCCCGCAGTAACATTGCGCCTATTGTTTGTACTAGTCACTACCGTACTACCACCTTCAATGGAAACTTGAGACTCACTACGATTAAATAATTCCGCTCCTTTACCAATACCTCCCAAAACAAATAACCCTAAATCCATCCCTGCTATAGATGAAGCTTGATTAGGATATTGATTTGCTACTAAAGGTTTACCTTCGGGAGCGCGAACAATAATCGCATTATTGGGTAAATTTCTTTCTCGCAGTTCTCCGTTATCTTCTGAAATCACCTTGACCACATTTAACTGTAGTAGTCCTTGTTCAGAAATAGAACTAATTTGCGCTAATAACTCAGTGTTAACAGGTAAGGCGATCGCACCATCCACCGATGGTAATGGGTTAATCAAACGCAAAACAAATACATTATTATCATCTTCATTACTGTCAGCATTTATTGACTGTGCAGTTTCCCCAAATAAAGCTGTTGCTAACACTGCTTTTGCACTAGTACCGACTTTAATAGATTTTGAGCTTTGAACCTGGGGAGGGGCTGGTTGAGGCTGAGAATTAGTGACCAAAGCTTCTACATTAGGATTACTTTCAGGTACTAATAAGGCTGTATTCACTCTAGATTGACCAGTGGTGTGGACTTGACCGTAACTACCTAACTTTGCTAACCTTGTCCATTCATCCAGGGGATGTGGTGGTGGGGGTTGAGTTGGCGGGGTGATTATTGCTGGTGGGGGAGGTGGGAGTGGAGAGGCCATAGCAATTGGTGGGACAGGAACTAGAGAAGCTGGCCTTTCAATGATGCGCTCAACAGTCACTACTTTAGGTGTTGGTATGTTTTCTCTGGGTTGTGCGGTTTCCTCCCGTGATTTGACCTTGTTTCTGAGATTTTCTTGAGCTGCTTTTACTGCTTGTACTTGTTCAGCCAGAGCTAATTTTGTTTTGAGAATTTCTATTTCTTCTTGTAAATTTTGCTGGGGTAATTCATCTATTGCTGGTAATTCATTAGTGACAGAAACTAAATTATTTCTGGGTCTTTGATTGCTGGTATTCATAATCTGGGATAAAAACCCCCCAGCAACTACCACTATAACCAAGGTAGCACCGCCTACTAAGGTTAACTTAGCAAAAGGATTAGAGGAAAGAGATTGATTAGTTTGTGCTTCTTGCTGGGTCTGGAAAGTTTGCCCATCGGCTGCTTCTGCTGCTAATACCTCAGCGTTGATTTGTAAATGTTCTGGTTCAAAGCCAACTAATTTAGCCATTTTTGCTTCCCAATCTAAAGCATCTAATTCTATTTTCTGTTCTTCAGAAATTGGTTGGACTGGATGAATGGAATAATAACTCATGAGATTATATTGTTAATTTTCAGAACACTTTTTATCTGTGAAGTTACATATTTGGTAAATTTCTAGCCTGGCTTCAGCAAGACGGTAAGCCGCTAAATTCCATGGTAGGGGTTCCGGTGGGAGTGAGATTGCTGGTTGATCAATGGCTCGCACTAAGATGATTTTGTTAAAGGAAGTTGAAATTCCCAAATTATCAGAACTGCTAAAATGTAAGTGATTAGCCAAAATTTCTATTTTCCATTTACCATCACCTATTGTTGTGGGTTGAGAAACTGTGTTTATTACTAACACATATTCACTTTGGCGGTTAATATTGGCTAATTGACCAGTGGTATTTAAGTTAGTAATTTCCGCCTGCAACTTGGGTTTTAAATCAGGGGCTAAAAGTTGAGAAGTAATTTCCCATACTGTCACTGGTGGTTGTTGCTGTGACCAAGTAAGCATTAACGTCATGGTTTCACCTACAAAGCGGCGAATTGTTTCTGGATGTCTTTGATTAGTTAGTTGAGGGTCTACAGTAATTGCTCGACCATCAACAAGTTGTACTAAACTTTGGGGTGTTAACTGCTGTTTTAAATTGTCGATCATAGAACCGTGGAACAAAAGTAATAACAAAGTGAGTATATTTAAACTGAATGTTCCTACAGCTAACAGTGGCAATATGCTAGTTTTTTTGTTTTCTGTCTTGATTAGTTGCATAAATAACTTAATATATAAAGTATAAACTTGATTTGTCAAGGGCAAATTTATCTGATAAAATTTTGATACCTGCCTTGATTGTCACAGAGTTTTCCTTGATCCTTGGAGAGATGATCATAGTCATTTAGCAAACATAAATTACGAATTTCGTAAATTTCTAATTTGTGGGCGCGATTGCTATCAATTGCTTTTTGGATATCGGTGCTAGTATTAGGTAAAGGGTAGGGGAAATAATCTACCGCACGCACTAGGAAATCTTTATTAAACGGTGTAACTGTTTTTCTATCATCATCTGTTTTTTTTTGAATCAGATCAGCCACCATACCAACTCGCCACTTTCCTGGGGCGATCTGTTCTGGGGGATAAATGCGTTGGATAACTAATTCTGCTAAGATCACTTGGCTAGGATTTTGAGAAAAAACTTCTGGTGGTGTCATTTCAGCGATCGCACCTAAAAAACCTTTACGAAAATGTTCTGTTATGGCGAAACTAGCTACCCAACTGCTAGTAGTCACCCTTTGTCTACCACCTTGTGGGGTTCTGACCTGGATTCCTAAATCTACTTGAGGTTTGGTGGCTTCTGTGATAGTTTGTGGTGGTAGAGTTCCCGACCAGTTAAACATAGATGTCATAGTTTTACTGATAAATTGGCGAATAGCTTGGGGATCTCTGGCTAAATCATCAACAGCGCCCACGGGTTGACCATCGATCATTTGCACAAAATTAGGCGGTTTTCTCAGACTTAGTTGGCGAATATTCAACCCTTGCCAGATAAATAAACATAACACCAATAGATGTAAGCTAAAGGTAATGATGGCAAATATTGTTAACACATTTACCCCTGGCTTTCGTCGTTCTAGTAAATTAGTCATTTTTTTTCACCTCATGGAAGTTTAAAGTTTATATTCTCTGTTTTACCAAGGTATTTGTATTATTAATCGCACTAAAAACCGCAAAACCTCCAGCACCAGCCACCACTAAAGATAACAAAGGCGCTAAAATTCCTAAAAAAATTAGGAACCACATTAAGTCTGGATTAGCATTAGGATTTTCCGCCGGTCCAGTGATAATCACTGAAGCTGTGACCACAGCAATTATATTGAATGAAATTTTAGCAATTCCCGCGGATAAAAAACCTGTTAACCAAGCATAAACAGGTTTTCCCGCAACAGGTAGCAAGGATGCACCTACAGCCAACGGTCCTAAAGCAGCTATCAGCAACATAGTGGCTTCTATTAAGTTTTGAAAAGCATACTGCACAGAAATTAAAAAGTTTTTGATGCTAGTTTGTGTTGTATTACCCAAGAGGGAATTAAAGCTAGTATCTGATAAGTTTTCTGTGCCAAATTTTAAGGAAATTACCTGATTTTCCAGTCTTTGAATCCAATTTCTATTACCATATAAATCTCTATATCCTCGCCAGAGGTTATCTGTTTGTTCGCTGGCTTTAGCAAAACATTGGGTTTGCTGTTCACCGGTCAATGATTGACAAGGACGCAGCACAGAACCAGCTATTTCCTCCGCCAGACTCATATTCAATGCTTGCTGATAATTTTGTTCTGCATCTGCTGTAGTTAGTATTTGCTGATTAACTGTATTGATCAAGTTCCTTAACCCCAATGTCAAGGTAGAAAGTATGCTCCCTCCGGGGGAATTAGTTAATAAAATCACCACTATAAAAGGCCAAATCAAACCGGTTATTGGGCGGGAGTATTCAGCATATATAACATCTTTTAGCCATTGCACCATAAAAAATAGTAGAGTACCCACAGCAAAAAAAACACCCAAATTGGTTAGCGCACCATATAAATTACTACTAGTATTATTTTGTAATATATTTACCCATTGATTATCCCAACTTTCCGCCATGCTTCTGGCGGTTATAGCACCACTAGCAAAAGTTTCATTAATACCAATTTCGGGAAAGACTTGTAAAATATGTAGATACATGGTAACTAAATAAATAATAATTAATTTTTTTCTCGGCCGAATAAATCTGTTTGAGCAGTGCTGCGGAACAGTCTAGCTGCTTCTGTGGCGGAATCAATTCTGCGGGAGCGATTCATTTCTTCTATTTGCTGGGAAACATTAGCTAAGTTTAAGTTAGAGTATTGCAGAGACTGGTTAGTTTGCATGGTTTGGGCTAAGTTAGCACTAGTAAGTTTTGCTTGTTCTTGTTGGATTTTAATACTTTGTAATTCTAATTTTGCTTGTTCTCTCTCCAGTGGTGCTAATGGATTAATGACAGATAAACCACTAATAGTATTGGTAAGTTGATTGAAAATGTTATCAGAGTTTTGAGAGATTTGGTCAATATTATCTATCACATTTTCAACGTTTTGTAATTGTGATTTCAAGCGGGTTTGTCCCGCATTACCCATAATGCTTTGGATAGAAGCAAAAGTAATTAGTCGGTTAATTTCATAACTAACTGAATGAGCGTGAATAACTGGGTTGTTTTCAAATTTATTGGTTACTGGGTTAAATAATATATCCTGGCGTAGAATTTCTCCGGCTTCAACCGGGTTAGGTATACTCAATTCTCCGGTGGAATTATTCAAAGCATTTTGGCTAGTTACTTGCAAAGGTTTTAAAGTTGCTATCAAATTATTACGGAGATAATTTTGCATATCTACCGAATAAAATTGAAAATCACTCCAAACTTGTCCTAATTGTGCCATGGCTGGGAGGAGTAATAAAGAGGAAAAAACTAATGTTAAAAATGTAGTGCGCTGCATATATTTCTTTGAGCTAACTTATATCAACTTCCCCGCAATGAAGCTACTAACTGCCTAGCAAATACAGAAATAGCCTCATATTTATCGTTGTGTTCTAGCATGATTTTTTGGCGTGCGGTTTGCTCATAAGGGTTGTTAGCTACTACTGCTAACTGCTCAAACCCTGGATAGTAGCGACAGAAAGTATAAATACCGTTATCATCTAATAGCCATTGGCTGTAAATCCCCTCCTTGCGAGGAAAAAAGCTTTCTGTAGCATTACGGGTAATAATATCCCTGGGATATTTTAAAATATTCACAAAACTATCTACTGCCACTGGTTGAATCCTACCAATTAATCTAGTGGACAAATTTTGTAAAATTTTCGATGCGGCTTTAGATTTGGCAATGGTATCTGGGTCTTGTGCTGAGAGAATTACTCTAATTCCAGCCTTTGCACCATTGGCGCAAATTCTCCCAACTAAATCTGATATTTGATCAAATTCAAATAAAATTGGGGCTTCATCAATAAAAAAGATAGAAGCCGGACTACTTAAAGCACGTCGCAAAGCCGCTGAATAAGCACTTAAGGAAAGTACCGCTGCATCCTCGTGATCTGAAAGATTCCGCAAGGCAAAAACTAAAAGTTGGGTATCCGTGGGAAAACTAGAAGGTGCAGAAATGGCTTGTCCCACCCGACTAGAAAGCCAAAACCGTAAGCGGAGTTGAATTTGGCTAAGTGCATCATCTACTCTGCCACTCACAGAATCTAATTCTAGGTGTTCTGGTGAACAGAACAAGATAAAATCTTTTAGGGTAGGGGTTTTTTGCCATGCCTGACTACCAAATCCTTCCGCCATAGCCTGTTGATATCTTTGTTGAATACCTGCATCAGCCAAGAAAGCTCTTAAAGCTAAGTTGATCAGGGAACGCACAGTTTGGGATAACAGTTGATTTTGTGTCGATGACCCTAAAACCATGGTCATTAAAGCTGATTCTAAAAACCCGGTGTAGTCCATCAGGCGATCGCGCTGTGCTTCTAAAGTGAGCGATCGCAAATCCGGCTGCTCAAATAAATTATTAGATTGTTTAGAAATATCAAAATAAGCTCCATTACCCTCCAAAAACTTGGTATAATCAGTAAAAGTTGATGAGCCATCTGGTTTAGGAAAGTCCAAAGCCACCACAGGGATTCCATGAGCTAAAGCTTGAGTTAATATCCCCGACACCAAAACCGACTTACCAGCACGAGTTGTAGCAAATAAAGCTAAATTTTTATGTTGGTTAAATAAATCCAGATGTATAGGGGTTCCCCCTTCTTCAGCAATCAACTCAAAACCCTGACTGTCTCCTGCTTTGGTTAACACCAAAGGCATTAATCCGGGAACCTCACTAGTTAAATATAACAAACGACGGTTAAAAGGTTTTACTAACAAACCTTCCCAAACAATAGGTAGAGATTGCAGCCAAATTTTCCAAGCATACTCTACTTCTCTAATTACTTGGGCTGGTCGTTGAAAACAGTTTTCAATATATCTTGTAGCCGCATCTAATTCTTCCACAGTGGGACGATAAACAAAAATAGCAACACTTGTATATATTGGTACTGCTCCCTCATACAATTGTTCCTGGGCTGCTACGGATTTTTTTAACTTTAATTCAGCACTAACATCAATAGTTTTACTTTTCTCTTGAGCCATAATTGCCGTCATATTTGACTGTTTTAGCACACGCTGTAAAGTATTTTTAACCAGTGCTGGATTAGCAGCAGTTAACTCACAAAAAATTTCCGTATCTACCACGGCTTCTTTAGCTAATAACTCCCATAAATAACGCATTTGAGCTAATTTATTCCGCCACCCCCCTGGTTTTTCCAAAAATGTCAGCGCCCCAACATAACGATTTTTGACATAAACCCAACGGCGATCAGCATGGGGTATACTAGAGCGCATCAGCAAAGTTGTACTGTGGACATTTTCTAACAGTAATTTAGTACTGGTTAAGTCTGAGTTAACCTGCTCATGCAGTCCATTTTCATCTAAACAAAGTAACTGAGGAATTTTTATAGGTGGTGTATGGTTAAATTTTCTCCAAACTTGCTTCCAGAGTTCATCAGCATTTAAAGGTTTTACATCTAATCCCATTTTGTTTGATAAAAGCTGTTCCCAACGGGAAAAACCTTCTTGATAAGCTTTAATCATTAGGGTTTCCAGTCGCTGGTTTTGCATTTCTGCCAGTTCGCCCTTAAAATTTAACCACCATAATTCAGCTTTATTTAAAAATTTTTCAATCCAATCATTTGTATATTTATTATTCGGCTCAATGGTGTAAGTAACATAAATTCTGAGAAATTTAGGCTTACGAATACCAGTTTTAGTCAGTTCTTGCACCCTCGCTCTTTCTGCGGTTAACAAATATTTTATATCTCGTGCTGTTGTTAGTTTGACTAAATCTGCTAGTTCTGCTTGTCGTTTTTCATCCGAACTAAAAGAACCCATATTCATAGTCATTTTTTCCCCTTGGGGTATATCTTTTAATCCAGATTCCAGATTATTAAAAATTGTCTCTATTTGTTCATTACGTAAGGTAGTATGAATCCCTCCACACTCAAAACCGAAAACAAAACAAAATCTATCTTTACCAAATCTATCTGTTGGGGATTCTTTATGCAAAATATAAGCGCCGATATCGCGACCATCTAGAGAAATGCGGAACATTGTTGCTAAATGTAAAGCGTCCTCAAATGGTGTTAATCTAGTTTCTTGTCCGGCGATGGTTACGCTTTGTTTTCCAATTTTTTGCTTCATAGTTAACTTCTAACCAACTGTGATAACGAGCAAAGCCTATTGTCCAAGTAGGAACTCCAACGAATTTACTTAAAAAGCGCCAACTCCTACCACCAGTTAAGATCCACCAAGTCCCTATTCCCCAACCTGCAATTAATACCGTCCATAACCATTTTTGGAAATCATCTCTAAAACTCCCCCCAAAAACTCCATTAACCACAAAATAAGCAGCTAAAACAATCACCATCCAAGGAAAAATTTGGTCAGCAGGAATGGGACCTAATGATGGTTGTGATCCTAGAATTTGATTGACTGGGCGAAATTCTTGCTCTCTGATTTCCGACATAATCAAACAAATTCCTCACTTACTAACATCACCAATGACAAACCCAGTTAACACATCAGCAACAGTCACAGCCACAACCACTAATAAAGGAACTCTAGCGATACTTTGCCAATCTTCATCTTTACGTACTGCATTAATTACACCAATGAGAGAAACTGCAATATAAAGTAAATAAATTGCCCTTAACACATTGAATATTAAGCTGATTGCTGGTTGACTATTGGTGTTGTTTCCTGAACCTTGGGATAGAGTATTTTGTAAAAAATCCTCAGCTTTGCCAAAAAATTGTGCATATGCAGGTGCAGCAAAATAGTCTAACCAAAAGAAACAAAGGACGACAGATCCTATCAAGATTTGTAATAGTATAAGCCATGGTTTTGATAAATGCACTTGCTGTTTCACTTGCTGGATGACTATTACCATCAAACTACCTCCTAGCAAACCAGGAAACAGGAGGGGATGTTTTAAGCCAACTACGCTTAAAAACACCACAAAAGCTATCAAAAGTGGTAAAGATGAAATTATGCCAAAATGCCATGATTGCCAAATCCTGATCAGTTTGTTAGATATTCTGGTTGCATTGGCGGTTAAACTTTTTGTGAGTGTGGTCACTGTGGATTTTATAGACATTTGCCTTTCCTATTGTGTCTAACAAATATCAGTTGTCTTCATGCTTAAAATTTTGACTATTTCAACTCAGCTAGAATTCATACCCAAGTAAAAAATTTTTGTCCCCAAAATATAATATGAGTTTAAATTATTACATGATATTAAGATTGTGTTAATTGATTATTAAGATTTAATGAAATACAGCATATTGCGGGTTATTGAGGTACATCTGTAGGGGAACCACATACCCGCGGGATTTGTTGCACAGAGTTAAACTACCTGTGCTGTTAGGGCATTTTCAGGAGTATTAAGACATAATTACCGCATTTATGTCTAAAGATTGTTTCGGAGATGGTTGATTTTTTCCCATCAGTCATCAACAATAAAGATAACCTCTAACAAGTTGTCGTCCATCTTGTTAAGAACCTAACCTTATCCAATTTTCCAAGTCCGCTTTGGCGGACTTTATTTATTGGGAAACCTCCAACAGGATCTGTGGGTCTAGCTGCTATTTTCAACAGGGCTACAGCGGTTCCTCAGTTAAACAATCAACGTGATTTCTCTGATTGAGGGGCTGTAATTCTCGGTTTGACTAGTTTTTAGATATTACAACCAACCGCGCAAGCCATAGATAAAACTGCCAATGTATTCCTTGACAGCGCTAGTAAATTGCTGTAAGTTATTAACCTCTGGTAATAAGTTCAAAATAGCTGACTTTGGTGTGCTGCTCAATTCTTGCAGTTCCGCCCCACTAACAAGAAAATCTGTAGGTGTGGGAATAGCATCTACACCTTGACGCTGAAAAATTTTCACCGATCGCGGCATATGTAAAGCCGATGTCACCAGTAATATTTTATTAATACCACGAGAAACTAAGATTTTCTTGACATTTACAGCATTCTCATAAGTATTTAAAGAATTTGGTTCTTGAATAATCGCTTCAGAGGGGATACCAATAGATATCAGCACATTGGCCATATCAGCCGACTCTGGAGAACCACTACCACGCCAATCAATACGTCCTCCACTGAGGATGATCCTAGGAGCCTTTTTCTGGCGATATAATTGGGCTGCATATATAACCCGATCGCCTGCTTCACTCAAATCCACAGTAGACCGGGGCTGATTAGCTGATTTAGTAGCACCACCCAACACCACAATTGCTTCTGCATTTGGTATTGGATTAACCGGGAGATATTGCCACTCTAGCGATCGCACTAAAAACTTAGCCACCCAAGCATTACTGCAAACCAGCAACAAAGTTAAACCCAGAGAAATAGCGATCGCTGCTATCCGTGGTCTTTTCCATAATGTTACCAATGCCACCATCAGGCTAATACTCACCAATCCCAGGGGATAAAAAAATAGTGGCAATAACTTAGAAAGATATAAAAACATATTACAGGAAATTACAGCAAATTACAGCTAAATCAAGTACAAATGACCATTATTTGTCCCAAAACCTAAAATTAAAACTTCCAGAAGCTCGACGATAACGACGGGTGGGTTTTCTCTTCCTTTGTCGTTTAGTCATACCTTCTCTGGTACTCTTACTTGTTTCCGTCTCTGAAAATTCTAGTGGTAGCTGAGTTTGGATTGCTTCCTTACTTCCCCACCAAGCAGTAATCCAACCGCCCCCGATGGCGGCGATTCCCCCCAGTAAGATGCTTGTAGATGGAGGATAGCCTAAGAATATAAACCCCACCAGAAAAAATAACCAGTATTTCAGCCCCACATCAACACCATCAGAAGAAGCTACTGTTGTCGCTTCCGGGTTATTTTTGCTGGAATTTGTGAACCAACCCAAAATAAAACCAGCAATAATACCCACAAAGATACTCAGGGGTAATGAAAACCCCCCCAGAGTCAAGATCAGAATTAAAAATCCCCCAAATACAAGTTGAGAAAAGAATTCAGGTGATATGGGGGGTAAACCTTGATTATTTGATGCCATGATGTAATAAATACTATTGATTAATAACTTGTTTTAATTGTGTTTCTGGCGGTTGAGTTGTATCCCAAATTTGTACATAAGGTTTCTCCTCTGGGGTAAACGGTTCAGCCTGCTGGAATTGTGATGTTAATAAATCAACAGTAGCATCAGCAATATCACCAGTACGTTTAGACAAACGCTCCCGTACAACCTCCAAAGGTGCTGTACAGTATATAACTTGTACAGGCAGTTGGTATTTTGACCCCTGGTCTATGACCTCCTGGCGTAGATGCTGCTTATCATATTTAGCATCTAAAATTACATTAAAACCCTGTCTAGCCAGGGTAATTCCCAAATTCAGCAAGCGGTTATAGGTTTTTTCAGTCATTTCAGGAGTGTATAAATCATCCCCTCCACGTTGCCAAACAGGGATTCCCCCCAAATGCTTGCGCACAGCATCTGAGCGAATTTGAATAGCTTGTAATTGACGGGCTAAATATTTTCCCGTGGTAGACTTTCCCGAACCCGACACACCAGACATTAAAATCAATTTTCCCAGTTGCGGTTGAGTGTAGTCCCAAGCTTGTTTGTAGTATGCAGTAGCTGTTTTTCCTGCTTCCTCCTTAGCACTATCTAAGATATTGGGGTCATCCAACAAAAAAGAAGTCACTTTTGCCCGTACATAAGCCTGACGACTTAAATACAAAGGTAGCACCTGCAACCCTTCCCAATCTCCAGTTTGCTCAACGTATGTATTCAAAAACGCATTAGCTAATTCAGGGCTTTGTCGCGCTTCTAAATCCATCACCGTAAACGCCACATCATACATCACATCAACAAAGCGAAACGGCTCATTAAATTCAATGCAGTCAAAAAGAGTAATTTTGTCATTCCAGATAGCAATATTTCTCAAGTGTAGATCACCGTGACACTCACGAATATAGTTATTTTTAACCCTGTTAACAAATAACTCCGGACGTTCTACAAAAAAACCATCTGTATATTTTTTAGTTTCCTGAAACTGTTGATGTGTCTGGGGTCCGCCAATATATTTTCCAGTTTGTTGGTAATTTTCATCAATTGCCGCCCGCACCTGGGGGACTTGTCCAAAACTGCTAATATAATCATTAGTTGTAGATTGAGCATGGTATTGAGCCACCACTTTACCCAAATCTTCTAAATGACTTTCCTTTAACTTACCTTGCTCAAATAGTGTACTAAACAGGAACTCTTGGGGAAACTGGCGCATTTTTAGAGCGTATTCTACAGCCTTTCCTGTTCCTCCTAGTTGATGTTGCCGATTTACCACCGTCACTGGTAACACTTCCAAATACATTTCAGCAGCACCGCGTTGATTCAAACGCAATTCTTCCTGACAAAAATGTTTCCGTTTCTCCAAAGTAGAAAAATCCAAAAAGCCAAAATTCACCGCTTTTTTGACTTTATAGGCGTATTCTCCCGTCAGTAGTACATAAGAAATATGAGTTTGAATTAGTTGTATTGGTTCCGTCACTTCATGGGGATAAAATCCCGGTTGTAACATCTGCTGAATTAAAACTGGAAGATTTACTTTTGTCATAAAAATTATGGTTGGCTTGAATACTTACACTGTCGTCACAGCAACAGCCATTCTAGCAAATTTATCAGCAAAATACTCAATCCATTACCTAAGCTGAGTTCAATGTCATCGCCAGCAGTACAAAAGCCATAACGATACAGTGACTAATTTTTATGTCAGTTACATCCCAGAGGGATGTGTTACAGAGAGTTTCCATCCCCTTGCGGAGAAAGTAACACAAGCATCCTGCTTGTAACCACCCTTACCATCCCCTTGCGGGGAAAGTAACACAAGCATCCTGCTTGTAACCACCCTTACCATCCCCTTGCGGGGAAAGTAACACAAGCATCCTGCTTGTAACCAGCCTTACCATCCCCTTGCGGGGGAAAGGTAGTCATGGACAGAAAATTAGAGCGGTAATCGCACTCCAACGGGCGATGTATCGTTTCCATCCCCTTGCGGGGGAAAGGTAGTCATGGACGACAAGCTGCTGGACTTCGTAGGATAATAGTAGGTTTCCATCCCCTTGCGGGGGAAAGGTAGTCATGGACATAGATATGGATTTGAATTAAAAGAAGAAATATTTACGTTTCCATCCCCTTGCGGGGGAAAGGTAGTCATGGACACCTTTTACTTCTATAGTTAGGGGGATCTTTGAGATTCCTCGTTTCCATCCCCTTGCGGGGGAAAGGTAGTCATGGACAAAAAGGTTTTGTATGTAGGGCAAAGCTTAGAGTTATGTTTCCATCCCCTTGCGGGGGAAAGGTAGTCATGGACGCAAAAGAACTTTTAAACAGAGGAGTTCCCAAAGTTTCCATCCCCTTGCGGGGGAAAGGTAGTCATGGACTTTGTACAGTAATCGTAATCCTAATTACACATACGTAGAATAGTTTCCATCCCCTTGCGGGGGAAAGGTAGTCATGGACTTCCAGACACTGCGAACCGTACCGACTTTTAGCGCGTTGACGTTTCCATCCCCTTGCGGGGGAAAGGTAGTCATGGACCTTGAACCAGAAAGTTTCATACTGAAAAATCGGGTTTCCATCCCCTTGCGGGGGAAAGGTAGTCATGGACCTGCATACGCAGCCAATGTGAAGGAGATCAGCCTCCCTGCCATTAAGGGTTTCCATCCCCTTGCGGGGGAAAGGTAGTCATGGACGGCTTGCAGTCTCTGAAAAACGTAGAGGAAGCAATATTAGAGTTTCCATCCCCTTGCGGGGGAAAGGTAGTCATGGACTATGCTGGCAGTATTTAACAACAAAGCCCAGCAGGTAGAAAGTTTCCATCCCCTTGCGGGGGAAAGGTAGTCATGGACTTTATCTCTTTCTGTAATCTTCAACAAGGGTGAGGTTGCTGAATCAAAGAGTTTCCATCCCCTTGCGGGGGAAAGGTAGTCATGGACATGTAGTTTACTTAGCTATCTGCGGAGCTTTTCGTAGATGTGACCAAGGGTTTCCATCCCCTTGCGGGGGAAAGGTAGTCATGGACCTCTGGAAGGCTATCCAATGGGTCAACCAGGTCTTAGTAATGTTTCCATCCCCTTGCGGGGGAAAGGTAGTCATGGACGTTGATAGCCCAAGGGTATAAGGGTATAAAACCCACCTTACTGATTAAACCGTTTCCATCCCCTTGCGGGGGAAAGGTAGTCATGGACTTTAAGTGAGGTAGGAGAGTTTTCATAAATCCAATAGTTTCCATCCCCTTGCGGGGGAAAGGTAGTCATGGACCAACTAAGCATTTAGAAGAGGAAATTTTAACTTTCCTGGACTAGTTTCCATCCCCTTGCGGGGGAAAGGTAGTCATGGACTTATTACTTAACTGGGAAAGGAGGAAAACTTCAAGTACCAGTTTCCATCCCCTTGCGGGGGAAAGGTAGTCATGGACCCTACCCATAGGAAACTATTGATATATTTGGTTTTCAAGGTTCGGTTGCACGAGGCTACGGAATTTGAGATGTATCATCCTGCTTGCGTAGCTGTGGCTGGGTTGCTGAACTGTGGTTTTCAGCCTATGGACTTAATATAACAGGGTTTTACAAACAAGTCAAGGGTTTATTAATATCTTTACTTTTATTTACATTCTTTGGCTAGCTGTGGCTGACTGTAGCTCCATGCGACAGTTTTGAGCCTGGGTTTACATTTCTTAATATAGTTGAAATGGTGACTGGGGTTGGAGTTTGGGGGTTTTTAGGTGTTTGGTGCAGTTTACATTCTGTAATGTAGTTGGACTGTATTTAACCCATCGCACTCACCCTGATCAATGGTTGTCAGCCGAGTTTCTTTCATAAAAAAAACCAGGGCTTTAACCCTGGTACAAATAGCGACTATGACTAAAAACTAAACTTTTACCTCTTTTGTTTAGCTTTGAGGAGAAGCAAAAAAGCTGAGATGATAGATAAAACCCTTGGCTGGGTGGGACTGAACTTCTCGCAGTACAGTTGTACCATTCCATTCTAGTTCAGGGATATTCAGTTCAATTTCAGTACGGTTAACAGCAGCTTCTTTGAGCAATCGCTCAACAGTTTTAGCATCCACCACCAGAGAAATTGACTCAGCGCCTTTGTGACCGTATAAATTAGCAGGTATCAGACCAGAACGGCGTAAAGCATTGGGCTTAATACCTTCTGGCCGGGGGTGAGATTCGAGTTTAATGGACATAGCAGTTGTTGGTTATCAGTTATCAGTATTATTGACCAGTGATCAGCACCTTTTCCCAGACACAAATAATTGCGTCCCAGAACTAAGCGCTTAATAAAGAAGCAGGAGTACCGTCAGGATGCAATAAAGCACGTTTTGGCCCGTGGATCGGGTCCTCAACGATAATTGTTTGATCGCGGCTAGCTCCTAAAGAGACAATGGCGATGGGAACTTCCATTAATTCCGCCAAGAATTTCAAGTAGTCCAGGGCTTGCGGTGGTAGGTCTTCCAGCTGACGACATTCCGTAGTTGACACCTGCCATCCCGGTAGAGTTTTATAAATAGGACGGCATTGAGCAAACTGATGAGCGCTATTAGGGAAGTTTTCGCACCGTTGGCCCTCTATTTCATAGGCCACACACACCTTAATTTCCTCTAGTTCGTCCAGAACATCCAGCTTAGTAATGGCCATACAGTCCATACCATTAATTCGCACAGCATAACGACCGATGACAGCATCAAACCAGCCACAGCGCCGCTTGCGTCCTGTAGTTGTACCAAACTCCGCACCGCGATCGCCTAACAATTGTCCCACTTTTCCATTCAATTCCGTAGGAAAAGGACCTTCACCCACTCTGGTGGTGTAGGCTTTGGACACCCCAATTACTCGGTCAATCATAGTTGGTCCAAGACCAGTACCCACACAAGCGCCGCCAGCCACAGGATTAGAAGAAGTCACATAAGGATAAGTACCATGATCTAAATCCAGCAGCGTACCTTGCGCCCCTTCAAACAAAATATTGCGCCGACGCTGAATAGAATCATATATTTTTAGTGACGTATCCACAACATAAGGGCGCAGGCGTTCTGCATAGCCCAGATATTCCTCAATTACTGCTTGAGGATTCAGGGGGGGTAGATTGTAGAGTTTTTCTAAGATTACATTTTTATAATTAATCGTCCATTCTAACTTTTCCCGTAACCCTTGTGAGTCCATCAAATCTAAAACTCTGATACCTGTACGCTCCGACTTGTCAGCATAAGTCGGACCAATACCTCTACCTGTAGTACCGATTTTATGACTTCCCCGCCGCTCTTCTGATGCTTGGTCAATCAACCGATGATAAGGCATAGTAACATGGGCCGTCTCCGAGATCAACAGCTTGGCAGTGGAAATATTTAAACTTTCCAGTTGATTCATTTCCGTGATTAAAACCTGTGGATCTATAACCGTTCCACAGCCAATAATACACTCCGTATTTGGGTACAGAATACCAGAGGGGATTAAGTGCAGCTTAAAAGTCTGTCCCTGGACTACTATAGTATGTCCAGCGTTCACTCCCCCTTGGTAACGTACCACCACATCCGCCGAGCGGCTGAGTAAATCTGTTATTTTGCCTTTTCCTTCATCGCCCCACTGGGCACCTATGACAATTACGTTAGCCAAGAGATTATATTAAAAGGTAAAGTTTTCACAAATTCCAATATATATCAGATCCCCGGAATCTTGTCAACAGTAATAAAAGATGTCCCACAGGACAAAAACATGATCCCTGTTAAAAATCAAGCCGATAGAGTCCTGCTTCACAACATCACCTCATGAGAAGAGCAATCAGAAATTGGGTAAACCAATAGTTAGATTAGATATAAACACTTAATCCAGCCATCACTCCTCAACTATCCCCCCATGGATATAGACTTTTTTATTTATGGCTTTTGTTACAATTAGTAAAATTTGTATTTACAAAATACCATTATGGCCTTATATGCAGAGTTACATAGACACTTGGGGGGTTCCGTTGTTCCCCGCGTGTTGTGGCGGTACTTTGAGCGCCATGGGGCAGATTTAATTGCTCGTTTTGCTGAATATTCACAATTTGAAGACTTTTACACCCGTCCCCGCAATAGTTTAGATGAGTATTTAGAATTGCACACCCTAGTAGAAAGCGTGCAAACAGTAGAAACCTTACCTTACTTTATCTATCGCCTACTGCGGGGGGCTTATATTTTTGAAAATTTGGCTTACTTAGAACTACGCTATACCCCCTACTTACGCACACCAGAACATCTCAGTCAAAACGCCAGAATTGACAAGATGGCGGAAATAGTTGATGTAGTAGGCAAAGGGAGTTATGTACCAGAATATCCTATTGTTACTAGCCAAATTCTGTGTATGCACTCTCGCTTACCCTATGAAGTCAATAAAGCAATTATTGACTTAGCAGCCCAGAATCAACAGTATGTTTGTGGTATTGATGTAGCAGGAGGCGATCGCTATTATCAAGAAAGACTAGAAGAATGGGTCAGTTTGTATGATTATGGGCGATCGCTAGGCATTAACACCACCGGACACCTTTATGAAACCACAGATGGTTGTTACCCCCAACTATTACCCTACCTAATGCGAATTGGTCACGGTATCCAAATTCCCCTGTTATTTCCCCAACTATTAAAAGACATAGCAAAACGGGGACAGTGTTTAGAAGTTTGTCCCACCACCTATCTCAAAACCGGCACCCTACAAGACATCCGTCAACTAAAATTAGTATTTGACCGTTGTTTTGAAGCAGGAGTAGATATCGCCATTTGTACTGACAACGCCGGGTTACATAATATGCGCCTGCCCTTTGAGTACGAAAACTTGTTAACCCATGACATCATTAACTTTAAGCAATTGCAAATTTGTCAAAATGCAGCCTTCCGCCATGCTTTCGCCTGGCCGCACCATCAACCCCCCGCTTCTCTGTTGAATAGATTACTTAAACCTGAACTACCCAAGGTTTTAACCATGACAGATTAAACACATCAGACATGGCGGGTAAGATGCCCGCCATAATAATACCAAATCAAACCCTATCAGTTTAAAATCCCCTGTGTTTGAACCAGGGGAAATGTCAACCCTGGGCTATACCTTCAGTAGCACCACCAATTGTTTTCCAAGCCGTCAAACCCCCCTTGATTTCAACAGCATCACTAAACCCAGCAGCCCGCAACATTTGGGCTGCTTCGGCTGCTTGTGCGTCATTGTCCCCATATACGTATATAGGGCGCTGTTTGTGCAGAGAGAATTTAGCCCGTTGTACCAGTTGATCTAAAGGAATTTGCATAGCTCCAGTGATGCGACTGTAATTGTAAGTGTGGCGATCGCGCACATCTATAATTGTAAACCCTGGTTGTCCCCATTCCAAACGAGACTTGAGATCATGAACCTCAGCAATTAAATCACTACTCATAAACTTTTCTCGCGGATAACCTCACCAGAAATCTATCAAAAATATGCAGACAACTTGACTTTCTTTACAATTAATCAAAAATTATCGCCAAAAGTCCATAAAAATGCCAGTTCTAGTTCAGTGGTGATCTAATGTCATAAACTATAACTTATGACATCTATTATTCAATCTCTACCCACAGAAGTTGTATATCTAATTACGGCTGGAGAAGTAATCGACTCTCTAGCTTCCGTAGTGCGGGAATTAGTAGAAAATTCCCTAGACGCAGGAGCAACACGCATAGTAATTTCCCTTTGGCCAAACCAGTGGCGCGTTCGCGTCGCTGACAATGGCCATGGAATGAACCAAGACGATTTGCAACAAGCCGCCCTCCCCCACAGCACCAGCAAAATTCACTCCAGTGAAGACTTATGGAAAATTAATAGTTTAGGGTTTCGCGGTGAAGCCTTGCACAGTTTAACCACCTTAGCAGATTTAGAAATTTTCAGCCGTCCAGCCACAGCAAATGTTGGCTGGAGAGTTGTCTATGGTGATGGTGGACAACCCATAGAAATAGAACCAACAGCCATCGCCCCCGGTACTGTAGTCACAGTTTCTAACCTCTTTGGTAACTGTACCGTCCGCCGTCAGGGTTTACCCACCACCCCCCAACAAATGAGAAGCGTGCAAATCGCCATCCAACAAATCGCCCTTTGTCATCCCCAGATTACATGGCAAGTTTGGCAAAATGACCGAACTTGGTTCACCATTTCCCCAGCAGCCACCACCGGACAACTACTACCGCAAATTCTCCCCCAACTGCGCCCAGGAGACCTACAAGAACTCAAACTACAAACAATCAGTCTAGTAGTGGGACTACCTGACAGATGTCATCGTCGCCGACCAGACTGGGTAAGAGTAGCCATTAATCGACGCATGGTCAAATCACCAGAACTAGAGCAAACCATATTATCAGCATTTAACAGAACATTACCACGCGATCGCTATCCCATATGCTTATTACACCTAACCATCTCCCCAGAACAAATTAACTGGAATCGTAACCCCGCCAAAAACGAAATTTATCTCCATGAAATTACATATTGGCAAGAACAAATTACCCAAGCCATCAATCAAGCCCTCCGCATCAGCGCTTCCCATCTTCCCGAAACCCTGCAAACCACCAGAGTTAGTCAACTACTCAAAGCCGCAGAAGCCAAAAGCGGTTACAACGTCAAACCCCAAAACCCCCACCCAGAAAATACCACTCACCACCCCCTCAAAGCCATCGCCCAACTGAGTAATACTTATATCGTAGTAGAACATCCAGGCGGTATGTGGTTAGTAGAACAACATATTGCCCACGAGCGAGTTTTGTATGAGCAAATATGCCAAAACTGGCAACTCCTACCCATTCAACCCGCCATTGTACTTGAGCAATTATCACCCGCCCAAGTATCACAACTACAAACCATAGGCTTAGATATAGAACCCTTTGGCGAACAAATTTGGGCAGTGCGTAGCATACCAGCACCCCTGCAACACCGACAAGACATTACAGACGCAATTTTAGAACTTAGTCGTGGGGGTGACTTACAAACAGCCCAAGTAGCAGTAGCTTGTCGCACAGCCATTCGTAATGGTACACCCATGACCATAACAGAAATGCAGACCCTCCTAGACCAATGGCAAAGCACTCGCCACCCCCGCACCTGTCCCCACGGTCGCCCCATTTATTTATCCTTAGATGAACCAGCCCTAGCCCGATTTTTCCGGCGTAATTGGGTAATTGGTAAAAGTCACGGTATTTGATCCCATGTTACCTTGATTACTGATAGTTACTGTCAAAAAATACAACTTTGTGATATGAAGTAAAAAATCCCCGATCCTTTAAGACCGGGGATGTCAAACTTTCAATGATCAGCAAATTAAGCAAACCATTCTAAAACAGCTTCATCCTTAGTATTAGTATTTCGGGATGGAGTCTCACGATTGAACTTCATATGAATTGATCTTGTTTGCTCGCCGTCAGCAGCCACAGCCAAAATAGGATAGTCAATTAAACCATCTTGGAAGGACATCTGGAAGCGGAATGTACCATCAGGATTAAGTTTAATGGGACGACCGCCAATGGTTACAGTAGCATCAGGTTCTGTTGCACCATAAACAATCAACTCAGCATCAGCAATTAACCAGAACTTGCGAGGACGCATCGGTATAGCCCCAGCAGAGAAGCCAGCCCCTGACATACCTACACCAGACATAGTTAAACCAGATACTGTTGGTACTCCCCACATACCTACACCAGAGGGGAAAACATAGGAACTAATGGACTGTTCAGGAGCCATAGAACCCGGTACGTGCTGCATAGAACCGAACAGAGAACCAGCAACTCGTTGTGCTTCCGCAGATTCCGCCAAACCAAAGATTTCTTCGTATATGGGGTTACTTTGACCACTCACAGCCGCCGCCTTCTTCTCTGGGGGAACTAATTCGTAAACTGTTTTACCCCGGAGGTCTTCGTCAAAATCGACAGTAACAAAAACATCCTCAATCCAGTCCGATGGATAAACAGGAGGAATATGTACTCGAGCAGAACGGGCTAATACCAACCAACGACCATCACCAGTACGGTAACCAATATCTACAACATAATCGCGATCGCTCACCGGGATAGGTACATACCATTCCCTAGCCAACTCATCAGCCGGATATTCCTGGATACTGTGAGGACGTTGGACATCAAGATCAATGTCGGTAACATCATAGATCCGCAGAGCTAATTGCTGTCCGCCTTGTTGCCGTAGTTCAGTTTTATGTTCATTAGGAATGTCCCAATAAGCGTAAGCCCATTGAGGGTCACGTGGTAAAAGTACAATCCGGCTTTCACCATAACCTGCTGGTAGATCAGCCAGTCCCTGATCAACATCAGCGAGAGAACCACCGGTCCGGTCTTCCTGACCTAATTCAAACTTTGTTCCTTCCACGGTTTCCTGTGCCTCCAATGTACCGATTGGACTAAATTTGCTGCGCTGGGCTTCTTGGATAGCTGCCAGCAGTTGAGACTTACGCATTCGGCTATAGCGAGAGATGCTGTATTCACTAGCAACCCTGCGTAATTGCCTTAATGTCATCTCCTCTAGTGGTGGGCGTTCTTTTGCCACAATCTTGGCCTCCAGTAGTGTGCAAGGTAAATGATTTCCCTGGGTTACAGAATCTTCTATAAAATAAAATGTCATCTACCCCAGATGAACTTCTGACTTCCTGACTTCTGGTTGTGCCCAGTTTTTAACTTTTTACTTTGTTGTTAAATTAAAATTCCCTGACTCTTGCTCCCGCCTTTATGCCATGATTAGCATTTCTTTGGGATCAAAGCAGTTATTTTATTAAATAAATATTAACCAGTAAACCCGCCCAGGGATCAAGGGGTTAAAAGTCTCTTTTCTAGCTTGACTACGAATTTATCAGCACTTGCGGGATCATAATGTCATGATTCCCTGACATTATAGCCTCACTAGCAGCCATGGACTGGCAATTTATCATCATTTCCTGACAAATTAGTTAATGTACTGTAGGTGAGAGTCTGGATATTTAAAAATCTATACTAAGTCTGAGTAACAACCGACATATTCTCAATTTGCCAAACATCAGCCCGTCGGAGTAAAGAATATCGCACACGCAAAGTTTCATCAGTAAAATTTCTGATCTGACTCTGACTATAAAACTGGGTTACTTCCCTCACCGTAGCCACAACCACAGCCTGATCCGCCTTTTGATCAACATACTCCACCTTGACAGTGTGGTTATAAGTGCGATGGCGGTTCTGTAGTTTCTCTTGTTGGGCAAGTTGCCGCCATTGAGTCAGAACCTCACCTGTTAAAATGTCTGGCAAACTAGCCATGTTATGTGTAGGACCTAAAGCCACCGCCTTAGTAGATAGCCAAGTTTGAATTACCTCTTGGGCTGCTCCTTCTGTCAAAGAACCTCCTGGGGGTTGTAACTGACTAGCTACATCAGGAATTTCAACTGGTGGTTGATTAACTTGCACAAACAACTGTTTACCTTCCAAAGCTGGTACTGGGGAAAACAAATTTCTTACCCATGCAAATGTGGTTGACACCAATAGCCAAAACACCAAAACACCCGCCAACGAGGCAAATACAGTCCAAACCAGCCTTGTTTTGCCTTCTAAAGTAGTAGCAAAAGCCGGTTGTTGTTGAGGATAACCGTTATTTACCGGTCCAGTGGGTTTGCGCCGCCTGCGCTTTTTAACTTGACGAGGAGGATTAGACCTAGCCACATTGTTAACATCAGCATGAGTTGCTCCACCTTGGGCTTGAGGACGAGAAAACCGTGCTACATCTCTTGGTGAGTGGGTATCCCCAGAAGTTGGATCCGGCTGTTTATTACCCACAGTTGCCGTAAAATTAGTATTGTCAGGTATTTTCTGTCCAGGCCTTGCCGATAAATCCGGTAACGATGAACGCTGGTAAAAAGATTGGCGATTGATTACACCCCATTCCTCAATATTTTCTGCATCGCTGGGTAAAGCCTCTAAATAAGCCTGCACCTGTGGGTTAGCAAAATAATCTTTCAGAGAAGCCTGCTGTTTAGCTAAATCTCGAAAATGGATAAATACTTCATGTTGTAACCACTGTTCTGCATATAAACATAATCCCGGTAACAAATCTGGAGCATCTAAAGATTTTTCTCGAATAAAAGCCAAAGCCTCGTATTCCTGACTTAGTTCTAAAACACGAGTAGCTTCCTCCGTTTGTCCCAGTAGTAAAGCACACAATGATTGTTCTAAATGCACATCTTGACGCTTTCCTAACTGCATCAACATTTGCTTGGCTTGGCGAATTAAAGCCGGCTGGCGTTGACTAAATCCCCTAGCTAAAAGAGCATAAACCGCTAAATAACTAGCCACAGCAGAAGGACGCTTGCTTTCGGCTTCAAATAGCCTGTGCTGTTCTGCAACCGTTAAATAATTGCGTATTTGCTGGATAAAACGCAAAAAATCATCTATATTTAAACCCGATTGATCATTACCAGTGCCATCAATACCCCCGCGATCGCTCAAAATCTCATGTAAAAATGCCAACCCTTGCCGTCGTTGAGCCACCTTTTCCAGAGGTAATGCTAACAACTCCAAAATCCGATAGGGGCGCAATTTGTACAAATCAGCCTGGATCTCCTCCTGTACATTAGCAAACAACCCCTCATGGGTCAGCAGTTCTTGACCAGTTTCTAAAGAAACAGCAGCATTTTCATAGTGGCCCTGCTGCCATTGTTCCCTACCCAACTCCAAACAAGCCAAAGCAACAGTTAAAACCACATCTGGGTAATCAGAACCTTCCAGAAACTCCTCACTAGGCAGATCATCAGCTTCTCTAGCAGATGCTAACGCCCTTTGAGTAGTGAGGTAATTATGACCTAGTTTCAGTACCAGTTCATATTCCCCCAATTCCTGAAAAATCAACAAAGTACCCACTAATTCCTCCGGGGAAATGTCGATACTCAAACCTTGAATATCTGGATCAGCAGTATGGCTTGGTGTTTGGTTCTCCACAGCAACACCAGCATCACCACTGCCCTCATGTCCATAGGCATGGGCGAGATACAGCTGGTCATAACTGCTACGTTTTGTCGGATTGGATAAAACCACGTAAGCTTCTTCTATAAGTTGTTTACGAGAAGAGATTGCCGTTTGAGAATACTCTCTGCGTGGCAACTGCACAATGCGATCGCTGTACGATTGCCGCAATTGTTCATCACTTGCCGCCAACGGTAATCCCAAAATTCGGTAATAATCTAGCGGAACTCGCACAGTCTACTTCCCCTGCACCGTGATAATATGATTCACCCAGAGCATTTCCAGCCTGTAAAACCGTGCCATAATAATACCGTAAATAATACCGTCGCTAATTTACACTTATAGTGTAAATTAGCAACAATTAGTTTGGTCACCGCTAAAATCTGTATAATAACTATAGTTTTAGTGGTAGTATCTTCCATTGTCTAGAAAGTATCTACACTTTCTTTTAAGCCTCGATATTTTTAGCTCTCATCAACGTTTGAGCCAAAATTACCCCCCTTCCATCTAAAATAGCATCAATCATAACACAGATCAACTCGATTTACAAGTATTTAACGAAATACCAAATTTTCCTGGTTCACCTACACCAAATTGTTTATGAATATGCAGAAATCAAGCTATCCTGATTGATAGCCTATGAAAGCTAGTGCAAACTAGATCTGCATGACAGCAAGTTATGGGAAATGGTACATTTCAGTTTTAGAATAGGGACACTAAAAAATAATGGTTCAAGAACGCGCATTACCCACATTTAACACAGCCACTGCTAAAATTACCAAACAAGAAGGACTGCGCTTGTACGAAGATATGGTACTAGGTCGCTCATTTGAAGACAAATGCGCCGAAATGTACTACAGAGGTAAAATGTTTGGTTTTGTCCACCTCTATAACGGTCAAGAAGCAGTATCCACAGGAGTTATTCTCTCCATGCGACCGGGGGAAGACTTTGTTTCCAGCACCTACCGCGATCACGTCCACGCCCTCAGCGCCGGTGTACCAGCCAAACAAGTAATGGCAGAACTATTTGGCAAAGCCACAGGATGCAGCAAAGGACGGGGAGGCTCCATGCATATGTTTTCTGCCGAACATAACTTACTAGGTGGTTACGCATTTGTGGCGGAGGGGATTCCTGTAGCAGCAGGGGCAGCCTTTCAAACCAAATACCGCCGTGAAGTATTAAAAGATCCTAAATCCGACCAAGTAACAGCCTGCTTTTTTGGCGACGGTGCAGCCAACAACGGTCAGTTTTTCGAGACCTTAAACATGGCTGCTCTGTGGAAACTACCAATTATTTTTGTAGTGGAAAATAATAAATGGGCAATTGGGATGTCCCACGAACGAGCAACCTCCCAGCCAGAGATTTACAAAAAAGCCAGTGTATTTAACATGGTCGGCGTAGAAGTAGACGGTATGGACGTGTTAGCAGTGCGAGCAGTAGCCCAAGAAGCAGTAGCCCGAGCCCGTGCTGGTGAAGGACCAACATTAATAGAAGCCCTTACCTACCGTTTCCGGGGACACTCCCTAGCCGACCCAGACGAAATGCGAAGCAAAGCAGAAAAAGAATTTTGGTTTTCCCGTGACCCCATCAAAAAACTAACAGATTATCTCATACAGCAAAACCTAGCAGACGAAGGCGAATTAAAAGCAATTGACAAAAAAATTCAAGCAGTAATCGACGAAGCTGTGAAATTTGCCGAAACCAGCCCCGAACCAGACCCCAGAGAACTATATCGCTTTATTTTTGCAGAAGACGAGTAAGAAGAGTTATATACTGAGTGCTGAGTAATTAGCACTCTCCAACCCTCATCAACAAGGACTAAAACCTATGTTTACCATCACCGTTGAACAGAAACAATACAAAACATACATCCTCAGCGACGAAAGCAGCAATTCTCAAATAGAAGTAGTCCCAGAACGAGGAGGAATAATCACCCGGTGGCGTATCCAGGGGCAAGAAATATTCTATCTCGACACAGAACGCTTCACTCATCCTGATTTAAGCATTAGAGGTGGAAACCCCATTTTATTTCCCATCTGTGGCAACTTAGTAGATAACTCCTACACCCACAACGGACAGCAGTACACCCTTAAACAACACGGCTTCGCCAGGGAATTACCCTGGGAAGTCACCCACCAACAAACTCAAAACCAAGCCAGCCTCACCCTTGCACTCCAAAGCAACGAACAAACTAAAGCAGTTTATCCCTTCGACTTTCAAGTCATCTTTACCTATCAATTGCAAGGCAACACCTTAACCATTGCCCAAGAATATCAAAATCTCTCATCCACAGCCATGCCGTTTTCCGCAGGCTTCCATCCTTACTTTCTCACAGGTAATGATAAACATCAACTAGAATTTAACATCCCCTCTGAGCAGTATCAAGAAAAAAACAGTCCAGAAATTCACTCATTTCACGGTAACTTTGATTTTAACCGCGACGAAATTGATGTAGCCTTTAAAAATTTGACTAGCCAATCTGCTACAGTAGTAGACCCTAGTCGTCAGCTAAAACTGACATTAGATTTAGATCGCGATCGCATCTACTCTTGTCTAGTGTTTTGGACCATCAAAGGCAAAGAGTTTTACTGTTTAGAGCCTTGGACCGCCCCCCGCAACGCCATCAACACAGGAGAAAACCTGACAGTATTGGCTCCCAACACTAGCTGTACAGCATCTTTGAAATTAACCGCTAATTTTTTCTAAAAAAAAGCTTGCCAATGCCCAGATGCCCATGCTATGATGACAAAGTTAGTGAGCAAAAAAAAAAGGGTCGCTAACTCAACGGTAGAGTACTCGGCTTTTAACCGATTAGTTCCGGGTTCGAATCCCGGGCGACCCATAAATAACCACCTTCCCTTTTTAACTAAAATACCTACCCCGCCAAAATCCCCTCAACTGTCAAAGCTAACTCTGGGAAAGTAGGAGACATAATATTATCCCTACCTCTATAAGCATTTCCCCGGTAAACACCCTGTTCATCGAGGAAGTAAACAAAAACTGTAGGCACTTTAGGATTACCTAAATAATTACGGCTACCAATCGCTAAATAATCAACAATCCAATATTCAGTTATACCCAGACGCTGATATTCATCGAGTTTGTCAATGTAATCATCTTCCCAATTTGTAGACACCACCTCTACAGCTAGTTGCAGAGGTTCAACAAAAGCAGTGTAACTAAAAGGCTGAGAATCCCACAGTGCTTTATCTACAACACTAACATCGGGAAAGCGTCCTTGTTCTCCACCATCTGAGGTAACAGTTTTTATCATAATTCTCCCAGAAACTCTGTAGTTAAGGTTACGACTTTCAACCTCCCTATCAAATTTTCTGGTAATAAAATCTGCAATATTATCATGTTGTCTTGTTGGTAGTATCCGCACAACTTTTCCATTCACCAGTTCATAGCGACCTTCCGCGGGAAAGTCATAATTGAGAAATTCCTCAAAAGTGAGTTGGTTTGCAGCTAGGGTCATAGTTACTGCTGATTAATTTCCATAACTACAGTGTAAGAAACTCCCATGACCGGAAGTTACCGAACCACCAAAATTTAATATTAAATGTCATAATACTTACTCAAGGGCTGTTTTTTGTGGTAGGAATTTGTGTAGAAGTAGAATTTTTAGGAGTATATTATGTGGCGATCGCTCAAAAAAATCCTGGCTTTGGTGATGGTATTGGTTTTGTCCTCCATACTATTGCCTAACCCTGCTTTAGCTTTTGTTTCCTATCAAGGTCAATTCACTGCTACCAGTGCTTGCGAAGCCGTAAGCTCAATTAGAACAGGGACTAACCCAGATAATGTCACACTGACACCAGGGCAAGTCTATCAAATAGTTGGGAAAAATAAAGATAATGCTTCCCACTACCTTGTAGAAATTGCTAATGTTAGTCCCTCTCAACGTTGGGTTCCTATTAATTGTGTTGGTTCTGTTGAGTCCGTTGCACAAGCCAATGATACACCCAGTCCCATCTTTGCAGTTCCCACAGCAGATGACTATTTACTAGCTCTCAGTTGGCAACCTGCTTTCTGTGAGGGTAGACCAGATAAAACTGAATGTCAAATCCTAGCAGCAGATCCAGACCGATTTGAAGCTAAAAATTTCGTTTTACACGGTTTGTGGCCTCAACCTAGAGCCAATGTTTACTGTAATGTGAGTGAGAGTGATATTACTTACGATAAAGACAAAAATTGGGAACTACTACCGGCTGTAGAAAACGAGCTTTCCCCAGCAACTTGGGAACAACTACAAGCAGTCATGCCGGGAACCAAATCAAATCTACATCGCCATGAGTGGATTAAACATGGTACTTGTTACCCAGGTTCAGCAGAAGAATATTTTGTTGAGTCAATTGCCCTGCTGGATGCCTTTAACAAATCCCCAGTACAAACACTAATTGCTAGTAATATTGGTAAACAACTAGCCATCCAGGAAATTGATCAAGCCCTATCTAATTTTGGACCAGACAGCGGTGAGAAAGTAGAGGTCAAATGTTCTAATTCTCTATTGGGTGAACTTTGGGTAAACCTGAAAGGGGATATTACCCCCACCAGCCTGGTAGCAGAACTGCTTACCAATAGCCCAAAAGCCAGAAGTGAGCAATATGCCTCTTGTTTGATTGATGATGCTCGTGATTAATTAGCTCTATAGCGCTTTTTACAAATATCCCCGAAAATCCCCATCCCTCCATAGGGTGGGGATGGATATTGGGACATTTTAGCGCCGGCAACTGGATCACAAGCTACTAAATCAACTCAATAATATAGTATTCAATAGTACATAAGTACTATTGAATTATAGATTAATCTCGATATAGTCCAGCCAGAAAGTTTTTCAACATAAGCACCCTAGACTAGATATAATTTCTTATAAGTTGAAAAAACTATTAAGATTAGCGTGAACACCACGCTTTTCAACAGACCCATTAACCGAAAAACAAATTAGGAGGACTATCTATGGCGCTTGTACCAATGCGGCTGCTCTTGGATCACGCTGCTGAAAACGGTTACGGCATTCCCGCTTTTAACGTTAACAACTTAGAGCAGATTCAGGCAATTCTCAAAGCAGCAGCAGAGACAGATAGCCCTGTAATTCTGCAAGCTTCTCGCGGCGCTCGTGCTTATGCTGGAGAAAACTTTCTCCGCCACCTAATTTTGGCAGCAGCAGAAACCTATCCTCACATTCCCATTGTTATGCACCAAGATCACGGGAATGCACCTTCCACCTGCTATTCAGCAATCAAGAATGGTTTTACCAGCGTAATGATGGATGGTTCCTTAGAAGCTGATGCTAAAACACCCGCCAGCTTTGAGTACAACGTCAACGTTACCCGTGAAGTAGTAAATGTTGCTCATTCTTTAGGTGTCAGCGTTGAAGGTGAACTTGGTTGTTTAGGTTCTCTAGAAACTGGTGCTGGTGAAGCTGAAGATGGTCACGGATTTGAAGGTACACTTGACCACTCTCAGTTGCTGACCGACCCCGAACAAGCTGTAGAATTTGTAGAAGCAACCCAAGTAGATGCTTTAGCCGTAGCCATCGGCACAAGCCACGGTGCTTATAAATTTACTCGCAAACCCACAGGGGAAATTTTGGCCATTAGCCGCATTGAAGAAATTCACCGCCGTTTACCTAACACCCACTTGGTAATGCACGGTTCCTCTTCCGTACCAGAAGACTTACTAGCACTGATTAACCAGTATGGTGGTGCAATTCCCGAAACCTACGGTGTACCTGTAGAAGAAATCCAAAAAGGTATTAAGAGCGGTGTACGTAAAGTTAATATTGACACCGATAACCGTTTAGCCATCACCGCAGCAGTTCGTGAAGCTTTAGCAAAAGCTCCCAAGGAATTTGACCCCCGTCACTTCCTCAAGCCCTCTATTAAGTATATGCAGAAAGTTTGTGCCGATCGCTATGAGCAGTTTGGCACTGCCGGTAACGCTAGCAAGATTAAGCAAGTTTCTCTGGATGACTTTGCCGCTAAATATGCCAAAGGCGAATTGAACGTGATTACTAAGGCAACCGCTAAAGTTTAACAAAGATCCCTAAATTCCCCATCCCCCTATAGGCTGGGGATGGATAGCGGGACAAAAACGAAATGCCCTTGAATCAAAACTAATCACAGGTTAGTAGGCTCAAGGGTGATATAATTTTGCGTCAACCAGTAGATGTTTATTGATACATAGGAAAAAAGTCTCCCTAACCCTGACCAAATCTACATTTCCAGCCTTTATATCTAAAATTAGGTTGACGCAAACCCCCAAACCCTTCTTATTCAAAGTTTTTGGCTTTTTTTCTATCTTCCTCTACGTAAACGTCTATTGGAGTTAGCAAATGAAAAAAATTTCCCAAAAATTAGTTAGTTCTGGAATTGAGTTTACTATGCAAGAACCGACTATTTATGTAGACTCGCCAGTAACACTGTGAAAATTTGTTGATATTCTGCACCATAAGAGGTTTTTAAAGAAGTTTGACAAGTTGTCTTTTGACAAAGCCAAGAAGTTAGGGTAAATTTCCGCACTAGAAAAGTGCCGCAGGAATTTATCAGAATGTTAGACTTGTCACTCATTACCATGGTGGGGTTCCTAGGCAGTTTTGGGCATTGCTTTGGGATGTGTAGTCCTTTAACTGTGGCGTTTTCCCTTTCTCAGCAGCAAACAACTCCACATGGGAAAATACCCAACTCATGGCATCAGCAGTTAAAATTTCATTTGTTACTGAACCTAGGGCGAATATTGAGCTATGGTTTAGTGGGGGCTGGTATAGGGGCTTTGGGTTCGGTATTACTGCAAGGCGGTTACTTGGCAGGTGTGGGCAGTGATTTCCGTCGCGGTATGGCAATTATTACTGGTGTAATGCTGATTTGGTTTGGTTTAGGGCAAGTAATACCTGACTTGTTACCACGCATTCCCATATTACATCCTTTACTACAAAAGGGTTTACATCATCGCCTCAGTACAGCCATGGTCAAGCTTTCCTACCAGGGCCAATGGTGGACACCTATGTTGTTAGGTATGACTTGGGGTTTAATGCCTTGTGGTTTTTTATATGCGGCTCAGATTAAAGCAGCAGAAACTGGTAATTTGTGGATGGGTACTGTAACCATGCTGGCTTTTGGGCTGGGAACCCTACCCACTATGTTGGGTGTGGGTCTGTCCACTTCTTTGGTAAATAAAGATAGGCGTAGTCAGTTATTTCGCTTAGGTGGTTGGGTGACACTGACCATTGGTGTACTCACCTTGCTGCGGACTGGTGACACAATGGTAGATTACAGTGGACACGCTGCTTTAATATGTTTAGTCTTGGCACTAATTGCCCGTCCTATTAGTCGCCTGTGGGCTTCACCCCTGCGTTACCGGCGCGGTTTAGGAGTGGCTGCTTTTGTATTGGCTGTGGTTCATACCACCCACATGATTGAACATTCATTACAGTGGCAATTTGCGGCTTTTTTGTTTTTACCCCCTGACTTTCAGTGGGGTATGGCTGCTGGTGCGGTGGCTTTAGTTTTCATCACTCCGGCGGCTTTGACAAGTTTTGAATCAGTGCAAAAATATTTAGGTAAGCGTTGGCGACAGATTCATTTATTAAGTGTACCAGCTTTAGTTTTAAGTGCCATTCATGCTGTATTAATTGGTTCTCATTACTTGGGTTCCTTGCAATTAACATGGGGTAATAGATTAGCAGTGGTGTTAATGGTAATGGTCACTGTGACTGTGTTACTGCTGCGTTCACGTTTGTTTTGGTTAAAGTTAAATATGGAAAAGTTTTATGTACCCCCAATTAAATCGCAGTAATTCTACTACTGTTGCTCATCAGGTGCAAATATCTGACGATGTGGGTGCTACCATCCACATTGAGCCAAAGGATAATCCTCGTGCTGGAGAACCCAGTCAAGCTTGGTTTGCTTTGACCCGTAAAGGTGGTCGGGTGATTCCTCTGACCCAGTGCGAATGTGAATTATTGATTTATGCTGAACCTCATACTCCAGGGGAACCAGCCCTACTAGAACCATCTTTAGAACCTGTATCAGCTGAACGTTATCAAGGTATTCCCGGCGCAGAAATTACTTTCCCTAGGCCAGGACTGTATCAACTACAGCTTAATGGTAAACCCAAGACTGAAGGAAGTTTTCAACCATTTAAATTTAATTTTCAAGTGACTGTGGCCGCTGGAACATTTAGCGAGTCAAAAACTGTGCAAAATATCAACTATCCAGAGAATCCAGATGTGAATATTAAGTCAGGGTTGACTATTGCTGTGGTGGCGCTGACGGTGCTGGTGTCCTGGCTGGTTGTATTTTTTATACTGCGGGAGATAAAAAGGCGTGAGAGTTGATAAATAGTTGATAAATCAGTTTTTTACATGGACAGGAAAGAGGGAAAATTAAAATTTTCCCTCTCTGAAGAGTTTTATTCATGTCGCTGTTGATGCCACCGCCAAGCATGGGTGACAATATCTTTGATGTCTGGGTATTGGGGTTTCCAATTGAGGATTTTTCTGGCTTTCTCGCCACTACCAATTAAAGAAGGGGGATCACCGGGGCGGCGATCGCATTCTTCAACTGGTATGGTTAATCCTGTTACTTCTTGGGCAGCTGCAATTACTTCTCTCACGGAGAAGCCGTTACCGTTACCTAAATTAAAAACTTCGCTATTGCCATGATTTAATAGATATTCCAATCCTAAAACATGGGCATCTGCCAAGTCGTTAACGTGGATATAATCACGAATACAAGTACCATCAGGGGTGGGGTAGTCTGTGCCAAAAATGGCGATAGATTTTCTTTTACCTAAAGCTGTGAGCAGCACTAAGGGGATTAAATGGGTTTCTGGTTGATGATCTTCCCCCAGTAAGCCTTGGGGATGAGCGCCGGCTGCATTAAAATAGCGAAAACGTACCGATTTTAAATGGTAAGCTAAATCAAAATCAGCCAGAATCCGCTCCACCATCAACTTACTAGCCCCATAGGGATTAATGGGGTTTTGGGGGTGGTTTTCTGGGATAGGTATGACTTGCGGGACTCCATAGGTGGCACAGGTGGAAGAAAAAACGAATTTTTGAACAGATGCAGCTAACATCGCTTCTAGTAGGGTGAGAGTACCCACCAGGTTATTACGGTAGTATTTAGCCGGATCAGTCACCGACTCACCTACGTAGGCATAAGCCGAAAAGTGCATGACTGCGGCAAAATTACGGCTTTTAAATAAATTATCTAACAAAGGGCGATCGCCTGTATCTCCTACTATCAGTTCTACCTGCAAAACCTTTTCTACCAGGTCTTGATGCCCATAAACCAAATTGTCAAGTATAACCACTTGATAACCTGCTTGCTTGAGAGCCAGGACGGTATGAGAACCAATATATCCTGCTCCTCCCGTTACTAATATCCAGGGCTTTTCAGAAGACATAGTTTTTCCTTTGAAGTTGACAACTACTCAATTAATTTAGTTGACTGGTGTCATATTACTCATTTGAAAAATGACAAATAATCAACGCAGTGTGAAAAAATTGCACTAAAATCACTACGACGGCAGTCTTTAATCTTGGTTTGGAGGTATTTGTTCTCAAGTAGTAGTGGCATTACAATTTGACGATAAAATACATCTTCTGCCGAAAATTTTTAGACTGACCAAACTACCATGTGTCAGATACTCAGGGGGAAACCCCGGGGGCTACTGGCTCACAGCACAAGAAAATTTGAGAGTTCACCTATGTTTCTGTTACTAAGTCGAGTGCTGCTTTGGCTGCTGATTGGCACTGTTGTGTATTCTTTGTTCCAGAGATTTTATCCTTCTGGAACCTTTGTCGGTAGATTAGTTTTAATCATTGTGTTGGTGGTCATAGCTTTGTCGTTTATTAACCCTAATGAACCAGCTGTGGCCTCTTTGTGGCAGGTTATATCATTTCCCCTCAAGCCCCTGGGCGCTTCCATGTTGCTGATGATGTTTGCAGCCCAGAAAATTAAAGGCGGGGGTATGGAACAACCAGGTGGTTACTTAGTGGGTTGGTCTCTGACAATTTTACTGTTGGCAAGTACACCCGCGATCGCTTACTTTCTGGTAAGAGTACCTGTAGCAATGGTGGGTGATCCGCAGTTAGTAAGTCAGGATATCAGACCTAACACTGCTACCCCCGAAGCCCTAGTGGCATTTGCTGCAACAACCACCCCCACAATAACCACAGATGTAGTGGGAAATAGTATCTACCCTAATGCTCACAGTCCTGTAACCATAGCATTCAATTCTGTGGGGGGGAAAGTTTCACCCTACCTATTACAAACTCCTCAAGCAATTAGGGAGCGGGGGTTGCGGATTGACGATTTTGTCCCCAGCGCACAAACCCTACAAATCACAACCCAAGTATGGGAAAGTTATCTGAACCAGATTTACTTTTTCCTACGTGGGAACCAGACACCTAGCTAAAAAAAAGCTACTGCAACACTTATCTGCAACAATTAACCACAGATGAACAGAGATATCTTATCAATATTTATTTGTTTTCATCTGTGGTTGACAAAAGATATACAAATTTGACACCCTCCGGGACAAAGCCACGGAGATTCTACATTCCAGGTCAGAACTTCCTCTAGCAGCTTTAAAGTAGCATGGAGAAAAGTGCGTAATTATCATAAAATAGAGAATAACTAGCAGTACATCTGCAAATGATTCAGTGGCAATATCGCTTTAATGGCAGAATCTCGACGACTTGCTAAACTCGGTGCTTACATACTTCCCCATTGGCGGGAAATGACATTAGGCATTCTGGCCTTATTGTCAGTAAATGTGCTGGGTGTTTATATTCCTTGGTTAATTCGTTCAGCAGTTGACCAACTTTCCGGCAGCTTTAATTTCAGTGAAGTATTATCTTACGTGGTGCCGATTATCTCCCTCAGTTGTGCCATGTGGCTGATCCGCATGGCTTCCCGCATTTGGCTGTTTGGGGTGGGAAGGCAGGTAGAATTTGACCTAAAACAAAGAATTTTTCAACACTTACTCAAGCTAGAGCCTGCTTACTTCGCCATTAACACTGCTGGAGATTTAATTAACCGGGCTACCAGTGATGTGGACAATGTGAGGAGGTTGGTGGGTTTTGCGGTACTGAGCTTGGCCAATACTATGTTTGCCTATACTCTGACTCTACCAGTAATGCTCACCATTAGTGTGCATCTCACACTAGCTTCCCTGGCTGTGTATCCCTTCATGTTTTTGTTAGTACATTTGTTTAGTAATCGCCTACGCAAAGAGCAAGCGATAGTCCAAGAGGAATTATCAGACATCAGTGAACTAATACAAGAGGATGTGAGCGGTATTGCCCTAATTAAAATATACGCCCAAGAAGAAAATGAGCGCCGAGCCTTTGCCCAAAAAAATCAGCAGCTATTGGCGGCTAACTTACAACTAGCCAAAAGCAGAAATATACTGTTCCCTTTAATTGGTGGTTTAGCTAATCTAAGTTCTCTGGTGATCATCTGGCTAGGGGCTGGGGAGATATCTAATGGAACCTTAGCTGTAGGGGATTTTTTGGCGCTGTTAATTTATGTAGAACGTCTAGTTTTTCCCACAGCATTATTAGGTTTCACCATTACAGCTTATCAACGTGGTGAAGTGAGTATTGACCGCTTAGAGTCTATTCTTGCTGTCAAGCCGAAAATTGACGACGAACCAGACGCTGTACATTTACCTTTGGATGAGATTAAAGGAAAAGTCACCGCCAGAAATCTTACTTACACTTACCCTGGTGCTGCTACTCCAGCCTTAGACAACATTAACTTTACAATTTTACCAGGAGAAACAGTTTCTATTGTCGGGGCTATTGGTTCTGGTAAGTCAACTTTAGCAAATGCTTTACCGCGTTTGTTAGATATTGCACCAGGACAATTATTTTTAGATGGTTGGGATATTACTAAAATATCATTGGCAGATTTACGTCAAGCCATGGCCTACGTTCCCCAAGATAGCTTTTTGTTTAGCACCACAATTAAAAATAATATCCGTTACGGTGACCCAGTTAGTGAAAATCGAAATGTAGAATATGTGGCTCAACTAGCGAAAATTGACGGAGAAATCAGTAACTTTCCCCATCAGTATGAAACCATTGTGGGCGAACGTGGTATAACCTTATCTGGTGGACAGCGACAACGCATCGCCCTGGCTAGAGCCATATTAGTGGAAGCTCCAATTTTAATTTTGGATGATGCCCTTTCCAGTGTGGATAATCAAACCGCTACAGGAATCCTCCATAATCTTTCCTCTGGTTCGAGACGCAAAACCGTAATTTTTATTACTCATCAGCTATCTGCTGCTGCCACTGCTGACCGTATTTTTGTGATGGACAAAGGCAAAATTGTCCAGATAGGTACTCACTCAGAACTATTGCAAAGCCAAGGTCTTTACAAAACTTTATGGAGTCAGCATCAAGTAGAGGAGTTGCTGCGATAGCTTTTTCCACTCGTACCCATAAATATAGTTGTGGGTGTGAGTTGCAAAGAGATGTGAATGCAGAAGTAAACATTAGTAAATATTTTAAATCTTGCCAAGCAAGGGGAGGGCATCCCCAAAGTAACGCTACAGGAGTTGGGATCTCTACTCTGGTTGGTGAAAACCTGCTACAGCAAATTCTGACGTAGAATGTGTAATCTCGGTGGCTTTAGCCCGGAGAGTGTCAATATGCCAAATCAAATCCAAACGCTCCTGGGCTGTTTTCAGTGCTTTTGCTGGTGACTCCCCCAGCAAGGTGGCCTCAATTGCTCGACCCAGACTGTCAGATAAAGCATTGTAACCTGCAATAATAGGTCTACCCCGTGCCACAGGCATTTGTTCCAGAAAAGTCTTTAAAACGGGCTTTTGGTTAATGAATTGCTGAAAAGCTTCACTTTGGGCAGATTTGATGTTTACTGGTAGAAAACCCGTCCCTATACTCCATTCTGTTTGGAACTCTTCACTTAAAACAAACTCTAAAAACTTCAGTGCTGCTTCTTCTCTGGCTGGGGTGGTTTTCATCACAAACATATTACCATCGCCAAGAGCCGTAGCTTGTTCTACATTTGCTGGCATGGGAAATACTTGATAATCAACATTAGACTTCATAATATAAGTCCAAGGTCCTGTGATTTGCATAGCAACACGACCGGCAATAAAGTCGTCTTCTTCGTAACCCCGATCAGGTGCGGATAACTTGGCGGAACCATCTTTAATTAAATCTTGCCAAAGTTGTAAAGCTCTTACTGCTGCTTCTGTGGTCAAGTTTGGCTGATTATCGGTGATGATCTCCCCCCCCGCACTCCATAAAAACGGTAACCAAGTAAATACAGTCCATTCGCTTTTACCCAAGGGTAATAAGATTCCATATTGTTCCGGTTTATGGTCGCCATTTTTGTCTATGGTCAATTTTTGGGCAACTTCTCTCAGTTCTTCCCAGGTTCTGGGGGTTTGGGTGATTCCTGCTGCTTGGAACAGCCGAGGTCGGTAAAAAATCCCGATGTTGCTGGTGTAAAGTGGAATTGACCAGAGATGGCCGTTGAGTGTTAATGCTTCTAATGAGTTGGGGCTAATTTGGGATTTTAGGGGTGATGTTTCTAACCAATCTTCTAAAGGTCGAATTGCATCCAGTTCTAGAAGCTGACCTGTAACTTGCGGGTAGAAGCTCAAAATGTCTGGAGGAACATTTCCCACAACTGCGGCAAGGATTTTTGGCATTTGTTGTTCTAGCCCACCAGCAAAAATAGATTCTACTTGGATATCACTGTGAGTCTGATTAAATTTATCTACTAATTTTTGAAATACATCTCGATTAGCAGGGGGATTAATTCCTTGCCACAGTGTCAAACGAATTACGCCATCATCCTTTTGGGTTAAAGCTTGACAACCAGATAAAATGATTAAACATACACTCAGAACAATTGCGATAATTAACCGACTCCCTACAGGAGAAATGATTGGATGTAGTAAAATGTTGTTTTTCATGCTCACTAGTTAGCTGGATGAGGAAATTTGATCTAAAACATTCTTTGTCATACTATTTTCGGATCTTGTGTAAAGGATACTTTTCTGATTTATAACTGACTTTTGTTAAAAATTGTGTAGGTAACAATAAAGTACGGTTATTGCGATCGCCTTTGACTATAAAACCGAACCGAGTAAACTGTGAACCGGTCTACTGTGTTAATTAGGAAGCTTGAGATGGATCTTAATCAGAACCAAGGATTCATTGAGGAAAAATACTGGTTGTTTGCAAGTTGTCAAGTTAAAGATTAACCCAACCTAAGAGGATGTTTGTCAACTCCCGTACCAGAAAAGTATCTTAAAAGCACCCGCCCACCAGGCTAAAAAACTCCCATTCCTTATATCCAGTGTTTTTTCCTCAACGCCACAACCGCTGAAACCGAAGCTAACGAGGAAAATTATATGCCGAAAGTAATTGGAATTGACTTAGGAACTACAAATTCTTGCGCTGCTGTGATGGAAGGTGGACAGCCTTTAGTAATTGCTAATGCTGAAGGTCAACGGGTCACTCCCTCTGTGGTAGCTCAGACAAAGTCTGGCGAACGGTTGGTGGGTCAAATTGCAAGACGACAAGCAGTGATGAACCCAGAAAATACTTTTTATTCTGTAAAACGCTTTATTGGGCGAAAATATGAAGAAATCACCCATGAAGCGACGGAAGTTACTTACCGAGTGGTGCGCGATCGCCATGGTAACGTTAAACTTGACTGTCCCATTGCAGGTAAGCAATTTGCACCAGAAGAAGTTTCTGCTCAAGTGCTGCGGAAGTTAGTTGATGACACCAGCAAATATTTAGGAGAGAAAGTAACCCAAGCTGTGATTACAGTTCCGGCTTATTTCAATGATTCCCAGCGCCAAGCCACAAAGGATGCGGGAAAAATTGCCGGTTTAGAAGTTCTCCGCATTATCAATGAACCTACAGCAGCAGCCTTAGCTTATGGTTTAGATAAAAAGCAAAATGAAACTATTTTGGTGTTTGACCTGGGAGGGGGAACTTTTGACGTTTCCATTTTAGAAGTGGGAGAGGGGGTTTTTGAAGTAAAATCTACCAGTGGCGACACCCATTTAGGGGGTGACGACTTTGATAAAAAAATTGTAGATTGGCTGGCTACTGCGTTTTTACGTAATGAAGGGGTGGATTTGCGTAAAGATAAGCAAGCTTTACAGAGGTTAACAGAAGCAGCCGAAAAAGCCAAAATTGAACTTTCCAGCGCCACCCAAACTAATATTAATCTTCCCTTTATCACAGCTACCCAAGCAGGACCCCAACACCTGGATATGACCTTAACCAGGGCTAAGTTTGAAGAAATGATTGCGGATCTTTTAGACCGTTGTCGTAAACCTGTACAACAAGCCCTACAAGATGCCAAACTGAGCAATGCTGACATTGATGAAGTTGTATTAGTGGGTGGTTCAACTCGCATTCCATCTGTACAAGAGTTAGTGCGGCGAATGATTGGTAAAGATCCTTGTCAAGGTGTCAATCCCGATGAGGTGGTAGCTGTGGGTGCTGCTATTCAAGCCGGTGTCTTAGCAGGGGAAGTTAAAGATATTCTGCTGCTGGATGTTACCCCCTTGTCTTTGGGTGTGGAAACTCTGGGCGGTGTGATGACTAGGATTATTGACCGCAATACTACTATCCCGGTGAAAAAATCAGAAATCTTTTCTACAGCCGCTGATGGTCAGACCAATGTGGAAGTTCACGTCCTCCAAGGTGAGAGGGAACTGGCTAAAAATAACAAGAGTTTGGGAAATTTCCGCCTTGATGGTATCCCCCCAGCGCCTAGAGGTGTACCACAAATTGACGTAACTTTTGATATTGATGCTAACGGTATTCTGTCCGTGACTGCTCAAGATAAAGCTACAGGTAAACGCCAGTCCATTTCTATTACCGGTGCTTCCACTCTAGATAAGCGAGATGTGGAAAATATGGTGCGGGATGCAGAAGCCCACGCGGAGGAAGACCACCAACGCCGTGAACAAATTGATACTAAAAACATGGCTGATTCTCTGGCTTATCAAGCACAGAAGCAGATGAAAGACCTTGGCGATAAGGTCAGTGCTGAGGATCGCGGGCGAGTTGAGGGTTTGGTAAAAGATTTACAAGAAGCCATCAACCAAGATAATTTTGAGCGGATGAAGTCTCTCACCAATGAGTTACAACAAGCTTTGATGCAGGTTGGTACTGCTGTTTATGCTCAAGCACCAGGGGCTAGAACCACAGGAGGGAGACCCGGTGGTGAAGATGTGATTGATGCCGATTTCGTGGAAAGCAATTGACATCTCCCCTGGTTAAATCCTGTTGAGCCGCGTTTCATCCCCTAGGCTTTGGCCTAGGGGTTCTCACGCTCCCTGTTTTGATAGTCGGCTTACTGTCCTTGGTGTTGCGGGGGGTTGAAAATGCCAAAAATGCTCATGTTTCTTTACTCCCCGCTTGGTCGCTGTATACTTTAATCAGCATTTTTGTATGTAAAATGAGATCGCTGGATATGCCGGCTAAAGATATTTACCATGATTGTGTAAAAAATGCTCTGAATAGGTTATTTATTTCTGCCTGTTCCCTGTTAAGAGCCTCTACGAGTCACTACAACCATATTACAACTATATGCCCTGGTCTGCCACTATCTCCCAACTGCTAGAAGTTATTTCTGCCCAACCGATTAATTTATCTGCTGCTGCTTTAACACAAGTCAGCAGCACTATTCAAACAGATAGCCGGATGGTCAAACCCGGTGAAGTGTTTTTGGCTTTACGGGGAGAAAAATTTGATGGACATGATTTTGTCCCCGCAGCCATCGCTCAAGGTGCTTTAGCTGCTATTGTGGATTGTGGCTATGCAAGTCAAGATTTACCTATGTTGCAAGTGACAAACACTTTGCCAGCATATCAGCAACTAGCTAGATGGTGGCGCGATCGCCTGAATATCCCGGTAATAGCGATAACTGGTTCTGTGGGCAAAACCACAACTAAGGAACTGGTAGCCGCAGTTTTGGCAACTCAGGGGCGAGTTCATAAGACTTATGGAAATTTTAATAATGAAATTGGTGTACCTAAAACTTTATTACAACTGAGTACAGAGCATGATTATGCTGTGGTGGAAATGGCTATGCGGGGACGGGGACAAATTGCTGAATTAACTCACATCGCCCGTCCCACCATTGGGGTAATTACCAATGTAGGCACAGCACATATTGAGTTATTGGGTTCTGAACAAGCCATTGCTGAGGCTAAGTGTGAGTTATTAGAAGAAATGCCCAAAGATGGTGTGGCTATTCTCAATTACGATAATGCTCGGTTAATGGCTACAGCCATGCAGGTTTGGAAGGGGAAAGTGGTAACTTATGGCTTTTCTGGTGGTGATATCCAAGGGCTGATGATAGATAACGAAACTATTAAAGTGGGAGGAATGCAGCTACCTTTACCTTTACCCGGTAGTCACAACGCCAGTAATTTTCTCGCAGCTTTGGCGGTGGCGCAAGTTTTGGGAGTTGATTGGTCAAGCTTACAAGCTGGTGTGGTGGTGAATATGCCCACAGGGCGATCGCAACGGTTGACTTTACCCAATGATGTGTTAATCTTAGATGAGACTTATAATGCTGCACCAGAAGCAATGACCGCAGCTTTGCAACTATTAGCAGATACACCGGGAAAACGTAAAGTCGCAGTGCTGGGAGCAATGAAAGAATTGGGGGAGCGATCGCTACAACTGCACCAAAAAGTCGGTGAAACGGTACTAAAGTTCAAGTTAGACGCTTTGCTGGTGTTGGGGGATGGAGAAGACACCGAAGCCATGATCACAGCTGCTGGGGGTATCCCGTCAGAATGCTTTGCTACTCATGGTGAATTAGTGGCTAGATTAAAAACATTTGTGCAACCAGGCGATCGACTGTTATTCAAAGCCGCCCATTCAGTGGGGCTTGATGGCGTTGTTAATCAGATGCGGGCAGAATTTCTGCCAACCACACCCACCCACCATCAATAACAAAAATAAATCTTGTAGTGCGGGCATCCTGCTCGCTACCATACCTAATTAAGTAAAATCTTCCCGCCTACCGTACCTTATCTCACCCAAAGGCGGAAAGGCGCAAGGGAAGAGCCTAAATTTACTTTGCTTCCAATCTGCTGTATGGTGTGGTGTTGATAATTTGATTAAGTGACTGGAAAAAATGCGCGGCGAACTAAATATATTCCAGTGTTTTCGCCGCTAGTTAGTGATTTAAATCAGTTCTAATTCATTTTCACGTAAGTGAGCTTTAAATTTTTTACTAAACTGGACTAAAATTGGCAGATTAGCACTGACGGGTCTACCTTGCCATTCGGTAGCAATGGCTATGACTTCCCCTTCTGTACCTTTAATATCAACAGCCTGACCTCGATGCTCAGGATGATGATAAACCACTACCGACTCTTGAACACGAACGCGATCGCCAACTTTCATAATAACATTTACACCTAGCTTTTGCTGTTCTACAACCATTTCCACAGTCACTCCTCACTCAACTGCTTGTTAAAAAAAAACTGTTTGCCATAGTTACGCCTATGTAACTGATATACAAACAAAGCCTGCCGGCGCAGGCTTGAATAGTGGTTATTGACACTCCCAACACCTAAAGGCGGGGGATTCCAGCATCACTGACGTTCCTTGCTTTTACTGGACTTACGTCCAATAGAAGTAGAGGTAACATCTCTACTGGCGTTACTTCCCGTCTGCCAGACGGTAGCGTTTGCACGATTCAAAATTACTTTGGCTGCGTTCACATCTCTTTGTTCGATGTGTCCGCAGTGCAGGCTCCGAATGAGTACTAGTGCTAAGTGATTTCTGAACTATAACACCACAATTACTACATTTTTGGCCAGTGAAGTGGGGAGGAACTGCAATTATTTCCCGCCCAAACTTCGCCCCAAAGTATTCCAGCCATTGATGGAAGTTGTACCAAGAAGCATCAGAAATACTCTTAGCCAGCTTGTGGTTTCTCAGCAACCCACTAACATTTAAATCTTCCACGACTACCTTAGCGTTAGCTAGACATAAGTGACGCGCTAGTCTTTTAGCGTGTTCATTCCTTTGTCGAGTTACCTTTAAATGCTTGCGAGCATAAACACCACGGGTTTTTCTTCTACCAGATGACCCCTTTTTCTTTAGTATATCTAAGAATGGCAACCATGAAAGCATAAAAAAGATTGAAAAATATACCAATACTTCATGATTAAGTTAAAACAAAAACCACCGTAGTTTTAACACTTAGGGCGTGGTATATTAAATGTATTAAGTGCGAATCCTTCTCTCTAAATGAGTAGAAATACTCAGGGATGGGAGGTAAGGCTGGGTAAAACCAGATTCTTACAACCATAACTGGCGCTCTTAGCGCGTAGGTTATTAGTCATTGGTTATTTATTTGTTTAGCCGGGGACATAGTGGGTGTATAGTGCGGGGAAGTTGGCGACATATTTGTTCAAATCCTTGGGGATGAATTTGCCACCACGCAAATAATCCTAAACTTGTAGTTCCCAATAACACCAGTAATAATCCTCCCCTTACCACCAGGGGACGGAGGCGATTTGGGTGTTTAATTGGTTGTTTAATTGGGGTAGGGATGGGTGAGTCTGGCAGAGGGTCAAGGGTGAGATCCAAATCTAGTAAAGCTTGGGAACTTTCAGCCAAAGAAGATTCTAGTTCTAGTTTTTCTAATGGCTCTGCTGCTTCTAGTTCTCGGACTTTGACCATTTCTCCAGAAATAGATGATGAAGTAACGGGGACTAGATGAGACCTAGATACTCGGCACAAAGTCAGGACCACAGAAGTATTATCATGACCATTTTTCTCGTTGGCTAAATTAATCCAATGCTGGACAGCATCTTCCAGAGAAATTTTACCTGTTAACAGGGGTATAATGTGCTGTCGCCAGGATTTTTCTACCCAATTATTATCACTTAAGCCGTCAGAACACAACAACAATACACCATCTTCTTCCAAAATAAAACGTTTAATCACAATTTGTAAAAATTCGGCATTTTTTGCTCCCAATGCTTGGGTCAAGGCGTTAGCATCTATTCTCTCAAGTGCTGGACGATACAAACTGCGGGCAGAAAACACTTCTCGGTTAGCCACAACATCATCTACGGTGAGTAAGTGGCAGTGGTGGCGAGTTATCCAGTATGCACGACTATCGCCAATGCTAGCTAAATATAGTTCATGGGCGTTATCTGACTGCCACCCAGAGGCTGTTACCACTCGTTGCGGCAGTTGTAAAGCCATCACCAGGGTGGTGGCCATGCGTTCTCGGCCTTGGCGTTTGTGTTCGTCATTAGAAGCACAAATCACATTATTGACTACCCGCAAGCAGGCTTGTAGTTGTTCTTGCAATAAATCAGGTGTAATCAGTTCATTTTGTTCTTCTACTTCTGCTAATAAAGCACGGATTTGCAGTTTCAGCGATTGTACCGCCAATTGACTGGCAACTTCTCCGCCTTGGTGTCCCCCAATGCCATCGCAAACAATGGCCAAGGAGAGTATGGGGTGATCTAACTTACTACCAGCTGTTGGGTAACAATTGTCTTCATTGTGCCGTAATTCCCGGCCAATATCTGTTGCTCCGGCTATTTCCAGAGTTAATGGTAGTTCTGCAGCTGAGGAAAGTAATAAAGCGTTGAGTTGAGTGGTAATGGTTGTTAAGTTGGCTTCAGCATTGCACATTTGCTCAATGATAGTTGTTAATTGGGGAGATGTGGGGGTATTTACAGATGCCAGCCAAGTGTGCCAACATTGAGCCAAGTCTGCTAAACTAGGTCGGTGGGGATGTGCTGTGTGGTGAAGTTCTAAGAGTCGCACACACCAACCCTGCGATCGCAGGTTATTTGGTATAAGTAAACTCTCAGCCACTCCTAGCTCTAGCAAAGGTTTCCATAGTTGCAGTATTTGCCATAGCCAGTAAATTTGTCTAACGGTGGTTGCTTGTTGCCATGCTTCAGTAATGGTAGGGTAGAGGTTTCCTGTTTCGTCTATGGGTACATTTTCCAGTAAGAGAATATCATCTGTAGTGTGAATCAACCCATAGGCTGCGGGGATGTGCAAACGCTGTGGGTATAGCTTTAAGTAAGGAATGACTGTTGGTGGTAACTGGTGAGGAACTGTGGGCGGTAAACCCGGCTGAGTGTCTAACCATACCCGATGTGTAATTACTTCATATCGATCCACTACCTTAGTTCCCGGTGAGATAGTGGCTACTAGGGAACCACTAGCCCAGAGATAACGGTAAACCAAGGGAGTTTGGCAACTCTTACACACACTTTCACCAACCGTATTCATGGGCTGAGGACAGTGTGGATTGAGGCAATAAATGATTCGCTGTGCGGGTATCATGAAAGTATAAAGTTAAGAAAACTAAAGAAACCTAAAACAAATTTAGATTTGTCAACCTATGATTACAGCTTGTTACTAAAATTCATCATTTAGAATCAGTAAACAGTGATAGTATATATGTATATAATCTCAAAAATACATTTGCGTAAATGTAGAGTCTAAGATGGGGCATCGCCTATGCCAAGTTATACTTTAATCTGGCTGCTGGCAGGAGCGATTCTATGTTTAATGGAACTGTTCTTACCATCGGCTTTTGTTGAGTTCATGATGGGGATTAGTGCGGTTATCGTCGCCATATTGTCTCTGGCGGGTCTAGGAAGTTTATGGCTGCAAGTTACAGCTTGGCTAGTGGTTTCCACCGTGCTGATTGTGCTTTCTCGCCGATTCTTACAACCGCGACGGCGCAAGTCAAAAATGTTGGATGCAGTTTTAGCTGAAACTTTAACGACAATTCCAGCCGGCGAAAGTGGGCGGGTGTTGTTCGAGGGAAATTCTTGGCGGGCAAAATGTGATGATGAACAACTCAGCCTAGCACCCCATCAAAGAGTTTATGTAGTCGGAAGAGAAGGCACAACTTTGATCGTCATGCCAGATAATCTATTGCCTTGAGTGTGGGTTTGTAAATGGGAGGGGAAGATACCAAAGAAAAAATTTAGGCGCGATGGAGGCGAAAAAATGGTATTGCAAATAAGGAGAATAAATAAATGGGTAACTTTTTTTTGCTAATCTTTCTGGCTCTTGGTGGTTCTGCCATAGCAGGATCAGTGAGAGTGGTTAATCAAGGTAATGAAGTTTTAGTGGAAAGATTGGGTAGCTATAACCAAAAGCTAGGTGCGGGACTAAATTTTGTCATCCCGTTTTTAGATAAAATCGTTTACCAAGAAACTATCCGGGAAAAAGTCTTAGATATCCCCCCCCAAAAATGTATTACTCGCGATAATGTCAGCATTGAAGTGGATGCAGTGGTTTACTGGCGGATTGTGGACATGGAAAAGTCCTGGTATAAGGTAGAAAATCTGCGGGCTGCCATGACAAACTTGGTACTAACTCAAATTCGCTCGGAAATGGGACAACTGGAATTAGACAAAACTTTTACCGCCCGTTCTCAAATCAATGAAATTTTACTGCGTGAGTTAGATATTGCCACTGATCCTTGGGGGGTAAAAATTACCCGCGTGGAATTACGAGATATCGTTCCTTCCCAAACTGTACGGGAATCAATGGAGCTGCAAATGGCGGCAGAACGGCGGAGAAGAGCGGCAATTCTCACTTCTGAGGGTGAAAGAGAATCGGCAGTTAATAGCGCAAGGGGTAAGGCTGAGGCGCAAATTTTGGACGCTGAAGCTCGGCAAAAGTCTACAATTCTCCAAGCAGAAGCCGAACAAAAGTCTATTGTATTACAAGCCCAGGCGGAACGTCAGCAACAAGTTTTAAAAGCACAGGCAACATCAGAAGCACTACAAATCATCACTAAAACCCTAAATGCTGAACCAGGAGCAAAAGAAGCGTTACAGTTTTTACTTGCCCAAAATTATTTGGAAATGGGTATAAAGATTGGCAGCAGCGACAGCAGCAAGGTGATGTTTATGGACCCCCGCAGTATCCCTGGTGCTTTGGAGGGGATGCGTTCTATTGTTGCTGATGGTTCCGGTGAGTCTTGGTTGGAAGGTAAAATTCCTGGGGTAAATCAGGGTCGTTCTAGTTAAAAAGAGTTAGAATATGCTTTTTTACCAAACTATGTGGGGACAGTTAATGTCTCTACATTTTTTGTTGTCTAATGTGTTCCCATGCTGGCTGCTTGATTCATTTGACATTGATTACACAAACCAAAAAATTCTAGTGTGTGGTAAAAAATTTTAAAGTTATGACTGGACTCTAACTCGCTTTCTAGGTTATGGACTGGACACTGATTAATGGGAACGGACAAGCCACACTGAAGACAGGTGAGGTGGTGTTTGTCCTGTTGGGCTAGATTATAAACGGCTTCTCCGTTAGTTAAAGTCCTGACCTGCACCATACCTTCTAATTTTAAGGCTTCTAGGGAGCGGTAAACTGTGGCTAAACCGATACCTTGACTGCGTTTCCGTAATTCTATGTAAATATCCTGGGCGGAAATGCCTTGTTTAACGGTTTTCAGTAGGGTTAAAATTCGCTCTTGGCTGCGGGTATGTATGGATCTCATGGATAGTTGTTTATTTTCGCTACTATAGGGAAAACTGTAATATTGATGGTTGATCAACTCTTACCCAGTTGGGACATATAGTTATAGTATAGCGATGGCAGCATTCAGCAAAAAGCCTGTGCAAAGGAAGTATATAGCTAAAATTTTCGTGACCCTTCGTCCTTCTGTCTTAGATCCTGCTGGTGTAGCTGTACAATCCGGTATCCAGCAACTGGGATACAACAATGTTGAACAGGTGCGGATTGGTAAGTACATTGAACTAACCATCACTTCGACAGAAGAGATTAAAGCCCGTCAAGACCTAGAACGTATCTGTGACCAAATGCTAGCAAATCCGGTAATTGAAAATTATCGCTTTGATTTGATTGAGGTAGAGACACAAACGGGAGTCTTTTAACATCGGGGATGAGGGAATAGGAAGAAGATTTAATTCCCCAGTTCCTATTCCCCACACCCATTGACTAATGACCAATAACCAATAATTAATTACTAAATGATGAAATTTGGGGTTGTAGTTTTTCCGGGTTCTAATTGCGATCGCGATGTGGCTTATGTGACTAGAGAGTTGCTGGGTCAACGGACTCGCATGGTTTGGCATCAAGAAACAGACATTTCTGATTTAGATGTGGTTATTATCCCTGGTGGTTTTAGTTACGGTGATTATCTGCGATGTGGTGCCATTGCTCAGTTTTCCCCAGTTATGCAGCAGGTGATTAACCACGCCAAACAAGGTAAATTTGTTTTGGGTATTTGTAACGGTTTTCAGGTCTTAACTGAAGCCGGACTCTTACCGGGGGCTTTAACTAGAAATCAAGATTTGCATTTTATATGCGATCGCGCTCCCTTAAAAGTTGAGCGTAGTGACACACCTTGGACTCATAGTTATACCCCTAGTGAAATTATCAATTTGCCCATTGCCCACGGAGAAGGGCGATTTTATGCTGATGAATCCACTTTATCAGCCATTGAGGATCATGGTCAAGTGGTTTTCCGCTATGCAGGGGAAAATCCCAACGGCTCACTGAATAACATCGCCGGTATTTGTAATCAACAAGGCAATATCTTGGGTATGATGCCCCACCCAGAAAGAGCCTCAGATGCTTCTTTGGGCTGTAGTGATGGCTTGAAGCTGTTCCAAGGGCTGTTATGGCAAATTCTGCCCAAGTGATGTACATTCCTAGCGGGCAATACTTGTACTGAGCGATCAGTACAAGACGATTATTTACATTTATATCTCAAGTGTTTAAGAAATGCTATTTCAGAATAAATAGAATACCCAAAAGCAGACAACTTAACCAATTCTCACTAACTCTGCGCCTTTGAACCTCTGCGTGAGAAAGAACTCAGCGTAAACAACTAATAGCGATTAACAAACCCCTGGCTTTATTTAAAGTTTCTTCATACTCTTTTTCCGGATCAGAATCAGCCACCAAACCTGCACCAGCTTGGACAGTTACAACATTATTATGTAATACCATGGTACGAATAGCGATCGCACTATTCAACTGTCCTTCAAAGTCATAATAACCATATACTCCGGAATACACACCCCGGCCACTTGGTTCCAACTCATTAATAATTTCCATAGCCCTAATTTTTGGTGCGCCACTCACTGTCCCCGCAGGAAAGCAGGCTTTGAGTACATCCCAAGCGGTTTTATCTGCTGCTAACTTACCCACCACATTACTAACAATGTGCATCACATGGGAATAACGTTCAATTAGCATGAGTTCATCAACTCTGACACTACCGCTTTGACAAACACGCCCTAAATCATTACGCCCCAAGTCAACTAGCATGACGTGTTCTGCTGTTTCTTTGGGATCTTGCAATAAATCCTCTGCTAAAGCTGCATCTTCTTGAGTTGTTTTACCTCGTGGACGTGTCCCGGCGATGGGGCGGACTGTGGCGATAATTTCTCCATCGGGGTTGCGTTCTGCCTTTGCCATCACTTCCGGGCTAGAACCGATAATTTGCCAATCTTGGAAGTTAAAGAAAGCCATGTAAGGGGAGGGGTTAATTTGCCGCAGCGAACGATAAAGAGCAAAAGGATCACCTGTGTATTCTGTTGATAAACGCTGGGAAACCACTACCTGGAAAATATCGCCGTCCTTAATGTATTGCTTGGCCTTTTCCACACTAGCACAAAATTCTTGACGAGTAAAGTTGCTGGTGTATTGGTTTATGTCGCTGACATTTTTTGTTTGTGGAGGATTCCATCCTAAAATAGTTTTTTCTGACGCTACAGGTAGAGATAACTTACACAGCATCTGGGAAACGCGATGGCAAGCTTGTTCATAAGCTTGGTGTAAATCTACTTGGGAGTCACGTAAATCAGCGTAGGCGATCGCCCAAATTTTCCGCTTTACCTGGTCAAAAATCAAGAGGTGATCCATTTGCATCCATAACCCATCAGGGATATTGCCATCGTCTACTGTATGAATTGGCACTCTTGGTTCTATCCAGCGAATCAATTCATAGCCCCAAAATCCAAACAAGCCACCAATACCGGGGGGTAGTTGGGGCAATGTAACTGGGTGTAATGGTTCTAAACATTTAGCTAAAGCTGTGAAGGGGTCGCCTGGAAAGATAACTTGTGAACCGTCTCGATAAGTCTGAGTAGTGGTGTCGCCTTTGGCTGACAAAATCCATAGTGGGTCACAACCCAATAAACTGTAACGTCCTATTTTTTCCCCTCCTTCCACCGACTCCAGCAAAAAGCTATAAGGTTGACCAGCACAAACCTTATACCATGCAGAAACAGGAGTATCTAGGTCTGCTACCCATTCTTGATACACCGGGACAAAATTACCTTGTAAAGCTAACTGGGAAAAATCAGAAAAATTGGGGAATATCATAACTTCATTGCCGAAATTTGGAGCAGAAGCGGAGAGGGTCTGGGGGGAAAGAAAAAGTTTCCCGTCCCCTCCCCGTTTCCACTCCTTAATACCTAGACTCTAGACATCGTGGGTAGCTTCACCACTGAACTTCAGTTTAGCGGGACTGGGATTCTCCCCAATCCTACGTGGTACGTGACGTACTCTCTCCCGTCCTTGGTTCACTTTTTCTGGGAAGACACCATCAGCCGGGTGAATGAGACTGGTTTCTCCAGTGGGTAAAATCCGGTAAACTTTGTAATCTGTGATTTTGAATTTCCGGAGTTGAGCGCCCAAGGCAATACCATATTCTTTCCGAGCTATGTATAGCAGGTTTTCGCCTTTCCGCATAGTAGCAGCACCACCGGTAGGCATTTCAAAAACTTGCTCTTTGGGGCTAGTCCAGGTGATAGCATACTTTTCTTCTTCCAGTGCTTTTGTGAGTAAGCCACCAGTGCTACCACCAAACAGGGGAGTTTGTCCAGAAAGTACTTCTGTCATAAATTAAAGTGTGTCTCTCAACGGTTTTTAGGGAATCCTAACACCACTCACTCCATAATATTGCGATCGCGTTATAGACTGTAACAGTTTTTAGTCATTCTTAGCTGAGAAATGAGGATTTACTTTTAGCCATGGTTTGTTTTTCCTGTAAGCTAGCGTGAGCTATAGGAATAGTGAAATGAAACTCACTACCTTGGTCCTTACCATTAGATTCTGCCCAAATTTCTCCACTCCAGCCATTGACAATTTGCCTGCTAATTGCCAAACCCAACCCAGTCCCCCCGGTGGTACGTCGCAGGGCCCCCTCTTCTTGATAGAAACGGTCAAAAACTACTTCCAGCCTACTGGGTTCAATACCACGCCCAGTGTCAGCCACTGTTACTTCCACCATGTGATCATTATTTTGGGTGGCTGTAATGGTAATCCTACCTTGGGGTGGTGTAAATTTACAAGCGTTGTCGATTAGTTTGGCTATCACCTCCACCAGCCAGTCACCATCAGCCTTGACCAAGGGCAGATTTTGGGTAATCTGAGTTTTGATTTTAGGCAATTTTTCAGTTAAGGAACGAGTGCGAAGTCTGCTCAGGGCTAAATCCACACATTCTTGTAGAGTTAGGGGTTCTGGATGCCATTGTACTCTGCCGCTTTCCAGGTTAGATAAAGTGAGGAAATCTTGCACTAATTTTTGCATTCGTTCTGAGTCTGAAAGTGCAGTATTAAGCATCACCTGCTGCAACTCCAAGGGCATATCTGGTTCACTAGCCAGACTTTCCAAACATACCCGAATTGTTGATAATGGCGTGCGGAGTTCGTGTCCGGTAATTGCTATTAAGTTGCTGCGGGTACGGTCTAAGGCTTCTAACTGCTGGTTCAGGTCTTCTAGGTTGGCGTAGGCTTCGGCTTGAATTAAAGCTGCGCCTATTTGGGTGGCGATGGCTTTTACTAGGTCTTTTTCTCCTGCTTGCCACTCATGGGGTGGTAAGTTGCAATAATGCAATTCGACAATGCCTAATAGCCGTCCTTGAAATAGTACTGGTTCAATTAACCAAGAACCAATGGCAAATTTTTTGGCAATGGAGGAGAGTTTGGCTGAGTTGGTAACACGGACATCAGTTAAGGTGTTGATCACACAAACCCCCTCCCCCTTTTGTACTACCTCTTGAAATAAAGGGTTTTCATCTAACTGCCAAGTTTGCCCACAAACCGATAAAACCCCAGAAATCAAAAATTCATGTTTAATCTGTGCCTGTCTATCTGTGGACTGAGCGCGGTAAATTAAACAGCGACTAGCCCCTAAGTGTTCTCCCAGTTCTTCCGCGGCAATTTGTAAGACTTCGTGGGGGTCAAGCGATCGCCGAATGGCTGTACTAATAGAATTGACTAAATGTTCTTTTCGTGCTTGGGCGGTGATAGAACGATAGGCTTTATGCAGTTTGTACTGGCTGGCTTGGAGATAAGTCACCAAACGCTGCACAAAGGGGTCAGTGTCGATATCACAAGCAAATTCACTAATTACTTCTGCTGGAGAATCATTTCTGGCTGTACCGATGCCAAACTTCTGGCGTGCATCTGTTATTTTGTCGATTAGGTCTGGTCTGTAAAGTAAGATTTTCTCCAATAGCAAATCAGCTGCTTTCAGGCTAACTCCTCTTTCTGATGTCCAGATTCCCTCAAACCTGCGAGCCGTGTCCATATCTAGATTAGGAGTCAATTCTGGTAGCTGTCGGTTTTTACTAATGGACTGGGGCTGCTCTCGGCACAGTAAACAAGTAGCATAATTTTCAGCAATTACGACTAAATGCCATTCTTGACTTAAGGCATCTTCTGGCTGAAAGGCTATTTTTTCATAAGATTGTGAACTTTTACTGAACTCCGTTTCCTGTGCAGAAAGAACGTATATTTGATTACTACACAGAGCTAAACGCTGATAGCGATGAGCTTCTTGGCGATAGTATCGCTCTCGTTGAAAGCTAGCAATTACCAATGGCTGGTCTAAAGTCCCCGCCAATACCTGATCTTCCATGGCGTGGGAAAGGGCTGTTAATGAAGCCTTGAAATATAGCTGGGGTCGCAGGTAGGTTATGGACTGTAGCAGATCACTCAGCACAGAAGACGAAATGCTCATGAATATTGTTAGAGAAAAGCCCAATCACAAAAAAATTCACTTTATAGCTGCATTGTACAAATTAGAATGCCGTTCTCAACTACAGCAGACAAAGGGAATATGTAAAGAATCGTGAACAACACTTTTCACCTAGGGGGTGAGAGCGTAGAACCACAAAATCAGTATTATATATCTTTTTTCTCAGTTTTTCTGGCATTTTTGCTAATCAGTAGCCATAAAAGTATTGCTGTAGGGCAGCCATGGTCAATTTTACTCTAGTAACATTGACCATGAAGCTAATAATTATAAATTGAAAAACTTTAAGCCAATATATGAATACCTTTGGATTCCTGAAATCAATCCTAGAGCCACAGAACAGGGAACAGACAAAAATAAATAACTTGTACGGAGTTTTGTTGAAAAATTAAATAGGAATCCTATACTTTTATCAACCAGCTGTGGTTAATATTCCAATACATCAGGAACTAGAAGCAAATTTAGCATCTTGGGTAAGTATAATCTTTCCATAAGCTGTGACGGGCTTAATGGTGGGATTAATTAGCTGAAAATCCCTATTTTTCAGCCTTGACTTTAAATCTAGAAAATATAACCTTATAAGGATTTGTAGTAATTTATTGGCGAAAAATATGCCAATGGTAATTTGGCTGCAAAATATCAAAACCGCCTAGCAGCGACACTTTCCCCTGTTGACACCGTTGAGAAATACCTGTAACTGGAACTTTGGCTAATGACACCGGATACACTAACTACCCCAGAAAAAATCTCTTTGCATGGCAAGACCTTTACACCCGCAGAACAATTACCTATACCAGAATGGCCTTGTGTTGTCAGTGAAAGACCACAACCAACTTTAACAGTTAAAGATGATGATTTATTTTTGGTGACTGATACCATGGGGAATATTTCTGGCTGTTCCCTCCAAGATGCTAACCCTAGTGTGGGATTATTTTGCGCTGATACACGATTTTTAAGTCGTCTGGAGTTGCAAATTGCCGGGCGATCGCCTATTCTGCTCAGTAGCACTGCTGAAAAAGGCTTTGCAATTTCTATTCTGTGTACCAACCCCAATATTGATCAACATTTGAAAGCAGAAACGGTGGGTATTCGCCGGGAAATTGTCCTCAATGGGGCGCTATTTGAAGAAATTGAAATATCTAATTACAGCACAACCAGTGTCAGCTTTGAATTAAGTGTTAGCTTTGATGCAGATTTTGTGGATTTATTTGAAGTGCGGGGAGCCCAAAGAGAACACCGGGGTAAAATTTTACGTTTGGTAGACTCGACATCTGAAGAAGTAGATCCATCAAGAGAAGAATCTTTAACCCTAGCCTATCAAGGTTTGGATGGCTGGTTAATGGAATCTCGTATCCAATTCCAGCATCGCCAACCAGATGATTTCCAAGATTACACAGCAATTTGGCGATTGAATTTAGCTTCTCATGAAACCCAAAAACTGGGTTACAGAATTAATATGTTGACCAACAATCAGCCAAGTTCTAAAGTGAGTGCAGCTTTTACTTTGGTACAAGCTAAAGCGGCTGAGTGGATGGAAGAGCAAGAATGGATACAGCAAATTACACAGATTAGATCAGACAAAAGTGTCTTTAATCGTGTAATTGAGCGGGCTGAACAGGACTTGTATTTGTTGCGCCAGTCTTTTGGCAAGTATAAGACTGTTTCCGCAGGTGTACCTTGGTTTTCAGCGTTATTTGGTAGAGACTCTCTCATTACCGCTTCCCAAACTTTGATGTTAAATCCCCAAATTGCCAAGGAAACTTTAACCATACTAGCCTCATATCAGGGTAAAACAGAAGATCATTGGCGGGAAGAAGAACCAGGAAAAATTTTACATGAGTTACGGTATGGGGAAATGGCTCGCTGTCAAGAAGTTCCCCATACACCTTATTACGGTACGGTTGATGCTACTCCCCTGTGGTTGATGTTGTATGCTGAATACTACGCTTGGACTCATGATCAGGAAACCATAGACAAACTTTGGCCTAATGCTCTAGCCGCGATGGAGTGGATAGATAGCCAGTTGCAAGAAAGTGGCTATTTGACCTACTACCGTAAATCTAAACGCGGTTTAGCTAACCAAGGTTGGAAAGATTCTGATGACTGCATCGTAGATCATAGAGGTGAGTTAGCCAAAGGCCCCATTGCTTTGAGTGAGGTGCAAGGTTACGTTTATGCAGCTAAAACGCACCTAGCAACAATCGCTAGAATCAAACATCGCCCAGACTTAGCCGAACGTTGGCTAGATGAGGCGAGACATCTCAAAGTTCGTTTTAATCAAGACTTTTGGCTCAAAGACCAGGATTTTTGCGCCTTGGCTTTAGATGGACACAAACAGCCGGTGGATAGTATTACATCTAATCCCGGTCACTGTCTCAAATTGGGAATTTTTACACCAGAAAAAGCTTATAGTGTGGCGGAAAGATTGCGCGGACCAGATATGTTCAATGGTTGGGGTATTCGTACTTTAAGCAGTTTGTCACCAGCTTATAATCCTATGGGTTATCACATTGGTTCAGTGTGGCCTCATGATAATTCTCTCATTGCCATGGGACTGCGATCGCTCGGTTTAATTGACCAAGCCTTAGAAGTGTTTCAAGGTTTGTTTGATATGACTAGCCAGCAACCATATCAACGCCCCCCAGAACTTTTCTGCGGTTACGAACGTAATGGCGACCATGCTCCTGTACAATATCCAGTTGCTTGTACACCCCAAGCCTGGGCTACTGGTGCTATTTTTCAACTGCTGCAAATGGTGGTTAATTTAGTACCTGATGCTCAAAATAACTGCTTGCGAATTATTGACCCCACTTTACCAGACTCAATTAATTCCCTGTCATTACAGAATTTAAAAGTTGGCCCCACAATTCTAGATTTAGAGTTTGAGCGATCCGGTAATACCACGGCTTGTCGTGTTGTCAAAAAACGGGGTAATCTACGGGTATTTATTGAAGCTTAACTACTAGTTAAGCGAACCAAATCAACAGCCATGGGGATATTAGTAACAACTCCCCATTTTCTCTTTTTTTTATCTGAAGGTAGACCAACAAGGGGATAAGCCGTAAAAGGCGGGGAATTCACTCCCCGACAAGCAAGATGCTTGTGTTGAAGAGCGCGATTGGCTTCGCCAGTGCCATAGGCAATCGCAAAATCAACAGATGCTTCTGCAATTCTAAATTCTAAATTCTAAATTCTAAATTCGCTTAATCCCTATCACCTCGGAAATAGAGTGAATACACACTGAGTAACTGTGAAAACTCTCTAGGTGGGGTGGTTTTTTTGCTGGTGATGAAAGTTGCGATCGCTGGGGGGATGAGTAGCAACCAATAGCCAACCATGATCAGCACGGGTGCGAATATCAGAAATTGTTCCACCGGCGAAGCTTCCTAAGCCATTGGTTATTAACCATTCTTTTGTATTTAAATCTGGCATTATTTACCCAAAATCGTTATGACTATGATATAGTCGTAACAGTTTGTAATTAAACTGTGGGAGTATGGATGGGTGAGTGTTCACTCACTCGATTTCCAAAGTTATAATACGTATATAAGTTGAAGGAGAATTAGGTTAATGTCCCTCACTTACGCAACAGAAGGATGCCTGCGTGTTGGTCAACAGGCTCCTGAGTTTACAGCCACAGCTGTGGTAGATCAAGACTTCAAGACCATTAAACTTTCCGACTATCGCGGTAAGTATGTGGTTCTGTTTTTCTACCCTCTAGACTTTACCTTTGTTTGCCCCACGGAGATCACAGCTTTTAGCGATCGCCACGAAGAATTTAAAAAAATTAACACAGAAATTCTTGGCGTTTCCGTTGACAGTGAGTTTTCTCATCTAGCATGGATTCAAGCAGATCGCAAGTCTGGCGGTGTAGGCGATCTTAATTATCCCCTCGTTTCCGACATTAAGAAAGAAATCAGCGCGGCTTACAACGTTCTTGACCCGGCCGCGGGTATTGCTTTACGCGGTCTATTCATCATTGATAAAGATGGTGTAATCCAGCACTCCACAGTTAACAACTTGGCATTTGGTCGCAGCGTAGATGAAACCCTGCGGACACTGCAAGCAATTCAATATGTCCAGTCCCACCCGGATGAAGTTTGCCCTGCCGGTTGGCAACCTGGTGATCAAACCATGGTTCCTGACCCGGTGAAGTCTAAAGTTTACTTCTCCGCCGTCTAAATTTTTTGCTCAGGTGAGATGGACAAAACCACAGATGCACACAGATACACATAAATATTAACTATTTAGTGTTGGTTTGTATGTATATCTGTGGTTCTTACGGTAAATTACAGGTATGTAAAATTAAGCAGGCATCATTTGTAGGGATCTGCAAGCCTCCGCACAGCGACGGCAACAAGCGGCACACTCCATCATTTTTTGGTCTTGGCTCATTTGTTCACAAGCGGCGGCACATCTGTCGCACATTTCGGCGCATAATGTACAAGTGCCTGTGATGAATTCAGAACCGCCCATGACCATATTCATACACGTCATACACATCTCCGCGCAGTCACGCATCATGCCCATGATGCTCATGTTAATTTGCTTGCCGTTTCTGGTCATGCAGTAAGTCATGGTTTCCAAACACATTTTATGACATTCCATGCAGGCATTTATGCAGTTTTGCATTTCGGTGGTCATGGTTTCAGTCATCATCATCATCATAGGAAATACCTCCAGAATTGTTGATGCTTATATAATGTTTTCAGCAGGACTACTTATAACACTAATCAGATTTTTGGGAGAGTCAATAGCATTTTTTTAGGGAAATTTATCAACCTACTCAAGTAACATAATTACTGGATTTTTCCGCCAATATTACATCAATATGGTCTGGATAATTGCTGAATTTTGGATCTAAGCGTTGAATTATGAACCGGAATCTTGATACATTATTAATGCCGATGCAAAAATCCAGAACTATTGAAGGTGCTGAACCAGAATCACTATGAAATCTCTACACCGTCCCGACCTGTATGGCTGGTCAACTTTCAATCCGGCAAGAAATATTGATTTTCATGGCACTGCTTGGATTCGTCCAGGTGGTAATGTGTTGGTTGACCCGGTGGCTTTGTCTAATCATGACTGGAATCATCTGCAATCCCTGGGTGGTGTGGCTTGGATTGTGTTGACTAATTCTGAACACATCCGGTCTGCTAAGGAAATAGCCGATCAAACTTATGCTAAAATAGCGGGGCCAGTGGGGGAAAAGGACAGTTTTCCCATAGGTTGCGATCGCTGGCTGACTGATGGTGATGAGGTAGTTACAGGATTAAGAGTATTAGAACTCCAAGGTTCAAAAACACCAGGGGAGTTAGCTTTGTTACTTGAGGAAACAACTTTAATTACAGGGGACTTGGTACGGGCCCGCAAAGCTGGGAGTTTAACAATCTTACCAAATGATAAATTACTGAATCGGGAGGACGCTGTGGCTTCAATAAAACGGCTAGCAGCACTACCTCACATTGAAGCAGTGTTAGTGGGTGATGGTTGGCCTGTATTCCGGGATGGTCGCGATCGCTTGCAGGAACTTGCGGCTAGTTTATCATCAATCAACTGAAATAAACCACGTTTAACTCTTAGCTAAATAGTTCAGGTTGCGGGACCAAAGTCCCCACCAAGGACATGACTCCTAGACCGTTGTAGAGACGTTCCATGGAACATCTCTACATTTTTCCCCTGTTCTCAATAATGACTAAATTATAGTTCCGTCAGGAATTACGGCATTTTTTAGCACTACCACAATACCACTACGGATGTAGAAGCCTTCATTTTCCCGTTGTGCTTCCTGCACGTTATCTTTATTGATAATCTTCACATCATGACCGATGCGGGCATTTTTATCAACAATGGCACGGCGAATAATTGTATCCGTACCAATACCTACAGGAATATTACCTTTTTCTAAGGTACATTGACGTTCTACAAAAGGTTGATAAAAGTCTGCGCCCATTAACAAAGATTCTTCAATCACACAGCCTGATTCAACCCGCGATCGCACTCCCAAAACCGAATGATGAATGCGACAATCTTTGAGAATACAACCCTCGCCAATAATGGATTCTGTCACCTGGCAATTTAACAGTTTACTGGGGGGTAAATAACGAGGTCGAGTATAAATTGGTGCTTCTTCATCGTAGAAGCTAAAGGGGGGTAAAGGCTGTTTAGTCAGGGCTAAGTTAGCATGATAAAAAGCGTCAATTGTCCCAATGTCTTCCCAGTAACCATCAAACAAGTAAGCTTGGATATTGTGATCTTTACTGGCATCTGGGATAATTTCTTTGCCAAAATCGGTGCTTTCTAAAGATTCTTTCAACAACTTGATCAAAACATCTTTTTTAAACACATAAATGCCCATGGAAGCGATGTAAGGTTTTAACTCAGCCTGTTCCGGTGATAATCCCAATAGGGTTGTATCAACCCGCATTTGATCCAATGCTTCACCCTTGGGCTTTTCGCTAAAATTAATCACCCTACCGGACTGGTCTATTTTCATCAAACCAAAGTCAGAAGCCCGGGTTTTATCTATGGGCAGAACCGAAAGAGTAATATCAGCATTGGTTTCTTTGTGGCGCTGGATAAACAAACGGTAATCCATGCGATACAAGTGATCCCCTGAAAGAATCAAATAATCCTCCGCATCCCACTCTTCTAACTGCCATAGGTACTGACGCACCGCATCAGCCGTACCTTGGAACCAATTGGGGTTTTCTGGGGTTTGTTGTGCTGCTAACACCTCTACAAAGCCTTCATTAAAGCCTGTAAAGTTGTAGGTACGGGCAATATGACGATTCAGGGAGGCTGAGTTAAACTGTGTTAGGACATAAATTTTGTAGATTTCTGAATTGATGCAATTACTGACAGGAATATCTATTAATCGGTACTTGCCTGCCACTGGTACTGCTGGTTTAGCCCGTAGTTTGGTGAGGGGATAAAGACGAGTACCCGCGCCGCCACCGAGAATGATTGCTAATACTTTTTTCACAAAATCGCTCCCAACTGCCTTGTTACTATCACCTTCAGTTTAAGACTCTCTGAGACCACTGGTAAGGGGGGATCACAGATTGATAATTAGCTAAGTTTACAGAATCCTGTAAGTAATGGATGAATTCCTAATATTTATGTAGTTAATTTTACTATAAATAGATAATCTTTGGCGGTAAGTATATTCTAGATTCCCTGGTAAACTCAGTTTTTAGACAAAGAATGGCGATTATTATGTGAGTAAAATTAGCTACAATTAAACTGTGAACGCATTTAACCGATACTGCAACACCACAACCAAACTAGCAAATTTTTCATTTTTGATTACCTATCCTAAGTTTTATGATCAGTGAGAAGAATCAAAATTAGCTCATGGACATTCAAACACCAGACTGGGTTAAGCACGCTGTTTTTTACCAAATATTCCCAGATCGCTTTGCCAGAAGCAAACAGCCTCACAAAAGACTGTTATATAATGCCCCTTGGGAAGATTGGCAAGCTATGCCCACACTCCAAGGTTATAAAGGAGGGGATTTGTGGGGCATTATTGAGCAGTTGGACTATATTCAAGACTTAGGAATTAACGCTATTTACTTTACTCCCATATTTCAATCTGCCAGCAATCACCGCTATCACACCCACGATTATTATCAAGTAGATCCATTGTTGGGAGGTAATCAAGCATTTCAGGAACTGCTAGACGCAGCCCATCAACGAAATATCAAAGTTGTCTTGGATGGAGTATTTAACCACGCTAGCCGGGGCTTATTTTTTTTCCACGATATTTTAGAAAATGGACCCCATTCCCCTTGGGTGGACTGGTTCAAAATCACAGACTGGCCTCTTGCACCCTACACAGGAGACTTACCCGCTAATTACGAAGGTTGGGCTGGTAATCGTGCCTTGCCAGTTTTTAACCATGATAACCCGGAAGTGCGGGAATACATCATGGAAATTGGCGAATATTGGCTGAAATTCGGCATTGATGGTTGGCGGTTAGATGTGCCATTTGAAATAAAAACACCTGGTTTTTGGCAAGAATTTCGCCAGCGCATCAAAGCCATTAACCCCCAAGCCTATATTGTAGGGGAAGTTTGGGGAGATTCCCGTCAATGGCTAGATGGTACTCAATTTGATGGGGTAATGAATTATTTATTTACCGGGCCAACAATTGCCTTTACCGCAGGCTCACGCGTAGTTTTAGAACAGGTGGAAACTCGCGACTATCAACCTTACCCACCTTTATTTGCCGCGGAATACGCTGTTAAAATCCAAAAACTACTCCAACTGTACCCCTGGGAAATTCAACTCACCCAACTGAATCTCCTAGCCAGTCACGATACAGCCAGATTACTTACCATTGCCGACGGCGATAAAGCTACTGTAGAATTAGCTACCTTACTACTACTCACCTTTCCCGGTGCGCCCAGCATTTATTATGGTGACGAAGTTGGTTTACCAGGCGGCTTAGACCCAGACTCCCGGCGTGGCTTTCCCGCACCAGCTGACTGGAATCAAGAAATTCTCCACATACACCGCCAATTAATTACACTTCGTCATCAATACCCAGCTTTGCGTATGGGGGATTATCAAGTTTTATTCGCCCAGGGAGAACTGTATATTTTTAGCAGAACCTTAGAAACAGAAACATTAATTATTGCCGTTAACGCTGGTACTGTATCCGCAACAGCAAATCTAGATCCTGACAGTTTGCATAGTCAACCCAATAACATATTATATGGCTCTGGGGAATTTCAATGGCATGGTGGGCAACTTTCCCTCACAGTTCCCCCGCGCTGCGGCTGTGTTTCAACACTCCCTACTGCTAAACTGGGGAATGACCATCACCATCACAACTACTGACTATGCTCAAGCGTTCTAAATTCGAGACTACCCAGTCTCAAATCATGTACCGGGCGGAGGATTTGATTAATGCAGCTTCCAATCGTTACCGCATTACAGTTCAGGTGGCCAACCGTGCCAAACGTCGGCGTTATGAAGACTTTGATAGTCCCTCTGATGATGTAATGATGAAGCCAGTACTCAGAGCAATTATCGAAATGTCCGATGAACTAACTCAGCCAGAAATCATTGGCGACCTGTAGCCCAACTTTTTCACAGTTGACACTCCCCACGCCTAAAGCCGGGGGATTCCAGCATCACTATTCTTGGCTAGTGAAATAAGGCGGATATTTTTAGTCCCCACACCCAGCGCACTTCTACCCCCTCTAACTAATGGAATACTTGATCAAAAGTGGTGCTGGTTGGCGAATTGGCTGGAACCCCCACGCACCAGAATTTAAAGGATTAATAGGTACAGACCATTGGGCAATAGAATTAACCGAAGCCGAGTTAAATGATTTTTGCCGCTTATTGGCACAATTAGCCGATACCATGAAACACCAGGCGAATGAATTAATGGATCAAGAAAAAATTGCCTGTGAGGCCGAAAGTGATTTATTATGGATGGAGGTAGAAGGCTATGCCGGTTCTTATGGTTTACGCTTCATCCTCAACACAGGAAGGGGTGTAGAAGGTGAATGGGATGCAGCCGCAGTACCTGAGTTACTACAAGCTGCGGGAATGGTAAAAGTTTTTTAAGTTGACTTGTAAAAAAAATTTTTCCATAACCCCTTGACTATTTTCAAGTCTTGCACTATGATAGTAATTCCATGCCGGGGCGTAGCGCAGCTTGGTAGCGCGCCACTTTGGGGTAGTGGAGGTCGTGGGTTCGAATCCCGCCGCTCCGATCAAAAGACCCTGCCTGCTAGTCTTTAAGATTGGCAGGCTTTTCAAATTAAAAAGGGAAATTAGCTAGTTATAGCATTTATTCAAGACGTGAGATACAAATGTAAATGATCGCCTTGTGGCGGGAGCATTATGCTTGCTCAGAATGTACCTCACTTAAGCAAAATTAGCTAGTTAATCATGTGTAACTAACTTAATGCCTCGTTCAAAACCTGACGGTGCATACTAGCGCCATCGACCAAAGACAAAATTTGGTCAGATGATAACCCATCACCATTGACATAATGTTCTATCCAAGTTTTACTAATTATATTGGGGTCGTCTGGCAAACTAGCTAAATCCCAACCAGGCATTTCTAATTCTTCCATCAAACGATTTACCTTGGGGTCATAGCTGAGAGCAAAACAGCGACAGCCCTCAGATGCAGCCATAATTAAACTGTGCAGACGCATACCAATGGCCATGTCCACACCCCGATAAACACCTTTTAATAATTGCGGATCTTCTAAAAGTAAGATTTTACTCACATCTTGTAGTTGCAACTGAATCTCCTCAGCAATGGCTAAATCTTCACTTTTCTGAAATGGCAACAGTAAAATAAAGGCTTGAGTTGCTTTTTGCAAGTCTACTAAAGCCCTAATCAAATTAGCCAGACGTTTTTGTGTTAGTTGGGGATGATTCCTCAAAGTAACAGCAACTCTGGGCGCTGGTAAATCCCCCAGTCCTGGTACTGGCTTACTTACCAACGCCCAAACCGGATCAGGCGCAAGTAAACAAGGAATTTGCCAATCAGCTAATAAAGCAGCACTAACCCCATCCCGGACGCTGACTCTGGTACAATGGGCAAAACAGCGTTGTGCTAACCAGCGAGTTTGTCGCCGCAGTAAAGGACCAATACCTTGGGCCCAAGCCACAGTTTTTAAATTCATTTTCTCAGCCAACACCATCAGCCCCCCATAATAAAATGGACTCATGGCGCTAGTGACATCTTGAATTAAACTCCCACCGCCCCAAATAAACACATCACCACAACCGAGGGTCTGTAATATGGGTAAAATAGCCATACGGTCATGAGATTCCACACCATAGCGATCGCGTGTTTGTTGTGGATGACCAGAAAGCACCACAGGTGTAACGTGAGGTGGTAACATTTGTAAGAGCGTTGCTAACAAAGCCTCATCACCACCATTACCTTGACCATAATACCCAGATAATACCGCCCGCATTTTTGCCCTTTCAAATAAATAATCTTCAACTAATAATCTACTTATGCACGCCCTTTCTATTCCCACCTGGATTATTCACATTTCAAGTGTAATTGAGTGGATTGTCGCCATGTGGTTAATTTGGACTTACGGCCAACTCACAGGTAACCGCACATGGTGGGGATTATCTTTAGCCATGTTACCAGCATTAGTTAGTGCCATGTGTGCCTGTACGTGGCATTATTTTGACAATGCCCCATCCCTAGAATGGCTCGTCACCCTCCAAGCTGCCATGACCTTAATTGGTAATTTTACACTTTGGGCAGCTGCGGTGTGGATTTGGCGGTCTACAAAATCCCAACATCAACCACCCCAACCTTTAGAATCGGAATTATGATCACTAAAGAAAGCCTATTTGCCCTGTCGTTATTTCCTTATTTAGGTTTTTTGTGGTTCATTAGCCGCAGTTCACAAACACCACCTTTAGCCTTATATGGATTTTATGGCACTCTCGTATTTGTTGCCGTCACCATCCCCGCAGGAATTTATGCCCAAGGGCATTATGGTCTATCTTTAGCTAACGTAGACTGGTTACACGGTAGCGCCGAGGTTTTTTTAAGTTTTTCCAACATTTTGCTAGTGGTGGGTTTTGCCAAAGCAGTCAGAGAACTACAGCGCATTTCATCTAAATAAACACAGTGGCGGTAACAAATTAATTATTAAGGTAAGAAAGAAATGGACGTAATTCCAGCCATAGATATACTAGAAGGTCGCTGTGTACGACTTTATCAGGGAGACTATGAGCGATCGCAGGTATTTAGTGAGAACCCAGTGGACATGGCTAAACAGTGGGTAGACCAAGGCGCAACCAGATTACATTTAGTTGATTTAGATGGAGCAAAAGCAGGTAAAGTAGTTAACCTCAAAGCCATTGAAGCCATCGCCGCTGCAGTACCCGTACCCATAGAAATCGGGGGAGGATTGCGCGATCGCACCAGTGTACAACAAGTATTTAATTTAGGAGTACAGTGGGCAATACTAGGTACAATTGCAGTAGAAAAACCCCAGGTAGTCCAAGAACTTTGTCAAGAATTTCCGGGAAAGATGATCATTGGCATAGATGCTCGTGATGGCAGGGTAGCCACTCGCGGTTGGTTAGAAACCTCCCCAGTTTTAGCTACCCAACTGGCAGTACAAATGCAAGAACTGGGTGCAGCAGCCATTATTTACACAGATATCCATCGGGATGGTACACTCATCGGACCCAACCTAGCAGCCTTACGAGAACTAGCAGCGAAAATTTCCATCCCCATCATCGCCTCCGGGGGCGTAAGTTCTGTCAGCGACTTATTAAGTTTATTAGGCTTAGAAATACAAGGAGTAACAGGGGTAATAGTCGGACGAGCCTTGTATACTGGTGATATTGCCCTCCCAGAAGCACTGCGCGCCATTGGACCAGGACGCATTCAAGACATCCCCCCCAATCTAGACTCTACTTTTGCTTGACCAAAAATCAAACCTGGTAATTTAGCCGTGACAACAACATCAACCAACAACTCAACTTTTGTTTTTCGTCTCTCTCCCTTAATTCGGATTACATTATTGAGTCTATATATAGCACTCACAGTTCCATTACCCTTTTTATGTCAGGTAACAGCCGCCCCCATACCCCCATCATTATTGTGGGTAGGAATCAGCATTGGTTTTGTGGGTTTATATGCAGTCTTAACCGAACGAGTTATAGTAGACGACCAAGGCATTAAAGTTACTTATCCCTTCTGGGTTCCTCGGTTTTTTCGTAAAGGTTGGAGTTTACCGTGGTCGGATGTTAAAGAATTAAAACCCCGTTCCACCAGTCAAGGAGGACTAGTTTATTATTTTGTGAGTCATGACGGCCAAGCTTATTTATTACCAATGCGTGTAGCCGGCTTTTCCCGCTTAGTCAAAATAGTCGCCACAAAAACAGGAATTGACACCACTGATGTTTACACCCTAGCCCAACCCTGGATGTATATGATTTTGTTGGTATTTACCTTACTGTTGTTATTGGTAGATGCTTGGACTATTAACACCGCATTGGTAATGGGTCATTAGTCCTTGGTCAGGTAAAAATCTTGTATGTCATTTATTTGAAGAAATGCTATAAAACCTTATTTTTTGCTGAAAACTTGGATAACCACACCACCACAGCCCAATTAAGGCTAGAACAAGTTAATTTATCGGCCAAGCTGAAACCCCAACTTCAGGGATACCCAATATTACAGGATATCTCGTTTAAAGTATTTACCGGCGATCGCATTGCCATTGTTGGTCCGTCAGGTGCCGGTAAAACCTCCCTACTACGCCTAATTAACCGCCTCAGCGAACCTACCAGGGGCAAAATTTACTTGGAAAATCAGGAGTATAGCCAAATTCCCACCCTACACCTGCGCCGAGTTATCACACTGGTACTACCAGAATCAAAGCTGTTAGGAATGACAGTCGAGCAGGCTATGGCTTATCCTTTAGTTTTGCGTAGTTTACCCCAATCCACAATTCAAGAAAGAATTGATCTTTGGAGAGAACAGCTACATATTCCCAGAGAATGGTTAGCAAAGACTGAATTACAACTTTCCAGCGGACAGCGACAATTAGTAGCCATCGCTCGCGCCCTAGTCATCCAACCACAAATTTTATTATTAGATCAGCCAACATCCGCCTTAGACGCTGGTACATTTACCAATGTCATGGCGGTTTTAACGCGCCTGACTCAAACCCATCAAACCAGTATTTTAATGGTAAATAACCAGCTGGACCAAAGCCAGGCATTTTGCACGCGGTTATTATATTTACAACAAGGTCAATTATTGACAAATCAAACAGCCCCAGAAATTAACTGGATAAATCTCAGAGAACGTTTGAGAGAAGCAGAAACCCAAGCAGCAGCAGAATGGATTTAGTTAAGGCTGACTGAATCAAGGTTTCATCCTGATAGATCCAGGAGTTAAAAACCCTGTTTCCTATTCCCCATCCTTACACAGACACCAAGCGGCGCAAAGACTCAGACCGGCGCTTGGCGATGGCGTTATTAGGAGCAAACTTTAGTGCTTCTTCATACATTTGTAGGGCTTGAGCAGTTAATTTTTTCCGTTCGTAGGCGTGTCCCAGATTGTTTAGGGCTGTTACGTAGTCAGGCTTTAGTTTTACTGCTTCTTTATACTGACGAATTGCCAAGTCATATTGCTCTTGGCTAAAGTAAACATAACCAAGCCCATTGTAAATAGGAGCGGTATTTTCTTCTTCCTCTTCAGCCGCTTTAATAGCTTTTTGAAACAGTACCACCGCCTGAGAAAATAATTTTTTTTCTGAATAAATACTAGCTAACTCGTAATACTCTTGAGCCGTACCTTTTTCCTTCTCCAATTTACTGCGCAACCGTGACAAAGCAGTTTCACGCCTGCGAGTTTTAAAAATTTGGCGAAAAACATTCACAACTACGAAGGAAAGCAGACCTACAAAAACTGAGAGATAAATAATGGCTAAATTCTTATCCATTGTCTACAAACACAAAAATTAAAATTTACTTCTGTATCTATTATCGAACAAGAGTTTTGAAAATAAAGTTTAATAGCCAATTTTGCCGAAGTGAGGTACATCATTAGCAGGGCCGTATTAAGCAGCGAGGGGTTTTATTAGCAGCAAGCAGGATGCTAGCGCTACAGTGAATAGTGTTTACAGTTTCAAACCCCAATATTTAACCCGTTCTTCTAGCCAACCTTCTGCTATATATTGAGCGATCGCTTGATTTACTTCTCGTCTTAACTGATCATACTGTAAACCCTTGGGCATAACTACACAAAGGGGTTGAGTTGATAACTTAGTAGGTAAAAGTCGGTATTGGGGATATTGTTGCACCCAACCGCTAAGAACGCTAGCATCCGCAGCAAAAGCTACCACTGTATTATTTTCTGTCAGGCTTCGCCCCTGCTGATATGAATCAACTCCCACCAACTGCGCCTTGGGCACATAGTAACGCAACTGGTCAACAGTGCTTGAGTTGTTGATCACAGCAATTTTTTGGTTAGCCAAATCACTTAGCTGATGCACAGAGGCATCTTTAGTTACTATTACTGCCCCATCATAGTAGTAAGGAACACTAAAACTCACCAAACGAGCGCGGGAAGCAGTTGCAGTCACCCTGGCGATCGCTAAATCAACTTGCTGATTGAACACCACAGATAGGCGATGGCGGTTAGCTACTGGTTGTAATTTGACCGCATCTGGTTTACCCAACAAATCCGAAGCCAGACGCTTTGCCAAATCAATTTCTAACCCTTGTAAATCTCCATTACCATTTTTAAATCCCAACGGGCGCAAGTTATCTTTAATAGCCACAATTAAATAACCGCGACGTTGGATTTCTGGCATTTGGGCAGCAGATGCTATAAATGCCCAGGAAAAGCAGAAAATGCACAATATAGCACCGGACAATACCAGATGTAACGGATTAATTCTTAACCATCTGTTACATCGGTTATTCATCCGTTACCACCTTTAGCCCTTAGCTTGAATTGCTAATTCAGCCACCTTGCCGAAACTAGCCGGGTCAAGGACTGCCAACTGCGCCAACATTTTCCGGTTGAGTTGAATATCAGCTTTTTTCAAGTTGCCCATCAACTGACTATAACTCAAACCATGTTGCCTAGCAGCTGCATTAATGCGGGTAATCCACAGGCGACGAAAATCGCGCTTTTTCTTCTTGCGATCGCGATAAGCACTGCGTAGCGCCTTCATCACTTGTTGGTTAGCGGTTCTAAACAAAGTTGAGTGAGAACCACGAAAACCCTTAGCTAGTTTGAGAATTTTATTGCGGCGTTTGCGAGCTACATTACCGCGTTTTACCCTTGTCATAATTTATTTCCTGAATAATTTACAAATAAGGAAGCATCAAACGTACATTGTCTTCATCGCGTTCGTTTACCAGTGCTGTTTTAGACAGGTTGCGCTTTTTATTAGAAGACTTGTGTTCTAACAGGTGACTTTTGAAAGCCTTGCGACGGACAATTTTACCGCTCCCAGTGGCACGGAAGCGTTTGGCCGCTGCTTTACGAGTTTTGAGTTTAGGCATGGTCTTACTTGGTCTTACTTGGTCTAACTTTAATTCGACACAATCCACTATTATATACTAAAAACCAGCAAACCTCACCAGTAAGATATAATTTAATAAATTTATTAAATTATTAAATTCATATTATTACCCCTTCCCCACCCCGGCTCACATTACATGGTCAGGAAACTGACGTTTTAATGCTGGAAAAACCGGACAAGGAGCCTGTTTTTGTAAATTTTCCGGTTTATTCCAAGTAAAAGGAGCTTGCTGTGATGCAGACATCCATAATAGGCGTTTTGCCCGTGTCATAGCTACATACAGCAAACGATACTCTTCAGAGGTTTTCAAATGTTTTGCTTGTTCCGAGGCTTGAGCAACATCAGGTATATCAGATTCGCCATGTAAGGCAGTACGAATTTGGGCGCGAGCCACCTCTGATAAACTAAAGTCACCTAAAAAGTCACTTTTGCTGGGAACCCAAAACTTACCAGGAATTAAATTTTCATGTAGAAAGGGCATAAATACATAGTCCCAGTCCAACCCCTTGGCCTTGTGCATGGTGATAATTGTTAGCTGACCGCGACGAGTGTAACGCGCTTCTAAATCATCTGTTTCCACTGCTTCAAACCGTTCAGAACTGACAATTTCACTCAAAGCCGACAACATAGCAGCAGATGACAAACCGATTGTATTCCCAGCCCCAAAGCTAGTGGCAGGGTTAGTTATTTGCTGGTTTACTCGTTCAGCCAGTTTGTCAGCTGTGGCCAATTCTCCCTGGTCGTAATTTAAAGTTAAACCCAGAAAGGCAATAAGCTGATATGCGGGTAATTCTAACCGGGCGCGAAGTAAACTCCGACATAAATGAGCGGCTTTTTTTACTATCTCTTCCTGGGGTGTGGCTAAAGGACCAGGATATAAAAATTCTTCCGGTACACTAGCCAGGGCGTTGAGGTCCTGAGTAGGAATCAATTGACGCTGTACCAACACCTCTAAACAAGCTTTCAGGTAGTCAGGAGAATGGGGACGATGGCAAAATTGCAACAGTGCCAAAATTTCCTGGGGTATGTGAGAACGGCGATCGCGTTCACCTGCATCATATAGTACAATTTTATGCTTCTTACATACACTAGTCAGCATCTCTCCTAGCCAGCGTCCCTGGCGATTTTCTCGCACTAAAATTGCTGCATTAGCATTAATTGTTGTAGGATCTGGAGTAAACAACTCCACTATTCTTTGAGAAAGTAACTCAACTGTGTGATAAATATCACGGGGCGTGTAAAGTTCTAATCCTCGTCCCACAGGTTCCGGGTTGGCGTTGGTTTGCGGATCACCCATATCCACCGGGCGGATTTTTTGCTCACGAAAGGGGAGGACGGGAGATGGTTGATTTTGGCTTTGATAACTGCTGTTCACCCATTCTAAAGTGAAGTTGGCAGCAGCAATAATAATTTTACTACTGCGTCCCGCTTGATCCATGGTTGCTAGTTTGTCCACGTCATAGCACTCTTGGCAAAAGCGTCGAAAATAAATCGGATCAGCCGGTGTAAAAGTGGAGTTAATCGCTTGATTAGGATCACCAACTCGCACTAAATTAATTAGGGATTGGTCAGTTGCCAAAATTTCTAGCAGCTTTGTTTGTAAAGGGCTAGAATCTTGAGCCTCATCCTCAAATACTGCGAAAACTTGCTTTTGCTCAATGTGACGGGCTTTTTCATTGGCCAAGACTCGCAAAGCCGCTAAAATCATATCATCATAGTCGATCAAGTCACGCGATCGCATTAAGTATTGATATTGTTCATACAATCCCGCAGCCACCCGCAAAATTGCATATTTATCGCTGGTTTTTTCACTCCACTCCCGCAATGTTTCTGGCAATATCCCAGAACTTTTAGCCTCATGAATAACTATAGTGGCTAAATCTGGTAATATTTCTGTTCTTAAAACTGACTGGCGACGTAATCTTTCTGTTTCTTCCCCGTCAAATTGATGACCTTCTAACAACCGAGAATAATGTTCTAGATTGTTACTAATCCATTGTTCTACCGCTGTACGGATAACACGGTGACCCTGAGTAATTGTAATTAATGTAACATCATCTAATTCTAAACCGGATAAATTAGGGTGACGACTGGCAATATTCAAAGCCAGACCATGCAAGGTATAAACAGCAAACCCTGCTTGAGGTAAAGATAAGTGTTTTAAATATTGGCGAATTTTTGCTTTAATATTGGCAGCTGCCGAACGAGTAAAAGTAACAACTACAATTTGACGACGAGAAGACAACCTTGATTCAGTACTAAGATGGTACTGACGAGCGATCGCAATGGCTGCTGCCGCGGCCATACCAGTAGATTTACCAGCCCCAGGAACAGCAGAAACAGCCAAAGGTCCACATTGCCAATCAGCCATTTGCCGTTGTCCAGGGCGTAAGGTATTGCGAATTGCCAATATATTCTCTTGTAATGCAAAAGATTCTTGAGCCACCGTACCCATAAAATCAGCTTGTAACATGAAGTTAAAACTCTTAAAAATGTTATATCAATAATGACAAATCGCCACCCATATCTACATTATCTAAGTTTAGCCGCAGCAGTGGTACTTGCTGCCATGTTGCGCTTTTGGCATTTGGACTTAAAACCTTTGTGGATGGATGAGGTAATTACTACTATTTTCAGTTTGGGTAAAAATTATCATGATTTGCCTTTAAATATTGTCTTTCCCCTAGAACGTGTCCAAGGAATTTTTACTTTTCAGCCGGGAGTTAGTTGTCAACAAATCGCCGCCAATTTAGCTAATCAGTCTACCCATCCCCCTTTGTTTTTTTGTGCAATGTACACTTGGTTAGCCTGGATGATTCCTTTGGGTTCAGAGTGGGTGGCAAAATTGCGCTGTCTCCCGGCTTTATTTGGTGTGGCTACCGTGGCTGCAATTTATGCTGTTAACCGCGTTGCTTTTTCCCCCCCATCAGCAATCATGGCGGCATTAATTATGGCTATTTCTCCTTTTGCTGTTTACCTTTCCCAAGAAGCACGCCACTACACCATGCCCATGTTTTTAATCACTTTGGCATTATGGGGACTGATGCAAATTCAGCAGGATATTTTTCTGCAGCAACGCCTTAGAGTTTGGGTGGTGATTTTATGGTCTTTGGTTAATATTGTGGGTTGCTATGTTCACTACTTTTTTATTCTCGCTTTCGTTGCCCAAATTATTACATTATTTATATTAATCTATTGGGGTAATCATAGAAAAAACAACAAAAACAAATCTCAAATTTATCTCACTTTAATTATATCAATTAGTGGAGTGATAATTATTTTTTTACCCTGGATGCTGGTAACTTTTAAGCATTTTCAAAGTGCTGAAACTAATTGGTTACCTGCTACCATGCACATTGCACCACTATATCAAACTTTGATCAGTTGGGTTTTAATGGTGATTGCTCTACCAGTAGAAAATCAGCCTTTGCTAATTACAGCTGTCTGTGGCTTTTTGATGATCAGTTTTGCCATTTGGTTAGGCTGGCAAGTGTGGCAAGGTTTAACAATATTGTGGTCAGATCATACAACTCATTTAGCTACTCTAACACTTTTAAATTTTACTATTGTTGTCTTACTCCAATTTTTTGCTATAGCTTATATCCTAGGTAAAGATATCACCGTTGTTCCTCGTTATAACTTTGTTTATTATCCTAGTTTTTGCGCTTTATTAGCTGCCAGTATTAGCAAAATTAACAATTCAAAGTTTATTACTTTGTTAGTTGGTACTCTCAGTTGTATTTTTGTAGTTTCTAATTTAGTCTGGCAAAAGCCTTTTCAACCAGAGCAAGTTGCCCAAAAAATGAATTTAAACCCCTCTATCCCTGTGATGCTGGTGGTAGGATATAACAATTATCAGGATGTGGCTTTAGGCTTGAGTTTTGCCTTAGCATTAGAAAAAGTTAGAAGTAATACAAACCCTGCTGATAGTTTTGCTTTTTTAGACAAATCCCGTTATTCATCTACATTCTGGAACCAACTTGGGAAAATGCCTACACCAATAACATCTGAGATGAATTTATGGATTGTTGGACCAGGAATGAGAAAACGGGATTACCCCCAACAAGTGGGGCTACTTGGGGATAGTGTTTGTACTATAGATACCTCACACCACTATCGCCTAGGTATTCCCTATCAACTTTATCGGTGTAGAAAAAATCAAAATTAAGGCTTTTGTTATTCGTCAATTTGCCAGGAATCTTTGCTGACGACTTCATCAAATATTTTTTTAGGACGCACAATCACCAAAATTCGCCCCAGCAGAGGAACCTCTGGCTGAGTTTCAAACCACTGAAAATCTAATTCTCCTTTGTGTTCTACTACAAAATAGCAGGAATCATTCCATTGCCTTTGGGCGCGATCTACAACCACTAGCACTGGTTTGGGCAGATTTTGTTCTTGGTTGGGGAGGCGATCGCTATCACATAAAATTACCACAGGGTCTTCCGCACTTAGTAATACCTGCCAACCAGGTAAAGATACATAGGCTTGCTGCCCAGAAAACTTGACTAAACACCTTACTAAACCAAATGGTTCAATGTTTTCTACCGCAGGCACACTTTGCAGGTCTTGTGGTGTTAATGGTAACTCACCCACCACAGGCACGATGCGGGGTAATTCTTCTTCTGACTCAAAGCGATAAAAAGGTAAAATCGGTGCGGGACGCTGGGAAACCACAGTCAAATCAACAAGTAACTGTTCAATTTGGTTTCTGGCTGTGGCTGTGTGAGCAAAACGTAAACCCTTGGCAATTAAGCGCGATCGCTCTGCCAAATCTGTATATTGTCGTGCTAGTTTCCAGGCTTGATAAGCAACAGCATCTCCAGGATGGGCTGAAAAACCAGCTGGTAATGTTTGGAAACGGGAGAAATCTTTAATGGCTTTGGCCACTTCCCGGGCTTCGTCTGCATCCAGTTTGTGGATAAAAGTAAGTTCAGCAGCGGTAGCACGTTCTTCATGGGTAAGCAAACGCAGTTCATACAAAATATCACTACCCCTGGTAGCGTAGTGCGATTGCGTTGCTTCTGAAGCGCCACCCGTGGCTAAAGAATTATAAACTTGGGAACCAACAATAACCTGATTTTGTTGTATTGGCTCAAATCCAGTTTCCTCAAAAATTTGCTGGGGACTGTAACCAGCTTTTTGCAACGAGGCGATCATCACTCCCCATTCCACCCAGTTACCTTGTTTTTGCCGCAGTTTTCGGATTAACTCTTTTACTACGTCATCGTTGAGATTATTGTCAGGATTTTCAGCCTGAGAAGGTAGATTATTCATAAATTCTGGCGTGGGTAGCTCTCTAGCGGCAAATCCTATTTTGACATATTTCCTATCTCTTTAGCCGCCCTTCTACTTAAGAGCGACGACATTGAACTCACGTAACAGATTAGACATATACTCTGGTAGGGGGTTAAAAAGTCTTGGTTGTAACACAAGCATCCTGCTTGTGTTACGAGGCGCACGGCTCATGGCGTATTCCCCGACAAGCAAGATGCTCGCGCTACATGATCGGTAGCGGTGATTAAAAAAATTACGTAGTTGTCGCTTTTCCGCTTCATAAAGTTTAAGTCAATATGAAAAAATCATAAAGTATGTAAAGTTTTAGTAAAAAAGAGCCTGGGAAGTTGTAGTTAGTGGTGAGTAATATTTATCTAAAAAATGGGTTGAAAACCCCGTCGTTCTACGACGGCTTTTCTTGATTCTGGATATATTTCTTCAGCACCTCAAGGGCGCACCACCAAGAGAAAACACAAAGTAACTAGGACTCCATAAGGCTTGCTTACCATAGGGTTTAGGAAATCCACCTTGACCGTATCTACGGCTAGACACACTTTTTAAAACATTAACAATGTATAATCTATTTTAACAGACTAATGTTAGCACAAAGCATGAAAGCTAGATATCAGTACAGATTTTACCCCACAGACCAACAGCAACAGAGTTTAGCTCGGTTGTATGGTTGTGTAAGAGTTGTCTGGAATGATGCGCTACATT
>Ga0169931_10000258_pt1 | contig 86279 bp, 72 predicted proteins | sample Kivu_15m_20L_FD_129675 | JGI IMG/M metagenome (GOLD analysis project Ga0169931, IMG submission 129675) | Freshwater microbial communities from Lake Kivu, Western Province, Rwanda to study Microbial Dark Matter (Phase II) - Kivu_15m_20L... | ecosystem: Environmental > Aquatic > Freshwater > Lake... | reverse complement strand
TGGGGCCTGCGTAAAGGCCCCAAGCGTTACCGCTCACGCAGACCGGCTCCGACCTAAAATCCCGCCAAAACGGACACGGATTCTAGTTGGCGCCGACCTCGATGTCTAATTGGCGTTCTACAACGGGACCCATCGCATCGTCGATGCCGCGCCCTCACCATGCACTACACCTTGGGAATCGACGTCGGCACCGGCAGCGCACGCGCCGGCATCTTTGATGAACGGGGGCGCATGGCGGGCTCTGCCTCCTTCCCCATCCGGATGTGGCGGCCCGCCCCGGATCACGTCGAGCAGTCAGTCGACGACATCTGGCGGGCGTGCGCCCGCGCCGTGCGCGCCGCGCTCGCGCAGGCCGGGCTGAAGGGCGGCGCGATCAAGGGAATCGGATTCGATGCGACTTGCTCACTCGTCGCGGTGGACGCCGCGGGTGAACCCGTCTCGCTGAGCACGACCGCGCGTCGCGAGCAGAACGTGATCGTGTGGATGGATCACCGCGCGATTCCGCAGGCGGACCGGATCAACCGGATCGGTCACCCGGTGCTGCGCTACGTCGGCGGGGTGATCTCGCCCGAGATGCAGACCCCGAAGCTGCTCTGGGTGAAGGAACACCTCCCGGCGGCGTGGCGCGAGGCGGCGCACTTCTTTGATCTCCCGGATTACCTGACATTCCGCGCCACCGGCGACGCGACGCGCTCGTTGTGCAGCACGGTCTGCAAATGGACTTACCTCGGACACCGCCGGGGTGAAGGCAAGGGATGGGATGCGGGCTACTTCCGGCGCGTGGGGCTCGGCGACTTGGCGGACGAGGGATTCCGCCCGATCGGCGGCGTCGTGCGCCCGATGGGACAGCCCATTGCAAGCGGACTCACGGCGGCCGCGGCGCGGGAACTCGGGCTTGAACCCGGCACTCCCGTCGGCGTCTCCATCATCGACGCGCACGCCGGGGGACTCGGGATGCTCGGTGCGGTGCTGGACGGCCGCGCGCCAACGCCGGCGGCGCTGAACCGGCGTCTCGCCCTGATCGGCGGCACCTCCTCGTGCCACATGGCGGTGTCGCCGGAACCCCGCTTCATCCGCGGCATCTGGGGTCCGTACGCGTCGGCCATGATTCCCGGACTGTGGCTGACGGAGGGCGGACAGTCGGCGACCGGGGCGCTGGTCGACCACGTGATCTTCTCGCACGCGGCGGCGGCGCCGCTCCGCGCCGAGGCGCGCCGCTCCGGACGCACAGTCTACGAACTTCTCAACGAGCGGCTGGAGCGGCTCGCGAAGACGGAAGGCGTGTCGCATCCCGCCGCCCTGACCCGCGCCCTGCACGTGCAGCCAGACTTCCACGGGAATCGCTCGCCGCGCGCGGATCCGACGCTGAAGGGCGCCGTGTCGGGACTCACCCTGTCCGCCACGCCCGACGACCTGGCGCGCCAGTACTTGGCCGCGATTCAGGCGGTGGCCTACGGCACGCGTCACATCATCGAGGAGATGAACCGGCGGGGTTACGCGATCGATACGCTGCTGATCTGTGGCGGCGGCACGAAGAACCCGGTGTTCCTGCGCGAGCATGCGGACATCACGGGTTGCCGCTTGGTGCTCCCGCGCGAGCCCGAAGCCGTTCTCCTTGGCTCGGCGGTGCTCGGCGCCGTGGCGTCGGGCCGGCACGAGTCGGTGCTCGCCGCGATGCGGGCGATGAACGCCGCAAGCCGGGTCATCGCCCCGACGCGCGGTAAGGTGGCGCGGTACCATGCGGCCAAGTACCGGGTGTTCCATCGGATGCACGCGGACTTCCTCGCGCACCGCGAACTCATGGCCGCGGCGGGGTGACCCCCGGGAATTTCATTGGCAGGCATGCGCGAGTGAAAGAGGCTCGGACCACCCCTTCGCGCCGCCGCTTCGGCCGTCGGATTGCCCCTCCCCACCCATGATCTTCGAGCACTTCGCCCTGAATGTTCCGGACGTCCGCCGCCAAGCCCAGTGGTGGATCGACCACGTCGGCTTCCACGTCGTCTGGCGGCTGGAGGAGGCTCCGTTCACCCATTTTCTGGGCGATGAATCGGGCCGCGTGGTGATGGAACTCTACTCGACGCCGACGGTTCCGTACTGGCCGCAGGCGGATCTGCCGGCGGGGAGCTTTCACGTGGCGGTGGTGGCGGCCGACGCCCGCCGCGAGCGGCAGCGACTCATGGAGGCCGGGGCGACCCTGCAGTCCGAGAACGTCTTTCCCGACGGCACCTGCCTCGTGATGCTCCGCGATCCGTGGGGCGTTTCGCTGCAGCTCTGCCAGCGGGCGAAACCGTGGCGGTGACCGCCGCAGCGTCGATCGAGGGTCCGCATCCGGGATCCGGAGCGCGCGAATGGTCGTGTCCGGAGCGGGGGGCTCGCTGCGACCGCCGCCGGTTTGGGTCTTTGTTCGCACCCTCGCTTGGACCGCGGCTGGCGCTGGCGGTGAATGTCCGATCGCGGCCGTTGCGCCGCGACGCCACGGAGCGCGGCGGCTGGTTCAGCGCCGCCGCCCCGGCCAGTTCTCGGGCGACCGCCAGAACTCGCCGCTGCGATCGCCGTAATACGAGGTCAGGGCGGCGTCCATGACCGCGGAGGTGCGGCGAGCGGACGCGCCGGTGCTCGCGCACGTTGCGCGTCCAAGCAGATCGTCGACGACAGTCTGAATGAGAGGCTGCGCGACGTGGGGTGGGTGGGCGATCTCCAGGTCGGTGATTTCCCGGCCCCGAGTCAGGCGGAGCGGCAATGGATCAAACACCGAGTACTCGATGCAGCCGTCGGTGCCGCTGATCCGGCAGAGGTCGCGGGTGGAGTCTGACGCGAAGTTCCACGACGCGACGCCGCCGGCGCCCCCGGCGGTGAAGTGGAGGATGACGGAGTCTTCGGCCTCCTGCGCCGGACCAACGTTGGCGGCGCGACCGGAGACGTGGCTCAGCGGACCGACGAGGAAGTCGATGAGGTCGAGGGCGTGCGAGCCGAGGTCGAGGAAGAGGCCGCCGCCCGCCGCGCGCACGTCGGTCCGCCAGCCTGCCGCGGACCGGTGGGCGGGGGAGGCGTGGAGGTAGTCGATTCCGGTGATCCGCCCGATCGCGCCGTCGTCGAGCCAGCGTTTGACCTGGAGAAAGCGGGGCAGGGCCCGCCGGTAGTAGGCGACGTAGAGCGGCAGACCGCGTTCCGCGAAGGCGGCGATCATGCGGTCGCACTCCGCGGTCGACCGCGCCATCGGTTTCTCGACGTAGGCCGGCTTGCCGGCGGCGGCGACCTGGAGGGCGTACGACTCGTGCGAATCCGGCGGCGTGGCGATGTAGACGGCGTCGACCTCGGGATCCGCGATGAGGGCCTCGGCGCGATCGTACCAACGCGGCACCCCGTGGCGACGGGCGTAGTCGGCGGCCAGGGTGCCGTCACGGCGCATCACGGCGACCAGTCGCGAGCCGTCGGCGAGGCGGAAGCCCGGACCACTCTTGACCTCGGTGACATTGCCGCAGCCGATGATGCCCCAGCGCACGACGCCGGGCTCGCGTCCAAGGCTGGCGGGAAAAAGGAAGGGGGAAGGGGCCGGAGAGGACATGGCGGTGATGAGAGGATGGAGCGAATGCGGTGAAAGCTGCAACCGTTCGCGCGAGTCCCGGTGCGTTCGCGGGTGCCACCGGATTTCGACCTTAGGAGGAGGTTGCGGGAAGGCGTGGATGAGTGCGCGGCTGGCCGAGGTCGTTCGAGGCTTCTTCGGGTGAACGCTCTGTTCGAGACGTGGAGGCGATCGACCAGGGCGCGTATCGGCTGTCTCAGGTGCGCTCTCCGCCTAGTCAGCACCGGGGGGCGGCATGGGCCTCCGCGTCATTCGGAGGTGCTTGAAGTCCATGACCTGCGAGCCCGGCTTGGAAAGGGCTGCAAGCGTGATCCGGGTCCGGCCCTGCTCCAGAGGAATGCTCCCGAGCAGCAACGAGGACCACTCGCGGCTCCGGTAGGGTGATTTCCCGTCGCGGTGGGGCAGAGCAATCTCCCGCGCGGGTGCGGCTGGTACTTCGACCTCGAGGGCGGTGCGACCGGCGGAGAGGATGACGCGGGATCCGGCATCGGCAACGGGGCAGGCGAAGGCGATCTCGATGTCATAGTGTCCGGTGGTCGCTACATCGACTTCGAACCAGAGTCTTGCCTGTGGATCCGTCCACGATGTCAGCCAGTCGTTGGCCGCGCCAGATCCGACGGCGTAGCGGAGCGGTTCCGTGAAGAACGCCTGTGGAGCGTGCAGGTCGACCGGGTTGTGCTCCGAGTGACCCACGGGCAGAGGGAAGCGCTCGAGGCCGGCGCGCGCGATGTCGGCGAACCACGACTCGTAACGCGCGCTGAGTTCCGTCACGATGTCGGGGTGGTCGGCTGCGACATCGTTCCGCTGCCCGGGGTCAGCCTGCATATCATAGAGCTGCCAAGGGGTGGCACTTGCGTCGTTGGCCTTTGCGCGCGATCCGCCCGCCGGACCTTCGATCTCGCGAACGAGCCGGTAGCGTTCCGTGCGGACCGCGCCGGGATACCGATTCGTCTCGTCGATGGGATTGTGGATGAACAAGGTGCGCTCTGGCCACGCCGCCTGGTTGCCCGCCTCCAGAAGGGGGCGAAGGCTGAGTCCGTCAACGGTCGCCGGATCCGGTGCGGTGGCTTCGCAGAGATCGAGGAGCGTGGGAAACAGATCAACGTGGGCGACGATGCGGTCGACCACTTCCGGCTTCCACTTTGCCGCCGGCCATCGCACGAACAAAGGAACCCTTGACCCGCCCTCATGGACGCTGGTCTTTCCGCCGCGCATCCCGGCGTTGTAGACCTTTACACCGGCGGTGCCGCCGTTGTCCGTCAGGAACAGAACGATCGTATTCTCCGCCACTCCCTCCGCTACCAGATGCGCGAGCAGTCGACCGACGTTATCATCGAGGTTTTCGCACATGCCGAAGAACGCGGCGACCGTGTCGTCGAGTCCCTTCGCCTTGAACCGGTCGAAGTATCGATCCGGCACTTGGTAAGGCGAGTGCGGTGCATTGTAGGAAAGATAGCAGAAGAAAGGCTGGTTCCGGTTCGCGGAAATGAACCGCATGGCTTCATCGGTCAGCACGTCGGTGATGTAGCCCTTGGTTGGTTCGGGCGTGCTACCGCGCAGCAGCACCGGATCGAAGTACTGGTTCACGTGTCCGGCGTTGAAGCCGAAGGCCTCGTGGAATCCCTGACCTGTTGGCGTGAAGGGAAACTGCTCTCCATTGTGCCACTTGCCGATGCACGCGGAGCGGTAACCTCCACTCGCGAGAGCCTCGGCCAGCGTGACCTCGGAGGGCCTCATGGCCTCCGCGTTGCGGGTGACCCCGTGACAGCCCGTGCGCAGCGACCATCGTCCGGTGAGGAGAGCCGCGCGAGTGGGGGCGCAGAACGAGCTGACGAAGAAACGGTCGAACCGGACGCTCTCCCTCCCGAGCCAATCGAGATGCGGCGTCCGCAGGTGCGGGTTGCCGTGGATCGAGAGATCGCCGTACCCCTGATCGTCGGTGATGATCAGCAGGATGTTGGGACGTGGCACGGGCGCTTTGTTGGCAAATCCACCAGTCACTCCGGCGGCGACCTTCAGCGTAGCTAACCAAACGATCGTTGTGATGAATCGTGCTGTCATGGGGAAGCGAGGAAGGGAAAGCCGCGTGGGCAAGGGAACGACGGACGGTCATCGCGAGGCTCGCAGGGTCGGCGATCCGTCTCGGTACTCGCGTACCCATTGTGAAGGGATAGGCGGGTCAGCGAGGGGACACGGAGTCGGTGGATTCATGCACCGATGAGGTCGGGGTTATCCAGCCCCGGTCTTCGGTCCGCGGCGCGCAGCGAAGAACTGCGCGAGACGGACCGCGGTGTCGCCCGAGGAGAGGCAGCGCTCGGACGCGGCGGCCTCGACGGCGGCGTTCTCCGCGAGGGAGGACTCGCCGCAGGTGGCGAGGATGGCCTTGGTCTCGCGGACGGCCGAGCGGCTGTTGCCGGCGACCGCGGCCGTGAACGCGTCGAGACGGGCGGGAAGCTCGGCGGCGGGGCCCGACCAATCGACCAGACCGATCCGGGCGGCCTCGTCGGCTTCGACCATCCGGGCGGTGAAGGCGAGTTCCTTGGCGCGGGCCAGGCCGACGCGGCGCGCCAGCCGATGACAACCGCCCCAGCCGGTCACGAGGCCGAGCTTCACTTCAGTCTGACCGAAGCGCGCCGTGTTGGCGGCGAAAATGAGATCACAGGCCATCGCGAGCTCCAAACCGCCTCCGAGCGCATAACCCTCGACGACGGCAACCACGGGTAGAGGCAGCGCCTCCAGTCGATTCATCAGGCGATGGCCGCGGTGCACCCATGCCGCGACGGTCTCGGCGGTGATCGTTTCCATCACGGTCAGATTCGCCCCGGCGCAGAAGAAGCGTGGCGACTGACTTCGCAGGACCACGCACACGAGCGCCTCGGCCCGCGATTCGATCTCGGCGCACACGGCGTCGAGCGCGTCGATCACGCCCGCGTCCAACGTGGGGGGCTTTCCCTCGGGTGGAATCAAGGTGACGTGGGCGATCGCGTCGCGGTGGGAAACGTGAACCTCGGTGCGCATGGGTCGAAGCGAGCAAGCGCAGGCGGAGCGAGAAAAGGGTTTCTGTCAAACGCATTGTTGACAAAATACAATCAGCCTCTGCACGCTCCGAGCCGATGCATCCTCCCGAGTCGGCGCTGAGCGGAATCCGTGTCCTCGATTTCACGCACGTCTATCAGGGTCCCGTCGGGACCCAGATCCTGGCGGACTACGGGGCTGATGTGATCAAGGTCGAGCGGCCCGGCGCGGGCGACTGGAGTCGCCGCTGGGGGCCGTTTGTGCACGGCGTGAGCCTGCCCTTTGCCGGCCTGAACCGGAACAAGCGGAGCGTGGCGATCGATGTGAAGAATCCGCAGGGCCGGCAGGCCGTGTATGATCTCGTGGCGAAGGCGGATGTGGTCGTGCACAACTTCCGGGCCGGCGTAATGGAGAAGCTGGGCTTCGGCTACGACGATCTGGCGCGGATCAATCCGCGGCTCGTCTATGCGTGGTCTGGCGGGTGGGGCGACCGCGGCCCCTCGGCGGATCGCGCGCGGGGAGGGCACGATCTCATGGCGCGGGCGGAGGCGGGCTGGTTCGTGCAGCCGGATCGGTCCAAGCCGCCGATCCCGGCGGGGATCTCGGCGGACTACGCGGCGGGGCTCATGCTGATGCAGGGCATCCTGATGGCGCTGCTGGCCCGGGTGCGGACGGGTCGTGGGCAGCGGGTGACGACTGACCTCCTCAGCGTGGCGTTTCACGCGCACTCCTGGGAGGGGCCGGCGGAAATGAACGCGGAGCGGATCACTGAGGTGTCGGGCGTGATCGCGAACGAGAGCACCATCGACAAGTCGTTCGCGACGCGCGACGGCTACATTGAGATTTCGCCGGTGTTCAGCGAGAACGCGCTGCGGGACATTTCGGTCGCGCTGGGCCTCGGGGACCTGTCGCTGGACGAGCGCTTTCGCACCTTCGAACTGCAGGAGCGGAACCGCGAGGCGTTGAACGCCGCGTTGGCGGCGCTCCTGCGCGAGCGGACAACGACGGAATGGTTGGCCGAATTGGAAGCGAAGGGCGTGCTCTGCGCCCGGATCAACACGATCGTCGAGGCCGCCGCCGACGCCCAGCTGCAAGCCAACCAGATGGTGGTCGACATGGAACATCCGGCGGGCGGCTCGCTCCGCCTGCTCGGCACCCCGGTCCGGCTGTACGGCACGCCCCCGCGACCGCGAGTGTTCGCGCCGGAGCTCGGAGCGCACACCCGCGAGGTCCTGCAGGAGTTCGGCTACTCGGCCGAGCAAGTCGCGGAGCTGGAGTCTCGCGGCGTCGTGCACACGGCGTCAGCCCCGGCGCCGGGCGTCGGGTAATCCTCGCGACGGGTCGCGGATCGCGTCGGGTGCGGGTCGGCGTCCCTGGCCGGAGCTGCGGCCTCGACGCGCCCGTCAATCCAACTCTCCCGCTCTCCCCGCTGCTCGCTGCGGCCGACGCCGCGGCGAGTCGCAAGGTGCGCGGCTGCTCGTTCCCTGCCTCTCTTTCGCGATGCGGTGCCCCTTGACCCGCGCTGGTCTGGCGCGTCAGACGATGTGGCTCTTGAGTGTTTCGAGCGCCTCCCACTCGCGCCCGCCGTGCAGGGCGCGGACGATGGTCGCATGCTCGTGGTAGCTTTCCATGAGGTCGCGGTGCCGCGAGTAACGGAGGAACATCCGCAGCATGATGGGCAACCACAGGTCGACGAGACTCCCGTCGTCGGCGGACTCGACGATCAAACGGTGAAACGCCATGTCGAGTTCCACCACCTGACCGAGGTCGCTGCCGCCGCACGCCTCGCGGTAGAGCGCCAGATTGTCGTCGAGATGGCGGAGGAGGTCGGGATTGCGCGTGCCGAACCACGCCGTGATCGCCGACGCCTCGATCTCGCGGCGCAGGTGGACGATCACGTTGCGCTTGAAGCCCGATGGCGCCGCCGCGACCTTCACGCCCACATTTGGCTTGGCCACGAGCAGGCCCTCCTTCGTGAGGTGCAGCAGCGCGTCGCGGATCGGCCCGCGGCTGATGCCGAACTCAAGCGCGAGCGTCTGCTCGCGGAGCGGCGTGCCCGGAAGCAGCTGACCGGAAAGAATGCGGCGTCGCAGGTGCGCCGCGACCTGTTCCTGCAGGTTGGAGGCCAGCTTCATCAGGGTTGAAAGGGCAAGTCGGGGCGCCGGTGAACGCAATCCCGTTTCCGGGTCATTGATTGTTGACAAATGACAATCAAGCAAAATCCTGACGTTTTCCGTCATCGCGCTTCGCATCCGATTCCGGATGCTGAGTGTTCCCCAGTCTGCCCTGCAGTCTTTTTTCGTCCGCCATGTCCACCCCCTTGAGCCGGCGTCCGATGTCCGCGGTTTCGCGGCGCACCTTCCTGCAGCAGTCCGCGCTTGCGGCAACGGCGCTGGCGGTCGCGCCGAGCGGGCAGGCTGCCGCGCCAGCCCCGAAGTTCATGCTCAAGTACGCGGTCGCCTCCAGCCTCTACGGCGGTCTCTCGCTTGACGAGATCCTCCCGGAGGTCGGGAAGCAGGGATCCTCAGCGATCGATCTCTGGCCGCGCCGTCACGGCACGCAGCGTGAGGAGGCGGATGCGTGGGGCCGGGAGCGTTTGGAGCGGACGCTGGAGCGTCATGGCGTCATTCTGGGTTTGACCACCCGATTCGATCTCGGGCCTTTCGGGCTGGACGCGGAGATTGATTTCGTCCGTTCGCACGGTGCCCGCCTGATTGTGACGAATGCGAAGGGTGAGGCGGGGCTGAAGGGGGCCGCGCTGAAGGACGCAGTGCGGCGTTTCGTCGAGGCGATGCAACCGACGCTGGATCGTGCCGGTGCGGCCGGCGTGCAGATCGCGATCGAGAACCACAGCAGCACGCTCATCAATGAGCCGGACTCGCTGCGCTGGCTGCGGGACTTCTCGGCGGGAAAGCCGCTTGGCGTGGCGCTGGCACCCTACCACCTGCCGCAGGACCCGGAGTTGATGGCGGGCCTGATCCGCGAACTCGGCGATCGGTTGGCGCTGTTCTACGCGTGGGAGTACGGGCGCGGTTGCATGAAGCCGATGCCGCTTGAGGAAGAACTGATGCAGCTGCCGGGGCGGGGTTCGCTCGACTGGGCCCCGCTGCTGCGTGCGCTGCGGGACATCCGGTTCTCGGGTTGGACGGAGATCTTCATGCATCCCACGCCTCGCGGCCGACCGATCCTCGAGACCGCGGCGCTGGTCACGGATGAGATCAATCGCGCCCGCGCGCACCTTGAGGCGGTCCTCCTCGCAGTTTCGCGCTAACGACCATGTGCCTGCTCCGAAGGATCGGCCAAGGGGTGCTCATTGCTTTTCTCGGGCTGGTTTGCGTGGCGGGGGCGGATGCGAGCTCGGCGCCGGTGGTCGCAGGCTTTGAGCGTTTTCATCGGGGTGCGGCGGACGAGTCCTCCGTTGCGGAGGGCGGGTTGCTGCTGATGGGGGAACTGAATTGCGTCGCGTGCCATCGCCTGCCGGGTGCATCGCCCGTATCCAGTCGGGCCCGACTGTCGTTGCGCGACGTGGGGGCGCGTCTCCCGCGGGAGTCGCTGGTGGCCTTCATCGCGCATCCGGGCGGGGTGAAGCCCGGCACGGTGATGCCCGAGGTCCCGCTGGCGCCGGGCGAGGTGCAGGCGCTCGCGGCGTACCTGGGGTCACTGGGTGCACCGCGGCCGGATCCCGACCTGATGGCGGGCTCGGTGGAGTCGGGTCGCGCTCTGTATCACTCCGTCGGCTGCATCGCCTGCCACGGCGCCGATCCAACCGTCGCACACGCGGCGACCGCAGGGTCGGAGGCTCTGCCCGCCGCTTCGGCCGCCGTTCCGCTCGCACTGGGCGCGCAGTACGACCGCTCGGCGCTGGTCCGCTTCCTCGTCGATCCCCTCACGGTGCGGCCGGCCGGACGCATGCCGGACAGTCACCTCACGCTGGCCGAGGCGACGGATGTCGCGGCCTACCTGCAGCGGGAGCGGGAACCGCCCGCGGCCGCGGCCGCAGCCGCGCCGGCGCCGCCGCCCGCCGCGCCGCTGCTCGCGGAAGGACGACGCCTGTTCGCGGCGCGCGGTTGCGTGTCGTGTCACGTGGCGGAGGGTGCGGACGACGTCATGTCCCCCGCAGAGGAGGATCTGCGTGGCCCGGACTTGGCAGGCTTGGGCGCCTCGCTCTCCCGCGGGTGCCTCGCGGCTGACCCCGTCGCGCCGGTGCCGCGCTTCCGGCTCGACGAAGCGCAGCGTCGCGCGATCGTCGCCGCGCTGCAGCGTATGGGTGCGGACGCCGCTTTCCTGCAGGCGGAGCCCCGACGCGATGTCGAACGGTTCATGGCCCGCATGAACTGCTATGCGTGCCACGCCCGCGACGGCCGCGGAGGCGTGGAAGCGGCGCGCGCCGGCTTTTTTACGGTGACGGATTCGGGGGCTCATTCCCTTGGGGAGATGGGAAACCTTCCGCCCGCGCTCGATCACACCGGTCGCAAACTGACGCGCGCATGGTGGGGCAAGCTGCTCTGGGAAGGCGGCGGCGAGGTCCGGCCGTACCAGGCGGCGCGCATGCCGGCGTTCGGGCGCGAGGCGTGCGAGCCGGTGCTCGACGCGTGGGAGGAAGCGGACCGCCGGATCCCGCCCGTCGCGATCGACGTCAGCGGCCGACAGCTCCACCAGCGCTCGGCCTATGGGCGCCGCCTGATGGGAACGCAGGATCGAGGCCTTGGTTGCATCACCTGCCACGGCCTGCGCGACCGGCCGGCGATTGGCGTTTCGGCGATCCCGCTCACGCACACGGTTGAGCGGCTGCGTCCCGAGTACTTCAAGGAACTCCTGCTCAATCCGCAATCGGTGCAACCCGGGACGCTCATGCCGCCGATGTTCATGGGCCGGCAGAAAGCGGATCAGGAAATCGAGCAACTCTGGACCTACCTGAAGGAGATCGACCAGCAGTCGCTTCCGGAAGGTCTCCTGCGGACGGGGGAGTATGAGATCAAGCCCGAGGAACTTGGCCGGATGGTGGTGTTCCGCACCTTTCTGGAAGGCGCCGGTCTGGAGGCCGTGGCGGTGGGCAGCCCCTCGGGTCGCCATGCTGCCTTCGATGCGCGGGAGGTGCGCTGGGCGCTGACCTGGCGCGGGCGTTTCCTCGATGCCCTGACCACGTGGGAGGATCGGATGATGGCTCCGGCGCGCCCGCTGGGCGAGACAGTGACGGCGCTGGCCCCGTGGACGCCCTTCGTGCGCGAGGGAGCGAACCCGGCGGCGGTTCCTCCGGCGGAGGAGCGGGTCCGCTACCGCGGGTATGCCCTCGGGGCGGATGGCGTGCCCACGTTCCGCTACGATCTTGGCCCGCTGCGCGTCGAGGACACGCTGCGCCCCGCGTCCTCCGGGGGATACCTTCGCACCCTGCGGGTGAGCGGTGGCGGACCGGGATGGCTCTTCCGCGGCGCGACGCCTGGTGCGGTGCCGCGGCCCGTGACCTTCAACGCTGCGGGCGAGGCCCGGCTCGAGGAGGAACTTCCATGAACGCTCCGGCCACGTCGCGGTCGACCGCGCAACAGAGAAACGGATACGCTCGGCGTGCCGGTCCGCTGCGTCGGCTGGACGCAGTTGTCCGGATCCTCGGCGGGCTGCTGCTCGCGGCGGGGGCGGCGCGCGGCGCGGGCGCGGCCGCGACTGCGTCCGCATTGGCCGTTGCGTCTGCGCCGTCGTCGGGCCGGACGCTCGCATCTCCACCCGCCCGTGCGTCGGAATTGGCGTCGACATCGGCCCCGAGACGCGCGTCGGAACCGACACCTGCACCGGCGTACGAACGCGTGCCGTACGTCCTCCCGACAGAGAGCAAGTTCGAGGTCAGCGGCATCGCCGTGCTGCCGGATGGCCGGGCCGCCCTGGCCCTCCGCAAGGGCGAGGTGTGGATCCTCGAGAATCCGCTCGACGATCCCGCGCAGGCGCGGTTCCGGCGCTTTGCGGGTGCCCTTCACGAGCCGCTCGGCCTGACGTGGCACGAGGGCGCGCTGTACACGGCTCAGCGCAGCGAGATCACGCGGATCGAGGACCGCGACGGCGATGGCGTTGCGGACGTCTATGAGACGGCGGCGAAGGGCTGGGGCCTCTCCGGCAACTACCACGAGTACGCGTACGGTCCGGTCTTTGACCGGGACGGCAACCTCTGGGTCACCCTGAATGTCACCATCGGTCCGCCTGCGAAGATCACGGGTCACCGCGAGGGGCCGCCCCTCTGGCGCGGCTGGGCCATGCGTCAGGCGCCGGGCGGCGAACTCCTGCCGGCGGCCGCCGGGCTGCGCTCGCCGTTCGGGCTCGGAGTCAACCTCGCCGGTGACGTGTTCGCCACCGATCAACAAGGGAACTGGTGGGGCACCTGCCCGCTCATCCATTTGCAACCGGGGAAGTTCTACGGTCACGCGGAGTCGATTCCCGACACCCGCCGCCCGGAGTCGCCGGTGCGCGATCCCGGGACGTTGCCCTCGGGCCTGACGGTGGTCGAGGCGGCGGACCGCATCCCCGGCTTCGCGCTTCCGGCGGTCTGGTTCCCCTACGTCAAGATGGGACAGAGCACCACGGGAGTGGTCTGCGATGGGACCGGCGGGGCCTTCGGACCCTTCGCCGGCCAACTCTTCGTGGGAGATTTCACGCTGGCGCAGGTCAACCGCGTGTTCCTCGAGAAGGTGGACGGTGAGTACCAGGGCGCCTGTTTCCCCTTCATGGACCAACTGCAATCGGCCGTGCTGCAGATGGCGTTTCTCGCGGACGGATCGATGATCGTCGGCGAGTCGAACCGCGGCTGGAATTCCCTCGGCTCGCGCTCGTTCGGGCTGGAGCGGGTCCGCTGGACGGGCACGACGCCCTTCGAAGTCCAGAGCATGGAGGTCACAGCCGGAGGCTTTCGCCTGACCTTCACGGAACCGCTGGCGGCTGACCTTGCGCTGACGCCGGAGTTCTTCGCCCTGACCAGCTATACGTACCTGTATCGACAGGCCTACGGCGGTCCCGAGACCGACACGCAGCCAGTGGCGGTCGAAGACGTCGCGCTGAGCGAGGACCGGCGGCGCGTGACGCTGCGCTGCGACGGACGCCGGCGCGGCTACGTGCACGAACTGGTGCTGGGTTCCCTGCGCTCCGCGACCGGGCAGGCCCTGCGCTACAACCGGGCTTACTACACCCTCAACCGCATCCCGGCCCCGTAGCGAATCGGCGTAGCCTGAGCGCAGGAAGATCAGCCGCAGAACGGCATCAGGCCGGGTCGTTGGTCCAATTTACCTCTCTTCTACCATGGCACGAAACCACGTTTGGCTACGCTGGATGGCCGCGATGTTCCTCACCGCCGGCACCGTGACGGCGACGCGATCCGCTGCTCCTCCGGGACCGAGCGTGATCTTCATTCTCGCGGACGACCTCGGCTGGGGTGATCTGCGCTGTTACGGCAACCCGGTCGTGGACACGCCTGCGCTCGACGCCCTCGCGGCGGGGGGAGTGCGGTTCACCGCGCATTATTCCCCGTCGTCCCTCTGCGCGCCGGCGCGGGCCGGGTATCTGACCGGGCGCTACAACCACCGAACCGGGGCGGTTGATGTGCCCAGCAATCGAGGGCTCGACCGCCTGGCGCCGGGGGAACTCACCCTAGGCGACTATTTCCGTCACGCCGGCTACGCGACCGCGCTGATGGGTAAGTGGCATAACGGGGCCTACTCCCGCGAGCAACTGCCGCACCAGCGGGGATTTGATCTCTTCGTCGGCTATCCCAACGGCGGGCAGGACTACTGGCGGTGGAACCTTGTCCGCAACGACGCCCCCTTTCCCCACGATGGGCGGTACCTGTCGGACGCGCTCGCGGACGAGGCGATTCAGTTTGTCCGTGCCCAGCGCGGTCGCCCCTTCGCGCTCTTTCTCGCGCACCCCGCCCCCCACGGCCCCCTTCAAGCGCCGGCCTCCCTCGTGGCGAAGTATCGCGATCGCCTTGGGCCCGGCGGCTCCGAAGCGGTCGTGCTGACCTATGCGATGATCGAAGCGATGGATGCGGGGCTCGAGCGCCTGTTTCAGGCACTGCGCGACGAGGGACGCTGGGAGGATACGATCATCGTCTTCACCAGCGACAACGGACCGGTCCTGCGCCGAGACCCGTCGCATGGCCGGCAGCAGCGCTTCAACGGTCCCTTTTCCGGTGAGAAGGAGTCTGTGCTTGAGGGAGGCATCCGGGTGCCTGGGATCGTGAGTTGGCCCGGCCGTATCGCCGGCGGGCGGGTGGAGACCACGCCGGTGCACGGCTGCGATTGGCTGCCCACGCTTTATGGGTTGACGGGTCAGGCGGCGCCCACCGGCGCCAAGCCCCTCGACGGCATTGATCTGCTGCCGCTGCTGGAGGGCCGGCCGTGGCCGGTGGGCGCGGTGCGCGAGATTCTCTTCCAGCGCAACCGCTATGCGCCGGTTGCCGGAAGCAACGCGGCGATCCGGGCCGGCCGTTGGAAGCTCCATTGGCCGGGCCTCGAGGCGACCATGCTCAAGGACGCGACCCGCGACAACCCGTCCTACCAGCGCGGACTCGTTCGGCCACCTTGGGAGATGCCGCTCGACGCTCAGTTGGACGTCGTGGCCACCACGGCTCCGCAGTCGCCGCGGCTCTTCGATCTCGAGACCGATCCCGGCGAAGAGCGCGATCTTGCGGCGCTCCATCCGGAGATCGTGGCTCGGCTGGCGGCGCGCCACGCCGCGTGGTTCGCTCCGCTCGGGGAGCAGTGGCGCGAGGCGCGCGCCCAGATCGTCGCTCAGGATCGCGAATATTGGCGGACGCGCCCGGTTCCGGACGCGCGGGAGCTCTTCCGGGATTTCTGGCTGTGGTCACTCGCGCCCCCCGGCACGGATCCGAAGACGACCGATCCGCTCACCGTGTTTCGCGGCTACTGGACGGCGCGCGACGAGATCCGCTAGCCGCCGGGAGGGATGGTGCCGCGGGGAGGCTACGGGGCAGGCTTTGCTGCGAAATTGTGTCGCCTCGGGGCCGGATCACCGCCTAATGTTTAGTTTCCAACCTCATGAACTTCGAAACGCTCCAACTTCACGCGGGTCAGCAGGTTGACCCGGTCACGCAAGCGCGCGCGGTGCCGCTGTACCAGACGACGGCCTATCAATTCAAGGATTCCGCCCATGGGGCGCGGCTCTTCGCGTTGCAGGAGTTCGGCAACATCTACACGCGGTTGATGAACCCGACGAACGACGTCTTCGAGAAGCGGATCGCCGCGCTCGAGGGCGGGGTGGCCGCGCTGGCGACGTCCTCGGGGCATTCGGCGCAATTCATCGCGCTGAACAACATCTGCTCGGTCGGCGACAACTTCGTCACGACCTCGCACCTCTATGGCGGTTCGTACAACCAGTTCAAAAATTCGTTCCGCGCCATTGGCGTGGAGGCGCGCTTTGCCGACGGCGTCAACGTCGCGAGCTTCGAGCGGCTGATCGACGCGAAGACGAAGGCGATCTACCTGGAAACGATCGGCAACCCGGGCCTGAGCGTGCCCGACTTCGCCGCCTTCGTGGCGTTGGCGAAGAAGCATGATCTTCCGATCATCGTCGACAACACCTTCGGCGCCGGCGGCGCGATCTGCCAGCCGCTGCGGCACGGGGCGCACATCGTTGTGGCCTCGGCGACGAAGTGGATCGGCGGCCACGGCACCACGATGGGCGGGGTGATCGTCGACGGCGGGACCTTCGACTGGGGCAACGGCAAGTATCCGCAGTTCACCGAGCCTTCGCCGAGCTATCACGGTTTCGTCTTCAACAGCCTCCTCGGGGTCGGCGGGCCGTTGGGCAACATCCAGTTCATCATCCGCTGCCGCGTCGAAGGCATGCGCGACTGGGGTCCGTGCCAGAGCCCGTTCAACTCCTTCCTGCTGCTGCAGGGCATCGAGACGCTCTCGCTGCGCGTGGAGCGCACCTGCGAGAACGCGCTCGCGCTGGCCCGGTGGCTCGCCGCGCATCCGGAAGTGGCCTCGGTCAACTATCCGGGCCTCGAGAACCATCCTTATCATGCCACGGCGAAGCAGTACCTGACGCGTGGCTTCGGAGGCGTGCTCTCCTTCGAACTCAAGGGTGACCGCGCCCGCGCGGAGAAGTTCGTCAATCACCTCAAGCTGATCTCGCACCTCGCGAACGTCGGTGACGCGAAGACCCTGATCATTCACCCGGCCTCGACGACGCATTCGCAACTCTCGCCGGCGGAGCAGTTGACCACCGGCGTGCTTCCGGGAGGTCTGCGGATTTCCCTCGGCATCGAGCACATCGAGGACATCAAGGCGGACATCACGCAGGCGCTGCAGGCCTGAGCCCGCGCGGGTTTTTCGGCAGCGGCGGCGTGCTTCAGCGCGCCGCCGCGTCGCCGTACTCGGCCAACTCCAGCAGCACGCCGTCGGGGTCGAGGAAGTAGAGCAGGCGCTTGTCGCCGCTGGCGAAGCGCGCCACCCCGGCCGGCACCTTCACCGGGTCGCTGAGCAGAGTGACGTTCGCTTCCCGCAGTCGCCGGGCCAGCCCGTCGATGTCGGAGACGCGGAAGGCGAGGTGGCGCACGCCGAGGGTGTTGGCGAGGGAGTTCGCCGGCAGGGCGACGCCGGACGGGGACACGTACTGAAGGAGTTCGATGCGCACGCCGCCGCCGGGCGCCTCGACGAACGCGACGCGGCCCTTCACCCCGGGGAGCCGGACGATCTCCTCGATCCACGCGCCCTCCATCGTTACGTCCTGCGTCTTCCGCAGGCCCAGCACGCCGGTGTAGAACGCGACGGAGCGTTCGAGATCAGCCACCACCAAATTGACGTGATCGATGCCGTGGATCATGGGAGCGGACGCGAGCCTGCGGCGGCGTGAGGCCCGGCGTCAAGCGACCCGGCAGCGTCGCGCTGCGCGTCGGGGCACCCTGGCAAAGCGGGGTGGGGCACGCGCCAACCCGGGATTGCCGCCGGGCGGCCGGCGCTCATGCTTGCGAAATCGAAGCGGCGCGGCCGGCTTCGACGCCTCCCCGGCTTTACCCGTTTTCACCATGGCCAAGCTCCGACTCCTCCTCTGTGTCCTCCTGATTGGCGGCGTGTCGCTCGCCGCGGCGCGGGCGGCCGGTCCCGCCCGACCGAACATCGTCGTCATCCTCAGCGACGACATGGGGTACTCGGATCTTGGGTGCTATGGCGGGGAAATTCCAACGCCGAACCTCGACGGCCTCGCGGCCGGCGGCATCCGGTTCACGCAATTCTACAACGGAGCCCGGTGCTGCCCGACCCGCGCCTCGCTCCTGACGGGCCTCTATCCGCATCAGGCGGGAGTCGGTCACATGGTGGAGGACCTCGGCACCCCGGCTTACCGGGGCAATCTCGGCCGCAACGCGGTGACGATCGCCGAGGCGCTCCGGCCGGCGGGCTACCGCTCCTATATGGCGGGCAAGTGGCACGTCACTCCCGGGCGACCGGTCGAGCGGATGAAGGAGTACCGCGACAACTGGCCGCGGGAGCGCGGATTTGACCGCTTTTACGGCACGATCCGTGGCTCCGGCAGCTTCTGGGATCCGAGCGGCCTTGTGCGGGAGCGGGAGTTCATCTCGCCCTTCGCGGACCCGGAGTACCAGCCGAAGGAGTACTACTACACCGATGCGATCACGGACCACGCGGTCCGCTACGTGCGCGATCACGCCCGGGACAACCGCGGGCAGCCTTTTTTCCTGTACGTCGCGTACACCGCGGCGCACTGGCCGATGCACGCCCCGGAGGCCGAGATTGCGAAGCACCGCGGCCGCTATGCGGCCGGCTACGACGCCATCCGGCGGGCGCGCTTGGAGAAGCAGAAGCGGATCGGCTTGGCTGACGACACGTGGCAGAGGACACCGACGGTGGCGGACTTCGCCGCGGCGGTTGACCCGGCCTTCGAGGAGCGGTGCATGGAAGTCTACGCGGCGATGGTGAGCATCATGGACCGCGGGATTGGTCAGCTCGTGGACGAGCTCAAGGCGACCGGCCAGTACGAGAATACGCTGATCCTGTACCTGCAGGACAACGGAGCGTGCGCGGAGACCAACGGCCGCCGGGGCAAGGCGGTTCCGCGTGCGGCGGCTCCCAGTCTTCCCCCGATGCCGGCAGAGGCTTTGCAGTTCAACAATGCTCCGCCCCAGACCCGCGATGGCTGGCCGCTGCGTCAGGGAATCGGCGTGATGCCGGGAGCGCCGGATACGTATGTCGCCTACGGCGAGGCATGGGCGAACGTGAGCAACACACCCTTCCGCGAGTACAAGCATTGGGTGCATGAAGGCGGCATCGCCACGCCGTTCATCGCGCACTGGCCCGCCGGCACACGGGGGGTGGCAGCCGGGGCCCGGTGCGCGGAACCGGCGCACCTCATCGACATCATGGCGACAGCGGTCGATCTCGCTGGCGCCACGTATCCCGGCACCTTCAACGGTCAGGCCATTCCGCCGCTGGAGGGCCGCAGCCTCCGCCCCCTCTTGGCGGCGCCGGCGGGGAGCCTGCCGGGCGGACCCCGCAACCTCTACTGGGAGCACGAAGGCAACCGCGCGATGCGCGACGGCCGCTGGAAGCTGGTGTCGAAGCACAAGGGCGCCTGGGAATTGTACGACATCGCGACTGACCGCAGTGAAGCGCGCGACCTCGCGGCGGCGCAGCCCGAGCGGGTGGCCACGATGGCCGCAGCGTGGCAGCGCTGGGCGGATCGGGTGGGGGTCGAGCCGTGGACCTTCGACCTTGCGGAGGGCTCGGGCGCGAGTCCGACGCAGCAAATTCGGAAGAAGTGATTCATGGTCGAACCGGCGCGAGTTGAGACGGCGGCGAGGCTGAATGACTCCGGACTGCGCGCCGGCGTGCCCGCCGATGGTGTCGCGTGTGATCATCCGCGAAAGCCTCAGCGAGTCGCTCCGTTTGGCGGCGAGCCGTTCTAGGGGTCAGTCAGCCGACCCCGACCTCGATCCCGCTCCCGATCCCGACGTTTCCCATGCTTCGATTCCTTCGTCCCATCCCGCCGGCCGATCCCCTGCCGGCGGATCGTACCGATGCCGAGTACCGACGCCTCCGGCTGCAGGTCTTCATCGGCATCTTCGTGGGGTACGCCGGATTCTATCTCGTGCGGAAGAACTTCGCGCTCGCGATTCCGGACATCCTGAAGGAGCACCCGGAGTACACGAAGGCGATGCTGGGGACGGCGATGACCGGCCTCTCGGTCGCGTATGGTCTGTCGAAGTTCATCATGGGCTCGGTCTCGGACCGCAGCAACCCGCGGTGGTTCATGGTGCTGGGCTTGGTTCTCACGGCGCTGACCACGGCGGTCTTCGGCCTGGTCCCGGCGATCTACGGTTCGTTGACGACGATGATCGTGCTGCAGTCCCTGAACGGCTGGTTCAACGGCATGGGCTGGCCGCCCTGCGGGAAGACGATGGTGCACTGGTGGAGTCCGCGGGAGCGCGGCCTGACGGTCGCGGTGTGGAACATCGCGCACAACGTCGGCGGTGGTTTGGTGGCGAAGCTCGCGTTGCTCGGTGTCGTGATCTTCGGCGACTGGGGGGCGAAGTTTCACTTTCCCGCGCTCGTTGCCTTGCTCATCGCGGTGCTGATCGCGGTCTGCCTGCGGGACACTCCGCAGAGCTGCGGCCTGCCCTCCATTGAGACGTACCAGCATGACTATCCGCCGGATTATTCCGCGGCGCACGAACGGACCTTGAGTTTCCGGGAGATCTTCCTCGGCTACGTCCTGAACAACCGTTTCCTCTGGGCGATCGCAGTGGCCAACGCCTTCGTGTACTTCGTCCGGTTCGGGGTGGTGGATTGGATCCCGACGTACCTGCAGACGGCGAAACAGTTTTCCTTCCAGCAGTCCAGCGTGGCGTGGGCTGCATTTGAATTCGCCGGCATCCCTGGCACGATCCTGTGCGGCTGGGTCTCGGACCGGTACTTTCGCGGGCGCCGGGCCCCGGCCACGATCCTCTTCATGGCGCTGACCCTGCTCGGCCTGATCGCGTACGGACTCAATCACCGCGGCCCGCTCTGGATCGACATCGCGGCCCTTGTGGCGATCGGGTTCTGCGTGTACGGACCGATCATGATCATCGGACTGCACGCGCTGGACCTCGTGCCGAAGAAGGCGGCGGGCACGGCGGCTGGGTTCACCGGCTTTTTTGGCTACGTATTCGGCTCCGCGATCGCGGGGACGGGCGTGGGCTGGATCGCCGACCACTGGGGCTGGTCGGGCGTGTTCGGCACGATGATCGTCTGCTGCCTGCTGACGATGGCCTTCAGCGCGATGACGCTCGGCCACCGCTCGCCGAGCAGTCACGCGGCCGGCTGAGTCGGATGGCGACCCTCCCGAACCCACCGTCGAGGCCGCCGGGCGCCTCCGAGGGCGGTCGGAGGACGGCGGGCGTGGCATTCGCTGACTGGGTTGGCCGGCGCGGGCCGTCGCAAACGCCAACGGCCGGGCGGTTGCGGCGGCTCAGCTGCCCTTCGGGCCGCGGGCGGTGGCGTGCATCAGGCCGCGGATGTAGCCGTAGGCGAACAGCCGGGCCTTCATGGTGTAGCCGGGCTCGCCGTCGTCCTCGCCCACCAACTGCGGCACATGGTCGGGGCGCATGCAGCCGGTGAAGCCGATGTCGCGGTAGGCGCGCATCGCCTCGGCCATGTCGGTGGGGCCGTTGTCGTGGAACGTCTCGATGAAGTCCTCCGCGGTGCCCCTGACATCGCGGAAGTGCACGTAGGCGATGTGTTGGCCGAGCCGCCGGATCGTGGCCGGAATGTCGAGGTCGAGGGCGGAGAAGGTCCCCTGGCAGAAGCAGAGCTTGTTGGCCTTGCTCGGGACGAGATTCATGAGCTTCTCGAATCCCTCGACGCTGTTCATGATCCGGTCCTTGCCGAGGAAGGCGGGCAGCGGAGGGTCGTCGGGATGCATTGCGAGCGTGACCCCGCAGTGCTCGGCGACGGGCACGACGGCGTTGAGAAAGCGCTCGAGGTTGTTCCAGAGGACGGCGGCGCGGATCGGCGCGGAGGTGAGGGACGCGGTGGTCGGCGACAGCGAGCGGGCGCGCTCGACGTCGCGCAGGCGGAAGGCGGTCGTCTTGGCGCCGCCGCGCTCGGGGGCGTCGAGCTGGGTTCGGACCCAGTCGGTGCCGGCCATGAAGTTGTAGCAGAGCAGCGGGATCCCGAGCTCCGCCATGTCGTGCAGGAGCCGTTTCACCGCCTCCAGCTCCGTCCCGTCGTCCCCGCCGACCTTGATGTTCTCGATCGGCAGGTAACCCTCGACGACGGAGAGCCGCAGCCCGAAGGATTCGATCAACCGCTTCGTCTCGACGAGCTGGCTGCGGCCCCGCGTGGGGTAGCGCGAAATGATGTCGGTGACCCCGCACTGCGCGGCCAGCTGCAGATTCTCCGGCGAGAGCGGGGTGAGCACGCTGGCGAGCTTCATGGACGGAAAGATGGACGCGACCGGATGGCGGTTTCGAGCGGAAAGGGCGACCTCGACGGCACCGGCCCCTGACCCCTGGAGCGCGGGGATGACGAGATCGCTGACGGATCAGCTAGGCTCGGGGAGGTAGCGGTTCACGTCCTCGCGGCGCTGCCCGCGGAGGTGGAAGACGCCGGGCCAGGAGGGATCGGTGATGCGGGTGGAGGAACGGATGACGCGGACGACGAGGTTCAGGCGCCAGTGCTCGGACGACTGGTTGGCGTTCGAGCCGTGGATCACATTCGGGTGATGCATCGACAGGTCACCCGGGTCGAGTTGCAGGTCGACGGCGCGGCTCTCGTCGACCATCGACTCGTCGATGCTGCTGCCGAGCAGGCTCTCGCGGTCCTTGCGTTCCTGGAGCGCTTGCAACTCCAAGTGCTGGGTCCCCGGAATGACGCGCATGCAGCCGTTGGAGACCTTCGACTCGGTGATCGCCAGCCAGAGCGTGCAGACCTCCATGGGCTCGAGGGGCCAGTAGCCGCCGTCCTGATGCCAGAGCACCGCCATCTTGCTGGCGGGCGACTTGATGATGTAGCCGGCTGCGAACAGGGCAAGGTCCGGGCCGAGCGACTGCTCGGCGATGTCGAGCACGCGGGGCTGCCGGATCAGTCGCAGGTAGAACGGATCCGTGCGGTAGAGCGGAATCTGGTGCAACTTGTCGAACGGGAGGCCCGGGTGGCGGGCGATGGTCGCGTGGACGTGCTGCTCGGCCTCGCGCATGAGGGCGGGCGGGACGACATTGCGGACAATGACGTACCCGTCGCGATCATAGGCGGGACGGACGTCGGGGAGTTGGTCGAGGGTGAGGGAACTCATGGGATCGGGAAGGGATTGGCGCCAGTTTGCGGCGCTTGCCCTGAGGGGCACAAAGCGGGCAACACTGTCTGCAGGATGGACAGGTCTTGACGGAGTACTGGCGGCATGCAGGGGAGCCGCGAGCGGGAGTAGTGCCCCGCAGCGGTGCGGTCGGCACCGGCGGTTAAGCGGCACGCCGCGCCGGAGCGACCGGGGAAGCGCGCGACCCCCGAACGGGTCGGCAGGGCCACGGGTGCGCTCGAACGCCAGACGGCGCTACCGTCGGCCCGCCTGAAACTGGTACGCGTAGACATCGGCGTCGTGCAGCACGAAGCGCAGACGGATGGGACGGCCGGCAAGGGCGCTGACGTCGCTGCCACCGCGCCACGTCACGGGGCGCTCGATCGTATCGCCGAAGTGGGGAGGGCAGTCGGCGAGGGCGAAGCCGGGCAGCGGCTGGCCGTCGAGGCTCTGGATCTCGACCCGGACGCTGCCGGCGGCCGAAGTGGCGAAGTTCAGCGTGAGCACGTTGCCTTGGAAGCGGATCGGCTTGGTCAGGAGTTCGCCGCCGGACATGGGGGCTGCAGCGGAGACGAAGCCGTCGAGACGCAGCGTGTAGCGTCGCAGGGCGCTGCCGGGAGGCGTCCAGTAGCTCTCGGTCGCGAAGAACGACAATTCGTTGGGGGCGCCCGGGAGGTCGGACTTGGTCTCGATCACGTGCCAGGCGACGTACTGGTGGCCGTAGTTCCACGTGCCCTCGCGCTCGATCCCGGGTGGCAGGAAGGCCTCGTTCCAGCGCTTGAAGGTCACCCCGTCGCGGCTGGCCATCAGCACCGTCTCGGTGATCGCGCTGCCGTACCGTTCGGATCCCCCGGCGGCGCGCCGCTCGCGCTGCTCGAACTCGGGCAGCGCGCGGAGCGAGGGAGACCACTGCTGCAACCGCTCCGGCGTGGCCTTCGCCCGGGCCTCGCCCAACCCGTCGTTCAACTCCCGCTCGAGGTAACGAACCGGCAGGCCGATCAGCAGGTGCGGGGCGCGGTGGTAGGGCTTGACCGCATTCGTGTAGAGGTGGGTGCGGGGTGCGTCCGGATAAACCAGATCCTGCTGGTTCTCCCAATGAATGAAGTCCTTCGAGGTGGCAGTGCGGATCGAACGGATGCCGACGTAGGGCTGGTCGGGCGTGCCGCGGTCGAAGTAGCGCCAGTAGGCCCGGTACACGCCGCGTTCGGCGTCCCAGAACGCGAGGTTCTGCGAGTCGAAGGCGCCGTCGGTGATCACGGGATGTTTGACCAGCGGAGTCCACCGCAGGCCATCCGCTGACTTCAGAGCCACCAAGCCGCGCCGGTTGTGCCCAACCGTGGGGCCTTGCGGGCGATCCGCCTTCGCCGTCGCGCCCGCGGTCGGCGGGGGCGGAGCGAGCCGGGTGAGGATCAGGGCCTTGTAGCGGGCGTCCGGTGGAGCGGCGGGGTTTTCGTCCTTGAAGATCGCCATCTCGGACGGATCGATCTCGACGCCGTCGAGGGCTCCGCTGACGAGCACGATGTTGTTCGCCTTTGAGCCCTCGAACGCGTGCAGGCCCAACTCCGGCTTGCGCCACCGGATGCCGTCGTCGCTCTCCGCATAAAGTCCCAGCTTGTGAGTTACCTGGCCTGACTTGTTCGACTCGTAGGCCGGATTCACATTGTAGCCGCGGTAGTACATCCGGAACAGGTTTCCGTCCCGGAAGACGCAGTGATAGACGCAGCCGGTGCCTTCCCACGGGAGATCATGCTCAAGGGCCATCTCACGCGGGGTGGGACGGTGGAGGCGCAATTGGGCGCCACCCGAGAGCTGTTCGACGAGCGCCGAGTCGACGAACAATTCCCGGCGCGAGCCAATGTCAGTGATGGTGCTCGCGGGGGAGGCCGGGACGGTTACGGGCAGGGAGAGGAGCAGAACTCCGCCGGCCATGAGGTGCCGGGCGGTGGCAAGGAGGGGAGAGGTCATGGGAGCCGACGCGGAAGGGTTTGGGCGGGCGGTTTGGGGTCCACCGACGGGAGAACCCGTCGGCTCAGGGTTCCCCTTATTGCACGCAACGGTACGCAGGAAGACTTGACTACCTGTCTTTTCTGCAGATAGGTGATGGTCGTTCCCGTCATGCTTGGCGTTGCGCTTCCCTCGTTTCGCCGGGCCAGCATCCCGGACCAGGTGGCGGGTGCCCTGCGGGAGGGAATTCGCGACGGGACGGTGGGGGATCCACTGCCCGGAGAGCATGAACTCGCGGCCCGGTTCGGCGTGAGTCGGACCTCGTTGCGGAGCGCGCTCAAGCAACTCGAGGCGGAGGGAGCCGTGCTTCGCCGCAATGGGCGCCGGGCTCGCGTGAACCCGGTCCGGGCGAAGCCACCGCCTACGCAGCCGTCGCTGTGCGTCGTCTGCCCGTCGTCCCGGGAGACCGTCGCGCTGCACAAGCACCCGATCCTCATGGAGATGCGGGCGCGGTGCGCGAGCCGGGGGATTCGTTGGGAAGAGGTCTTCGACGCCCGGCTCGCGGGAGCCCGACCGGGGCCGCAGCTGCGGCGGCTCGTGGCGGGCCGCCGGGCCTTTTGCTGGGTCCTGCTCGCATGCGGGGCTCCGATCCAGCGCTGGTTCGCCGCTGCGGGGGTTCCGACGCTGGTCCTGGGCTCGTGTGCGCCCGGAGTCGAGCTGCCCTCGAACGACGTCGATTTCCGGGCCATCGGATGGCACGCGGCGGGAAGGATCATTGGCTTGGGGCACCGCCGGGTCACGATGCTGCAGCCCCCGCGCCCGCTTCCCGGGGATCTGGCGGCGCAGGACGGGTTTCTTGCCTACGCGCAGCAGGCCTCGGTGCAGGTCGTGGTGAGGGTGATGCCGGCGGACGGCTCGCGCATGCTGTGGGGAACGCGCATCCGCGCGCTCCTCCTGTCACCGAACGCGCCCACCGCCGTATTCACCACCCGCGTGACCCATGCGCTCGGCGTGATCTATCATGGATTTGCCGCGGGGCGCCGCATTCCCGCCGACCTCTCGGTGGTGCTGGGGAAATCGGATCTCATGCTCGAAACGGCGCTTCCGGAGGTCGCGCGCTACCGCGATGTCCACCTCCGGCAGTCGGCGCTGGCGATGCGCGTCGTGGAGGCGCTGTTGGCGGGGCACTCGATGTCGCGAAAGCCGACCTTGCTCGTCCCTTCCTTCGTCGCGGGTGCGACTCTCGGCCCCGCGCCGGTCCAGTGATCAACGTCTTGGTCGGGCGATGGCACGTTCCCGGGTCCGCCACGGTGCACCCGTTTCGAGTTGCGTCCGGCCGCGCGCGCCCGACTTGGGTACCGGATGCCTCGACCGGTTTGGGCGGGCGCTACTCGGCCGTAGCCGCAGGACGCTCGATCGCTTGGTACACGAGGTTGCGGAAGAGCTCGATCGGCTCGCCGTGCGTGGTGGGCGCGATCTGGCGGTAGAGGAGAAACACCATTCGCTCCTGCGGATCGACCCAGTAGGAGGTCGCGAAGGCACCACCCCAGGAGTAGGTGCCGCGGGTGGAGGGTGTGCGGTTTTCGCTGCGTGCCGAGACGATCCCGAAGCCGAGACCGAAGTCGTCGCCCTCCCGATTGAAGCCTTGGCCGCCCGGCTGGACCGTCGTCATGAGGCGCACGCTGGAGGCGCTCACGATCCGGCTTCCCCGGAGGGTGCCATGGTTGAGGAGCATCTGCAGGAAACGGCCGTAGTCCTCGATCGAGGAGGACAGCCCCGCTCCGCCGGAGAAGTAGGACTGTTCCTCGAGGGGATAGTTTGGTCGGATCTCGGGATCGTTGAGTGCGCGGCCAGGATGCTTCTCAAGCTTTCCCTCGGGGGTTTCGCGGTACAGCGGCACGAGCCGCGGGGCTTTCTCCGCCGGCACCCGGAAATGGGTGTCGTTCATGCCGAGCGGCGCGAAGATCCGTTCGCGGAAGAATGCATCGAGGGTTTGACCGGAGATCTGCTCGACGAGGCAGCCGAGCAGGTCGGTGTTGAGACCGTAGGTCCAGCGCTCGCCTGGCTGGTGCATCAGCGGCACGGCGGCGAGCCGGTTCATCGCGGCGAGGAGAGTGTCGCCTTGGACGTTCAGTCCGAGCCGGACCTTGGCCTTGGCGTAGAGAGCGACCGCCTCGCGGGAACCGATCCCGGCGTAACCAAGGCCGGAGGTGTGGGTGAGCAGATCCCGGATGGTGATGTCGCGCTTTGCCGGCACGGTGGGGGTCGATCCATCGGCCGGGTTGAATGACGCGATCACCTGCTGGTTGCGGTAGGCGGGCAGGTACCGGGACACGGGATCGTCGAGGCGGAGGCGACCCTCCTCCATCAGCATCATGATGGCGACGCTGGTGACGGCCTTGGTCTGGGAGGCGATGCGGAAGATCGCGTCGGTGCGGAGTGGCGTGCGGGCCTCGAGATCCGCGTAGCCGGCGGAGCGGAGGAAGGCCACGTGCCATCGCGGATCACGAGGGCGACGCAGCCGGGCATCCAGCCCGCCTGCACCCACTCGTTCATGGCCCGTTCGATCCGGGTGAGCCGCTCGGCGGAGAAGCCGGCGGCGGCCGGTTGTTCGACGCCCGGGGCGGCGGCGGATCACACGCCGCTGGACCGGGCAGCGGTGCGGAGACGAGCCGTCAGTCGAGCTCGGCGTGCCGGCTCTCCTTGAGGAAGATTGCGCCGATGACGGTGGTGAGGGCGGCGATGGCGATGGGATAGACGAGGCCGGCGTACGGATTGCCGTATTTGGCGACCAGACTCGTGGCGATGAACGGGGTGAGACCGCCGAAGATGCCGTTGCCCACGTGGTAGGGCAGCGACATTGACGTGTAGCGGATGCGCGTCGGGAAGATCTCCACGAGGAAGGCGGCGATCGGCCCGTAGGTCATGGCGGCGAGGATGACGAGCGTGAACAGCAGGGCCACGATCATGACCGGGTTGAGGGGGGTTGCGAAGTGCTGCAGGCCGGCGAAGATCGGGACGTAGAGCAACGCGGCGAGGCCCATGCCGCCGAGCACGACCGGTTTGCGGCCGATCTTGTCGGAGATGCTGGCGAAGAGCACGAACGCCGGCGTGCCGAGGAGGAGGGCGATCGCGATGAGGGTGAGAGCCACCTCGTACGGGATCTTCAGGACGGTCTGGAGGAAGTACATCGCGTAGAACTGGCCGGTGTACCAGACCACGCCCTGGCCGGCGGTGGCGCCGAAGAGAGAGATGAGCACGAGGCGCCGGTTCTCCCGGTTGAGGAAGCTCTCCTTGATCGGGTTGCGGGCGAGTTTGCCGGAGGCCTTGGCCTTGGCGAACAGCGGCGACTCCTCCATGCTGATGCGGATGTAGTAGGAGAGACCGACGAGGATGATCGAGAGCAGGAACGGCAACCGCCAGCCCCACTCATTGAACTTCTCGACGCCGATCGCCTCGCGGATGGCGAGGATGGTGACGATCGCGAGCAGGAGGCCCCCGGTCGCAGTGATCTGGATGAAGCTCGTGTAGAAGCCGCGGTGGGCGCGCGGGGTGTGTTCCGCGACGTAGGTGGCCGCGCCGCCATATTCGCCGCCGATGGCGAGACCCTGGAGCAGGCGCAGGAGGACAAGGATGATGGGCGCCGCGATGCCGATGTCCGCGTAGTCGGGGAGGAGGCCGATCGCGAACGTCGCCCCGCCCATCAGGAGCAGGGTGAGCAGGAACGTGTACTTCCGACCGACGATGTCACCGAGGTGCCCGAAGACAATCGCGCCGAACGGGCGGATGATGAACCCGGTGGCGAAGGTCGCGAGCGTGAGAAGCAGCGCGGCCGTCTCGTTGCCCTTGGGGAAGAAGTGGCCCGCGATGATGGTCGCCAAGGCGCCGTAGACGAAGAAGTCATACCATTCGATGAGCGTTCCCGCCGAGGAGGCGAGGATGACTTTCCAGAGCGTTTTCTTGTCGGGGTGGCGGGGGGCGTGGAACGACATGGGGGTGAAACCTTGGGGGAAAGCAGCCCGCGGGCACTCGGCCGCCGGTGAGGTTAGGCGGACGCGGCGCCGGTGGCGGGCGCGGGGTCGAGCCTCTTCACGAGGACGCGCGGATTGCGGCCGCTTTCCTCGTAGGTCTTGAGCCGGGCCTCGGGCAGGATCGACTTGGCGGCCTCCTCGAAGCCGGCGACCCCGGTAAAGAAGCCGAAGTTCTGCGTCGAGAGGGCCACGAGCGTGGTCGCGCCCTTTTCCCTCGCGCGAAGGGAGGCGTACTCCACCATCTTCCGGCCGATGCCGCGGTTGTGATAGAACGGCAGCACGTAGAGCGTGCCGAGTTCCGCCATCGTCGGGTGGCCGGGGTAGAAGTAGAGCGTGACGCAGGCGATGATGTTCTCGTCGATCTCGAAGACGTAGAACTGGTCGATGTTCTTCTCGATCGCCTGTTGCGTGCGGTGGATGAGTTCCTCGCGCTTCACGCCGCCCCGGATGAGCGAGTAGAGGGCGCGGACATCGCGGCGCGTGGCGCGCCGTATCTGCTGGTAGTCGTTGCCGTAGACGAGGGAGCCGACGCCCTCGCTGGAGAAGATCTCGTTGAGCAGGCCATCGAGGAGCCGGCCGTCGACGATGTGCACGCGCGGCGTGCCTGTTTCGATGGCGCGGACGGCATTGAGCGCCTTGCTCCGGACGACCTCGGCGATCCGCTCCGGCTTGGTCCGGAGGATGTCGCGCAGAATCTCGATCGAGATTTCGCGGCGGATTTCGCCGTCGATCTCCATTCCCGGCGCCGGCGTGAGGTAGATGATCTTCGTCGCGAGCAGGGCCTCGGCGAGTTCGGCGGCGAGGAGGTCGGAGTTGATGCGCAGCGACTTCCCGTCCGGGCCGAACCCGATCGGCTGGATGATCGGGACGATGCCCTCGTCGAGGATGTGCGTGATGAAGTCGCGGTCGACCCGCTCGACCTTGCCGGTGAACTGCTGATCCACGCCCTTGATGATGCCGACCGGCAGGGCGCGCACGGCGTTGGTGAGGGCGGCCTTGAGCGCGTTCTGCGTGAGGCCCTCGAGGACGAGGTGCGACACCCGGGCGGAGGCGCGGACGGCGAGATCGAGGGTGGCGGCGTCGGTGACGCCGGTGCCGTCGTTGTTGGTGATGGGGACGCTGCGCAGGACGGAGAGCTCCTGGATCTGCTGGCCGATGCCGTGGACGAGCACGACCTTGATGCCGAGGGAGCGCAGGACGGCGATGTCGACGAGCAGGTTGCCGAAGTTGTCGTCGGCGACGATGGAGCCATCGAGGGCGAGGACGAAGATCTGGCCCTGGAAGCGCGGGACATACTTCAGGATGCCGCGCAGGTCGGTGGGCTTGATGGAGGCGGCGCTCGCGGCCACGGCGGAGCCCCCGCCGCTGGCGGCGGGGGAGGGTGCGGACGCGGGTGGGGCGGCGGGGCCGGAACCGTGGCTCATCGAGAAGGGGCGCGGGAGTCTCGCCGCTTCCGGCTTCCGCCGTCAATCACGGGATTGAGCCGGGCGGGCGGGGGCGGCGTCGCAGAATTGTGTGGATTCCCGCTCGCCCTCTCTGCGATTCTCTCCGGCTGTCATGAATCCCGTCCTGAAGCTTCTTTCCGAAGGCGCCGCCGTGTCGACCGACCAGATGGCGCAGGTGCTCGGCCTTGCCTCCGCGGAGGTCGAGCGCCAGTTGGAGACCCTGAAGCGCGAGCGCATCCTCCTGGGCTGGCGCCCCGTGCTTGATCTCTCCTCGCAGGGCGAGGGGGCGTCCGCCGTGCGGGCCGTGATCGAGGTCAAGATCACCCCCGAGCGCGGCGGCGGCTTCAACCGCCTTGCGGAGCGCATCAGCCGCTTCGACGAGGTCGAGTCCGCGTACCTCATGTCCGGCGGTTACGACCTGCTGGTCTTCGTGCGTGGATCCTCGCTCCAGAAGGTCGCCGGCTTCGTCTCGGAGAAACTCTCCACGATCGAAGGCGTGCTCTCCACGTCCACCCATTTCATGCTGCGTTGCTACAAGGAGCAGGGCTTCCTCGTGGAGTCAGCGGAGGCGTCGAGCACGCGGCTCACGGTGGCGCCGTGAGTGGGCCGGGCCAAGGACAGACCTCCACCGTGACGACGACGATGAGCGACGACGCGAAGCGCTGGGTGGCGAGGCACATTGCCTCGCTGCCGAAGAGCGGCATCCGGGACTTCTTCGAGTTGGTGGCGAAGATGAAGGGTCAGGACGTGGTTTCCCTGGGCGTGGGCGAGCCGGACTTCGTCACGCCGTGGCATGTGCGCGAGGCCGCGATTTTCGCGCTGGAGCGCGGCAAGACCTACTACACCTCGAACCTCGGCCTGCTGGAGCTGCGTCGCGCGATCTCGACCTACGTCGGCGAGCATTTCGGCGTGCACTACCGTCCGGAGGACCAAGTGATCGTCACGGTCGGCGTCAGCGAGGCGCTGGACCTCGCCTTCCGCGCCTTCTGCAACCCGGGCGACAAGGTGATGTTTCACCAGCCCTGCTACGTTTCCTACGCGCCGAGCATTGCGTTGGTGCATGCCGAGGCGATCGCGGTGCCGACGTACGCGAAGGACGATTTCGCGCTGACGGCGGAGGCGCTGCGCGCCGCGTGGCAGCCCGGCGCGCGCATCCTCATGCTGAACCTCCCGTGCAACCCGACCGGGGGCACCTGCTCGCTGGAGCAGTTGGGGAAGATCGCGGAGTTCTGCCGCGAGAAGGATCTGCTGGTGCTGAGCGATGAGATCTACTCCGAACTCACCTTCGAGGGCACGCACACCAGCATCGCCAGCCTTCCCGGCATGGCCGAGCGCACGATTTTCCTGCACGGATTCTCGAAGGCGTTCGCGATGACCGGCTGGCGCATTGGCTACGCCTGCGGCCCGGCGGCCCTGATCGACGCGATGATGAAGGTGCACCAGTACTCGATGATGTGCGCCTCGATCATCGCGCAGGAGGGCGCCCTGGAGGCCCTGACCCGCGGCTGGGACAGTGTGGTGCGGATGCGCGAGCAGTATCGCCGGCGCCGCGACCTGATCGTGCGCCGCTTCAATGAACTTGGCCTCGTGTGCCACTCCCCGCGCGGTTCCTTCTATGCGTTCCCGGACGTGCGTTCGTCGGGCCTGACCGAGAAGGAGTTCGCGGTCGGCCTGCTGGAGCGCCACAAGGTGGCGGTGGTGCCGGGGCTGGCCTTCGGCGAGAACGGCCGCGGTCACGTGCGTGCCTGCTTCGCCACGAGCTACGAGCAGATCGCGGTCGCGTGCGACCGCATTGAACGTTTCCTCGCCACGCGGGGTTCCTGACCGCACCGCCGCGCGCCCGACCGGTTCGCCGGCCCTGGCCGCTCCTCCCTCCGTCTCCCTTCATCCATGTCGCGCACCGTTGCCATCGTCGGTCGTCCGAACGTCGGCAAGAGCCGTCTCTTCAACCGGCTCGCGCGCAAGCGCATCTCAATCGTCCACGACCAGCCCGGCGTCACGCGGGACATCATCTCGGCGCCGATCGCCGACGGGGACTACATGCTCCTCGACACCGGCGGACTCGGGCTGAAGGGCGGCGAGACCGCGCGCGAGCTGATCGCGGCCTCCGAACGGCAGGTGGCCTTCGCGATCGACGCCGCCGACGTGGTTCTCTTTGTGATCGACGGGCTCGATGGCATCACGGCCCTCGACGAGAAGATAGCCGGCCAGCTTCGCCGCACCGGGAAGTCGATCATCACGGTGGTCAACAAGGCGGACTTCGGGGAGGAGAAGATCGACGTCGGCCAGGCGCACCGCCTCGGCCTCGGCGAGCCGCTCTTTGTCTCGGCGGAGCACGGGCGTGGGGAGGAACTCCTGCGGGACGAGATCCTCCGCCGCCTTCGGCCGCCGGAGGGCGGGGAGGCGCCGGCCCGGACGGCGGCGGATCCGCTTTGCGTGTGCTTCGTCGGCCGCCCCAACGTCGGCAAGTCCTCGTTGGGCAACCGCCTCCTCGCGAGTGACCGCCTGATCGTGAGCCCGGTGCCGGGGACGACCCGCGACGCGGTGGATATTCCCTTCGAGTTCAAGGGCCGGGACGGGGGAATGCACCCCTTCCGGCTGATCGACACGGCGGGCATCCGGGCCCAGACCAAGCTTTCGTCGCCGGTGGAGTACTTCTCGCGCCTCCGCTCCCTCGATGCGATCAAGAACACGGACGTCGTGTTCCTCGTTCTGGACGCCCTGGAGGGCGTCACGCAGCAGGACAAGGCGGTCGCCGGTGAGGCGGTGAAGGAGCACAAGCCGATCGTGGTGGTGGTGAACAAGTGGGACCTGGTCCATCAGGCGTTCAAGGATCCCCTGGGCATTCAGGGTTATGATAGCGAGCGGGACTACCGGGCGAAGTATGAGCAGGCGGTGTTTGACCGGCTCTTCTTCACGCCCGGCTCGCCGCTGGTCTTCGTGTCGGCGATGAGCGGATACGAGGTGGACCGCATGCTGAACGCCGCGGTGCGGCTGCACCGCGAACTCGACCGCAAGCTACCCACAGCGCGCCTGAACGCGGTGCTGGAAAGGCTGGCGGACCACAACCCGCCGCCGGCGATCGGGGGCCGGCGCTTCCGCATCTACTACGCGACCCAGACCGGGAACCGTCCCTTCCGGATCAAGCTGTTCTGCAACCGCGAGGAGAAGCTGACGGAGAGCTATCGTCGTTACCTGGAGGCCGGCATCGTTGAGGAGTTTGGGCTCAACGGCTGCCCCGTGCTCTTCGATTTGGTGGGCAAGGAGCGCGAGCGCTCGCGCGGCGGGTCCGCGGAGCCGGCCGCGGGCGGTCGCGGCGAGGCGCGGGCTCCCCGACGGGCGCCGCGCAACCGCCAGAAGCCCCTCGAAAAGCTTCCCCAGCATGAAACGCTCGAAGACTGAGTACCGCGGCGGCGCCGCCCTGCGGATTGGCACGCCCCGGTTGGAGGCGGTGGTCACGACCGACTGCGGGCCCCGGGTCGTCTCCCTGCGGGCCCCGCGCGGCCGCGGCGGCAATCTGTTCATCGAATTCCCCGAGGACGCGCCCCGCGCGCACGGACTGGCGCTGCGCGGCGGGCACCGCCTCTGGCATGCGCCGGAGGCCATTCCCCGGACTTACCAGCCGGATGACCTGCCCCTGGCCGTGCGGTCGCTTCCGCGCGGCGTCGCCTTGCGGCAGCCGGTGGAGCCCGTGACCGGCCTGGAGAAGGGAATCGCTCTCGAAGCGGTGGCGCCGGACACCCTCCGCGTCACCCACACCCTGAAAAATGCCGGCGCGTGGGCGGTGGAGACGGCGCCCTGGGCGCTGACGATGCTGCGGCCCGGAGGCTTCGGCGTTCTGCCGCTCCCGCCGAAGGGGGATCACGCCGCGGGCGACCTCCTGCCGGGCGGGGCGCTGGTACCCTGGACGTACACCGACCTCTCTCTCCCGGTGTGGCGGATCCGCCGCGACTCCATTGGGATCGACGTGCGCCGGGCACGCGCGCCCCAGAAGCTTGGGATCACCTCCTACCCTGGCTGGTCGGCGTATTGGCTGGATGGGGACGTGTTCGTGAAGCACGCCCGACTGGTCGCCGGAGCGACCTACCCTGACCTCGGGTGCGCCTTCGAAGTCTTCACCAACGGCGCATTGATCGAATTGGAGACCCTTGGGCCGCAGGTGCGGCTGGAGCCGGGTCGTTCGACGGTGCACGTCGAGCACTGGACCATCCTGACGGGCCTGCCGCGTCCGGACTCGGATGCGGCCTTCGAGCAACTGGCCCGCCGCGTGGAGGCGTGGCGGCGGAGTCTCTGACGTGACTGGAGCGCTGCAGACTGCGGAGCCGCTCCGGATCGCGTTCCTTGGCTCGGACGCGATTGCGCTGCCGCTGCTGGAGTCGCTGACGGCGGACCCCGCGGCGCCCGGCCGGGTGGTGGGCGTCTTCACGCAGCCGGACCGACCGGCGGGGCGCGGCCAGCGGGCGGAGCCCGGTGCGATCAAGGCGTGGGCGATCGGTCGCGGGCTGCCGGTTTGGCAGCCTGAACGATTCGACGATGCGGCGCGCGAGGCGCTCGCGGCCCTGCGGCCCGACGTCGCGTTGGTGATGGCCTACGGGCACCTCTTGCGCGACGACGTGATTGCGACACCCCGGCTTGGCACGCTGAACGTGCACACCTCGATCCTGCCCCGCTACCGCGGAGCCTCACCGATCCAGACGGCGATCGCGGCGGGGGAGACGGAGACCGGGGTGACCCTGATGCGGATCGTTCGCGCCCTCGATGCCGGCCCCGTGGCGGACGTGGAGCGCGTGCCCATCGGTCCGCTGGAGACAGCGGGGGAGATCGAGGCCCGGCTTGCGGCGGCCAGCGTGCCGCTCGTGACCCGCGGGCTGGCGCGACTCCGGGACGGGACCCTGTCGTTTGTGGCGCAGGACGACTCCCGGACGACCTATTGCCGCCGCCTCGCGAAGGACGACGCGGCTTTGGATTTCCATGCCCCCGCGGCGGAATTGGCGGCGCGGATCCGCGGGTTGTATCCGTGGCCGGGCTGCGCCTTTCCCTGGGGGGCGGGTGTCATCAAGGTGGGTCTCGCGTCCGCGCTGGCAGGCCCGTGGGCGGCGGCGCCGGGGACAATCGTCGCGGCGGGGGAGGCGGGGGTGGACGTGGCGACGGGAGACGGCGGGCTGCGCCTGCTTCGCCTGCAGCGAGCGGGGGGGCGGATGCTCCCGGCGGGCGACTTCCTGCGGGGATCCGCGCTGCCCGTGGGCGCGGTGCTCGCATCCCGCCCCATGCGACCGCTGCTTTCCTCCCGGCCCTTTCCCTCCCGGCCTTCGCCCCCGGAGCCGCCGGCGCGGCCGTGAAAAGCTCCGCTTGTTTTCTCGGCGCGGTTTTTGCACAGTCCGGCATGCGGTACACCTTTCTGTTGCTGCTGTTGGGTGCGGCGGTGACGGTGCGCGGGCAGTCCCCGGTGGACTTCGCCAACCTCCGCGAGGACTTGCGCGTGCTGTCGCAGCGGGTCGGGGAACTGTCGTTGCGGGTGGAGCAACTCGAGCGGGAGAATGCGCAACTGCGGACGCAGGCCGACGGTGGCGGCCGTTCGTATGCGACGCTGGCGCAGCTCAACGAAGCTGTGGCGGAGATGAATCGCGTCCTGAAGGCGGCGGTGAGTGCCTCGCGGACCGAGACACTCGAGACGGTGTCGCGCCGGATGGAGCAGATGGCGCAGCAGACGGACGCGGCGATCCAGGCGCTGGCGAAGGGCGGAGCGGCGCGCGCCGTCACGCCGCCCACCTTTTCGCCGGAGTTTCCGAAGGAAGGCATCAGCTACACCGTCCAGAAGGGCGACACGGTGGCGCTGATCGCCAAGCGCACGGGAGCCCGGGCGGCGGACATCATCAACGCGAACAAACTCGCGGATCCCTCCGTGATCTTCGTCGGACAGGTGCTCTTCATACCTGGCGGCAAGTGACTTTATCCCCATGGCAGCTCCCAAATCGCGTTTAGGTCGAGGACTGGGCGGACTGATCGCCGCCGCGGCCCCGAAGTCCGCCGAGGCCAAGCCGGCCGCGGCGTCGGCGGCGTCCGGTGCATCGGCACCCGCCTCGCCCGGATTCATCGACGTCCCCGTTTCCGCGGTGGAGCCCAGCCGCTTTCAGGCGCGGCGGGAGATCCTGCCGGAGCAGTTGCAGGAACTCGCGGACAGCATCCGGAGCGAAGGCCTGCTGCAACCGATCGTGGTGCGGCGGCACGGCGACAAGTACCAACTCGTGGCGGGAGAGCGGCGCTGGCGCGCGTTCCAGTTGCTGAAGATCAAGGTGATTCCGGCGCGGGTGGTGGAGGCGAGTGATGCCTCCTCGGCCGCGCTGGGGCTGATCGAGAACCTCCAGCGCGAAGGGCTCAATCCGGTGGAGGAGGCGTACGGATACGCGAGCCTGATCCGCGATTTCGATCTCACGCAGGAGGCGGCGGCGGAGCGGGTCGGTCGCAGCCGGGCGTCCGTGGCGAATTCACTGCGACTCCTTTCCCTCGACGCCGAAAGCCAGGGCTACCTCGCGAAAGGGCTGCTGACGGTGGGCCACGCCAAGGTGCTGCTCGGCGTGGACGACGCCGCCCAGCGGGCGTTGCTCGTGCGGCGGGTCATTGAGGAGGGGTTGAGCGTGCGGGGGACCGAACGGCTCGTCCTCGCGCGCAAGGAGCCGGTCAGCGCTCCGGCCGCCTCCGGGAAGAAGACTCCGGCGGTGGAGGCGGCAGCGGTGGCGAGCATTGAGCGCAAGCTCGTGTCCCGGCTCGGTGCCCGGGTGTCGGTCAAGCATACGCCCAAGCGCGGTCGCATCGTGATCGAGTACGCGGGCAACGACGACCTGCACCGCATTCTCGAGAAGCTTGGCATCGAGGCTTAGACGCTGGCCGGGAGGTCCCGCTGAGCGTCGAAGCGTCCCCGCGCCGCTCGCGGCGCGCGTCTATCCCCAGCGCCATAGTGGGTTTTAATTCCCCAATTTTTTGGGGAATTAACTTGGCAGGGGGGGCCTTTGGTCTTCCTGTGGCCTCACGATGTGGTGGCGAAGGGTACGTGAGCGGGTGTTTCCGCGGAAGGCGGAGGCCCGTGCAGAGCGGGTGTTGAATGAGGCCGTGGACGGCCTCAGCGACGTCGCGGACTACCTGCGCTACGATCCGGTGCCACCGGTGTGGCGGGAACTGCGCTCGTATTCGTGGGCCAAGTTGAAGGCCGATGCGTTCGCCGCGTTGATGGTGGCGATCGTGACGATCCCGCAGGCGCTCGGCTTTGCGCTGGTGGTGGGGATTCCGGTGCAGGCGGTGCTGGTGACGGCGGTGATCGGAGGCGCGGTGTGCGCCATCCTTGGGACATCGCGGCATGTGGTGTTCGGTCCAACCAACACGGTCTCGATCATCCTGGCGGGCGCGTTGCTGACGGTGACGGCGGTGCCGCTGACCTCCCTGCAGAAGGTGCTCGTCGTGGGTTTCATGATGGGCGTCGTGCAGCTGGCCGCGGGCTTCTTCAAGCTGGGCACGCTGACGAACTTCATTTCGCGGACCGTGATCGTGGCGTACGCGACCGCCGTGGGCATTCTGATCGCGGCCGGTCAGGTGGGGAACCTGCTTGGTCTGGGCCGGCCGGGCGACGTGAGCCTGCCGGGCATCGTCGCGCATGTGGCGGGCAGCGTGGTGCGGTTCGACCTCAACCCCATGACTGCCGGGGTGGGGATTGCGAGCCTGCTGCTCATGATCCTGATCCGCAAGGTGCGCCCGCGCTGGCCGGAGGGCCTCATCGTCCTCGGAATCGGCGGGGCGCTCTCGCTGGGGTACAACCTCGCGGCGTTCCACGTGCCGCTCGTGCGCGACGTCGGTGACGTCGTCGGTCACATGCCGATCTTCGTGGGTTTTCCGACCAACGAGAACGGACTCGCGCTGATCCCCCAGTTGGCGAGCGTGGCCTTTGCGGCGGCGATCCTCGGCATGCTGGAGACGGTTTCGATCTCGAAGTCGCTCGCGGCCCGGTCCGGCCAGAAGATCAACCCGAATCAGGAACTGGTGGCCATGGGCGCGGGGAATCTGGCGGCAACCGCTTTCGGTGCGATGCCGGGATCGAGTTCCTTCGTGCGGAGCGCGGTCTGCTACGAGTCGGGGGCGGCGACGCAGATGGCGTCCATCTTCTCGAGCGGGATCGTGCTGGCGTTGCTGGTGGCGACCGCCGCCGCGGTTGGCGTGATCCCGGTCGCGTCGCTCGCGGCCTACCTCATCCTCGTGGCGCTGCGCCTGATCAACCGTGAGCAGATCCGCATCACGCGCCGGGCGACGCGCTCGGACGGGGTGGTGTTCTGGGTCACGCTCACGGCGGCCCTCTTCCTGCAACTCGACACCGCGGTCTATGTCGGGATCGGCACGTCGCTCGCGCTTTTCCTCCGCAAGGCCAGCGCGCCATCGCTGGTGGAATACGCCTTCAATGACCAGGGGCAGTTGGCGGAGCTCGAGGACCGTCGGAAACGGCGGGAGGCCGCGATCTCGATCGTCCACGTGGAGGGCGAGTTATTCTTCGGGGCGGCGGACCTCTTGCAGGAGCAGGTCCGTTATCTGGCGGACGACGACCAGATCCGCGTCGTGATCCTGCGGATGAAGAACGCGCGGCATCTGGACGCCACCACCGTCCTGTCGCTGCTCCAGTTGCATGAGTACCTGCGTCGCACCGGACGCCACCTCTTGATCAGCGGCATCAATGAGGACGTCGAGAAGGTGCTGCGCCGTTCCGGGGCGCACCGTCGCATCGGGGGCGAGAACATCTTTCCCGCGGAAGCGAACCTCACGATGAGCACCAAGCGGGCTCTCGTCCGGGCGCGTGCCCTCCTGCAGGAGGACGCCCGGAGCGGCGGAGGGAAGGCCGATGTCCGGATCTTCTACGACCGGAAGCGTGGCGGGCAGGGGGAGTCGGCTGCATCCAAGCCCCGGGACGAGTCGGGGCACGACTATCAGATCTAGCGGCGGAAGCCTTCTCGTGGCGGCGGGTCGTCGGGGCGGGGTCACCGCCCGCACCCGGGCCCGGCGGCCAGGAGGCTGGCCCCGAAAGCCGCGTGGTCAGGCCGGCATTGACAATCCCTCGTTGGAGCGTTTTCTGCTCCGTTTCCACATGAGCATCGTCATCGGCATTCTCACGTTCGTTCTCATTCTGCTTTCGCTCTTTATCGTGCTGGTGGTGCTGGCGCAGAAGGCGAAGGATGGTGGCGTGGGGGCGGCCCTCGGCGGTGGGGCAACGGAGGCGGCCTTTGGCGCCGAGACCAACAACGTGCTGTCGCGGGCCACGATCAATGCCTCGATTGGCTTCTTCGTCCTGAGCTTCGTGCTCTACCTCGGTCACATTTACCAGCGCAAGCAGGCCGCCGCGAGCGGGGGCAGCCTGCCGAACATTTCCGTCCCGGCGGCGACTCCCGCCCCGGTTGCGCCGGCGGCCCCGGCCCCGGCGGCGCCCAAGGCGCCCTGAGGCGCTCGGAGCGTCCATGAGCGTCCCACGGAGGTTCCGGCGCGGGCCGCGAGCCGCGTCGGGCTGGACGGTCGCGACGCTCGTCGCGGCCTTGGGGATTTTTGCGGGCGGTGAGGTGTGGGCGCAACCTCGGCGTGTCCGACCGCCACCCGACTACGTGCAACTGGCTCCACCGGATCAGGCGGAAGGCCGGACGATTCTGGAGTCATTCCGACGCAGCGACCAGGGAGGCGACTGCCATCTGGAGTTCGTGCTCCGGGTGATGCCACGGCGCGGCGAGGAGCGCCGCGTAGCCGGGCGTCTCTGGCAGCAGGCAGGGAGCGACGGCGTGGCGCGTCGGGTGGAACTGAGGGAGGGGGAGACGGCGGACTCCCCGGTGCTGCTGCGCCTGTTGCTCCGAGGCGGGGCGGAACCCGGGCTCTGGCGCTGGCGACCGGGAGTGACCGCCGCCGAACGACTAGCCGGGCCAGCGATGTTCGAGTCCCTCGCGGGCACGGAGATCACGCCCTTTGACCTGCAAATGCCCTTCCTTGAGTGGCGCGAGTCCGCCTACGAGGGCTTGAAGAAGGTGCGGGGCCGTCCGACGCACGCCTTTCTCCTCTATCCTCCGGACGACGTGGCTCGGGCGCGTCCCGACCTGCTGGCCGTGCGGATTCTCATCGACGCCCAGTTTCAGGCCCTCGTCCAGGTCGAGCATCTGGGCGAAGGTGCCCGGGCCCTGCGCTCGGTGCACGTGAACGACCTGAAGCGACTGGGTGAACGTTGGATGGTGAAAAGCCTGGACGTGCGGGATGACGCGACGCGCAACAAGACCCGCCTGCTGATGGTGGGTGCGGCGCTGGATGCGGAGTTCGCCGAGGCGCTGTTCACCCCCGAGGAACTCTCTTCGGCGATCCTTCCGCCGGAACTCACGCCGATTCCGCCATGAACTCCCGACCGGAACGACCTGCGAGGGCCGTGGTCTTCGACCTCGACGGCACCCTTGTCGACAGCATGCCGATGGTCCTGAAGGCCTATGCGCACGCGCTGGAGCCCTTTGTGCCGCTGCTGACGCCGCACGAGCTTTTCCGGCGCCTCGGGGCGCCGCCTGAGCGCACCTTCGTGGAGATGCTGCCCGGACCGGCGGAGGTCGCCACCGCGATGGCCCGGCTGATGGATTACTCCACGAGGCACTGGCACCTCATTGAGTCGTTTCATGGGATGCATGACGTGTTGCGCGATCTCCGGGCGGCGGACCGCCGGACGGGACTTTGGACGGGCCGGGATCGGCGCTCGACCGAAGTGATCCTGCGCGAGCAACGTCTGGAGACATGGGTGGAAGCGTGCCTCTGCGGTGACGACCTGCCCTCGCACAAACCGGATCCGGCCGGACTGAGCGCCGTCTTGGAGCGACTGGGAGTGCGGCCGGAGGAGACCGTGTACGCCGGCGATGCCGACGTGGACGTGCTGGCCGGGCACGCGCTCGGCGTCCGGACGGTGCTGATCCGCCACGGCCGACCGGTTCCCGGGGATGTCGTCGACCGCGCGTGGCGGGTCGTGGAGACCCCCCGCGAGGCCTACACCCTCGTGCGCGCGGCGGTCGAGGGCATTTCGCGGGACTGACCGCGTTCCCCGGGGGGCGAGAGACAGCCTCTGGCGCAGGCACGCCGGTCGAGTCGGAGGAGCCTCAACAGCCGGCGGACGGGCGCAGGAAACGGGAAGGTGACGATTTGCGTTGCGGACTCCGGAGCCGATGTTCTACGAAGTTCTACCATTCCGTGTTCCTCCCGTCATGCCCTCCCCGAAGTCCGCCGCCGCCACCCCTGTCACTTTTGAAGTCCCGGTCGCTCTGATCGGCAAGATGGAGCAGGTTCGGTCGCGGCGGGGCCTGCGGTCGCTGAGCGATGTGGTCCGGGTGGCGCTGGATCAATTCGACTACGGTGCGCATACGTCGCCGCGGGCGGAGCGCCGGCAGCTCTCGGTGCGCCTGCCCGACGGCGTGAAGCGGACCCTGCAGCGGCAGGCCCGACTGCACCGCACGAGCGCGGGTGAGTTGCTTCGCTCCGCGATCGACCGACTGCCGGTGGGCGCGGCAAAGTCGAAGCGCTGACCCGGGCGGTGCGGGTGGGCCGGGGCGATGCTGCCACCCGAGAAAGCGCGGGTGGCGAGGCGCTACGCGGCCTCATTGAGTGCGCCGCGACGGTGAACCGGTACGGGCGATCGCGGGAAGGTGCGTGCGCCGCAGTCTCGGCATCCCGGCGCGGCAAAGCGCGGCCTTGCCTTTGCCGACGCCGGATGGTTGCGTCGGGGCAATGTCCATGAGCCTTTCACCCGCTCCTCTCTCCACGTGGGCCAGGAATATCTCCCCTTCTCCGACGCTGGCGGTCGATGCGAAGGCCAAGGCGCTGCAGGCGGCCGGAGAGGACGTCTGCGGATTTGCGGCCGGCGAGCCGGATTTCGACACGCCGCAGCACATCAAGGATGCGTGCGCGGCGGCGCTGGCTTCGGGCAAGACCAAGTATGCTCCGACGCCGGGCATCGAACCGCTGCGCGCGGCGATCGCGGCCCGTTACCTGGCTGAGTATGGGTGGAAGGTGGCGCCCTCGCAGGTGATCGTCTCGCCGGGCGGCAAGTTCTCCTGCTACCTGGGCATCCTCGCGACCTGCTCGCCGGGCGATGAAGTGATCGTGCCGGCGCCGTTCTGGGTCAGCTACCCGGAGATGGTGAAGCTGGCCGGGGCCACGCCCCGGATCGTGCTCGCGGACGACCGCACCGGGTTCAAGCTCACCCCGGCGGCGCTGGAAGCGGCGATCACGCCGCGGACGCGGATGGTGATCCTGAATTCGCCGTCGAACCCGACCGGGGCGGTGTACCGCCGGGAGGAACTGGCGGCGTTGGTGGAGGTGGCCGTGCGTCACAACCTGTACCTGCTTTCCGACGAGATGTACGAGCACCTCGTGTACGACGGCGCCCGTCCAACCTGCGTGGCGACGCTGAGTCCGGAGGCGGAGGCGCGGACCATTGTGGTGGCGGGTTTCTCGAAGACGTATGCGATGACCGGATGGCGCCTCGGCACGACGGTGGCTCCGGCGCCGATCGCCAAGGCGATCTCGGAATTGCAGAGCCAGATGACGTCGAACGTGACCACCTTCGCGCAGTACGGCGCGCTCGCGGCGCTGCAGGAAAAGGAGAAGACGGCGGCGGCGCTCGCGGTGATGCTGGCGGCGTTTGATCGCCGGCGGCGGAACCTGCACGCGGCACTCAACGCGATCCCGGGAGTAACCTGCCTCCTCGCGGAGGGTGCCTTCTATCTCTTCCCGAACATTTCCAGCTTCGGTCTCCCGGACACGGAATTCTGCGCCCGCCTGCTGGATCAGGAGAAGGTTGCGGCGGTGCCCGGCAGCGCGTTCGGGGCGCCGGGGTACCTGCGGCTCAGCTATGCCACGAGCGACGCGATCATCGCGAAGGGCGTGGAGCGGCTGGCCCGGTTTTGCCGCAGCCTCTAAGCCTTTGGTCCGGCGGTCCGCATGCCCCCCGCCGGTTCCCTCCGCACGTGGCTCGCGGCGACGCGGCCCAAGACCCTGCCGGCCGCCGTGGCGCCGGTCCTCGTTGGCACGGCCTTTGCGTGGCATGAGGGCCGGTGGGTGCCGGCGGCGGCGCTGGCCTGCCTCGCGTTTGCGCTGCTGGTGCAGATCGCGACCAACTTCGCGAACGACTACTACGACTTCGTCAAGGGGGCGGATACGGCGGACCGGGTTGGCCCCCGACGGGCGGTGGCGAGCGGCCTGATCATGCCCGCGGTGATGCGGCGGGCGATGATCGTGACCTTCGTGCTGGCGTTCCTCGCGGGCCTCGCCCTCCTGCCGTACGGCGGCTGGCCGCTCCTCGTGATCGGCATCGCCAGCATCCTGAGCGGCATCGCCTACACCGGCGGCCCGTATCCCCTCGGGTACCATGGGCTGGGTGATCTCTTCGTTTTCCTGTTCTTCGGCCTCGTCGCCGTGGGCGCGACCTACTTTGTGCAGGCTGGCTTACCCGGCTGGAAGGTCTGGGTGGCCGGAGCGGCGGTGGGCTTGCTGGCGGCGAACATCCTCGTCACGAACAATCTCCGGGACGCGGAGACGGATGCCCGGGCGGGGAAGCGCACCACGGTGGTGCGTTTTGGCCGCGGCTTTGGGAGGGCCCAGTTCGCGGCGTCGCACCTGTTCGCGCTCGTCGTTCCCCTCCTCGTGTTTCGGGCGGGAGCGTCGCCGTGGGTGCTGCTGCCGGTGCTGCTGACCCCCTTGGCTTGGTCGCAGACCCAGCGAATCTACCGGGAGACGGATCCGGCGCGTCTGATCGCGTTGCTCGGCGAGGCGGGGCGCTACGTGGCCCTCTATGCCGGGTTGCTGGCGGCGGGCTTGGTGCTCGACCGCTGACGGGAGACAAGAAAAAGGCACCGCAACGAGGCGGTGCCGGGGGCGGAAACGGGAGGAAGGCCACGCGGCCCGTCCGATCCGTCGGAGCCTAGACCTTGGCGAGCAGGCGTTGCTTGATGTCCGGCTTCGGGAGCATGCCGACCATCGTGTCGACGAGGGTGCCGCCCTTGAAGAGGAGCATCGTCGGAATCGCGCGGACATTGTACTGGGCGGCGAGCTGATCGTTGTCGTCGACGTTGACCTTGGCGATCGTCACGCGGCCTTTGAGTTCGGCCCCGAGTTCTTCGAGGACCGGGGCGATGGCCTTGCAGGGCCCGCACCAAGGGGCCCAGAAGTCGACGAGGACCGGGGTGGATGAGCTGATGGCCGCCGGGAAGCTGGCGGCGTTGAGTTCGATGGTATTGGCGGACATGAAAGGAGAGAGTGATGCGGAGATCACTGCGGGGTCGACTTGTGCAGGATCTCGGCGAGTTCGCGGGGATCGACGGTCTCGAGGTGCCGGTCGCGTCGCTTCAATTCCTCGAAGGTCTTGATCACCGTCTCGGTCATGCGCCCGTGCGTCTCCTCGGAGCCTCCGACGAGGTGAAACTGCTCGCCCTGCGTGATCCGCTTGTGGCCGTCATCGCCATCCAGCCCCAGCCCAAGCAGGGCGGCCCTGCCGGCCGGCCGCTTCGCGGACGAGGGAGTCTTCTTGACGGGCTTCTTGCTCACGCCAACACCGTGCTTCCTTCCGCTGCGCTTTCAAGTGGGTTTTCCGTGGCAGCGTTCTCCGGCGCGGAAGCGGATCCCTCGGCGGGGGCGGGATCGACCTCGGCCGCCGAGCAGACGATGTCCGTGAACGCCTCGTCCTGCCGGATGTTGAGCTTGCGCAGACGCGTGAGCTCAAGGACGGCGAGGAACGTCGCGACCAGCACCCGCAGCGTGGTGCGCTCGGGGAAGAGGGAGGAGAAGACGAAGGACTTCGTCGTTTGCAGCTTGAGGAGAAGGGACTCCATCTGATCCGCCACGGTCACTTGTTCATCCCGGATCTCGCCGACGACGAGCTTTTCAGCGAGCCGGCGCAGGACGATGTTAAAGGCGTTCCAGAGCTCAATGCGGTCGACCGGCTTGAGCGGACGGTCGTGCTCCGAGACGGCTTGCTCGGCGACACGGCGCGGGAGCTTGTCCTGCTCGAACTGCGCCAGCGCCGCGAGGCCACCGGCGGCCTCCTTGAACTTCTTGTACTGCAGAAGCTGGTGGACGAGTTCCCAGCGGGGGTCCATCGCGTCGTCGTCGGCATCGTCCGCGACGGCCGCCTGTCCCTTGGGGAGCAGCATGCGGCTCTTGATCTCCATCAGCGAGGCCGCCATGACGAAGAATTCGCCAGCGATCTCGAGGTCGAGTTGCTGCATCGAGTGCAGCACGTCGATGTACTGGCGCGTGACGGCCTCGATGGGGATGTCGTAGATGTCCAGCTCGCTCTTGCGGATGAGGAAGAGCAGCAAGTCGAGGGGACCCTCGAACGAGGGCAGCTTGATGCGGTAGTCGGTGTCGGGAACCACGGTCGCGGCGATGGTTGGCCGCGCGCCGGAGGCGGCAACGAAAAACGCGCGGCCGGCTCACGCCCGGCGAAGCAGGGCGCAGTAAAAGCCGTCCGTATCGTAAAGCGAAGGCAGCAAGGTGTGCCCGGGCGAGGCGGGCCGGGCGCGGGGCAACACGCGAAGGGGGGCGGACTCTGGCCGGAAATCGGGGTGACGCTCGAGGAAGCGGCGGACCACGGCCTCGTTTTCGGAGGCGGCCAGCGAGCAGGTGGCGTAGACAAGGAGCCCGCCCGGTCGGACGAGAAGCCGGTAACGATCGAGCAGCGCGCCCTGCCGTACGGCGGCGGCGGCGACGTCGGCGGGCTGCGTGCTCCACTTGAGGTGGGGTGCGCGGCGCCAGGTGCCGGTGCCGGTGCACGGCGCGTCGACGAGGACGCCGTCAAAGCCATCTCCAGCCAGGGTCTCCGGCGCGCGCGTGACCTCAATGGACTGCAGTCCGGCGCGGCGTGCCCGGAGGCGCAACTCGTCGAGGGCCGCGGCGCGGATGTCGTGGGCGAAGACCCGGACCGTCCCGCCGAGCCGCGACGCGAGGTGCAGGGTCTTGCCACCGGCACCGGCGCAGGCGTCGAGCCAGCGCTCCCCGGCGGCGAGCGGGAGTTGCGCCACGATCCACTGGGAGCCCAGATCCTGCACCTCGATCCGCCCGTCGGCGAAGGCGTCGCTGCGGGTGAGGTCGACGGCGCCCTCCATCCGCCAGGCGCCGGGAAGGTCCGGAGACGGCGTGAAGCCCCATCCCTGCGCCCGAAACTCCGCTTCGACCCGTTCCGGTTGGCCGGTCTGCAGGCGGATCCAAAGCGGAGCGCGCTGGACGAGCACCTCGTTCAGCGGTGGCGTGAAGGCCACCGGACATTCGGCGCGAAACCAGTCGGGCAGCACCGGACGATCGGCGTGGGCCAAACCCTTGCCGAGGAGGAACGCGGAGCGTTCGTCGATGCTTGAGCCCGCGGGCGGCCAGTCGGACAGCAACGAGCGCTTGAGTTCCCGCGTGGCGGGAAGGTCGGCGGACAGCCAGACGACCGCGGCAATCGCCGCATCTTCCATGGCTTGGCCGGGATCAGGTAGCCAGCTGCGGTAGCGCAGCGCGGTGTACACGAGTTCCCGGTAAAGCCGACGGTCGCGGGAACCGAAGCGCCGATCCTGCCGAAGTCGCTGCTCCAGCTTTGCCGGCAAGGCGCGGTCCGAGGTCGCCAGCGGGTGAAACTCCACCCAGAGCTGACGGAAGACCTCGGACTGACCTCGGGCGATGCGGGATGCGGCGTTCAGCACGGGGTTCAGAACCGGGCGCGCTCGAACTGCACCACGAAGCCGAATGACCCCTCGCGCTTCCGACCCTCGAAGAAGTTGACCCCGTAGCCGAGCACCCAGAGTCGATCAAGGGTCTGCCGGATGCCGAAGGTCCGCTCGACGAAGCGTGCCTGCCGGGTGTCGTAGTGGAGCCTCGTGAAGCCTTCATAGACCTCGTTCAGCCGGTAGCCCGCGTCGACGACGTACTCCTCGATCCGGCTGCGCAGGAAGTGGGTGCCGACCCGCAGCGTCCACCACTCGCTGTTTGTCAGCGTCAGACCCGTGTTGAGCTCAGCGAGCTCCGCCCGGTCCGTCGTGAGCCGCTGGTACAGGTCGAAGCGCAGCCAGTCGAAGGGAGTCAGCCCGAGTCCGAGGTGGAGGTCGGAGAGCGCCCGCGTGCCGGCCGGGTTGTCGAAGTGCAGATCAGCGGCCAGATCGAGCGACGCCAGATCGCGGGACCCGTAGGTGCGGTCGCGCGTCTGGAGCACATTGTCGATACCGAGGCGCAGGGTGTCCCGCGGCGCCAGTTGGTCGACCGCGCGCGAATCGCCCAGTCCCAGCGGCTGCAGGTAGGTCGAGAAATCGCGGCGGTCGATGGCGGGAGGCGCGGTGCGGTCTCCCCCGGCGCGGTCGATGCGGCGGTAGGAGAGGCGAGGCGTAACGCGGTGACGCAGTCCGTCGACGTTCCACGCCTCGTTGCGATACGGGAACGTGGCCTGCGCCGAGACGGCGGTGTCGAAGCCGACTTCCGTGAGCGTTCGTTGGATCGAGGAGGGTCCGGTGGCGGGGGAAATGCCCCCGTACCGCGTATGGCGCACCCCGGCGACCGGCGTGAACGCAAATCCCGACGCCGGCACCGTGGTCCGGCTCAGGCCATAGTAGGCGTCGAGGCGGTCGCTGCGGAGGGTGGGCAGGCGGTGACTGGGATCAGCCTCGCGGAGCCGTACGTAGGACGCGTGACCGCGCTGCTGGAGGCCGAGCGCGGGAGATCCGAGAGACTGGGGGAGCAGCGTGGCGGTCAGTTCCGGCAGTCGCTCTTGGACGAGGAACGTCCGGTTGAAGTTCGGGCGCGCGAATGCCTCGAGACCGAACGTCGGGGCGATGTACGTGGCGGCGAGGAACGAGTCGGGATGCTGCGCACCCTCAAAGCGATCCGGCCGGAAGTCCCGCAGGATTTCCGAGTCGGACCAGTGCACGACCTGCGCGGTGAGGGTCAGATTCTCCCCCTCGCGCTGACGGTGGCGCCACTCCAGGAACCCGCGCTCGGCGCCGATCGGGCGATCGAGGATGTCACGCTCGCGATTGCCGCTGTCGCGAATGAAACCGCTTTGGAACGACCCCTGCATTGCCCCGGAGGAGGTCCGGGACGCATACGTGGCTAGGGGACCGGCGAGGAGGCCCCGGTTGGTGTAGAGGCCGAGGGAGCCGCCCGCCTCAAGCCCGGGCGCGACGGGGAACTGGAGCCCCACGTCCGCGAAGGCACCCACCGTGCGGCGGTAGCCGGCGGCGAGGGTGGCGTAGCGGATGAACGCGCGGTCGGCGGGCAGGGGAAAGCTTGGCAGCGGCAGTTGCGGACCCCGGCCGAGGCCCACGCGCCCACCGGTCAACTGGAGGCGGTCGTCCGGGCGCAGGAGCAACCGGTCCGCGCGCAGCGTGGGGGTCCACGGGCCTGGCTCGCCGAACGTGGCGACGGCCTGCTCGACGATGATCTCGGACGCGGTTCCGTGGATCCGGGTGCCGGACAGATAGATCAGATCGGTGCCGAGCCGTGGCTGGGAGACCTCAAATGACTGGTCGGCACGGCGATAGACCAATTCGTCGGCGAGCAGGCGGCGTCCGTCGCGCTGGAAGACCACGTTCCCGCGGGCGCGGGCGACCTGGGCGCGGTAAGCGTACCGGATCTCATCGGCGGTGAGGCTGGTGGTGCCGTCGACGAGACGGGCATTGCCGCGGCGGATGGTTTCGCCGGCGGCGAGATCGGTCTCGGACACGTCGGCGGAGAGATCGAACCCGGTCGGCGCAGCGGGAGCGGCGGCGAGGCACGAGCCGCAGACGGCGAGGAGCGTGAGCAGGACGAAGCGCACGCCGGAAGGGAACTCCGCGGCGGGGCGGGACGCAAGACACCGCTGCCGGGTCGCGGCGGTCCGAGACTAGGCTAGACGGAGCCGGGCCGCTGGCCTACGCTTGTGGTTCCGACCCGTGATCCTGCCCTCCATCTCCCTTGAACGTTTCCTGACCGCCACGGCCCATCGGCCGCACGATGAACTCGGGATGCATCCGCACCGCCGGGGGCGGGTGGCCGGGGTGGTGGTGCGGGCGTTTCTCCGCCACAGCGTGGCGTGCGCGGTGGTGGATCCGGCGACGGCGGAGACGTGGCCGATGACGACCCTTGCGCCCGAAGGGTTCTACGAGTGCTTCATCCCGCGCCGGCGGGAGGTTTTTCCGTATCAGTTGCGGGTGACCCAGGATAACGGCGAGACGCGGCAGATGCATGATCCCTATGCCTTTCTCCCGACCCTTGGGGAGCAGGATCTGTATCTTTTCAACGAGGGCACGGAACACCGCCTTTACGACAAACTGGGGGCCCACCTCCGGACGATCGACGGCGTGCCTGGCGTCTCGTTCGCGGTCTGGGCCCCGAATGCGCGGCGGGTCTCCGTGGTGGGGAATTTCAATGGCTGGGACGGCCGCTACCATCCGATGCGCCCGCTCGGCGCCTCCGGCGTCTGGGAACTCTTCGTGCCCGGACTGCGCGCGGGGGAGCTCTACAAGTTCGAGTTGCTCGACGTGCGGGGGCAGGTCCGCCTGAAGACGGATCCCTTCGGCACGTACTTCGAAGCCCCGCCCGGGAATGCGGCGATCGTGCATGATCCGCGGCGCCACGTCTGGGGCGACGGCGCGTGGATGGCGCGGCGCCGCGAGGAAGCAGCCCGGTTGGACCGGCCGATGTCGATCTACGAGGTCCACCTCGGTTCCTGGCGCCGCCGCGTCGAGGACGCGAACCGGCCGTTGAGTTACCGGGAGCTCGCGCCCGCACTGGCGGATTACGCGCTCGAGATGGGATTCACCCACATCGAGATCATGCCCATCGCGGAGCACCCCTTTGACGGATCGTGGGGCTACCAGGTCACGGGGTTCTTCGCCCCGACGCACCGGCATGGCACCCCGGACGACTTCGCGTGGTTCGTCGACCACCTCCATCAGCGCGGCCTCGGGGTGATCCTCGACTGGGTGCCGGCGCACTTCCCGCGCGACAGTTTCGCGCTCGCGGAGTTCGACGGGACGCACCTCTTCGAGCATGCGGACCCGCGCCAGGGGGCGCACATGGATTGGGGCACGCTGATCTTCAACTACGGCCGCAACGAGGTTCGCTGCTTCCTCGTGGCAAACGCCCTCGCATGGCTGGACCGCTACCACCTCGACGGTCTGCGGGTGGATGCCGTGGCCTCGATGTTGTACCTCGATTACTCGCGCCAGCCCGGGGAGTGGGTGCCGAACCGCCACGGCGGCCGGGAAAACCTGGAGGCGATCGAGTTTCTCAAGCTCACGAATGACCTCGTGCACCACGATCATCCCGGCGTACGGATGATCGCGGAGGAGAGCACCTCATTCCCCGGAGTCTCGCGGCCGACTGCGGAGGGCGGCCTTGGCTTTGACTTCAAATGGAACATGGGGTGGATGCACGACACCCTGCGGTACTTCGCGCGCGATCCCATCCACCGGAAGTGGCACCACGGCGACCTGACCTTCGGGATGCTTTATCAGTACGCGGAGAATTTCATCACGGTCTTCTCGCATGACGAAGTGGTGCACGGGAAAGGCTCAATGCTGATGAAGATGTCGGCCTGGCATGTGACCGAGAAGGCGGCGAATCTGCGCGCCCTCTACGGACACATGTGGCTGTGGCCGGGGAAGAAACTCCTCTTCATGGGCGGGGAGTTCGGGCAGAGTGCCGAGTGGGCTTACACCCGATCGTTGGACTGGCACCTGACCCAGTATCAGGACCACGAAGGCCTGCGCGTTCTGGTGCGCGATCTGAACCGGCTGTACCGTGACGAAGCGTCGCTCGGCTCGAATGACCTTGATCCGGCGGGCTTCCGCTGGATCGCCTGTCACGATGCGCAGGCCAGCGTGATCGCCTTTCTCCGCTCGGATCCGGCGGAGCAGTCGCTGCTGGCCGTGATCGGGCACTTCACCCCGGTGATCCGCTCCGGATATCGTCTCGGTCTGCCGCGCCGCGGTCGCTGGCGCGAGGTGCTCAATACGAACAGCCAGTACTACGGCGGAAGCGGACTCGGCAACCACGGGGGTGTGGAGACCGAGGAGGTTGGCGCGGATGGTTTCGAGCAGAGCGTGGTGCTGACACTGCCGCCGCTCTCGACCACCGTGCTCAAGTGGACGCCCGCTTCGGGCGGAGCGTGAACGTCGGGTTGACGACCCTCCCGCGGAGAGCGTCAGGCCGGGGCGCTGGAGCCACCGAACCCGATGATGCTCTCTGCGAGGCGCTTCGCCCCGGCTTCCAGCCACGCTTTCCCTGACTCCGCGGAGGCGGCGGTGGCATCGCCCATCACCCCGCTGCGGGACAGGTCTGACGTGAGCCAGGCGAAGGTGGCGGGTGCCTTTTCGGGGCGGAGTGATCCCGGATCGTCGAGTCGCGCGGGGTACTCGGAGGTGGCGCGCTCGCGTCGCACGAGGTCCGGCATGGCGGCGAGCAGGAGCGATGTTTCCCATGCGCCGGCGTGGAAGCCGTGGATGCGTTCCTGCGCCGGCAAGTCGGCCGCGGTCGGCACGGTCAGCAGGGCGGTGCGAAGCCCGAGCGTCGCCTGGATCTCGCGCAGCGTGTAGGTGAGCACGGCGCTGTTGCCCCCGTGCGTGTTGAGCACGGCGAGGCACCGGAAACCCCAAGCGTGCAACTGCCGAGCCTGGGCGAGGAACGCATGCCGCAGCGTGCGGGTGGAGAGGCTGAGCGTGCCCGGAAAGTCGCGATGCTCGCTGCTCTTCCCCAGAAGCATTGCGGGGGCGAACCAGACGGCGGCTTCAGGAGGCAGTTGAGCGGACAAGGCCGAAGACCAGATTTCCCCGAGAAAGGCGTCCACCCCGACGGGCAGGTGCGGACCGTGCTGCTCGATTGCTCCTGTGGCGACGATCGCCACCGCGTTGGCGGGCCCGCCGGAGGCGGTCAGTGTCGCCAGTTGTCGGGCGGTGAGGTCTGCGAGGCTCCGCGGCGAGGCCGCGGGGGGCGGCGCAGCGCGGAAACCCTCGGCCGGTCGCCGCCAGTCCGCCAGCGCGGCTTCACCCCCCGGGGTCCGGTGGCCGGCGATCTCCCCGAGCAGGCCGCGCAGGCGTGCCGCCGCCTCGATCGCGATTACGCCCCCCGCCAGCCCCGGGGTGGCCGGGAGGGGAAGGGGCAGGTTCCAGTACCCCGGCCGCAGGGCGACGTCGGCGCAGTCTCCGTCGCGGAACGGCGCCTCCGGCGGGATGCCGAGCAAGGTGAAGCCGATGGCTTGGACCCGTGCTCGATCTCGTCCGGCAGGATGGAGGTCGAGTCCGAGGCCGGAGCCGTGGATCACGTACGTGTGCAGTCCCAGCGAAGCGTGGAGATCGAGTGCGGCTGTGGCGGCGAGTTCCACGTTCCATGGGCTCGAGTTGAGCAGGACCAACTTGCGGAACCCGGCGGCGTGCACGCCGGCGCCGACCTCCAGGAGCAGGGCGTGCGCGGTGTCTGGATCGACGCCGAAGCAGCACGACGCGTACGGGCCCAGCACCTGCTGGAGAGCGGGCAGCACGCAGACCTCGGCCGGATCGATCCCGGCGACGGCGGCGGCGATCAGCGGCTCCCAGATCGCTTCCTCGAGGCGGAGCGGAAGGCCCAGTCCGTGGTCACCGATGCCATGGAGCGGGAGGATCGCGATCCGGGTGGCGGAGGCCGGAGTGGTGGCGAAGTCGTCCCAGGTCCGATGCGACCAAGCGGTGCGAGGATCAGTGTGGCGGGAGTGCAGCATGGGCGCGGGAGCTATCGCGGGGAGGGGCGGGCCGACTCAAACTCCGAGTAGACGACCTTCATGTCGTCATCGAGTGACTTGATCCACCAGGCCCGCCCGCGCAGGGTGACGGTGATGCGCTGGAGGAGGGTGGGTCGGTCGCCATCCGGCAGGGAGTATTCGACCACGGTGCGGGCCTGCTCGATCGCGATTCCGGTCACCGGCTTGAACGGCTCGAAGCTGGCGAGTTCCATGCGTTCGATCGTTCCCGTGGGCCGGTGCAGGACGAAGGTCACGGCCATGTGGGCCGCCGAGCGATCATCCTCATCGGTCGTCCGCAGGCGGAAGCGCCACTGGGCGCGCGTTCCATCGTCCTGAACCAACTGCGCGGTAGCCTCGTCGATCTGTTCCTTGACATTGGGGGCGGTGTCGCCGCGGGAGCGCCGGGTCTGTTGCTCCGCGTAGCTCGCGCGTTCCTTGTCGGTGGGCGGACGGCCGTCCTTTTGCAGCAAGGTCCAGCGGCGGAACTCCGGAAGTCGCGGATCATAGCGCTCGACCAGACTCTTGCCGGCGGCGCGGGTGCTCTGGGTGAACGCCCAGCCCCTGCTTCCCTCGGCCCGGTAGCTGGCAAGCGCAGCGCGCAGATCGTCCGGCATTGAGGTGGCCTGCACCGGCAGGGTGCTGCCCAGAAGGACGAGAACGAGGAAGAGCCATGGCCGCATCCGGAGACGAAAGCCGTCCGCCACCGTGCGAGCAAGCCCGGCACGGGCGCTTAGTCGATCCGCGATACACGCAATCGGTTGGCGGATTTGGCGCCAGGGAGTTGAATTTCGTCGCCGAGGTGCCGGCCGAGCAGTTGCCGACCGAGAGGTGAAGCGGGGGTGATCAGGAGGATCGGGCCGTCTGGATCAGGGATTTCGAGGCCGCCGGCGCGGGGACCGAGAAAGGTGCGGAGGCTGGGACCGGAGCGGGGGGAGAGGGTGACGAGGGCGCCGACGGCGATGGGTTCGCGAGTCCGGAGCGAGGCGGGATCGAGGGTGCGGTAGTGGTCGAGGTGTTCGCGGATTTCGGTGGCGATCCGGGCCTGCCCCTCGGCGAGGTAGGCCGCCTCTTGGGAGTGCATGTCGTAGGGGTTCTCCGGACGGCTTTCCTCATCGATGGCCTCGTCGCGGGCGGAAAGGGCGGCCCGGGTGATCAGGGCGAGTTCCGCTTCGAGAGCGGCGATGATGGCTTGCACCAGACGAGCCTTGTCCGACATACCTTGAGGCTTTGCCGAGCTTCCCTGAGTCGCCAGCGAATACCACCCGGTCCCGCTGGGAAGGATTTTCCCCGCCGGATCAGTTGTCGCTAAGGCGAAACCCCTGATGGCCGATAAGGAGGTCGGTTTTCCCTTCGATGGCCCGAAAGATTGCGTTCATCAACTATAAGGGCGGCGTGGGCAAGACGTCGCTCATCGTCAACACCGCGGCAGCGCTGGTGAAGGCGGGCAAGCGCGTGCTCGTTTGCGACTTCGACACCCAGTCGAACGCGAGCATCTGGCTGCTGAAGCTTGATCGCTGGAACAAGATCAACGCCTCGGGAGAGGGTGAGGTGTACTCGATCTTCGAACCGGGCAAGGCTCAGGTGAAAGATCTGATCATCCGCGACGCCATCGAAGGCAAGAGTGGCGAGTGCCCGATGCCGGGATTGGATCTCCTGCCGACGGCCTTCAATCTGGTGGATCTGGAGAATGAATACAACGGGGACCCCAAGCGTCGATCGAGGCGGTGGTCGCCGCGTTGCTGACCCCGCACTTGAAGAGCGTCCCCACTCCCGCCGCGCCCAACGCGACGCGGGTGGCAGCGGTCAAGCCGCGCAAGGTCAGTCTCTGGCGCCGGCTCTTCTCCCGCGGCTAAGCGGACTGCGCAGCACCGCGGAGCAGCCGGCGAAACTCCGGTCGCGTCCGCAGGCTGGCAAGGTCGGGATCCTCCGCCATGAATTCGAGGTCGCGGTAGCCCAACGCCACCGCCTCCCGCAGCGCGCGCAGGGCCTCGGCCGGGCGCTTCAGGAGTGCGAGGCTGCAGGCGAGGTTGTAGCGCGCCGTCGGATTGCGCGGCTGCAGGCGGACGATCCGTCGATCCACACGGAGGCCGTCCGTGATCCTGCCCTGGCGCGTGTAGAGGCCTCCGAGCAACTCGAGCACCCAGGCGTCCGAGGGATTGTGGCGCAGGATCGATTCGTAGAAGGCGGTCTCGAATCTCGCATCCGCCTCGCTGGTCTTGGCCATGGTGCAGGTTAGCGGGCGCGGTGCCGGCAGGCTCCCGTGTCGCGGAAGGCGTTGCAGTGCGCGCTCACCTGCAGTCGCTGGCTCACGGGCGTGAGTCCGAGCTTGGCGGAGACGGTGCTCCCGTACCAGTCCATGAAGGGCGCGCTGATCTCGAAGATGCGGTCGCAGTCGAGACAGACCACCTGCGCCATCTGACTCTGGTTGTTGGCGGCACGCCGGTAGAATTTCTCGCCCGTGCCGATGTCGACCTCCCGCAGGATGCCGCTCTCGGTCATGATCGGCAGGGTCCGGTACACCGTGGCCCGCGAGACCGAGTCATCAATCCGTCGCGCCTGCGCCAGCAACTGTTCCGCCGTGAAATGCTCGTGCTGGCCGAAGGAGGCATCGAGGATCGCCAGGCGCTGGCTCGTGACGCGCAGCCCCTTCCTCTCCAGGAAGGATTTAAACTGCTGACGCGGCGCCTCGTTGCTCACAGCGGCGATGTTTTGGCGGGCGCCGGGCATGTCAATGCCGGGCCGAGCCCCCTTGTGGGTACGATGGAGGATTGCGGCCCGCCGATCGACCGCTCATTGAGCCAGTCATGTTGGTCGGCGTCCATCCCTTGGCAGGTTTTGACAAGCTGCTGCATTACCGTGCGCCGACGGCGTTGGAGGGGGTGGTGGCGGTCGGGAGTCTGGTGCGGATTCCGGTGGGGCGCCGCATCACGGTCGGAATCGTGGCGGAAGTGGGGCCGCCGAGCGACTATCCGGTCGAGAAGCTCAAGGCGTTGGTTGAGGCGGTGTTCCCGTTTCCCGCCCTGACGCCGGATCTCCTTGGGCTGGCGCGCTGGATGGGCGCGTACTACGCAGCGCCGCTGGACTCGGTCATGGAAGGTTTTCTACCCGCGGCGGTGCGGGCGGGCGCGGCGATCAAGCAGGAGCGCCTGCTGGTCGTGGGGCAACGCTTGGAGGATGGGGAGGTGGAGACCCTCGCGCGGCGCGCGCCGCAGCAGGCGAAGCTGTACCGCTTCCTCGCGACGCAGCCGCAACCGCTGCGGAAGTCGGTCGTCTTGCGGCGTCTTGCCGTCACGCCGGCGGTGTGCGCCGCGCTGGTGCGTCGGGGGGCGATCCGCGAGGAGGCGCGCCGGGTTGAGCGGGTGGCGTATGCGGATGGGTTCGCCGAGGCCGACCATGTCGCGACGGCGCCCCCGGATCTCAATCCGCAGCAGCGTGAGGCGGTCGGGGCCTTGGAACGTTCGCTGGCCGCGGGGACCTTCGGGGTGACGCTCCTGCATGGCGTCACGGGTTCGGGCAAGACGGAGGTTTATCTGCGGGCAATCGAGGCGACCCTGCGGGCGGGGGGTGGAGTGATCTTTCTCGTGCCGGAAGTGGCGCTCACGCCGCAGACGGTGGCGCGGCTGCGGTCGCGGCTGGAGTCGATTGCGCCCGAGCACCGGTGCGTGGTGTGGCACAGTCACCTCAGCGAGGGAGAGCGCCTGGATGGATGGATGGCCTTGGCGACGGGCGAGGCCCGGGTCGTGGTCGGCGCGCGTTCGGCGGTCTTCGCCCCGGTGCGCGGCCTGCGCCTCATCGTGGTCGACGAGGAACACGAGCCGGCCTACAAGCAGGACGAGTCGCCGCGGTATCACGGGCGCGACGTCGCCGTCATGCGGGCCAAGCTGTGCGGAGCGCACTGCGTGCTCGGCTCGGCGACGCCCTCGCTGGAGACCTGGGCGAACGCCCGGGCCGGCCGCTACGGGCTGCTGCGGCTGGCGGAGCGCGTCGATGGCCGCGGACTGCCCCACATCCGGGTGGTGGACATGAAGATCGAGGTGATGCGGCAGCGGGGCACGGCCACGCTCTCCCGGCCGCTGGTCGACGCGATGCAGGGGCGGTTTGAGCGCCGGGAGCAGACCATTCTTTTCATCAACCGCCGCGGCTACTCGTCGTCGCTGCAGTGCACGAAGTGCGGCCACACCGAGGAGTGCCGGCACTGCAGCATCAGCATGACGTATCATCGGACGGATGAGACGCTGCGCTGCCACCTGTGCGGCGACGCGCGCCCCGCGCCGGTGCGCTGCCCGAGTTGCGCGGCGCCGGACATCCGGTGGCGGGGGCTCGGCACCCAGCGCGTCGAGGAGGCCGTCCGGCGGGTCCTGCCGCGGGCTCGGATCGAACGGATCGACGCCGACACCATGGCGCGGAAGAACCGCTTCCGCGAACTTCTCGGCGAGTTCCGCACCGGCCGGATCGATGTCCTCGTCGGCACCCAGATGATCGGCAAGGGACTTGATTTCCCGAACGTGACGCTCGTCGGGCTCATCGACGCCGACCTCTCCATGCACGTGCCGGACTTCCGGGCGAACGAGCGCACGTTCCAGTTGCTCGTGCAGGTCGCGGGGCGGGCGGGCCGCGGCGACCGCGCCGGGGAGGTGGTCGTGCAGACGTTCACGCCACAGTCGGAGACGATCCAGTTTTCGCGTCACGCCGACTTTGAAGGCTTCGCGGAGACCGAACTGCACGTGCGCGAGCGTTTTGGCTATCCTCCGTACCGGCATCTCATTCACCACCTGTTCCGCGGTCCCAATGAGGAGAAGCTCGCGTTCTATGCGCAGCAGTGGGCGCGCACCGTGGAGCAGGCGTTCGGGACGCGGCTTGAGATCAAGGGGCCGTCGCCGTCACCGATCGAGAAGATCAAGGATCACTACCGGTGGCAGCTCTGGTATTTTGTGCCCAGCGTGACGCGCGTGATCGCGGAGCTGAACGCGCTGCGCGACCGCTTTGCGTGGCCGGACGATGTCGTGCAGGTGCTGGACGTCGATCCGGCGAGCCTCGTCTGAGCGGGATCGTCCCGGAGGACGTAAAGCGAGGCGAGGCGCCGCGCGGCGCGGCGCGCCCGCGCGGTCGGAGGGCGCCGGGAAATCGCTAGCCACCGACCAGCGCCCGGTGCTCGCGGAACACCTCGCGCAGCGTGCCGCTGAGGCGGTCCTGCAAGGCCTGCAGTTTGAGATAGTGACGGGCTCGGTCGCGGTCGGGGACGCAGCGGCTGGACTCGTTGACTGACACGACCTCGCGGGTGAGGTCGGCGAGCTTGGTGCGACAGCCCGCAGTGCGACCGACGGTCCAGGCGGCCTGGAGCGCGGCGCCCAGGGCGGCGCTTTCGTCCTCGACCATGGCGACGACCGGGACCCCGAAGATGTCGGCCATGAGCTGGCGCCACACGGCGGACTTGGCGCCGCCGCCGGTGACGCGGATCTCGCGGGGCCGGACGCCGAGTTGCGCAAGGCGGCGGAGGCCGTAGTTCATGCCGAGCGTCACGCCCTCGAGCGACGCGCGGGCGACGTGCGCGGCGGTGAACGTGCGGGCGGTGAGGCCGAGGAGCACCCCGGAGCCGGCCGGTACGTTGGGCGTGCGCTCGCCGGCGAGGTAGGGGAGGAGGAGCAGTCCCTCGGATCCGGCGGGGACCGAGGCCGCGGCGCGCGCCATTCCGTCGTGATCAAACCCGAAGAGCGTGCGGGCCTGTTCGGTCACGGCGGTGACGTTCATCGTGCACAGCAGCGGCAGCCAGCCGCCGTCGGACGAGCAGAAGGCCGCGATCTCGCCCTGCGGATCGATGATGGGTTTTCCGGCGCGGGCGTAGATGGTGCCGCTGGTGCCGAAGCTGGCGGTGACGACGCCGGGGGTGACGTTTCCGGTGCCGATGGCGCCCATCATGTTGTCGCCGCCGCCGGCGGACACGGTGACACCGGCGGGCAATCCGTAGCGGGCGGCGAGATCGGCGCGCAGCACCCCGCAGGCTTGGTCGGAGGGGGACAGCGCGGGCAGCCAGTCCCCGAGTCTACGATCGATGGCGTGGAGGGCCTCGCCGCACCAGGTCCGGCGCCGGACGTCGAGCAGCGCGGTGCCCGAGGCATCGCCGTACTCCATGTGGTAGCGGCCCGTGAGGTGGAAGTTCAGGTAGTCGTGCGGCAGCAGGACGTGGCGCAGGCGGCGAAAGTTCGCCGGTTCGTGCCGCTTCATCCACAGGATCTTCGGAGCGGTGAAGCCCGGCAGGATGAGGTTGCCGGTGCGCCGCAGGGCGGCCTTCGGCCCACCGAGGCGACGGGTGATGAGGCCGCATTCCTCGACCGTGCTCGTATCGCACCACAACTTGGCGGGGCGGATCACCTGCCCGCCGGCGTCGAGGGGCACGAAGCCGTGCTGCTGGCCGGAAATGCCGATGCCGACGACGTCGCCGGCGGCGGGACCGAGTCGGGCGACGACGTCGGTGATCACCTGATCGAGCGCCGCGGTCCAATCGGAGGGGTGCTGCTCCATGTGGCCGACGGGCAGCCCCTCGATGAGCGCATGGGGCGCGTGGGCGTCGGCGATGACGCGGCGGGCCTCGAGGTCGAGGACGACGGCCTTGGTGCTTTGGGTGCCCGAATCGATGCCGATGAAGAGAGCCATGGCGGGAAATGCGCGAAGAGGGAGGGCGCCGGGTGCGGCGCGGGCCGCACGCGTCAGGAACTGCGGGCGGCGGACGAGAACAGCTTGTACACGACAGCCTCGCGCAGCGCCTCCCAGCTGGCGTCGACGATGTTGTCGCTCACGCCCACGGTGCCCCAGACCGAGTGTCCCTCGCCGCTTTCAACCAGCACGCGGGTGCGGCTGCCGGCTCCCTGGTTGCTTTCGAGGATGCGGACCTTGTAGTCGCGCAGCTGCATCTCGGCGAGCTGCGGGAACTCCTTCTCGAGCGCGAGGCGGAGGGCTCGGTCGAGGGCGCTGATCGGACCGGCAGCCTCGGAGACGGTGTGGTAGCTGCGATCGCCGACGCGGATTTTCACGGTGGCTTCGGCCCAGAGTTCGCCCTTGTGGCGCTCGATGATCACGCGGTAGCCCTCGACGCTGAAGAAGTCGGTGCGTCGTCCAAGGTGGCGGGCGATGAGCAACTGCAGCGAGGCGTCGGCGGCCTCGAATTCGTAGCCCCGGAATTCGAGTTCCTTCAGTTCCTCGATCAGCGGCTTGATCGCTTCAGATTTCTCGTCGAGTTCGAAGCCGAGTTCGCGGGCCTTGAGCACAACGCTGGACCGGCCGGCCATGTCGGAGACGAGGACGCGGGTGCGGTTGCCGACGAGCGCCGGGTCGATGTGCTCGTAGCTGCTCTTCACCTTCTGGGCGGCGTTGGCGTGGAGCCCGCCCTTGTGGGCGAAGGCCGAGGCTCCGACGTAGGGGGCCTTCGTGTCCGGGCGCAGATTGGCGAGCTCGTCGAAGAACAGCGAAAGCTCCCGGAGCTGGCCGAGGTGGCCCGCGCAGGCGGCGGTCGTGTCCAGCTTGAGGAAGAGGCTGGGCAGGATCGTGACCAGATTGGCGTTGCCGGTGCGCTCGCCGTAGCCGTTGACCGTGCCTTGGACGAGGCCGGCGCCGCTCTGGATGCCGGCGAGGCTGAGGGCGACGCCCAAGCCCGAGTCATTGTGACAGTGGACCCCGACGCGATCGCCGCCGAACTCGCGCACGGCCCGGCCCACGATCGCCTCGAAGTCGTGCACCATGGTGCCGCCGTTGGTGTCGCAAAGCGTCAGGTTCGACGCCCCACCACGCAGTGCGGCGGCAAGGGTTTGGAGGGCGTAGTCGGCGTTGGCCCGGTAGCCATCGAAGAAGTGCTCGGCGTCGTAGATGACCTCGCGGCCCTGCGCCACGAGGTAGCGGATCGAGTCCTCGATCATCGCGAGGTTCTCTTCCGGAGTGGTGCGCAGGATCTCGGTGACGTGCAGCAGCCAGGTCTTCCCCACAAGAGTGAGCACGGGCATCTGGCTGTCGAGCAGCGTGCGCAGCTGCGGATCTTCCGGTGCCTTGGCACCGGCGCGGCGGGTTGAACCGAAGGCGGCGAGACGGGCGTGTTTCAGCCGGAGCTGTCGGGCCTCGTTGAAGAAGGTGATATCGCGGGGATTGGAACCGGGGAATCCGCCCTCAATGTAATCGACCCCGAACTGGTCCAGGCGCTCCGCGATCCGCAGCTTGTCGGTCACGGAGAAGCTGATCCCCTCACCCTGCGTACCATCGCGCAAGGTGGTGTCGTAGATCTTGATGGCCCTCTTCATGAGAGGGTGATCGTTGTGGCTGCCCCGGGGCGTGGCAAGGGGGCATTTTGCCCCGGCGCCGCCCCGTCAGGCTCCGAAGAAGGCCCGCACGGCGTCGCAGACCGCGTGGACGTGCTCGTCCCGGTGATGGGGCCCGATCGGCAGGCTCAGTACCTCGGCAGCGAGCCTCTCGGCCAGCGGAAACGACCCCTGCTCCCAGCCCAGCGGCGCGTAGGCACCGGAGCGGTGGGGAGGGATGGGGTAATGGATCTGCGAGGCGATGCCGCCGCGCGCGAGATGGGCGGCGAGTTCGTCGCGTCGCGGCGTCCGCACGACGAAAAGGTGCCACACCGGATCGGCCCATGCGGGCACGTGGGGCAGGGTGAGCCCGTCGAGGCCCGTGAGGCGCTCGCGGTAGATCGCGGCCAGCCGCCGCCGTCGTTCGTTCCACGCGGCGAGGTGCGGCAGCTTGGCGCGCAGGAACGCGCACTGCAATTCGGAGAGACGCGAGTTGAGGCCCGGGGTCTCGTGGTGGTAGCGCTGCCGTGATCCGTAGTTGCGGAGCGTGCGGACCCTGGCGGCCAGCGCGGGGTCGGCCGTGGTCACGGCGCCGGCATCGCCGAATGCCCCGAGGTTCTTGCTGGGATAGAAGCTCACGCCGGCGGCGTGGCCCAGCGCCCCCGAAGCGATGCCTCGGGCGGTGGCGCCGTGGCTCTGCGCCGCGTCTTCGAGAACGAGGATGCCCCGCGGATCCGCGAGGGCCCGCAGCGTCGCCACGTCCGCGGGCTGACCATACAGGTGGACCGCAAGGATGCACCGCGTCCGGGGCGTGATCAGCGCCGCGACCCGCGCCGGGTCGATGTTCCACGTCCGCTCGTCCGGCTCGCACGGGACAATCGTGGCGCCCACGTGCGTGACCGCCAGCCAGGTCGCAATGTAGGTGTGGGAGGGGACGATGACTTCATCACCCGGCCCGATGCGCGCGGCCATGAGGACGAGTTGCAGGGCCTCCAGCCCGTTGGCGACGGCGATGGCGTGGGGAACCCCGACGCTGGCGGCGTACTCCGTCTCAAACGCCTCGATTTCCTGGCCGAAGATGTACCAGCCCGAGTCCATCACTCGCCGGTACGCCGCGTCGACGTCGGCCCGGAGTTCGTCGTAGGCGGGTTTCAGCTCGAGAAAAGGGACTTTCACCGTGACCGAGTAATGGCCCCGGGGGCCCGGCAAAGGCAAGGCCGCGTGTGAGGAGTGTGGTTCTCCTATTGCGCCCGCGGCCAGACCCCCGCTGACTCCTAACTCTCGTGCCTTCGTCCCTCCTCACTCATACCGTGCCTGCCGGGCCGCTGCGGCAGCGGGCCGACAAGGCGTTGGCGGCGGCGTTTCCCGAGCACAGTCGGGCGGCGATCCAGCGGGCCTTCGACGCCGGCCGGGTCCGCCTCGCGGGGACGGTGATCAGCCGCGATCACACGGTGCACCCGGGAGACTTCCTGGAACTGGATTTCCCGGAGGTGAGACCCACCGAACTCCGCGCGGTCCGGATTCCCCTCAGGGTGCTCTTTGAGGATCGCCACCTGCTGGTCGTGAACAAGGCGGCGGGCATGGTCGTGCACCCGGGTGCCGGCACGGATGAGACCACCCTCGTCCACGCGCTCCTGGCCCACTGCCGTGGCTCGCTGAGCGGCGTGGGCGGCGTCGAACGTCCGGGCATCGTCCATCGGCTCGACCGGGAAACGTCCGGTGCCATGGTGGTGGCGAAGACGGACGCGGCGCACCGCGGCTTGAGCGAGCAGTTCGCGCAGCGCACCTTGGTGAAGGAGTACCTGGCGCTCGTCGAGGGCGTGCCTTCGCTCCTGAGCGGCAGCATCCGCAAGGCGATTGGCCGCAATCCGCAGCACCGGCACAAGATGGCGGTCGTCGAGGATGGGGCGGGTGGGCGGGCGGCGCACACGGACTGGGAGGTCGTGGAGGCGTTTCCACCCCGGGCCGCCTTGCTGCGCTGCACGCTGCACTCCGGCCGCACGCACCAGATCCGCGTTCACTTGAAATCGACGGGCCACGTCATCCTCGGTGACGCCGTCTACGGCTGGAAACCCGATCCCTCGCTGGGCGTGCAGCCGAAGCGCGTGTTGCTGCACGCCGAGCACCTCGTCTTGCGGCACCCGGTGACCGGCAAGACCATCGAGGTGCGCGCCCCTTTGCCGGATGATTTTGAGGACGTGTTGGCGGCGTTGCGACCCGTGGCGGCGCGGCCACGGCGGCGGGCGGAGCCGCGAAAGCGCCCGGCAGCGCGCCCGAAGCGTCCGGCCGCGCGCCGCCGCACCACGGGAGGTTAGCTGGCGTCGAGATCGGCGGCGGCGATCCCCCAGCGCAGGTTGTGGAACGTGTGCTGGAAAGCCGGATAGCCGCCCACGGCCGCGACGGTCAGCACGGTGGCGAGCGCGGCCGGGAAGACGTCGGCCCGGCCAGCCGTGAGTCCCGGAATCCTCAGGCGTTCGCTGAGCGCAAGGCCGGCCACCTCGTCGAGGAGGCGCGCCAGATCCGCCACTGCAAGCCGCGGGGACGAGCGCTCCATCGGCAGACCGGCGCGCGCCCCAAGGATCGCCCGGGCGGTCGTCATCGTGCCGCCGGCGAACACGGCCTGCGGCACGGCGGGCCGGGCCGGTACGCAACCGCTGGCGAGGAGGGTCTGACGAACCCAAGCTTCGATTGCGCTCCGGTCGGTGTGACTCAAGGGGGCTTCCGGATGACGGACGAAGCGCTCGGTCAGCCGGACGCAGCCCAGCGGCAGGCTCAGAGCCTGCGTGGCGTGCCCGTCGCGGAACGTGAGGCATTCCAGACTGCCGCCACCGAGATCGAAGAGCTGGAACTCGGTCAGGCCCGCGAGCGCGGGGTCGGAGAGCACGCCGCGGCCGATGAAAGTCGCTTCCTCGTCGCCGCTCAGGATGCGCAGGGGATGCCCGGTCGTCGCGAGCACCTGCTCGCGGAAGTCCGCGCCGTTGACGGCGTCGCGCACGGCGCTCGTCGCGACGAGGACGGTCGCGTCGGGTCCGCGTGCACGCGCGTCTGCGAGGAGAGACACGATCGCGTCGACGCCCGCTTGCATGCCCGCCGCGCTGAGCCGGGGAGGGTTGCCGCTCAGCCCCGCGCTGATCCGGGTCTCGAGGGTGCGCTGGAGCACGGCGGCGGGTCGGCCGTCAGCGTCGCGCTCGGCGACGAGCAGCTTGACCGTGTTGCTGCCGACATCGATCACGGCGACCCTTCGGGACTTCATCATGGTGGGAGGGGGCGTCAGGGCCGCGGCAAAGTGGGGATCAGAGCGTGAACCCGGCGGGGGCGATGAGAACCACGAATTCGCCCTTGAGGTTGGACCGGGCGAGCCGGTCCCGCACCTCGCCCGCCGCGCCGACGAAGAAAGTCTCGTGGAGTTTGGTGATTTCCTTGGCGATGCAGACGCAGCGCTCGGGCCCGAGGACCTCGACGATCTCGTTGGCGAAGCGCTCGATCCGGTGGCAGCTCTCGTAGAGCGCGAGGGTGAATTCGAAGTCCCGGTAGCGGTTGAGCGCGCTGATCCGCGCGGCGCTCTTCGGAGGGAGAAAGCCGAGGAAAAGCCAGGCGTTGGTCGGCAGGCCGGCGGCGCTGAGCGCGGCGGTGACCGCGCACGGCCCGGGAATCGGGACGACGGCCAGCCCCCGGCGGCGGCAGGCCCGGACGAGGCGGAATCCGGGGTCGCTCAGACCGGGAGTTCCGGCATCGCTCACGACGGCGACCGAGCGACCGCCCGCGATGGCGTCGGCGAGAGATTCGGCAGCCTCACGCTCATTGTGCTCATGGTACGCGACCAGATCGCGACGGACTCCGAGCCGGGCGAGCATTGCTCCGGTGGTGCGGGTATCCTCGCAGGCGATGAGGTCGACGCCGCCCAGGGTGGCGAGCGCGCGCGGACTCAGGTCACCGAGATTTCCGATCGGTGTGGCGACGACGTAGAGATGGCCGCCGCGGACGGCGTGGGGCGGTTCGGCGCCGGGATCGCTCATGCGCGGAGCCGGGAAGGGTCGGTTCTACGACCCTCAGCGACCGCTGCCGGGAGTCTGGCCCATGCCCGGGACCTGACCCTCCCAGTTGGCGGGCCGGCTCCACGGGATGGACGTGTCGCGGGGACTGGTGCAACCCGACGCGGCGAGCGCTCCGAGCAGGCTGAGGGCGAGGAGGGAGAGGCGCGCGAGCAGTTTCATGGAGAGAAGGTTGCAGGAGGAAAGGACGGGGCGCAAGCGAGCTTCTTGCGTGCGGCGCAACCGGCTACGCGCCGAAGGTCGTGTTCCACCACGGGGTGGCGGGGGTCTCGCGGATCCGGCCATTGGCGGCGAGGTGACGGAGGACCTTGAAGGCGGTCTCCGTCTGATCCGGACTTCCCACGGCGGCGCTCAGGGCCTCGGCGGTGAAGGCGTGACCGGGCTCGGCGCGCAGGGCGGCGAGCAGCTTGGCCTGGAGGGCCAGGACTCCGCCCGCGGCCTTCTTGCCGGCTTCGACGCCGGGCTGGTGGTAGGCGTTGATGTTGATGAGCGACGCGTAGAGGCCGACTACGCGCTCGTAGAGCCCGATGAGGAGGCCGAGGGTGCGTGGCGAGACCTCGTCGACGGTCAGCGTGAGGGAGGCCCGGTCCTTTTCGGAAAGCGCATCGCGGGTCCCGAGGAGGAACCCGTGCAGGTAGTCGCCGCTGGTGATGCCAGGGTCGACCTCAATGCCGGCGCCTGGTCGGTCGCGGAGCACCTCGATGAACGTGACGAAGAAGTTGTTCACGCCCTCGCGCAGCTGTTGCACGTAGGCGTGCTGGTCGGTCGAACCCTTGTTTCCGTAGACCGCGATGCCCTGGTTCACGAGCTGGCCCGCGCGGTCGAACTCCTTGCCAAGCGACTCCATGACGAGTTGCTGCAGGTAGCGGGAGAAGAGAAGGAGACGGTCCTTGTACGGCAGCACGACCATGTCCTTCGCCCCGCGCCCATCGGTCAGATGGTACCACATCAACGCGAGCAGGGCGGCGGGGTTCTCGAGCGTGACCGGGTGTCGGGTCACGGCGTCGGCGTCGGCGGCCCCGGCGAGCAGCGCGTCGATGTCGATTCCCTGCAGGGCGGCGGGGAGGAGGCCCACGGCGCTGAGTTCCGACGTGCGACCACCGACCCAGTCCCACATCGGAAAGCGCGCAAGCCAGCCGTCGCGGACTGCGGTTTGGTCGAGCTTGGAGCCGGCGCCGGTGATGGCGACGGCGTGGTGGGCGAAGGTGAGCCCGGCGGCGCGGAAGGCGGCGGCGGTTTCGAGCTGGCCGTTGCGCGTCTCCGGGGTTCCCCCGGACTTTGAGATCACGACGACGAGCGTGCGGGCGAAGGTGGCGCGCAGGGAGGCGAGGGTCGTATCGATGCCGTCGGGGTCGGTGTTGTCGAGGAAAGCGACCTGCAGACGATCGCGCCCGGGCTGACCGAGGGCGTGGTGCACCAGTTGCGGGCCGAGGGCGGAGCCCCCGATCCCGACCACCAGGAGACGGGTGAACGGTCCCTGCGGACCCCGTACCTCGCCGGCGTGGACGCGGGCGGCGAAGTGCTTGATCGCGGCGACGGTCTCGGTGATTTCGGTGGCGATGGCGGCGGTCGGCGCGAGGTGCGGTGCCCGCAGCCAGTAGTGGCCGACCATCCGACCCTCGTCGGGATTGGCGATGGCGCCTGCCTCGAGGGCCCGCATCTCGGCGAACGCGCGCTGCATGGCGTCCTCCCTCGCAGCGAGAAAACCGTCAGGAAACGGCGCGCGGCTGAGATCGAGCGAAAGCCCGAGCGAAGGGAACGGCAGGTGGAATTGCTTGAAACGATCCCAGGTCATCGGAGACGGAACGGCGGAGGGAGACGGAGGCCAGCCGAGGGCGGCGTGGCGGAGCGAGGTGAGGGAGGGGCGGAGGCGGCGGATCAGAGCGCCGGGGTGGCTGGCTGGAGCGCCGGCGGCGACCGCCCGCGAAGGGCCCCGTCGACCGTGGCGGACGTGCTGAGATCGGACTCAGAGCGTCTTGTCGGTGACGGCGCCCTCGGAGGCGGAGGTGACGAGGCGCGCGTATTTTGCCAGCACGCCGCGCTTGGCCTTTGGCTTGCCGGGCTTCCATGCCTTGAGGCGGGCCTTCACGTCCTTGGCCGGTAGATCCAGGGACAGCGTGTTCTTCACGGCGTCGATGGTGATCGGGTCGCCGTTGCGAAGGATGGCGATGGGGCCCCCGCTGGCGGCCTCGGGAGTGATGTGTCCCACGACGAACCCGTGGCTACCCCCGGAGAAGCGGCCGTCGGTGATGAGGGCGACATCCTTCCCGAGGCCCTTGCCCATGACGGCGCTGGTGGGGGAGAGCATTTCCCGCATGCCCGGGCCGCCGCGCGGACCCTCGTTGCGGATGACGATGACATGGCCCGCCTTGACCTTGCCATCGAGAATGCCGCGGAGCGCGGTCTCTTCCGACTCGAAGACGATGGCCTTGCCGGAGAACCGCAGGCCCTCCTTGCCGGAGATCTTGGCGACGGAGCCCTCGGGGGCGAGATTGCCGTAGAGAATGCGGAGGTGGCTGTCGGGCTTGATCGGGTTGGACAGGGGGCGGATGACGTCCTGATCGGCCGGGTAAGGGGCGACGTTGCGGAGGTTTTCGGCGACCGTGCGGCCGGTCACGGTGAGGACATCGCCGTGGATGAGGCCGGCATCGAGCAGCATCTTCATCAGCGGCGGCAGTCCCCCGATGCGCACGAGGTGCGCCATGCCGTAGCGTCCGGACGGCTTGAGGTCGGCGAGGACGGGGACCCGCTTGCCGATGCGGGTGAAGTCGTTGATCGAGAGCTTGACGCCGGCCTCGTGGGCCATGGCCAGCAGATGCAGGACCGCGTTGGTCGAGCCACCGAGCGCAATGATGACCGTGATGGCGTTCTCGAAGGCCTTCCGGGTGAGAATGTCGCGCGGGCGGATGCCGGCCTTAAGGAGGGCCAGAGCGGCCTCGCCGGCGCGACGACAATCCTCCTTCTTCTCGGCGCCGATCGCGAGTTGGGCGGAACTGTTGGGCAGGCTGAGTCCGAGCGCCTCGATGGCGGAAGCCATCGTGTTGGCGGTGTACATGCCCCCGCACGAACCCGGACCCGGGATGGAGCACGCCTCGACCTTGGCGAGACCCGCCTCGTTGAGCTTCTTGGCGGCGTACTGGCCGACGGCCTCGAAGACGGAGACAATGTCGCACTCCTTCTTCGAGTCCGGGTGGATGCCCGGGAGGATGGTGCCCCCGTAGACGAAGACGCTGGGCCGGTTCAGCCGCGCCATGGCCATGACGCAGGCGGGCATGTTCTTGTCGCAGCCGCCGATGGTCACGAGGGCGTCGAAGCCCTCGGCCCCGGCGACGGTCTCGATGGAATCGGCGATGACCTCGCGGGACACCAGCGAGTAGCGCATGCCCGGCGTGCCCATGGAGATGCCGTCGGAGATGGTGATGGTGCCGAAGATGATGGCCTTGCCGCCGGCGGCGTTTGCGCCGGCCTCCGCCTCGCGGGCGAGCTGGTCGATGTGCATGTTGCACGGCGTGACCATGCTCCAGGTGGAGGCGATGCCGACGACCGGTTTCTTGAAGTCCGCGTCGGTGAAGCCCACGGCGCGGAGCATCGAGCGATTGGGTGCGCGGTCGGGACCGTCGAGCACGATGGACGAGAACGGGCGGAGATCGGCAGGGGAGGAACTCATGGAGGCAAAGGGCGGGGGATGACACCACAGCGGGTGGGTCGCGGCAAGCGGTGTTTTGGCGACTCCCGCAAGGGCCTGCTTTCGAGGTTGCTTCAGCGGACGCGGCTCGCATCACTCCCGGGTCTCCCGGCATGGCGTTCAACCTCCAGAAAGTCCTCAAGGCGCTGCTCCTCTCATCGAACGAGGCGCTCTCGATCAAGGACATCCAAACGGTGTTCACGCGGTTCCACGAGCAAGCGGTCCTGCCGCTCGAACCGGCGGAGACCGCGGCGGAGGGCGCGACCGAGTCCAGCCCGGCGGGTGCGCCGCCGGAGGCGGCGGAAGCGGTTGCAGCGCCGGCGCCGGCGGTCGATGAAGCGGCCGAGGTGGTGGTGGAGGGAGGGGAGGGAGGTGCGCCGGCGGATGACGACGTTTATGGTGACGTGCCCTCGCTGGTGACGGCGACGCAGATCCGCGAAGCGATGCAGGGGATCGCGGAGGAATTCCGCGCGCGCGACGATGCCTTGCTCCTCATTGAGGGCCCGACGGGATTCCGCCTCGTGACCCACCCGCGGTTCGGGCGCTGGATCCGCATCCTGCGGGACGAGCCGCCGCCGGTGAAGCTCACGCAGTCGGCGATCGAGACCTTGGCGATCGTGGCCTACCGCCAGCCCGTCACCCGCTCCGAGATCGAGACGGTGCGCGGGGTCTCGGCGGAAGCCGGCCTGAACAAGCTGCTTGAACGCGAACTCATTTACATCGTCGGCCGCGCCGATTTGCCGGGACGTCCGTTGCAGTACGGCACGACGGACAGGTTCCTCGAGTTCGTCGGGGTCAAGTCTCTCGTCGAACTTCCGTCCTCGGACGTGCTCTCGCCGCGCCAGATCGATGAGGGGCTGAAGAATGCGATCAACCCGAAGCCCATCACCGATGCCGAGATGGGCCTGCCGCTCGAGGAGGGCGAGGGTGATTCGCCGAATTTTGAGCCGGTGTCCGTTGTGTCGGCGCCGCCCCCGGCGGATTCGCCGGCCGATGTTCCCGGTCGGCCCGATGAGCCGACGTCCGAGCCCACCGCGACCCCGCTCCCCGCCTGATGGACCTCGCCGCGATCCGCTCCCAAATCGATGTGCTCGACCGGCGCATCGTTGATCTGCTGAACGAACGTCTCGCGCTGGCCGCGGAGATCGGCCGTCTCAAGCGCAGCCAAGGGGGACCGATCTACGTCGCGGAGCGCGAGGATGCTGTCCTGCGAAAGGTCTGCGCGCTGAACGGCGGGCCGATCAAGGATGATGCCCTGAAGGCGATCTACCGGGAAATCATGTCGGCCGCGATCGCGCTCGAGAAGCCGCTGCTCATTTCGTACCTCGGCCCCGAGGCGTCCAACACGCATGCGGCGGCGATGCGGAAGTTCGGCGCGAGCGTGGAGTACCATGCGATGCCGACCATCGCGGATCTCTTCACGGCGGTGGAGAAGGGGGAGTCGGATTACGCGGTGATCCCCATCGAGAATTCGACCGAGGGCAGCGTGCGCGAGGCGCTCGACTGCTTCGTGGAGAGCGACCTCAAGATCGTCGCCCAGATCTATCTCGAGATCACGCACGCCCTGATTTCCGCGAGCCCGATCGAGCAGATTGAGCGCGTGTGCTCCAAGGACCAGGCGCTGGCGCAGTGCCGCCACTGGCTGCAGCGCCACGTGCCGCACGCCCAGTTGGTGGACGCACCGAGCACTTCGCGGGCGGTTCAGATCGCGAAGGAAACCCCGGGAACCGCCGCAATCGCGAGCGAGTTGGCGGCGCAGTACTACGGCGTGCCGGTGCTGGCGCACGGCATTCAGGACAAGGCCGACAATACCACGCGGTTCTTCGTGGTGGGCAAGCGCCCGTCAGGGCCGGTCGGCAACGGCCGCGACGTGAGCAGTTTCCTGATTTCGCTGGGCGACGAGGCGGCGGCGCACTCCGGCGCCCTGCTCAAGATGCTGATGCCCCTCGCGGAGCGCGGGATCAACCTCTCGAAGATCGAGTCGCGCCCCAGCAAGAAGCGCCCCTGGGATTACTACTTCTTCATTGACGTGACGGGTCACTACGACGATCCGGCGATGAAGCAGGCGCTGGTGGAGCTGAAGCAGTTCTGCCCGATGGTGAAGTGGCTCGGCAGCTATCCGTCGGTGGCCTGAACGGACGGGCGGAAGTCATGGATCACCCCGGCCTCAGGATCGGATTTGTGGGAGCGGGAGCGAATACCCGCAGCCGGCACCTCCCGGGCTTCCGTTCGCTCCCGGACGTCTCCTTCACGGTCGTCGCGAACCGCAGCCGGGAGTCCTCGGAACGCGTGGCGCGGGAATTCGGGATCGGGCGGGTGGCGGCGGATTGGCGGGAGGTGGTGGCGGCGCCGGACGTCGATGCGGTGTGCATCGGGACGTGGCCGTACCTGCACGCCGAGATCACGCAGGCGGCGCTTTGGGCGGGAAAGCACGTGCTCACGGAGGCCCGGATGGCGTCCGATGTCGCGCAGGCCGAGGCGATGCTGGCGGAGTCGAGGCAGCATCCGCACCTTGTGGCGCAGATCGTGCCGGCACCGCTGACGCTGACGATGGACGCGCTCGTACGCGGGTTGCTGCAGGACGGTACACTCGGCGAGGTGCGTGAGGTCACGGTGACGCACGCGACGGGACAGTGCAGCTCGGCGGATGCGCCCCGTTCCTGGCGGCAGGATCGCGGTTGGAGCGGCTGCAACACCCTCAGTCTGGGCATTTACTACGAGACGCTGCTCCGCTGGTTGAATCAGGACGCGGCGGTCTTGGCTGCGGATGCGGCGGTCTACACTCCGTTCCGGCGCGATCCCGAATCGGGTCAGCCCCGACCGGTGGAGGCGCCGGACACCCTGACCGTGCTGGGTCGCTATCCGGCTGGAGCTCGGTTGGTCATGCACCTGAGTGCGATCGAAGCGGGCTCCGGACGGAACGAGATCCACCTCAACGGCAGTCGCGCCAGCCTGCGGGTGGACCTTGGCGCGGGGGCGTTGATCCTGACCCCGCACGGGGAGACCCCACGGTCCCTGGCCGTGCCCGCGCTGCCGGATGCAGGGTGGCGGGTGGAGGCGGATTTCGTTGCGAGCATCCGGGAGCATCGGCCGGTGCGCCTGACGGATTTCGAGACGGGAGTGCGCTACATGCGCTTCACCGAGGCCGCGTGGCGGGCGTGGCGTGCGGTGGCGCCCTGAGGGTCCGCCGTGCCCCCGTCCCTCGGGGCGGGAGTACTGACATGGGGGCACTGGCACGGTCCGGCCCGAACCGCGAGGCGAGCGGGCGGTTGCCGCCTTTGGGGCAAAAAAACGCAGCCCGATCGGGCTGCGTTGAGACAGGGGGGCTGGGAGCCTGCTTAGACCACGGAGACGAGGCGATGGGCCTTGTCGTAGGCGACCACGCCGTCCTTGAGCGCGAAGAGCGTCCAATCGCGACCGATGCCGACATTCTTGCCGGCGTGCAGGCGGGAGCCGCACTGGCGGACGAGGATGTTGCCGGCGAGGACGGACTGACCGCCGAAGCGCTTGACGCCGCGACGCTTGGAATGGCTTTCGCGGCCGTTGCTGGATGTTCCCTGACCTTTCTTGTGAGCCATGACGAGGTTCTCCTGATCGGTTAAGCGTTGATGGTTTCGATCTTGATGACCGAGAGCTCCTGGCGGTGGCCCTGCTTGCGCTCGTAGCCCTTCCGCTTCTTCTTCTTGAAGACGACGACCTTCTTGCCGCGCTTGTTCTCAAGCACCTTGGCGGTGACCGAGGCGCCGGCGAGGCGGGGCGTGCCGACCTTAAAGGCAGCGCCTTCCCCGGCGGCCAGAACGTCGGTGATGGTAACCGTCGTGCCCTTCTCCGTGTTCGGGAAGCGGTTTACGGTCAGGACATCGCCCTCCGTGACGACGAACTGCTGCCCTTGGGTCTTGATCGTGGCTTTCATAAAAGGAAACCGCGGAATAAGGGGTTTTTGAAGCGGCCTAGCAAGGAGATATTTCGGGAACGCTAGGGGGTGGGGGCGAGCCGGCTTTGGTTTCGCTCCTTGGTTCGGGCATTCTCCGCCTCGATGGCCGCATTTTGCATCTCGATTGCCTGATAGTAGTGTTGGCGGCGCTTGTAATCAGGGGGCAGGACGCCCCGGGTGAGCAGCGCGCGTTCGGCCTCCAACTCGAGTTCACGCTGGGCGCGGAGTCGGGCGAGGCGGGCGGCTTCCTGTTCGGCGCGTTCGCGGCTGAGGCGCTCGGTTTCGGCGAGGCGGCGCAGGGCGTCTTCGCGGGCGCGTGCCGCCTCGGCCGCCTCGCGTTCGCGGAGTTCGGCGAGTCGCCGGGCTTCGCCGGAGGCGAGGTCCCGCTCGCGGGCGAGTCGGGCCTGCGTCTCCGCGGCCTCGCGGGCGGCGTGCTCAGCGGCGAGGCGCGCGGCCTCGGCGGCGGCCTGTTCGGCCCGCAGGCGGGCGAGTTCGGCCTCGGCGCGTTCGGCATCCTGCTGGGCCTTGAGGGCACTGAGGCGATGCGCCTCGGCCTGTGTCCGCGCGAGGCGAGCGGCTTCGTTCTCCCGTTCCAACGCCGCAGCCTGCTCCGTCGCGGCGAGACGGGTAGCGCGCTCACGCTCCGTCACCCAGCGATACGCGCGCAAGCCGAGGAAGACCAGCAGAGCAACCCCGAGAACGAGAAGAACGTGAGAGGTGCGTGTTTTCATGGTTTGTAGGGGAACACCGGCGGGACTCCGCGCGCGCCCGGGCGGCAGCCTCGCTGACGAGGGCGACGTTCGCGCGGGAGTCCGCCGCATCCGACCGGCCGGTGCGCAAAAGGTGCCGTTGCATTCTTCCCAGCGCAAGTCGTGTCGTCTTGCGCGCAAAGGGCACCGCTCCGCTTTACCGCCGCTGGGGCCGGTAGAAGACGTAGTTTACGAGGAAGCTCAGTCCGAAGATGCCACTCAGGGTGCGGATGTTGCGCATGGCGCCGACGACGCTCGTCAAAGAACTTGCCGACGGCTCGTGGACGCGGAGGAGCCAGAAGGCACCCGTACAGGCTAGGACGGGCTGCACGATGAAGCACAGATGGTAGACGAGGAGCGGATCCGTGCTCCACCGCGCCAGGGCCCAGTCGAGGGACGTGCCGCCGAGGACTGGAGCAGCGGCCGCGACCACCGACGTCACGGAAAGGTAGACGCCGATGGCGAGATTCTTGGCGGCGACCGGGATCAGCTTCAGCAGGAGCGTGAACTGCCCGAGGATGAAGCCCGCGCTGGTCATCCCGCTCCAAATCCACTGCCCGTAGAGAACGAGGCTGTTCTCCGGGGTGAGGAAGCACCACGTCACGTTGCCCGACTGCCAGAGGAGAAGCGACACGGCCATGACCGCCTTGTTGCCGTAGCGGTCGAGCAGCTTCCCCCACGCCGGCAGGGAAGCCGCCCCGCCGAGGGCGGCGAGCGTCGAGAAGGTGCCGACCTGAAATGCGCTGAGTTCCAATTCCTCGAACATGAAGACGTGGTAGAAGGGACCGTAGCAGTTGGCCGCAAAGGACCACACGGCACCGAATCCCACGAATGCCAAGAGCGACTTCGAACGGCGGATCAGGGCAATCTGGTCACCAAGCGGCAGAGCAGCCTTGCGGCCGTGTCCGTGCGAGGCGCCCGCGGGGGTCTGCCAGATCCAGACCACGGAGAGCATCCGCAGGAGCACGGCTCCGAGGATGATCGCCTGAAAGACCCGGATGGAGTAGTTCCAGTGTTCGAGCGCCCAGCCGGTGACGACGAGGAACGTCATGGTGGCCAGCGACAGCAACTGGTTGCGCCGAGAGAAGTAACGGCCGCGGAGACGGGAGGGAACCCACTCCTGAATCCACGCGTTCCAGCCCACACCGGCGAGGGACGCCGCGAAGCTGGACACGAAGAACCACACCGCGAGCCATCGGCCGACGGCGAGTGGGTCGTGACGAGGCATTACTTCCAAGATGACGATCAAAGCGGCCCACGAGAGCAGATGAGCCATCACGGGGACGTAGACGTGTGCCTTGGCGGAGAGGCGGCGCGACACCCATGGGGCCACGAAGACTTGCAGGAAGTTGCAGAGGAAGGGCAGTGCGGCGATGAACCCGATTGTCGCCTTCGGCAAGTGCAGCGACTTGGTGAACGCATGACATGGGTGGAGTAGATGACGGTCTTGCCATTGTCGCCTTCGGCAAGTGCAGCGACTTGGTGAACAGCGCGGATAGAAAAACGTTGACCGGCAACGAGATGGCAACGAGCGGGGTCCCGGCCATGCCCTCGGCGGTACACAGGTTGAGGGAGCGGCGGAAAGCGGCTCGGAGTTGCTGGCGGTGGTGGCGCGGCTGGGTGACCTTCACGTCGGCGGGTGAAGGAGGGTGTCCGTTCCGGTCGGAGTAGAGAAGCAAAACGCGTCGGCCGCGAAATTACGGTTGCTTTTCGTCTGCGCGGCCCGGGGCGAACAGCGCGAACGCGACGTCTGCGATGTGCCCGAACTATTCCGCCGACTCCGCCCGCCCGGCGCGCAGGGCGCGCGCCAACGCGGCCGGATCGCACGTGGTGCGCTGCGGGTCGAATCGGAGAATCCTTACCGTCCGCCCGAGGGGAGCCCATTGCCGCGGGTCGGTCGGGCCGAAGAGGGCGTGCACCGGTGTGCCGACGGCCGCCGCGAGGTGGGTGACGCCCGTGTCGTGGCCGGCGTAGGCCGACGCGCGGGCCAGCGCGGCGGCGAGAAGGGGCAGGTCCCACTGGTCGGCGATCTGGATCCGGGAGGAGGCAAGGGTCCGAAAACGCGCCGCGAGCGGGGTGTCCGCCTCGCCGAGTACGACGAGGAGGGGAACGGGATCAAGGCGGTCAATCAACTCGAGCCAGAGTTCCGGCGGCGCGTTCTTAGTCGGCGAGCCGCTGCCGGGATGAAGCGCGATGAACGGAGACGGGAGCGTGATCCGGTTCCGTGCGCGTTCGGTCGCTTCGGGGCCGGGATCGAGGGGCGTGAAGTCCGCAGGATGCTGACGATCCGCGGGCGCAATCGCGGCGACCGCATCCACCCACTGCCTCCACACGGGTCCGGCCCCCGGTGCCGGATCGATCCGCAGGGCCTGCTGTCCCGCGCGTCGCGGGAAATGCCGCATCACGGCCCCGTCCGCATCCGGCCAGCCGACGATGACAAGGTCGAAGTCCGTCAGTCTCGCCGCGAGCGGCTCCGGCAGCGGAGGGTCGCCGTAGAGCGCGGCCCACCGCGCCTCGTGCTGGGAATGGACCGAGTCGATGATCCCCGCGTCGACCGCGAGTTGCGCGGCGGGCGCGTTGCCGACGAGCTCGATCTGGGCGGTCGGGAACGCGGCGCGGAGCGTGCGCAGCAGAGGCAGCGTGAGCAGGAAATCACCCAGTGCGCCGCCGCGGAGGACGAGGACTGACCTCATTGACCCGGCCCCGGCGGCGAGGCGCTCGCCGGTCCGGAGGCGGCCGCGGTGGGAGGACGATGCTCGACGAGGGTGAGGAGCGCGGTGCCGAAGTTCAGCTTGAGCTGCATCTGCACGGGCAGGCGCGGTTCGCGCTCGGAGACCCAGACTTTGATCTCGCCTCCTTTGCGGAAGACGCCGCGCGGCTCCTCGCTCTCCATGGACGGCACAAGACGCAGGGTCGGCACCGGACCTTTGGGTGTGCGCACCGTCTCCCGGCCGTCCGCCCGCAGGACGATCGGATAGAGGTCGCGCCCGAAGTAGACCAGCGCGTCCTGCCGGTCCCCGACGTTCGCCTGCCACTCGCGGGTCTGGATCAGCGCGGAGATCAGGTCGGTGGGGTCGCCCTTGGGCAGCGCGAACTCCCGGTTGCGGTGCGGTCGCGCCTCGTCGGTGTGGGTGGCCACGCCACGTGCGTAGTCGAAGACGGTCACGCTGCCCTGCTTCTTGGAGCCCGCCTGGCTACTTTCCGAAGCCCGGATGATGCGCCCGGTTGCCTCGTCGATCAGGAGCTCGCCCCAGTTGTCAAAGGTGTAGAGTCCGCGCACCAGTCCGCGGGATGAGATTTGAGTCGTGACGCGGACGATTCCCCGACGGTCGAGCGTGTCGCGATGGGCCTCGATGATGACCTCCCCGGCGTTGCCGAACACGCCCCAGCCGGTGCGGTAGCGGAAGCGCTCGCCGTCACGCAGGGCGGTGAAGGGAGCGGCGTTTCCGGCAAGCGTGGCCATGAGGGCGAGGGAAACGGCCAGCAGCAGGCGGAGGGTGCGAGCGGAGCGTTCCATTCAGTCGGAAGTCTGGCTCGATCCGCCTCCGGCGTCCAGCCCGGGAAGGAAATCCGCCGGGCGGTTCCAGTCGACCGCCGCCGCCGCGAGCGTCCGGCAGGTCGACAGGCGGTCGATGTCCGCCGCCGTCTTGTCGTCCCGGATGCGCACGATCCGCGGAAAACGCAGGGCGAAGCCGCTGTCGTGCCGCGGGCTCGGCTGGATCGCGTCAAAGGCCACCTCGAGGACGAGATCCGGGACCACGGTGCGCCGGCGGCCCTGCACCTCTAGGGTCCGGTCCAGAAAGTGGTCCGTCAGGCGGGCAATCTCCGCGTCGGTGAGGCCGGAGTAAGCCTTACCGATCGTGAGGAGCCGGTCGCTTTCGTCGTCCCGGACCGCGAACGTGTAGTCGCTGAGGACGGCCTTCCGTTTTCCGTGGCCGGTCTCGACCGCCACGACGACGACATCGAGGGTGGCGGCGGCCTTCTTCAGCTTGAGCCACGCGAGGCCGCGGCGGCCTGGAGTGTAGGGGCTCGTGGGATTCTTGGCCATGAGTCCCTCGTTGCCGCGGCGCCGCGCGGCGGCGAAGGCGAGTTCGATCTCCTCCGCCGAGTGCGCGCGGCGGACCGGGGCGAGCTGCAGCGCCGGGATCGGCCTGCGGTCCGCGCGTTCCGCGAGCAGGGCTTCGAGTCGGGCGCGCCGCTCGGCGAGGGAGAGGCGGAGCAGCGACTCGTCCCCGACGCGGAGGAGGTCGTAGCAGGAGAGGCTGACCGGGATCTCCGCGCCGAGGAACAGGTCGTCGCCCTTCCGGCCGAGGCGCCGCTGCAGTTCCGCGAAGGGCAGCGCGCGACCGTCGCGCCAGGCGAGGAGTTCGCCGTCGATGATCGCGGTGGTGCCGAGCTCGCGGGCGGCGGCGACCAATTCGGGAAATTGATCCGAGATGCGCCGCAGGTCGCGGGAAAAGAGCTCGGCCCGACCCGGCGCGGCGTGCAGCTGGCAGCGGATGCCATCGTACTTCTCCTCGATCCAGACCGGCGTGCCGAGCCGCGCGATGATCGCGCCTGCATCCGGTTCCGGGCTGGCCAGCATGAATCCGATCGGCTGATACAGCGCGGCCTCGAGGGTGCCAAGGGTGCCGGCGCGAGTCGCCGCCAGTACTTCGCCGAGGTCGCCATTGATCATGACCGCATCCCTCACAGCCTCGATCGGGACCGCGGTTGAGGCGGCGATCGCCTCCTCGACCAATCCCTCCCGGAGGCCAATCCGCAGGTCGCCGGTGAGGATCTTGATCACGTACTTGGTCTGGTCCGGCGACAGCGCGCGGAAACAACTCTCCAAGAGCGCCAGCTTGGCGGCTGGACCCGCGGAGCGGGCGAGTCGATCGAAGAGCTCACTCACGTCACGCAGGCCGAGGGGCCGCGGCCCGACTCTCCCGCCGAGGAGGGCCTCGGCCGTCTCCCCGCTGTCGCCGAACCGCAGGTAGGCCCGGCGAAAGTCGTCCGGGGTGGCGTCGGCCACCTCAAGCACGGCGCGGCGGATCAGCGACCAGCCGACCTGCAGGGTGCGTTCGTCGGCGCGCGCCAGCGGGCGGGCCGTGAAGTAGCGGGCGGCGAGCGCGGCCTCCGGGGTCGGCAGGGAGCGGAAATACTCGGCCAGCCGCATGACCTTGTCGGTGCGTCCGGTGAGAGTCCGGAGGGCCTCGGCGGTCGCGGCAAAACGGCCGAAGTCGGTGGGATCCTCCTCGACCCGCCCGGCGGTCGGGGCGGCGGCCGGGCGTTCGGGGGCGGACGAAGGCGCTCGGGCAGTGGGGGACGGCGCGGGCGCGGGCTCGTGGAGCGCCATCTCCAGCTGGTTGTCTTCGTTGATCGCCCACGCGTCGAAGCCCCGTTCGCGCAGGGTGCGCGCGAAGTCGGCGGCGAAGCCGTGCAGGGTGAGCACGCGGCGCGGCTGCACGCACTCAACCATGCGCAGCAGGTCCGGGAAATCGGCGTGGTCCGAGAGCGGGAACGCTGCATCGCAGCCGGAGCGGAAGCGGATCGACGGATCGAGCGCCCAGCCGGTGATCGTGGCCGTCCGGCGCCGCGGCAATCGACGGAGGAAGGCGGACTGCGGGGATTGCGGGGGGCATAGGACCACGTGCCCCGGGGCTTCCGCCTCGTCGAAGGTCCGGTACGCCGGGAACCGCACGCCGAGTTCCTCGTAGACCGCAGTCATGCGTGCCGTCTGCAGGTGCAGCATCACCGGGAGTCCGTCCTGCGTCAGGACGGAGAGCAGTTCCTGGCTCTTGCCGAGGCTGTAACCGAAGAGCACGGGCGTTTCGCCCTCCTGCAGGGCCTCGCGGCAGAAGCGCCGGATGTCGGCCAGCACGGTGGCGGTCGGGGGAAAGACGTACTGCGGGCGGCCATAGGTCGTCTCCATGATCAACAGGTCGGCCGCAGGCGTGGCACAGGGCTCCGCGGACAGTCCCGGACGCAGCTTGAAGTCGCCGGTGTAGAGGAGCCGGCCGTGCTCCGGATGGGCGATGAGGCATTGGGCCGACCCGAAGATGTGACCCGCCGGGTGCAGCGTGAGCGTGGCGCCCCGGTCGAGGGGGATGGTCTCGCCGAAGGACACCGTGCGGTAGGCGCGGGCGGCGGGCAGGCGGGCCTGCATCAGCCGGGCGGTGCCCTCGGAGCAGAGGACCTCTCCGTGCGCGGCGAGGTGGTCGAAGTGCGCGTGGGAGACGAAGGACCTCGGCGTCGGGAAGTGTGCATCCAGCCACCAGCCGATCTGCGGCAGCCAGAGTCCGTTGCGGTACTGCACATCCCAAGCCATGGCCGTCAGGGTTGGCGTCCGGGCTCTGCGGTGGCGCCCCGTTGGCTCACGCGGCGAACCACCACGCGATCACGCCGGCCAGCGCGAGGCGGTAGAGCGCGAAGGCGGTCAGGCCATGCCGGGAGAGATGACGCAGGAGGAAGCGGACGGCGACGGCGGCGGAAAAGGCGGCGGTGATCGCGCCGACCAGCACGGGGGTCCAGCCGAGCCCCGCGACCATGGCGGGTCCGGTTTGCACGCCCTTGTAGAGAGCGGCGCCGGCGAGCACGGGGAGCCCGACGAGGAAGCTGAACTCGGCCGCGCGCGCGGGGGCGAGCCCGCAGGCGTAGCCGCCCACGATCGTGACCATGGCGCGGCTCATCCCGGGCCAGAGGGCGAGGCACTGGGCGAAACCGATGCCCAAGGCTTGACCGGCGGAGAGGTCGGCTCCGGTGCGGGAAGCGACGGGGGGACGCGAGCGTCGCCGCCGTTCTGCGGCCAGCATGAGCAACGCCCCCGCCGCGAGGGCGGCGGCGACCGTTCCCGCGGAGAAGAGATGGGCCTCGATCCACGGGCCGAGCAGCAGGCCGGCGATCACGACGGGCGCCACCGCCAGCGCGACATTGCGGAGCAGGGTCCGTCCCGCGGCGCTCTGGCCGATCAGCCCGCGGAGCATGCTCCGCACCTCGGCGCCGCAGACGAGGAGGACGGCGAGGATCGCTCCCGCCTGAATCACCACCAGATAAGAGTCGACGGCCCGCTTGCGCGTGAGCGGGATGCCCTCCGGGTGGGCGCCGCCTGGGCGACGGTGCCACAGAACCTCACCGTCCGGGCCGCGCAAGGCCTCGGGCCGCGCCGGCACGGCGTGGCCCCCCAGTTCATGCCAGACACGCTTGCCGTCCGGCCCGTACCGAGGCGTCGCTTCCTCGAGCCCGAGGAGCTCCGCGGCGATGATCAGGTGTCCGGTGGAGGAAATGGGGAGGAACTCCGTCACGCCCTCGACGACGCCGAGGACGAAGGCCGCGTGGATTGGCAGCGGCGGCTCGGCCGGGGGAGGTGTGGGACCGGTCGTCGCTGACGCACGGGAGATCCAGACGCCGGCGAGCAGAATCACGAAAGCGAGGACGCGCACGCCCGGAACGTCGCCGGATTGGCGGGGTGGCGCAAATTTATTTGCGGTCGACGGACGCTCCGGGCTGTCTCGCGGGCTATGGGCCTTGAGGACTTGACCCGGACTTTGGCGGAAGGACGCGCGCTTGCCGACGCGGACGTCGCGTTCGCGGCGGCTTCGCTGGCGGACCCGGCGGGGATCGAGGAAGGGAAGGCGGCCTTCCTGACGGCTCTCGCGACCAAGGGAGAGACGGCGGCCGAGATCGCCGCCTTCGCCCGGGAGTTTCGGGCCCGGGCGGTCGATCCCGGGGTCGGGGAATGGTCCGGCCGGGCGATCGACATCGTGGGCACGGGGGGTGACCACGCCGGGGGCTTCAACATTTCCAGCGTGGTGGTGCTGATTCTCGCGAGTGCGGGCATCGTGGTGATGAAGCACGGCAATCGCGGCATCACGTCCAAGTGCGGCAGCGCAGACCTCCTCTCGGCGCTGGGAGTGAAGCTGGATGCCCCGCCGGAGGTTGTGCGCCGCGCGCTGGCGGAGCTGGGCTACGCCTTCTTTTTCGCGCCGGCGTATCATCCGGCGTTCCGCCACATCGCCCCCGTGCGGAAGCTGCTCGCCTCGCGCGGGCAGCGCAGCGTCTTCAACATCCTTGGGCCCGTGATCAATCCGGGCCGTCCCGCGCACGTGCTGATGGGTGTGTTCTCGGCGGCCTGGGTCCCGGTGCTGGCGGACGTCCTGCAGGAGCTCGGGGTCGAGGCGGGATTGACCGCGCATGGCGACCTTGGCGGCGGGCGCGGCATCGACGAACTGACCACGGCGACGCCCAATCGCGTGCGCGGGGCGGGACGGCTGCGCGAGATTGACGGTTGGTGGCAACCGCAGGATCACGGCTTCGGCTTGGGGACCTTCGACGGATTGCGCGGCGGCGACGTGGCGGAGAACCTCGCGATCGTGGATGCCATCCTGGAGGGCCGGGCACCGACGGTGCTGATCGACACGCTTCTCTTCAACGCGGCGACGGCGCTCTGGCTGACGCGCACGGTTCCGACTGTGCGGGAGGGCGTGGAACTGGCGCGGGATCGCCTTCTTGGCGGCGCGGTGCGGGCCAAGATTGCGGCGACGCGGGAGTTCTATGCCGCCTGAGATCGCGCGACGCTTCTTTGGCACCGACGGCATCCGCGGTCCGGTGGGCGGCCCGCTGATCAATCCGGACTTTGTGGCGCGAGTGGGTGCGGCGGCGGGGGCGTGGGTCGGTGGTGCCGGCATCGCGTTGCTGGGTCGCGATACGCGCGCCTCCGGCCCGGAAATCGAGGCGGCCACGGCGCGGGGAATCGCCGCGGCCGGGCTCTGCGTGGTGTCGCTCGGCATCCTGCCCACCCCGGCGATCGCGCGCGCGGTGCGGGATCGGCGTGCGGCCCTCGGGGTGATGGTCACCGCCTCGCACAACCCGGCATCGGACAATGGCGTGAAGTTCTTTCGCCCGGGCGGAACGAAGCTCGACGATGCCGCGGAGCGGGAGATTGAGGCGCGGATCGCTGACGACGCCGGGCAGGGAGCGACTCCAACGCTCGCGGTGGATCTGTCGGCCCGCGAAGCCTACATCGAGGCGCTGGCGCGGTCGCTGCCGGCGGGCGCGCTGCTCGGGTGGCGCATCGCCCTCGACGTCGCGAACGGGGCGACCGTGGCCTCGAGCCCGGAGGTGCTGCGGCGGCTGGGCGCGGATCTGGAACTGCTGGGAGCAGCTCCGGACGGAATCAACATCAACGACGGGGTCGGCAGCGAGCATCCCGGCGCGTTGGCGTCGCGCGTGCGGGAAACCGGCGCCCGGTTGGGCATCGCGCATGATGGCGACGGAGACCGTTGCGTGGCGTGCGACGAGCGCGGGGTCATCCTCGACGGTGACGAGGTGCTGACGATCCTCGGGCTGCATGCCTTGCGGAAGGGGCGGCTGGCGGGGCGGGAACTGGTGATCACGGTCCAGAGCAATCTGGGAGTCGATGAGGCGATCCGGGCGGCGGGCGGCACCGTCTTCCGCACTGCCGTGGGGGATCGCTACGTCTTGGAACGGATGCGCGAGTCCGGCGCCTCGCTGGGCGGCGAGTCCAGCGGGCACGTGGTGTGTGCGGATCTGGCGATGACCGGCGACGGGCTGGCGACCGCGCTGAGGTTGCTCGAGGTGATGCGCGAAACCGGTGCCCCTCTGTCGGAGCTTCGTCAGCAACTCCGCCGGTTCCCGCAGGTGACGCGGAACGTGCGGGTGATCGAGCGGCGCCCGATTTCCGGATGCGCCCGTCTCGCGGCCGAGATCAAGGCGCTCGAGACGGAATTGGCGGGCGCGGGTCGCGTGCTGGTGCGCTACTCGGGAACGGAGCCAAAACTGCGCTTGCTGGTCGAGGCGCGGGAGGACGCGGTGGCCCGGCGGGGCTTGGACCGTCTCGAGGCGGCGGCGCGAAGCGATCTTTCCCTCCCGCCGGAGGTGGCTTAGGGTCGCGCCATGATTGCCGGAATTCGTCTCAAGGTCTGTGGCCTGACTTCGCTCGTCGACGCTGAGGCGGCGGATGCGGTCGGCGCGGATTACCTCGGGTTCATTCTCTACCCAAAGTCGCCCCGACACATCACGCTGGCGCAGTTTGTGGCGATGGCCGCGCGGCTGCCCCCGGGCCGCCGACCGGTGGCGGTGATGGTGGAGCCATCCGCCGAGGAACTGTCCCCCGTCGCGGCGGCGGGTTTCGCGGCCGTGCAGATTCATTTTCGCGAGGAGACCCCGCTCGCGCAACTCGAGGCCTGGAGCGAGCGGATCGGATCCGATCGGCTCTGGCTGGCGCCGAAATTGCCGCCCGGCCGCGAGCCCCACCCAGCGTGGTTGCCGCTCGCGCGCACCTTCGTGGTCGACACCTTTCATGCGGCGGGTTTCGGCGGTTCGGGTCAGACCGGCGATTGGGCGGCCTTCTCGCGCCTTCGGGTGGCGCATCCCGACCATCATTGGATCCTCGCGGGCGGGCTGAAGCCCGAGAACATCGCCGCGGCGGTGCGTCAGACGGGGGCGAGGTGGGTGGACGTGAACAGCGGCGTGGAGTCCGCTCCCGGCGTGAGGGACGCCGCGCGGCTGCGGGCGTTTGGCGCCGCGTTGCGCGCCGCGGCGACGGCGCAACCCTGAGGATGGCGCCGCCGCGGGACGAGCTGCGTGAACCAGCGAAGCGGACGAGTCATCGATCGAGAGTCCTCAGGACCTGCTCAGGTCGGGCCCGGCGGCCTTCCATCCGCGCCGCCAGGCACTGAGCAACGTTTCCTGCAACTCGCGGACCTCCGGCCGTCCGGCGAGATTCTCGTTTTCCTGGGGATCGGTGGCGTGGTCGTAGAGCTCGATGGCCTTGATCTCCCCGGGCGACTGCCGATTCACCCACACGGTGAGGCGGTGCTGCTCCGTGCGCATCGAATAGCCCATGAGACGCTCCGACGAACCGTTTCGCGGGTACTGGGAGAAGGCGGCGGACTTCCACGGGCGGTCGGGTTGGGAGAGCAGGGGGCGCAGGCTGGTGCCCTCGACCTGGGCGGGAATGGGCAGGCCGGCCAGATCGGCGAGCGTCGGGTAGATGTCGACGAACTCGACGAGGGATCGCGAAGCGCGGCCGTTGCCGGTCTTGTGGGGTGCGGCGATGATCAACGGAGCGTTGGTGTCGTTCTCGGAATTGCTGTGTTTGCACCACGCATCGTGCTCACCGAGTTTCCAGCCGTGGTCGCCCCAGAGCACCACGATCGTGTTGTCGGCGATGCCCAGCCGATCGAGTTCATCCAGCAGGCGTCCGATTTGGGCGTCGGTGTAGCTGATCGCGGCGTAGTAGCCGTGTTTCAGCTGGCGGGCCAGGTCATCGGGAATGGAGCCCTCCGGGATCCCGTGGTACGCCCGCATTTCATTGCCGGGCAGAATCGCATAGTCGGGCGCGCCGCGGGGACGGAAACGATTCGACGCGCGCGGCAGTTTCGCGGGATCGTAGAGGTCCCAGTACTTCTTCGGGGAGACGAAGGGCAGGTGGGGCTTCACGAAGCCGACGGCCAGGAAGAACGGCTCGCTCTTTCCCTTGAAGTCGCGCAGGCGCTCGATGGCGAACTGGGCGACTTTGCCGTCCTGAAAGGTATCGTCGGGAACATCGGCACCCTCGAATGCCGGGCCGCGCGTATTGCGTCGGGAAGCGGGGGCTCCGGCCGCCGCCGCATTGGCTCCCTCCTCGCGGTTGGCGGCGGCCGCCTTGCGCCTCGACTTGCGACTGGAGCCCTTGTCCTCGTCCGCGGTCTGGTATTGGCGCTCGTGAAGCGCGAGATTCTCCGGTCGAGCGTACGGCGGGGCCTTCGGGGTTTGCCAAGGCGTCGACCACGTCGGAGCATCGTCGTAGCCACCGTGAGAGATCTTGCCGGTGCCCTGCACGAAGTAGCCGTGCTGGCGGAAGAGCTGGCCCAGCGTCACGACGTCCGGCATCGCCGTGCGGAAGTGCGTGACCAGATCCCAGACCTGGGTCGTGTCGGGGCGGGCGCCGGTCATGACGCTGGAGCGCGACGGCGAGCAGACAGCCTGCTGGCAGTAGGCGCGCGTGAACGTGATTCCGCGCTGGGCGAGGCGGTCGATGTTCGGACTCTTGACGAGGGTGTTCCCGTAGCAGCCCAGATCGGTGCGGAGGTCGTCGACGACGATGAAGAGGACATTGGGCCGCTCCGCGGTCGCCGCGCCGAGACCAACGGTTTGCAGGGTGACGAGCAGCAGGATGTTCCGGAGGAGGCGGAGTGGGGCTGCGGACGGCGGCGAACTCATGGAAGGAGGCGGATGACGGAGGGCGGAACGTGCGGTGATTGTCCGAGAAGGTCGATCGGCGTTGAGGCAACCTCAGCGTGCCTTGCACCGGCGCGGACCGCTGAATGTCGGAAGACTCTCATTCGAGACCGGAGCGCGCAAAGGCGAAGGTAGTTATATTGTTAAGCACGCTCTGGCGAGGTCGCTCAAGCACTAGCCGTCTGTGTCGTTTTACACATTACCAACCGCTCTCCGACATGGCCCTCTCCATTCTTCAGCGTCTGCTTGCAGTGCTCGGCTTCTCCAAGGGGAGAGCCGCGGCGGCACCCGTGGCGA
>Ga0169931_10000257_pt1 | contig 86336 bp, 83 predicted proteins | sample Kivu_15m_20L_FD_129675 | JGI IMG/M metagenome (GOLD analysis project Ga0169931, IMG submission 129675) | Freshwater microbial communities from Lake Kivu, Western Province, Rwanda to study Microbial Dark Matter (Phase II) - Kivu_15m_20L... | ecosystem: Environmental > Aquatic > Freshwater > Lake... | reverse complement strand
TTGTGGCGCTTTTCGGTTTCAATATTATTCAAATTCAACATCATGATCACATATAAGAAAAGTACCATGATAGCACCAGCGTAAACAATAATGTGCACTGCCGCCAAGAACTGAGCGTTCATTAAAAAATAATGACCCGCAATAGAGAAGAAAGTCATGATTAAATACAACACGCTGTACACGGGATTTTTGCTGATAATCACCGCAATTCCGCTAAATACAGCGATAAAGGAGAGAAGCCAAAAGGCATATTCTGTTAGCATATTATTTCTTCTTGTCTAAAAAAGTTTGGTTGTGGTAGTGTTTCTTGTCTTGTTTAAAAGCCAATACTTGAGGTGTTTGTCTTTTGGTAACATCCACGCGATTTTCAAGACTCTCTACCAAAGTTTCTTTGCCGAAGATTTCCTCGCCACGGGTAAAACTACTGGGCACAATGCGATCCGTTAAGAAGATGGCCTCTTTAGGACAAGCCTCTTCGCATAGACCACAGAAGATGCAACGAAGCATGTTGATCTCATAAATCTTGGCATATTTCTCTTCGCGGTACAAAGACTCCTCGCCTTTTTTCCTTTCAGCAGATTCCATGGTAATCGCCTCCGCTGGGCAGGCGACAGCGCACAATCCGCAAGCGGTGCATCTTTCAGCTCCTGCCTCATCGCGCTTCAATACATGCTGCCCGCGATAAACGGCAGACAACTCACGTTCTTGGTCGGGATATTTTACAGTGGCTTTTCTTTTAAAAAGATGCGAAAGCGTGATCAACATTCCTTTTAAAATGGCAGGAAAGTATAGACGCTCGGAAAAGGTCAATTCCTTTTTCGCTACGGGTACCGCTCTGTTGCTTAATGACATCATCTTATCCTAATTTTCCTAAAAATAACATTACAAATCCAGTGATGATGATATTGGCTATCGCCAACGGCAACAACACTTTCCATCCTAAATTCATCAATTGATCATAACGGAAACGTGGTAAGGTCCAACGTACCCACATGAAGATAAAGATGAAAATGAAAATCTTACCGAAGAATACCGCAGTTTGTATAATGGTCAACGCATTTCCACTCAATCCCAATTCATGTTGAAATGGAAAATTGTAACCGCCGAAATACAAAGATGCCATGATTGCTGAACTGATGAACATATTGATGTATTCAGCAAATAAGAAGAATCCTAATTTCATGGAAGAGTACTCCGTATGATATCCTCCTACCAATTCTGATTCGCACTCTGGTAAATCAAAAGGAGCGCGATTGGTTTCTGCGAAAGCACAAATAATAAAGATGACAAATCCAAGCGGCTGATAAACAACATAAGCCAATCCCTGATCTTGTTGCGCCACGATTTCTTTCAAACTCAAGGTTCCAGTCATCATAACCAATGCAATCAGCGCCAAGCCCATGGCTACTTCATAAGAAATCATTTGTGACGATGCACGAAGTGCACCCAACAAGCTATACTTATTATTGGATGCCCATCCACCCACCATTACACCATACACTCCAATGGATACCACCCCGAGCAAATACAACAGACCGATGTTGATGTCGGTCACTTGCATAGGATAAACAGTATCACCGGCTACCCAACCAGCACCCCATGGAATCACCACACCCGTCATACAGGCGCAAAGCATGAAAAAGGACGGGCCAAAAACAAACAACCAACGATTGGAATGGGTAGGAATCATTTCTTCTTTGAAGATCATTTTCAATCCATCGGCAATGGGCTGAAGCAATCCTAAAGGTCCCGCTCTGTTGGGACCCACGCGATCTTGCAACCATGCCGCGAGCTTTCTTTCTCCCCATGTCATATAGGCCGCTGCGCCCAATGATATGGCAAAGACCAACACGCATAAAATTACTTTGTATATCAACATGCTATCTGTCATGGCTTATTTACTTTCATTATTAGGATCCAATGCACCATGTCCCAGCGTTACTTTTTCACCATGGGGCAGAGCAGCGCGTTGCTTGTCAACAGTAGCTTTGAGCGCTTTTAAACTATTGTAATGATTGGCAGAAATCACGGAATGACGACTCACTTTGGAAGGTCCATCGATGACCCAATCTGCAGTATTTTTCTTATCAAAACGGCAGGTATTGCAAATCCATCCTGTTTTTCCATCATGGTTTTCTACCTCACCCCATTGATCTTTGCGAGCGGTAACACGCAATACATCGTCGCCTTTGTACCAAAGTCTTACGTGCCCACAACACTTATCACAGTCTCGGTGAGCATCAACTGGCTTGGTAAACCAAACACGACTTTGGAAACGGAAGGTCTTATCGGTCAAAGCGCCTACCGGACAAACATCAATGACGTTTCCAGAAAAATCGTTGTCGATGACATTCTCAATATAGGTTGATATTTCGGCCACTTCTCCACGATTGATAACACCATGCACACGTCCGTCGGTTACCTGATCGGCTGTCTTTACACAACGGTAGCACAAAATACAGCGATTCATGTGCAACTGAATCTTGTCACCAATGTCCTTTCTTTCGAACTCTCTTCTTGGAAACTCAAAACGTGTTTCGGATTTTCCATGCTCATAGCCCAAATCTTGTAAGTGACATTCACCGGCTTGGTCACAGACAGGGCAATCCAATGGGTGATTGGCTAGAAGGAACTCTACCACACCCGCTCTGGCCTCTTGAATTTCTGCTGAGGTATTGTTTTCCACCACCATTCCGTCCATTACTTGCGTGCGACAAGAAGCCACGGGCTTAGGCATGGGTCGAGGATCTTTCTCAGAACCTTGGCTAACTTTTACCAAGCAGGTTCTACAATAACCTCCACTGGTTTTTAATTTGGAGTAGTAACACATGGTAGGAGGTGCCACCTCGGGTCCAATCATTCTGGCAGCTTCCAAAATGGTGGTTCCGTTGGGGACCTCTATGCTCACTCCGTCTATGGTAACTTTTGGCATCTTTAAGATGTTTTTATTAATGAGTCAATTTCTATTTTTAAAAATGGGAGATCAATTTTAATTATTGACCAAAGTAGCACGTAATCTATGCTGTCATAAGCATGCGCAATAATATTTCTGAGCCCAATTATCTTTTTTGAATGTTGAATGTTAATTGCACTTTCCGTATTGCTATATTTTTTTAACGCCTCACCAATAATTTCAAATTGTCTTTCAGCAACTCTTTTTAAGGAGAAATCTTTGGAGAATGCTTCGAAACCGTCAACATTTGAAATACATGACTCCAAATCAGAAATTGCGATTTTGATATCTGTAAGATATTTCAATTGAATTGCGTTCATTTTGAAAACACTAATCTTTTAGTTGTATTCAACTGATGAATAAATACTGGATTGCGCAAGAATTGCTCTGAAACAATGTCTACTTCATGTTGAAAGGTTTTCTCTAATTCTTCTTTCAAAGTGAAATAGTTATCGGCATAATCCCGCTCATCGATTTTTTCAAATTCGATGACGACATCAACATCACTATTTTCATTAAACAACGATGGGTTCAAGACGCTACCGAAAACCCATAGCGACTTAACCTTTCGCTTTTGACAAATGGAGGTTATTTGATCGATATGTTGTTCAATCATGATCATGCACCCACGGGCTCTGGTAAATGATTCAATCTGTAATAATGTCTCACATCTTTGATGTGATGGCCTTTATTGACAAATTCTTCAAACTCATGTCTGAAGTGACGGATAGCACTGGCCACTGGCCAAGCCGCCGCATCTCCCAACGGGCAAATGGTTTTACCCTCAATTTTAGCTTGTAAATCCCACAATAAGTCTACATCCGATAAAGTTCCATGACCATGTAAAATTTTGTGGATGATTTTTTCCATCCAACCGGTTCCTTCTCGGCATGGCGAACATTGACCACAGCTTTCATGATGATAGAAGCGGGCAAAAGTCCAAAGGTTTTTAACGATGCTCGTGTCTTCATCCATCACAATAAATCCTCCCGAGCCTAACATTGTACCCGTGGCAAATCCGCCATCGGCCAAACTTTCGTACGACATCAAGCGTGGCTCGCCATTGGCCGTCTTCAAAATCAAATCAGCGGGTAGAATAGGCACAGACGAGCCTCCCGCGACTACCGCCTTGAGCTTACTTCCGTTTTTAATGCCGCCGCAATATTCGTCTGAGAAAATAAATTCTTCGACGGGTATTCCCAATTCAATCTCATAAACACCAGGGTTATTGATATGACCCGAGGCAGAGATCAATTTGGTTCCTGTGCTTCTACCAATTCCAGTGGCTGCATAGGCTGCACCGCCTTCATTGACTATGGGAACTACAGCAGCAATGGTTTCTACGTTATTCACCACAGTAGGACATCCATACAATCCCGCGATAGCAGGGAAGGGGGGCTTGATGCGTGGATTGCCTCTTTTTCCTTCTAAAGATTCTAACAAAGCGGTTTCTTCACCACAGATATAAGCTCCAGCACCAATTTGAACATACAAATCCAAATCAAAACCGCTGCCTAAAATATTTTTTCCCAACAAACCTGCTGCGTAGGCCTCGGCAATGGCGTTTTCTAAAATGCGAGCAACATAAAAATACTCTCCTCGGATATAGATATAAGAGGTGTTCGCGCCCAAAGCATAACTAGAAACAATCATTCCCTCGATCAATAAATGAGGAATTTTTTCCATCAAATAACGATCTTTGAAAGTGCCGGGTTCTGATTCATCCGCATTACAAACCAAATAACGAGGCACACCTTCCGGCTTGGCCAAGAAGCTCCATTTCATTCCCGTAGGAAATCCAGCACCCCCTCTTCCTCTCAATCCAGAAGTTTTTATTTCCTCTACAATTTGGTCAGTGGTCATGGAAGACAACGCCTTTTTCAATGCGGCATAACCTCCTTGTTGCTGATAGACATTCAAAGTTTCTATACCTGGAACGTCAATGTGATTCAATAATAATTTCTTGCCCATATCAGTCCAGATTTACTTTTTGATCCTTGGTATATACCTTGCGTTCACCGTCTGTCTTTAATTTATCGACCAAGGAATCTACTTTTTCCAATGTCAAATTTTCGTAGAAATCCGCTCCACATTGCAACATGGGCGCGGTACCACAAGATCCCAAACATTCTACCGTTTTCAAGGTGAACATTCCATCAGTGGTCGTTTCTCCGTCTTTGATATGAAGCTTTTTCTCTAAATGCTTCACAATATCTTCTGATCCCATTAACCAACAAGAGCTGGTGCGACATACCTCTAATACGCATTTCCCAACGGGTTTTAAATTGTACATGGAATAAAACGAGGCCACTTCATATACTTCTATCGGAGCGATTTCTAAAATCGAAGCGACATAATCCATCACCGGGGCGCTTAACCATCCATCAAACTCGGCCTGCGCAACATGAAGAACTGGCAACAATGCGGATTTCTGACGACCCTTGGGATAGCGATTGATTAACCGTTGCACAACAGCCATCGACTCTTCTGAAAATTCAATTTTTTTCTCCATCGTTTTATGCGTCTAATTCTCCTGCAATTACATTCATGCTACTCATGGTTAAGATAGCATCTGAAAGCATGCCGCCTTCAATCATTTCCGAATAGGCTTGATAATAGATATAACAAGGTCTTCTGAAATGCAATCTGAATGGTGTTCTACCGCCATCTGAAATGAGGTAAAATCCTAATTCTCCATTACCGCCTTCTACACTATGATACACCTCTCCTTTGGGCACATCCGTTTCTCCCATGACAATCTTAAAATGGTAAATCAAGGCTTCCATTTTACTGTAAACATCTTGCTTTTCGGGCAAATAAAACTCAGGCACTTCAGCATGAAAATCGCCTGATGGCATTTTCTCAACGGCTTGACGAATGATCTTCATACTTTCCCACATCTCGTCCATTCTTACTGAATAGCGATCATAGGTATCTCCGTTGGTACCAACCGGAATATTAAAATCAAAATCTTGGTAAGATGAATATGGATTCATCACCCTTACATCATAATCAACTCCTGCCGCTCTCAAATTGGGTCCTGTAAAACCATACTCCAAAGCGCGTTCGCCACTGATCGGTCCGCAATTGATCGTTCTATCCATGAAAATGCGGTTACGGGTGACCAATTTGTCAAATTCTTTTAAAGCAGCAGGGAACTCTTCCATGAAGGCATGGATTCTTCTCCATGCATCCTCTGGAAAATCTCGTTCCATTCCTCCAATGCGACCAATATTGGTGGTCAATCGAGCGCCGCAAATGGCTTCAAAAATCTCATATATTTTTTCTCTCCATTGAAACAAATACAAGAAACCGGTCATGGCACCTGTATCTACCGCGATAACGGTGTCACACACAATATGATCCGCAATTCTAGAAAGTTCCATGATGATTACCCGCATGTATTCTGCGCGCTTGGGCACTTCACATTGAATCAACTTTTCCACCGTCATGTGCCATCCCATATTATTGATAGGGGAGGAACAATAGTTCAATCGATCGGTGATAGGGGTGATTTGGTTGTAAGGCCTTCTTTCCGCCAACTTTTCAAAGGCGCGGTGGATGTATCCAATGGTGGGAACCGCTTTTACGATGATCTCACCGTCCATCGTTAATACATTTTGGAAAATCCCATGGGTGGCTGGATGGGTGGGGCCAAGATTCAACGTCGTGTAATCCTTTTCCTCCGTGTGCAATGTTTCAATGTGCTTACTCATGATTAACGTCCAAAGTATTTATCTTGTTTGTCGTCACGACTACTGTCCTCCAAGGCATATTCTTTCCTCAAAGGATGATAATTCATCTCATCCATGTTGAGGATTCTTCTCAAATCTGGATGACCTGTAAACTTAAAACCATAAAAATCAAAGGCCTCACGTTCCATCCAATTGGCTGTCGCGAACAATCCAGAAACAGTGGGTACATCCAAATCTGATTTGGGCATGAATATCTTGATTCTAAAACGCTCGTTGTTGGGCAAGTGATGGAATTGATACATCAGGGCAAACTCCTGCTCACCTTGATCTGGATAGTGTATCCCGCACATGGTGGTGAGGAAGTTAAATCCCAAATCATTTTTGATAGTGGTAAGAACCGCAATGAGTTGCTTCTTTTCAATGACCAAACAAGGAAATTCCCTTTCCATGGTGGCGGACAACACCGCGTTCTCACAATGAGAATTCAAGTGTTGTTGTATTTTATTCAATAATTCGCTCATGATGTTATTCTAAACCGTATGCAGCTAATTTTGCTTTGTATTCGGGGGTCATACGACGCTTCAATCCTTCGCTTTTGGCTAATTCTTGGATTTTTAAAATACCATCTAATACTTGCTCTGGGCGAGGCGGGCAACCGGGGATGTACACGTCAACCGGAATAATGCGGTCGATTCCTTGAAGCACGCTGTAGGTATCGAAAATCCCACCAGTAGAGGCACAAGCCCCCATGCTCAAAACCCATTTGGGCTCCGCCATTTGCTCATACACTTGACGCAAGATGGGCGCCATTTTTTTGGAGATGGTGCCCATTACCATCAACAAATCAGCTTGCCTTGGTGAGAAACTCAAACGCTCAGAGCCAAAGCGAGCCAAATCGTAGGTAGAGGCCATGGTGGCCATGAATTCAATTCCACAACAAGAAGTTGCAAATGGCAAGGGCCAAAGTGAATTGGCTCGTGCCAAGCCTACGGCTTTGTCTAGCGTAGTAGCAAAAAAACCAGCCCCCTCATGACCTTCCGGTTGGTGATCTGGATGTATGTTAACGGTTGTTTCCATTTTCAATGTTGTATTTTAAATCAATCCCAGTTCAGTGCTCCTTTGCGAATGATGTAAACCAAACCGACAATCATCAAGCCCATAAAAGTGAACATTTCCCACAATCCAAACACACCCAATTCCTTAAAGTTCACCGCCCATGGATACATGAAAATGACCTCTACATCAAAAAGTACAAACAAGATCGCTACTAAGAAATACTTGATGGAGAATGGGGTTCGTGCATTGCCTTTAGATTCAATGCCACACTCAAACGCCTCTTCTTTTACTTTAACATGACGCTTGGGACCCACCATGTGCGTCAGTACCATTACCGTCACCACAAATCCCAATGCAATCAAGGCCATGATAACGATTGGAAAATAGTCCCACAAATGCGATGTATTCATAATTGCTTCTTTAATAGTTGCGCGCCAATTTTACTTAGGAGTTGCCAACACGCAGTGACAAAAAGCAATTTTTTTCTTGTGATATGAACAGGTTACTCACATTGTGTATCTTCGCTGCATGCGGTATTGGTTGTTGTTCATTGTCATCTGGGCGTGGAGCATTGACTATCATCATGTTTGGCAACAAGATCCTTCTGGTATTCACTTTATTCGTCAAACGGATGGTCTGAGTTTCGCATCTCAGTACTATCACCATGGTCCATTTTTTGAGCCCGCTACCTTCAATCAAAATGCTGAAAATGGTCAAGTGGCTTGCGAATTTCCTGTATTCTATTTTATTACCGCTCAAGTTTATCAATTCACTGGAATTTATTTTCCTGTTCTTCGTTGGATACATGGATTTATTTCTTTGTTCTCCTTGATTCTATTGTACCGATGGTTTCGCATGTACACCAACAATAACCTCCTCATCATTGGAGTGGCTTTGTTTTGGATGTCTTCTGTGGTATATGGCTATTATGCATTCAACTTCTTGCCGGATGCTCCGGCTGTTGCTTTTGGCATAGCCGCTTGGGGTTTTGGATTGCGGGCAATACAAAACGAATCCGGCCGACATTTGATATTGGCGGCCATTTTCTTTGGATTGGCCGGAATGATGAAGCCCACCTTTTTTATTCACGGAATTGCTTTTAGTATGACTTTATTTTGGGTATGTTGGAAAAATGAGAATCGTTTTCATCGCCCATTTTATTGGAGTTATTGGGCGATGATCCTTCTTTCGGCCCTTGGAATTTTGGGTTGGAATCTTTTTGTATCTCAATACAACACAGCCCATCATGATGATTATTTTTTAATCACCACCCGTCCCATTTGGAAAATGGATGCAGAGAGCATTCGAATCGTTTGGGATCATGTTAATCATTATTGGCACCGAGATTATTTGGCCAGGGATGTATGGAAATGTTTTTGGATCATGTTGCTCTTGATCGTATTGAGATGGAAATGGGTGCCGCAACCTTTAAAATCTTCCATCGTATTTCTATTCCTCGGAACGTTGAGTTATTTTATCTTGTTCTTTGGGCAATTCAGAGATCATGATTATTACGCGCTGAACATACTTCCTGTGTTCATGTTGGTTGGAATGGCCTTTGTTGCCGCAATCTTTGAGCTCATTCATTCTCCTTGGATAAAATGGGGGCTCATTTTGCTCATTTTTTCGGTGGGTGTTTCAGGTTGGAAAACCAACAACAATAAATTGCGATACCGTTGGGTTGAGAAGGATACCTATTATGCTGGAGTGGGAATTCAATTGAAAGATGGTGCCCAATGGCTGCGCCACATTCCAAAAGAAGAACCCATTGCGGTGATCCCTGATCGAACAAGAAATGGATCTTTATTATTCACCGATCATATCGGTTATACCATTTTTGATTCTACGCAAGTGGGCCAAATCACCCAACTGCGCGAAGATCGCTTGCAATTCGTCATTGTTTTGGATAGCCAATATCTAAAGCTTCCTGAAATCACCCAACACTGGCAATTATTGGAAACAGATACAGCCAACAACCGCTACATTTTAGGCAATCCTTTTTGATAGCGAAAGCGCAAATAGTGAATTTTCTTTCCTTCCTCTAACCAACGAGATTCGTAAAAAGTTCGGATCAAGAGTGTGTCCCTTTCTTGTTGCGAAATGGTTTGAAGATAAGATCCATAGACGTCATCGGAGTGTGTTTCGAGAATATGCGGTGTGACTTCTAGTTCTTCCAATGCCGCGTGATAGATCATCGGATTATCATGCTTGATGTGAATGCGACCATTGTTCTTCAAGAAATGTTGGTATTTATTCCAATAAAAAATGGACGTAATGCGACGATGTCCTATATAATCCTTGGGTTGCGGATCAGAAAAAGTCAACCAAATTTCATCCACTTCATCCTGATCAAAAAAAGCTTCAATGAATTCGACTCTAGTTCTCAAAAAAGCGACATTGGATAAGCCTAATGCAATGGCTTTCCGAGCTCCGTGGTTAAAACGATGCCCTTTCACATCAATACCCAAATAATTGATATGAGGATTCTTCTTGGCGAGCTCTACAGTGTACTCTCCTTTCCCGCAGCCTAATTCAATCACCAAGGGATGATCATTCTGAAAGAATTTAGCTCTCCATTCGCCTTTCATGAACGTCTTTCCTTCACGGATGATGGGCAGTAAGGGAGGCTCGAAAACATGAGAAAAGTGCTTGTTCTCGGCCCAACGCTTTAGTTTATCTTTCGCCATTGTGCGAAATTAAGTATTTTCAACCCCTCAATGTACCAACGTTTCACCAACAAGAAAGTTTTGATAATTCCCCTCAATTGGGGACTCGGTCATGCCACACGGTGCGTTCCTATTATTGAATCATTAATAGAAGTAAACGCAAAAATTTATATCAGTGGTAGTGGTGAAAGTGGTTGCTATTTAAAGCAACGATTCAGTAATCTTCTCTTCCTTGAGGGATGTCCTGATTATCGAGTGCATTATAGTTCAAAAGGGGTAAATTTTGTTTCCATGATTCGCCAATGGCCAAAATTGGAACAGGCTATTCGAGGGGAAAATCATTGGCTTTCTGAGATGATTTCCCAGCATCATTTTGATTTTATTATCTCTGATCATCGATATGGGATTCATCATCCTGCGGCGCACAATATTTTTATTTCTCACCAGTTGAATCCCGTTCTTCCTTTCTTGTTCAGAAAATTATTTCGGGCTTCACAAAAAAGGAAATTAAAAGGATTTCAGGAGATTTGGATTCCGGATTTTGCCTCACCGCATGATTTGTCGGGTGAACTCTCCGAATATCATGGCGATCAAATCATCCGGCGGATCGGTTGGTTGTCTCGATTCAATCACGTTGCGGCTCTTCCCTTTGAGCAATATGAATGGGTAGGGTGGGTGAGCGGTCCAGAAACGCAGCGCAGTGTTTTTGAAGATTTTCTGCAAAAGAAATTTGAGCGTTCCGGAAAGCGATGTCTTCTGATTTGTGGACAACCGCATTTGTCTTTTGATACAACCCTAAATGGTGTGAGAAGATTATCACATTTGGGTGATGGAGAGATGAAGTTTGTGATTCAAAACGCAGAGCTATGTTTTGCACGATCTGGATATTCCACTTTGATGGACCTAAAAGCGCTCCAAGTCCCTGCGCAGCTTTTTCCCACTCCAGGTCAGTCGGAGCAAATTTATTTGGCCAAACGCTGGAAGTCCTTTTGCTGAGAAGCCCAGTTTTGTAAACGATGGATGGCCTCTTTCATGATGTCCATGTGAGTGGCGCAGCTCATTCGAATATATCCCTCCGCCGCTGGTCCAAACCAACGTTCCATTCCAGGAACCAATTTCACCCTTGCTTCTTTTTCAATGGTATCCACCAACTTTTCGGTATCCCATTCTTTGGGATGTTGAATCCAAAGCACGAAGGTGGCGCTAGGCATCGAAGTATTCAAAAAGGAAATGCCATTGATCCCATTCACGGCATATTCCATCACAGGTTTTATTTGGGTAATGAAATGTTGCAAAATTTGGGGATCTCTCATAGCGGCCACCGCCGCCATTTGGGATAGGGTAGAGGCACCTTCCATAGTATGGACATAGCCACATGCAAGCGCCAATGCGTCTCTCTCATCCAATGAGGGGCAAATCAAAGCACCTATTCTTAAACCGGCCAAACCAAAACCTTTGGATAGGCCATAGACCACCCAGCATTGCTCATCAAAGTTTCGCATGGAAACAAAATCGCCTTCGAGCACCACATCGCTCCAAACCTCATCGGATAAAATGGTGAGTTGATGTTTTCGAGCAAAGTCGGCAATTTGTTTTAATTGTGGAGGGGAATAATAAAACCCTAACGGATTATGGGGATGGCAAATGGCCAGCACTTTCGTTTTATCCGAAACCAACTCTTCCCATCCTGAGGTTATATTTTCACTTTCGGTGTTCGGAATGAAGGTAGGTATTCTCACCACTTTCCCACCGGCTCTTTCAGCGCAATGTGCCAATAAGAAGTCAACCGGATTTTGTACCAACACCTCATCTCCTTTTTCTAAAAAATAATCGAAAAAGTGTTGAATGGCAATGGCTGCGCTGTTGGTGGCGAGGACACAATCCGGTGAAAATGTAGCGGATTTTTGAGATTGGTAATGCAGCGCTACGGCCATTTGAAATTCAACCAATCCGCAAGCGGGAGAATAGGGGAGGTGTCCTTGTTGGATTTCATTTTGAATGGACGCCAGGATGGATGCGTGAACTTTAATATCATGGTCTGCTGCTGTCAAAGGAATCACGCCTTCCTCCACTTGAGCCCAGCGCATATTAAAGGCGCGCTGCTTGAGAAAATCAAAATTGATGTTCATCTTATTTGGTAAAAACCAAGGGAATGTGGTTCAACATAAATTCATAGCTTTCAGTACTGAAAAGGTGAGCGTATTCCATTCCTTGAAAAGCAACCGCTTCTACGGCTTCTCTTCGCTTATTAAAATGTTCTAGCGCTACCAAATCTTTATCCTTAAGCGCTTCAAAAGACTCGGTAAACGAAATAACATCTTCAATCGCCATATTGGTGCCTTGACTGGTAAATGGGAGAAATAGATGTGCGGCATCTCCTAATAAAACTTTATTGTCCACGATATACTGATCGACGCCAATCAATATCCGACCTTTCCACAAGTACGGATCCAGATGCTGTTTCAACAAATGATCTTGGATCAATTTATTTTTCGAACTGGAGAGAATGTTCTTCACAAGGCTCAATAGTTCATCCGAGTTTCGAGAGGGGAGGGGAAAGAATTTTTTAGCCAATTGCATGAACCAGATCACCCTTCCGTTTGCCAGAGGCAATAAACCAACCGCTAATCCGGGTTGATCAAAAACAATTTTGATTAGCTGATTTGGATAGGAATGGCAGATATCCGCATCCTCAAAAGAACCATTGATCTCATAAGTGGGCGCTTCTATGATTTCAGCATCTTCAAATAGATGACGACGTAACACGGAATGGGCACCATCACATCCAAAAACCCAATCATACTGGCTTTGATCAAAGGGCGCTTGGTTGTATGTCAGACCTTTATCGCTTCCGATTTCGATCATGTTTGGATAAAAGCTTACTTGGTCATGATTTACATGTTGGGCCAGAGCATGCAGAAATTCCACTCTACTAAATCCCCAAACGTTTTTCAGTTCACTGTCTTTCAGTAGATCGGAACCATCGTGAAAAGACTGAACTCTTTTGATTAGGGTTCCGATTTTCTCCAACTCTTCCCAATAGCCCATTTTCTTCAGGCCTTCCACCCCGTTGGGCATTACTAAAAAACCAAAACCAAGATTTCCACTTAAATAATCTTTATCATAAATATCAACATGATACCCCCTTTTCTGCATGTCAAGCGTGGTAAGAATCCCTGAAACACCTCCTCCTATGATTGCAATTTTTTTCTTTGTATCCATCCTTCAGACTTACGCAATATCGCGACAGAAAGTTACAAGAAATTGCTTATTTTCATTCATCCTATCTTATTTTCGCAACCAAAATAAAAAAATATGGGCGTATTAGTCGGCAAAAATTCCAAGGTAATTGTTCAAGGTTTCACCGGAAGCGAAGGAACTTTCCATGCTACTCAAATGATTGAATTTGGTACCAATGTGGTGGGTGGAGTAACGCCCGGCAAAGGCGGATCTACCCATTTAGATCGTCCAGTTTTTAATACAGTCAAAGAGGCCGTTGAAAAAGCAGGAGCCGATGTTTCCATCATTTTTGTTCCGCCTGCATTTGCAGCCGATGCGATCATGGAAGCCGCAGAAGCGGGAATCAAAGTAATCGTTACCATTACTGAAGGTATTCCAGTAGCGGATATGGTAAAGGCCAAAACCTTTGCGGTAGATAGAGGAGCCAGACTCATTGGGCCCAATTGTCCGGGTGTAATCACTGCGGGTGAAGCCAAGGTAGGCATCATGCCAGGGTTTGTTTTCAAGCCCGGAAGCGTTGGCATTGTATCAAAATCTGGAACATTGACTTACGAAGCGGCAGATCAAGTAGCCAAAGCGGGTTTAGGTGTAACCACTGCCATCGGAATTGGTGGTGACCCCATCATTGGCACCACGACATTGGAAGCTGTTCAATTGCTAATGAACGATCCGGCTACCAAAGGGATCATCATGATAGGGGAGATTGGAGGAGAGTTGGAGCCAAAAGCTGCAATGTGGATCAAGGAAAATGGAACAAAGCCCGTTGTGGGATTTATTGCTGGAGAGACAGCTCCCAAAGGTCGTACCATGGGGCACGCAGGAGCCATCGTTTCTGGTGAGCATGAATCAGCTTCTGCTAAAAAGAAAATAATGAGAGAGTGTGGGATTACGGTGGTAGACTCTCCAGCTCAAATTGGGCAGGCAATGGCGGAGCTGCTCAAATAGTCCGTTTTTATTTACAGATTTACCAATTCTTCTGACTCTATGGGTGATCGGAATACTACCTGCCCATCGAACACATCCATCACAATGGTTTGGTCCCTTTCCACTTTGCCAGCCAGAAGCGCTTTCGATAAAGCATTAAGCATTTCTTTTTGAATCAATCTTTTTATTGGACGCGCACCCATGGCCGGATCATAACCTCTATCAATTATAAATTGCATGGCATCTTGAGAAAGTTGCAAATGGATATTTTGTGTTTGGAGTCTTTCAGCCAAATCGCGTAGTTGAATTTTAATGATTCCTTTGAGATGATTTTTGCTCAACGGAGTAAACATGATGATTTCATCGACTCGATTATAAAATTCGGGGCGCAAAGTTTGTCTCAAAAGTTGAAGCACTTCTTCTTTGGTTTGATCAGACACTTGCGATTCTTTGCCTTTGGGAATGTTTTCAAAGTGTTCTTGAATGATAGCCGCTCCAAGATTACTCGTCATAATGATGATGGTGTTTTTGAAATTGACTATTCGCCCTTTGTTATCCGTTAATCTTCCATCATCGAGCACTTGAAGTAAAGTGTTGAACACATCTGGATGGGCCTTTTCAATTTCATCCAATAAAACCACCGAATATGGTTTTCTTCGAACCGCCTCTGTCAATTGACCACCCTCCTCATACCCCACATATCCTGGAGGGGCTCCTACCAATCTACTCACGCTGTGCTTCTCTTGATACTCACTCATATCGATGCGTGTCATGGCGTTTTCGTCATTGAATAGCAAGGAAGAAAGCGCCTTGGCCACTTCCGTTTTTCCTACACCTGTTGTACCCAAAAATATGAAAGAGCCGATGGGTTTACGTTCGTCAGAGAGTCCTGCTCGGCTTCTCCTCACGGCATCACTAATGGCTACAATAGCCTCTTCCTGTCCAATCACTCTCTTTCTCAATTCATCTTCCATTCGGAGTAATTTCTCTCTTTCACTTTCCAACATTCTTTGTACTGGTATTCCCGTCCATTTGGCCACTACAGCGGCAATCTCTTCTGGATCCACTTCTTCTTTGACCATTTTCCCCTTGGCTTGAAGTGTACCCAATTTTTCTTTTCCTATTTGAATGGATAACTCGGTTTCTTTGATTTTGCCGTATCTGATTTCTGCAACTAATCCATAATTGCCCTCTCTTTCGGCCTGTTCTGCTTGAATTTTTAAATTTTCCAAGCTGGCTTTGGCTTGTTGTATTTCCTCAACCACATCTTTTTCTGATTTCCATTTGGAGTGTAAATCTGATTTTTGATCAAGTAATTCTGCCAATTCCTTTTCAATTTGTGCCAATCGGGTCTCATTGTTTTCTCTCTTGATTGCGGCACGTTCAATTTCGAGCTGTAAAATTTCTCGCTCAATTTGGTCTAACTCTACCGGTTTAGAGTTCATTTCCATCCGAATCATAGAGGCTGCTTCATCTATTAAATCGATGGCTTTATCAGGAAGAAAACGGTCTGTGATATAGCGCTGTGAGAGCTCAACAGCGGCTATGATGGCATCGTCTTTTATCTGAACTTTGTGGTGGTTTTCATATTTTTCTTTCAGGCCTCTTAATATAGCAATGGCATTATCTCTATCAGGTTCCTCTACCAATACCTTTTGAAATCGGCGTTCAAGTGCTTTATCTTTTTCAAAATATTTTTGATATTCGTTTAACGTTGTGGCACCGATGCTGCGCAATTCTCCTCTTGCCAAAGCAGGCTTCAAAATATTGGCCGCATCCATGGCCCCTTCTCCGCCTCCGGCGCCTACTAGAGTGTGAATTTCGTCGATAAATAATATAATGGAGCCATCGCCTTCTTGGACTTCTTTTACCACCGCCTTTAGTCTCTCCTCAAATTCACCTTTATATTTAGCACCCGCCACTAGAGCGCCCATATCTAAACTAAATATGGTTTTATCTAGCAAGTTTTCAGGTACGTCTCCATTGATGATTCGGTGTGCAATGCCTTCGGCAATAGCGGTTTTTCCAACACCAGGTTCACCGATAAGCAGAGGATTGTTTTTAGTTCTTCTAGAAAGAATCTGCACTACTCGACGGATCTCTTCGTCTCTGCCAATGACTGGGTCTAGTTTTCCTTCGCGTGCTAGGGCGTTTAAATTCTTGGCAAATTTGCTAAGACTTTGATAACTTTCCTCGGCGCTCGATGAACTGACTTTGCTGCCTTTTCGCATTTCTTGAATCGCTTTTTGTAAAAGACTTTGAGTAAGTCCAGCATCTTTTAAAATTTGTGATGCAGAATCTTTGCTATCCATTAAGCCTAATAAGAGATGTTCAATGGTAACATATTGATCACCCATTTGTTGCGCTTTATTCAAGGAGGCGAGAAGCGTTTTAGAAGCGTTATTGGAAAATTGAAGTTGACCTCCTTCTACTTTGGGTAAACTCTGAATAAGTTTGTTCAAAGAAGTTTCAATGGCATCCAGAGATACATTGCATTTGTTGAATAAATGCGGGACAATGTTTTTGTCTACATCTAATAATGCTCTCAAAAGATGTAGGTTTTCTATTTGCGCATTGGATCTGGATAGGCCGATTTGTTGTGCCGTTTGTATGACCTCTTGTGCTTTTATGGTAAATTGATTCAAGTCCATTTTTTGTTTTTTTGTCCTATAGTTACAATAGAGAGTCCATCTTTTATTTTGGGATAAAATGGCATATAATGCCCTAACTGCAAGAAAAAAAGTCAGCTACACTCCCAATTATGGGTCATATTTGCAGGGCGTGCAGAAGAAGTTTTTTATAATCGGTTTTATGGCGGCTGGTAAGACCTCATTGGCCTTTGACCTCTCGCAACAATTTTCATTACCTTTTTTCGATTCTGATGCGATGATCGAGCAGATTACGGGAATGAGCGTGATGGATATATTTAACACTTGGGGAGAGAAATATTTTAGAAGAATGGAGAGAGATGTTATTCATCAATTGATGGCTATGAAAAGCGATATGATCGTTTCTTTGGGCGGCGGAAGCGTCTGTCAACCCGATATATTAGATTGGCTGAATAGAATTGGCTTTACCATTTGGTTGGATACAGATTGGGATATCATTGAAACTAGGTTGTTTGGAGACAATTCCAGGCCTTTGGTTCATCAACAATCTTTAGCTCAGTTAAAAAATCTTTTTGACCAAAGAGCATCTTACTATAAACAAGCTATCACGCGAGTGCAGGATCCCACAGAAGTAGAAAGGTTGTTGATGGAGAAATTGAGTTTTAATTCAAAATGAAAGGAACTTCCATCTGGAAGTCGGGGACCCTTGCAATAAATAGATGCTGATTGTCCAATTGTCGCATTGTAAAGTAGCCGCTCATTTTTCCTCTTGGGCTTTTTAAATCACAAGCGGAGCTGTAAGTGAAAGTTTGTTGGGGAAAAATAACAGGTTGTTCACCAACAACACCGGCACCCTCTATCTCTCTACAATAACCAGAAGAATCAAAAACATCCCAAAAACGACGCATCAATTGCACGGGAAAGTCATTTTCATTCACGATGGTAATTTCGTAAGAGAAAACATAACTATCCAACAATGGGCTACTGATCTTCGGTACATACTTGGTATGCACACTGATGGTAACACCCGCTGTGGTTAGAGTAATCATTGAAGCGAAGATAATCGAAATCCATTTAACATTGTTCATAACTTCGAAAAAAAACCAAATCAATTAAAAATCCTAAGTTCCGTCTGAGCGGTATCTTGTGCCTCCAAATCATTTGTAATGAAAAAACAAATTTTTATTCTCAGCGCCATCGCCATTGGCCTAGCGTCTTGTCAAAATGTCCCACAGACAGCGTCTGTTCCTGAGGTCAAACCTTGTGTGGACTCCGATTCAGGGTTTGTTTATGAAGCCGATCGCTTCGCCGACATTCGCATCTTAAAGTATCGCATTCCTTGTTTTGATCGACTTACTGCTAAGCAGAGAATCTATGTGTACTATTTGACGGAAGCCGGTTTGGCCGGAAGAGATATTATGTACGCCCAAAATGGCCAATACAATCTGGGTATCAGAAACATGCTTGAGTCCATCTATACCACTTACAATGGTGATAAAACAACAGAAGGTTGGAAAAATTTTGAAATCTATCTCAAGCAAATCTGGATGAGCAATGGTATTCATCACCATTATAGCAATTTAAAACATCAACCCCAATTCAGCGCTACATACTTTGAAACCCTCCTTGCCGCAAGTGGCGTTGCTTGTGATGCTCAATTGAAAAAAGTAATATTTGATGCAAAAGTGGTTCCTCGAAAAGTAGAGAAAGATGCGGCCAAAGGGTTGGTAGAAAATTCTGCCGTTAATTTTTATGGACCTGGGGTGTCCACCAAAGAAGCGCAGGCGTTCTATGCTGCCAAAATCAATCCTGAAGATCGCACTCCTCTGTCCTATGGAATCAATGCGGACTTGGTTAAAGTAGATGGTCAATTACAAGAGGAAGTGTATAAAATTGGTGGTAAATACGGTACCGCTTTGGAAAAGGTAGTGTACTATTTGAATCAAGCCATCCCCTTTGCAGAGAATGATAAGCAAGCCGTGGCTTTGAGAAAACTGGTGGAGTTTTACACTTCAGGGGACCTCAAGGCATGGGATGATTTCAATATTCAATGGGCCAGAGCTACGGAAGGTGACATTGATTTCATTCACGGATTTGTAGAGGTGTACAACGATCCTTTAGGAAACAGAGGCTCATTTGAAGCCATTGTAGAAATCAATGATTTCGAAGCGAGTGACCGTATGAAAGTGATGATGCAGAATGCACAATGGTTTGAGGACAACAGCCCTACGATGGCTGAGCACAAAAAGAAAGAAGTAAAAGGAATCACCTACAAAGTGGTGAACGTGGCCGGTGAGGCGGGAGACGCCAATCCTTCCACTCCCATCGGTGTAAATTTGCCCAATGCTCAGTGGATCCGCACCATGCATGGATCTAAGAGCGTGAGTTTAGGCAATATAGAAGATGCCAATAACAAGGCGGCGGGTTCTGGTATTTTGCAGGAGTTTGCACATGATCAAGAAGAAATTGATAGAGCCACGCAATATGGCGAGATTGCCGGAAAGCTGCATACCGCTATGCACGAAGTCATTGGACATGCCAGTGGACAGCTCGAAAATGGAGTAGCACCTTCTTCTCAAACACTCAAGGAATTTGCCTCTACAATAGAGGAAGGTAGAGCTGATTTGGTAGCCCTTTATTTTGTGATGGATCAGAAGTTGGTGGATTTAGGTCTTATGCCTAGTCTAGAAGTAGGCAAAGCCGAGTATGATGGGTATTTTAGAAATGGTATGATGGTGCAATTGCGCAGATTGAAAATGGGCGAAGAAATTGAAGAAGCTCACATGCGAAATCGTGCATGGATTTGTCATTGGATTTTTGAGAAAGGAAAAGCAGATAACGTGGTGGAAGAAGTGAAAAGAGATGGCAAGACGTATTACGATATCAAGGATTATGAAAAGTGCAGAGCCCTTGTGGGAGAGCTGTTGAAAGAAGTACAACGCATCACCTCCAAAGGAGATTACAAAGCGGCGCAAGCATTGGCAGATGGTTATGGTAAAAAAGTAGATGCAAAAATCCACAAAGAAGTTTTAGAACGTTCAGATAAATTGAATATCCCCGCCTACAACGGGTTTATGAATCCAGTGCTAGTGCCAGAGAAAAATGAGAAGGGAGAAGTGGTGGACATCAAAGTCACCTATATGAATAGCTTCAGTGAGCAGATGCTCATGTACAGTAAAAACTATGGCTTTTTAAAATAACAGGAATCCCCCTGATGAAGGGGGATTTTTTTATAAATAATGCAAGGCTGAAACAGTAGTTAAATGAGGCCTCTACATTTCTTACCTTTGCAAAAAAAATGTAAATGGCATTAATTGAAGAATGGAATGTTTCTGGGAATTGGTTGTTCAGGTGGAGAAGTTATTTTCCATTGGCGTTGTATGCATTAGCCGCTATTGTTATTGGATTTGAATGGGATGAACATTTCCCACTTTTTGATTTTAATTTCGCCTGCATTTGCTTGGTAGTATCATGTTTGGGCTTGTTAATCAGAGCTATTACCATCGGATATGCACCACGAGGCACTTCTGGTAGAAACACCAAGGCCGGGCAGGTGGCGGAGGTTTTAAACTCTACCGGTATCTACAGTGTGGTAAGACATCCTTTGTATTTGGGTAATTTCTTTATGTGGTTAGGAATTATTCTTTATGTTGGAAATTGGTGGTTCACCATTATTTGCTGTCTTTTATATTGGGTCTACTATGAGCGTATCATGTTTGCAGAAGAGTTTTTCTTAAGAGGTAAATTTGGTAATACTTACTTGGATTGGTCAAATAAAACTCCAGCTTTTTGGCCGAAATGGCTTCAGTGGAAGTCACCTGATTGGGGATTTTCTCTGAAGACGGTTTTGAAAAGAGAGTACAACGGCTTTTTTGCCATTTTTTTAAGTTTTGCCATTTTGGATGCTTTTAAAAATTACATACACATCGGATTTATTACGATTAGCTCATTGATTACACCCTTTTGGCTGTATGGACTGCTTTTGTCTTTGGTGATCTTTTTAATCTTGCGATCGCTAAAAAAATACACACGAATACTGCACGTTGAGGGTAGATAATTTTTTTGTTCAACCCCACCTAGTGTTATACTTGCGAAAATTTTTTTTATGGAATCGGTTGTAGTTAGTGACAAAAAAGAATTGCTCATCCATCACCCATTGTATCAGCAAATTTCTACTTTACGTGACGTGCAAATTTTTATGGAAAGCCATGTATTTGCGGTTTGGGACTTTATGTCCTTATTAAAGAAACTGCAATCCTCATTAACATGCACGCAGACACCTTGGATTCCTGTTGGTTCGCCCGCAACCCGTTTTTTTATTAACGAAATTGTTTTGGGAGAGGAAAGTGATGTGGATCCTGAAGGTAATTATACAAGCCATTTTGAGTTGTATTTAAAGTCAATGGAGGAGTGTGGAGCTTCTACCGAAAGTATTCGCTCTTTTATAAAGTGGTTGAGTCAGGGTAATTCCATTCACGAGGCTTTGGTGAAGAGCAAAGCCCCTGCTGAGGCTGTTGATTTTGTAAATTGTACATTTGATCAACTGAATAAGAGATCAGTGCATGAAATTGCGGCTTTATTTGCCTACGGCCGAGAGGATTTGATCCCTGGAATGTTCATCTCTATGGTTGATTCCCTTCATGCACAATACCACAATTTGAATTGCTTCATTTACTACCTGAAAAGACATATCGAATTGGATGGTGATCATCATGGTTTGTTATCAGCTCAAATGACCCAAGAATTGATTGGAAGTGATCCCGCCAAGAAGTATGAGGTGGAGCAGATGATTGAATTAGGCTACCAACAGCGAATTGGTTTTTGGAATGGAATAATGGCCAGAATCAATGCTGAAAAGCATAATTGATGTACATTTGTTTCCGATTTTTTAATTTTTAATCCTTGGAGACACTTGCTTATACCGCTATTGCCATTTACGGCATTTGCTTATTGTTCATTTTTTTCTACAGCTTGGTTCAATTGAACTTGGCTATTCAATTCACTCGTAGTTATAAGAGGAACCTAAAGAAGCCAGTCATCAAAGAGCAAGATTGGCCCATGGTAACCATTCAGTTACCCGTTTACAATGAGCTTTATGTAATAGAGCGGCTCATTGACGCTGTATGCGCGTTTGATTATCCAAAAGATAAATTGGAGATTCAATTGTTGGATGATAGCACGGATGAGAGTTTGGAAGTGGGGCGCAAGAAAGTGGAGGAATGGCAGGCCAAAGGACTGGATATCCATCAAATAAAGCGAGAGAAGAATACAGGCTTCAAGGCGGGTGCCCTTTCCTACGGATTGGAATTTTGTAAAGGAGAATTTGTTGGGATTTTTGATGCGGATTTTATTCCTCGCCCTGATTTTTTGAAGCAGACGATACCTTATTTTTTCCTACATGACAAGGTGGGGGTAGTGCAGACGCGTTGGGAACATTTAAACGAGGATTATTCATTACTGACCCGATTACAGGCATTTGGATTGGACGCACATTTTACTGTGGAGCAGATGGGAAGAAATGTGGATGATCATTTTATTAATTTTAATGGAACAGCTGGTGTTTGGAGAAAATCAGCGATATCAGATGCGGGAGGATGGGAAAGTGATACGATTACAGAAGATTTGGATTTAAGTTATCGGGCACAGTTAAAAGGTTGGGAATTTATTTATTTACCCGAGATCGGCTCTCCAGCTGAGCTTCCAGCTGAGATGAACGCCCTCAAAGCTCAACAGTTTCGATGGACTAAAGGTGCGGCAGAGTGCACCGTAAAGAACATGGGGAAGGTGGTTAAGTCAAAAGATATATCTTTTGGAACAAAGGTGCATGGCGCTTTTCATCTCTTGAACTCTGTAGTATTTCTTTCCATTTTAGGGTGCTCTTTATTGAGTTTGCCGATGCTGATAATAAAAAATGAGTTTTATGACAATCAGTTGATTCAAAATCTTTTCATCGCGGCCAGTGCTTTCTTGCTAAGTTTTTTCATATTGGCCTACTTTTACTGGGTTTCACGCCCACCAGCCCCATTCTTTCAGAAGTTTGGGAAATTCGTGATGGATTTCCCTATGTTCTTATCAGTGAGCATGGGATTAAGTTTACACAATGCCGTGGCGGTTATAGAAGGACTAACGGGTAGAAAATCCGCTTTTGTTAGAACTCCAAAATTTGCTATAAGCACGGGAAAAAAAGGCAGTTGGGAAGATAAGAAATACAGGGCGGTGAAAATTGCGCCGCTAACGTTCGTGGAGGCCTTCATGGTACTATACTTCGCCACTGGTTTGGCTTTGGCATTTTATTATGTTGATTTTGGTTTGTTCCCTTTTCATTTCATGTTGACGCTTGGATATATTTTTGTAACCTACTATAGTTTCAAGCACGCTAATAAGGGATAAATAAAAGTTTTATTGTTGTTTTAGAAAGAAGTTTTATTATCTTTGTGTTCACATTGCGGGGTGGAGCAGTTGGTAGCTCGTTGGGCTCATAACCCAAAGGCCACAGGTTCGAGTCCTGTCCCCGCTACTAAGAAAAGCCAGTCAATTGACTGGCTTTTTTCATTTCTAAGATTGTTGAAAGTTTACTTTCAAAAACGAATAGGAATGTAAAAGGAAAAATGAGCAAAGTCTTTCCAAACTTTTGGAGTTGATCCGTTGTGTCTTTAAATAAAAAGCCAATCAATTTTGATTGGCTTTTCTATTATTGGTTGGGGATGTATACCTTCTAATTCGTTGTTGCTCCCATTTATTGACAATTATACAACAAATACTTGATGGTAACCGGAATGGTGGGAACGTAGCCGGGCTTCACAATGTAAAACCAAACCTGTTGGATATTGGCCCCCGCAGGTGCTACGCTGGAAAAGAAATCAGATGGAATCATGGTGTAACGGAATTTACCAGGTTGATTAGCCACGGATTCCATCTTCAATAGCGGATTGTTACCGGCATCTGCAGGTGCTGATATGGGATAAGTCTGATTCCCTACCTTGGCCGCCATGTACACATAACATTCATCAGGACCTAAATTCTGCAAATTCACATCCGTCTCTTGCCCATTGTCATAAGTGATGGTGAAAAAGTCATCCGCTCTTGATGCTCCTGGGAAGTAACAAAACTTATCTGCGCAAAGGGCTGGCAATATATCGATGTGCAAGTCTTCACATTTGGCTTCGCCCAATCCATCATCCGGAAATGCATTTCCATTGTCCAATTTGGCCAAGCAGGAGATGCCGGTGCTGTAAAGTTGTAACGGAGTACAACCATAAAATTGAGTGGGTACCATGGTGATGGAGAAGATCATCCCGTTGACATGTGTCATGCGCATGCAGTCATTGGAATTGCTCCACTCGCCATTGCCACAGGCAGGACCCGTGGGTTGCCATGTCCACATGTATACAGAGTCTTTGTATTCGGGATGATTGGTAAGGATGCCTTTTAATCCATAGGTGGTTTGACTCAAGTCAATGTATATGGTCATGGTATCATTGGCATTGGTGGGGGAGGGAAGCACAAAAGCAGCCTGTCCCCAAGTGATGGCGCTGATCGCGATCAACAAAAGTGTGAATGTATTTTTCATGGGTTGATGCGGTTAAAGTTAAACTTGTAAATCACATTTTTATAACCGGTGCTGCTGCACGTTCTGTCAATGTTCAATCTCATGTTGGATGAATTGGCGGTCACCATAGCACCCATGCTCACTTCAATGGTGTCGGTGGCATTTTCTAAATACAAAGTGGAAGGGGCATAGATATCATCCAAATGCCATTTGCCGGAAGTTCCTAAGAAATTTCTACCGGCAGTGATTTCAACAGAATAGTCATGCGTACTTGCATCCAAGGTAATGCGCATGGGTTGTATCCCATCTTTGATGTACCAGCTGCTCAAGTCGCGTTCTTCCAATATGGGACTATTGGGATCTTGTACCATGAATTGGCTCAATTCCCAAGTTCCATTCATGCCGATTTCTTTGTTGGAAGATTCACCTAAATCTCCCTTTACTTCTGGTTTACAACTGGCCAAGGCCCAACCGAAAAGAAGTGCTGTGATATAAATTTTGTTTTTCATCATTATTGTTATTAATTACAACCACCTTCAGGATTACCCACAAAGCTGGCTCCAGTAAATTCATTATTGGGAAACTGCAATGCCATACCAGGGCAATTCCATGGGGCGCTGCGGATATTGCTGACCACGCCTTCTATCGCCAATCTGCGGAAGTAATCCAGCCATTTGCCTTCACCGATGGTTTCGATTCTATATTCTCTTCTGGCGGCTGCTTTTACCTCGTCAATGCTAGCATTGGAAGCGAGCGCATTGTTTTGTGTATAGGCACGTGCACGGATCATGTTGATATCATTAATGGCCTCATTCAATCGAGCGGGTTGGGCATAAGCAATGGCTTCTGCTCTGATCAACATCAATTCCGTTTGGTAAATGAGAGGCACATTGAAAATTACTTTATCCTCAAATCTTGTCAAGATTTTTCTTGACCCGCTTTCGTCTAACCAAGAAGAAAGCCTTCTATCTGCATCGTTGACAGAGATAAAGGCATAGAAAGGATTTTCCAATTCAATGGTCGAAGAGTAAGTAGGATCATACCACAAAGTCAAATTGGGAGGAAGCACACCTGCTGCGTTGTAATTGCCGATTAAATCGTCCGTTCTTTGATCATTATCGAAACTTACCGTTCCAAAAATATTTTCGGAATAGGGAAGGGCTACTAGGCTTTGGTTGCTTCCTTTGGCCGTGAAAGTACTGACAACGACATCCCCAGTAGTAGCGGTTTGATTGGTAAGTTCAAAGATGGAAGAACCTTCCGTGTTCAATACATCCAGCGATACATTCTCACTATTGGTGCTTCCGTTATTGATCCAATGCAATTCATACTGCACTCCTGAAACCAAATCCACTGTTACTTCCACACGCATGGAATCCGTCATTTGTTGTCCAAACTCAGCAACAATTCCATTGGCATCGCGCAGTTGAAAATAGCTTCCGCCCCAACCTGTGGTGGTATCACAATACAAATCCATGGTGTAGGTGCATTCCACCGGGAAGCGATCAATGCTCAAGCTTTGAAATTTATTGGTTTCAATGACCTCATCGCAATAGGCAATGGCTTGCGCATAGTTTTTCATTTGGAAATGCAACATGGCCAAAGTGCCTTTGGCCGCATCTGCGGTGGCGTAATTTCCATTGCTCAAGGGAAGTGCAGAGGCGCAATACTCTAATTCAGACTGAATAAAAGTGTACACTTCGGCAACGGTATTTCTGGGTAGAGGAAGGTTGGAGGCTTTGTCACGAATAACGATTCCCAAATGGCTATTGTTGGGTGTATAGCCGTAAGGCTGCGCCCATAATTTTGCAACATGCCAATGGCAAAACGCGCGAATAAAGCGTGCCTCAGCTTCCATTCTGTTTTTATCTGACTCACTCAAGCCTTCAATCAAATCAAAGTTCTCCAACAATGAATTGCAACGATAAATGGCGTAATAAAAGTCGCTGTACACCCCATTGGTGGTGGGAGTGAAGAAGTTGGTCTCTTTGTTGTAAACAGATTGGAAATCCAAACCATTGGGATCCGCCAAGTTGTTGCTGAGCAACTCTGCAAGATTCTGATAACTGCCATCAAATACATTGGCCATTACATCATAACAGCTGTTGAGCAATCTCTGTGCATCATCTGGTGTTTTCAATGCATCTTCTGCCAAGATGGCTCCATCCGGAGCATAATTCAACATTTTTTCGCAAGAGAATAGCCCTAATGAAAGTATGGCGATGGATAGAAAGAACAATTTTTTCATCTTTTTCAAATTTAGAAGTTAGCACTCAATCGGAAGTTGAAGCTTCGCTCTTGCATGGGGGTTAAATAAGTTACATTGGGGCTCAAGTTACGGTCTTGGGCATTTTCAAAGTCACGCACAATTTCTGGATCCAAGCCAGGGAAGTTGGTAATGGTAAACACATTGGTGACAAAAGCGCCGATGCTCAAGCTCTGCAATTTCAAGAACTCGATGCTGGACTTTTGAAAAGTGTAATCCAATGATAGATTGCGCAAACGCAAGAAGTCTGCATTGTAAATGAACAAGGAGGTATTCCACCATGGAAATCCTGCGGGTAATCCGTAGTTGGTTTCGTCTAAGGTAAGTTTTCCATAAGTAGATTCATCACCCGGCTCTTGCCAACGATCTAGCACATCGGTCCGCATATTCCAGCTGGAGACCACTCCGAGTTGACGCTTGGCGCTGGAGTCAAAAATCTTGGCTCCTAAGCTATACGTGCACAATGCCGATAAGGTAAGGTTTTTCCAAGTCCAAGTATTGGTGAAGCCACCGTACATCTTGGGCAATCCACTTCCTACAAATTTGCGGATGGAGTTGTCATAGTCATAGGTTTCTTTGCCGTCTAAATCAAGGTAAACAGGGCGACCATTTTCTGGATCTATGTGAGAGAACTCCACTAAATAGAATGAGCCGATGGGTTTGCCCACAATTACACGAGAGTCATTGGTACCGCCACTCACCGCATCTGGGGTGTACTCACCGATGCTTACTAACTCATTGTAGTTGTAGGAGAAGTTTGCGGTTGTCTTCCATGCCAATGCCGACTTTTTGAACCAGTTGTATCCTACGGTCAACTCTAACCCTTGGTTTTTTACCTCAGCTACATTGTCCCAGAAGTTAGAGAAGCCAGTAGAGGCCGGCAAGCTCACATTCATGAGGACATCGCGGCTGTATTTGCGATAACCCTCTACCATTACAGTAAGGCGATCTTGCCAAAATCCGGTTTCAATAGCGAAAGATGAGTTATTGGTAGTTTCCCATTTCAAATTATCATTTCCTCTTTGAGTGGGGAAGATAATGGGTTGCTGGTTGTACAATAGTCCGTTGTTAGCAGCAGAATACAAAGAGTATTGTGCATTGGCAGGAATACTAGAATTTCCTGTCAAGCCCCAGCTTGCGCGGATTTTCAAGAAGGTGAGATTTTTGTTATCCTTCAAGAAATTCTCTTCGGATACCACCCAGGCAGCAGAAATGGAAGGGAAGTTACCGAATTTATTGTTGGTACCAAATCGAGAAGATCCATCTCTACGGAAAGTAGCATCTAAGTAGTACTTTTCTTTGTAATTGATGCTTCCTTTGGCAAAGAAACCAATAAAACTGAATTCTTCCTTGTTGTACACATTGCGTATCCGAGAAGTATCCCCAGGATTGACGTCTGATAGTTCTTGGATATCTTGGCCTAAGTTGGGGATATAGTCGTTGTAGCTGTCCGTGTTGGAAGTTTGTAACTCATGACCCACAAGGATATTGGCATTCAAGTGTTCCATTAATTCTTTGGAGTATTCTGCTGTTACATTGTAGCTGTAGTTTCTCACAATGCGTTGATCACTGGAATAATTGCCCAAAGCATTATTGACATCCAATGCAGCGGGGTTGAGACGATTCTCACCAATGTGCATCCAATCAAAACCTCCTGTGGCAATTACATACAAATTTTTGTAAGGGGTATAAATGATACGCGCGGAATTCACAAAGCGATCTTCCACATTGGCCCAACGTTTCAGGTTTCTGGCGGCTACTGGATTTTTGGTTCCTCCCCATTCATCGCGCCAGAAGAAATAGTCGCCAGGTTTGTTCACCACCTCTCCGTTGGCGTTGTACGTGGTGTCGCTGTGTAATACAGGGTAATAGGGAAGCGCATTGGACATGGCGTCTCCTAATCCACCTGACCAAGCTGCATCCACGCGGTTATTGATACCTCTCGTGCCAGAAAGCGCCAGGTTGACTCGAAGTTTTTTTCCAATTTTAAATTCCGGATTGATACGTGCAGAGAGTCTTCTGTAAGAGTTACCGATCATGAATGACTCATTGTTGTCATAGCCCAATGAAAAGTAAACATTGTGGTTTTTCCCACCATAGCGTGCGCCAAACTGGGCGCCATATTTGTTGCCCAATCCAACGGTTTCTTTCACCCAGTTGGTATTGGTTTTCATGGCTTCATTGTAGGCAGCTTCTCGAGTGGCTGCGTCATCGGTAGCGGTGGTAAGGTTAGGCAACCATACATAACCAGTGCCTCCATCATTTTCCCATGCCTCTTGGCGAATTCTGAGGTATTGTTCAGTATTCAACATATTGGGCAGTGAGGCGGGGGTAGCAATTCCGGAGTTGACGTTGAAATCAAACTTCCATCCTTTTTGTCTTGCTTTTTTGGTGGTGATGATGATAACACCATTGGCCGCTCTGGAGCCATATTCACCCGCAGCGGCGGCGTCTTTTCTTACCTCGACACTCTCAATGTCTTGCGGATTGATGGTAGCGAGTGGGTTGTTATTCATCGCACCGCTGTTGCCGCGCAAGAAATAATCATTGGTGATGGGAATACCATCAACAATGTACAGCGGATCTCCACCTGCGGAAATAGAACTAATGCCTCGGATCCTCACAATGGACCCTGCTCCGGCCATACCTGATCCTTGGGATATTTGTAATCCTGCTGCTTGACCTTGAAGAGCCGCCTCGAAAGACGGTGTTCTGACGGCGGTAACATCCTTTCCATTGATTTTAGAAACGGCCCCTGTGTTGGGTTTGTTTCTTTCGATGCCGTACCCCACAATCTCTAAATTGTCCAACGTAATCTCGTTGCTCTTTAGGACAACCTCCAAGGGGAAATTCTGTCCTTTGCTCAAGGCAATGGTTTGTTCAAAGTTTTCAAAACCAATGAAGGAAACTTGAATTTTGTGCTCTCCCTCGGTTAATTCCAATTTGAATTTCCCATCGATGTCCGTTTGGGTTCCGCTTCCGCTGGAGAGGTCTGCAACAATGGCGCCCGGTATCGGAGCGTTTTTGTCATCTTTCACAGTTCCTGAAATGGTTTGTGCAAACGCACTGCTCATTCCTATGAATAGGAGTAGCAGGGTGTAAAGGTTCTTTTGCAAGCTCATTCGATTATTCTTTGATGATTGTAATGATTTGAATGGTTGAGTTCTTTGACAATAAATGACATTGGTAAAATCCACTGGCAATCGTTTCAGCTGGAATCACCAGTTGATTGCCCTGGACATTGCCTTGAGCAATGGTTTTACCGGTTACGTCGATGATGCGATAGGTCATTCCGCTTTCTAGTTGAGCAGATTGAATGTTCCATTGGTCTTGAGTGGGGTTAGGGAATACTTTCCAAACATCCTGGTTCCATTCTGCCACACTCACTACCTCTCCCACGCATTCACAATTGACATTGACGGTGTCATTGATGGTGTTAGCAAGTCCATCGTTACAGGGAGAACCTGGGAACAAGCATGAGCCGTCATCAGTGTTGGCATTGGCATTGAAATTACAAGCGTTGGCATCGGTACATCCCACGATGGTGGGAATTCCAAGGCACTCACAGTTGACATTGTAGGTATCGTTGGTGGTTCCGGCATTGTTGTCGTTGCATGGGTCATTGGCAAATGCGCAACTTCCGTTGTCTGCTGTTGCATTGGGGTTATAATTGCAAGCCGATGCATCCATGCAACCTGCAATCGCCGTTACTCCTTGACATTGGCAATTGGCGTTGTACACATCATTGAAGGTGTTGGGATTGCCGTCATTGCAAGCGTTGCCTTCATCATAACAAGTTCCTAAATTCGGAACGGGCAGAGGAGTATCGGTGTACAGATGATATTCTCCTGCGGCATAAGAAAAGGAATTGGAGGTTGAGCTCACATTGATGGGAGTTCCTGTAAAGTAATCGTACCAAGTACCTGTGTGCGTAAAACCAGGCACCATGTTGATGCCGATGACATCAAAATTACCAACTACCACCGCATCCATGGTGGCACCGTCTAATATTAAGCGCTTCCCTTTGTTGGATAAGTCTGTGGTGTAGTTGGTAGTGGAAAAAGTTTGGTAGTTTTTCTTAAGATGATTCAAAGCGGCGGTCACTTTGTATAAATGCACCCTGTCTGGATTGTCCAGATAGTTCCAAAGAATAGGCTTAGGATCAATTTTGCAACTCTCCTGAAAAGTTCCATTGTCACATTGGAAAATAGAAATATCGTATCCTACTTCTCCGAATTGCCAAATCATTTTTGGACCCGGAATCGGAATCAACAAGGCATGCGCCATTTCTTGTCTTTTCAAGGCGGTGCTCAGATTCGTGACATTGTAGCTGCCGTTGCTGTTTCCGAAATTGAGATTTTTGTACATCAATCTTTCTTCGTCGTGACTTTCTGCATAGGTCACCAAATTGGGCTGCGACCAGCCTCTGTTTTGGTAAGAGCCCCAATTGAGATCTCCGTTGTATCCCATGCTCGCTTCAGAATACTGGGTGGTCATTTTTCCCCACAACATCATTCCAATATTGGCCAATACCGTTTCCTCAGGGTTATCCCCTAAATGCTCTAATATCACGTACGTACCTGGCTGGGTGGTCTGCATGTGGTTATAATAATCGGTGAGTATGTTCACACGCGATTGGTCATAGGCATTCCAAGCTCCAATATTTCCTAAAGTATAATTTTGCGTAAAACCTTTGGATAGGTCGAGACGGTAACCGTCGATGTGATATTCCGTTAACCAATAACCAAGCACTCTTTTGGAGAAATTACGGGTGGCTTGGTTCTCATGGTTGAAATCATAACCGACATTGAAGTCATGTTTGGGAGTTTCATTGAACCAAGGACTTTCTGCGGTGGGTTGACCGTATTGACCTGCAGCGGCATTAAAGTACATTCTCACCATTGGATTTTGTCCAAAGCTATGATTCAACGCGATGTCCAAGATTACCGCAATACCTCTGTTATGGGCTTCATTGATGAAATCTTTGAAGCTTTCTTCACTGCCATACGCTTTGTCTGGTGCAAAATAAAAGGACGGATTGTATCCCCAGCTATTATTGCCCTCAAATTCATTCACGGGCATCAATTCAATGGCGGTAATTCCCAAATTTTCGATATAATCCAATGTGTCAATCAATCTTTCATAACTGGACTCAAGAATAAAGTCTCTCATCAATAATTCATAAACGACAATTTTTTCTTTACTAGGTCGAATGTAGTTTTGATCGGTCCAATTGTAAGCGGGTTGATTGGTTTCTAATACAGACACCGGTTCGGTGGTCAAGCCGTAAGGATAAGGTTTGATATTGGGATAAATGGCACTTTCGATCCAAGGATCATTCCATTGATCTAAAATTTTGTCTGCATATACATCCGCCACGCGCAAACCCTCTGCATCGATGTGATATTGAAATCCGTATTCAACATTGGGCGTGAGACCTGTAATTTCTATCCAGTAACGCTGTCCGTCTGGGGTTCTATTCATAAAGTAATCGAGATCCAGCGTCCATTCATTAAAGTCACCAACCACGAAAACAAAATCTTTATTTGGAGCGTGCAATTGCAATCTCACCGTGGAGTTGTTAATGTAATTGATTCCGTCTATGGTTCCTGCGGGAGCTGCAGCAATGTTCACTGAAGGGAGGATGATGAACTGCGCAGTATCGGCCGCAATAGCGGTGCCGTTATTGGCAGTAAAAATCACTTCGTATTGTCCAGGCGCAGTAGAGGAAAAGTCATAAGATAGAGTAGTGGCACTGTTTGCAGAAGCTTGCACAGTTCCATTGACGCTAATGGAAAGATTGGACGCTTCTGAAGCAGCTCCAGTGATGGTATTAACACTGCCTGCGCTGACAATAGAAGAGGGTGCGGTGGGGGTTTGTATCACTGCAGCAAATCCTCCGTTGTACAAATCCAAGTAAATATCTGACCCGTCTGCATTGCGTCCCACCACGGTGCCGGTTTGATTACGGAATACAAATTTTAATTGAGAAATGGTTTCTCCTCCGCTCAATCCATAGAAAGTCTGTGGAGTGATGATGAGTCGATGAATATTGTTTCCCATAGGTGTCATGACCACATTGGGATCTGCTTGACCCCAATTGCCCTGCACGTGTTGCCAATCATTGGGTCCTGTGCTGTTATTGGTGATGCAACCGGTGTGCGCATACACCGGTATGTATCCGGTTAGATCTCCATTTCCAGAGGTGGCATCATAGTAAATGGTAATTTGATCCGTTTGCGTGGGAAACGCAGGATCCGTCGATAGAATTTGTCCATAGCTATTGTAAGAAAGAACAACTGCCAATAGGCTCCATATTCTGCGCATAAGTTAGTTTTTGTTAATTGGTTTTGGACAAATATAGGAAAGTGTTATTTGTACACCAAGTAAGATGAAAAAAAGTCTAAAAAACTTTTAGGCTTGCAATGCCGAAACAGATTTGATCTCTGGCACTGCTGTTTTGATGGCTTGTTCAACCCCCGCTTTCATCGTCATGTGACTCATGGAACATTGTGTGCAAGCCCCTTGTAGTTCCACAATGGCGGTAAAGTCTTCAGAAATATCAATCAACTCAATCCCACCGCCATCCGCTTCTAAATAGGGCCGAATGTTGTTCAGCGACGCATCTACACGGGCCATTAATTCTTGCTTGTTCATACCGCGGCAGATTTTTTATTTCTAAAAGGGAGCATCCTCATTTCTCTTTCAAAATTACCTATAAATTCTGTCAAGTAGTGATTCATGGAGGTGTCTTCTTGCAATATAGCAGGTCTTCCTACATCGCCTGCTTCTCGGATGCCTTGTATCAAAGGCACTTGAGCAATCAGCGGTAAGGAGCAATCAGCGGCCATGTTTTTGGTTCCATCTTGACCAAAAAGATAAATTTTTTCGCCGGAACTTTCACTCGGGGAGAACCAAGCCATGTTTTCCACAAATCCTAAAATGGGAACATTGATGGCCGGCAATTGGAACATCGCCACAGCTTTGGCTGCATCGATCAAGGCCACAGGTTGCGGTGTACTCACGATAAGTGCCGCGGTTAATGGAATCTGCTGTACGATGGACAAATGGACATCACCTGTGCCGGGAGGCAAATCCAAAATCATATAGTCTAAGGGGCCCCAATGCGCGTCGTTGACCATTTGGGTCAACGCTTTGGTGGCCATAGGTCCTCTCCACACCACGGCTTGATTCAAATCTGCAAAAAATCCAATCGACAATACCTTCACACCATATTGCACAATGGGTTCTAGTTTAGACGTGCCATCGATGTTGACCAACTTTGGTTTCTCATGTTGCAAATCAAACATCAAGGGAGCGGAGGGCCCATAAATATCAGCATCGAGATAGCCAACGCTGTAACCTTTTTGTGCCAAGCCCACAGCCAAGTTGGCGCTGATGGTGCTTTTGCCCACACCTCCTTTTCCTGAGGTAACGGCGATGATGTTTTTTACACCGGGCAATACTTTTCTCAATTCTCCTTCCCGCTCATCACCGCTGATGGGGATGACTTCCACTTGCGTTTTGAATTCATATCCCAATGTTCTTTGAATGGCAAAAATCACGGCCTCTTTCATCCGCATCTTGGAATGCATGGCAGGATTTGAAACTTTGACTTCAAGCTCTATGTCGAGGCCTTCCGCTTTTATAATCTTGACCAAGTTGAGTGAAACAATGTCCTTTTTTAGATCGGGTTCCTGCACCGCACTCAACGCCTCTAAAATCGATTGCTTAGAAATACTCATGCTGCGAAATTAAGAGCAATTGACTTGAGACAGAATATTAAAATTGAAAATAGATGAAGGTTTGTTCTTTGCCTGCAAACAACAGAATGCAGATCACTAATAAGTAGTACAAACCCCATCTAAAAACCCTCGGCCATGAAGTACTCCATTTTTGGATGGCAAAGGCCTCTCTTCTGCCCATCCATTCCACGGCAAAAAATAACAACATCGCGCCCAGCATGATGGTGGGGCGCTGTGTGGGCAGAGCAAAACTAGAAGTGGAAAAGATCTTTCGAATGATTTCCCAAGCTTGCGTCATGGATTCAGCGCGAAAAAAAATCCAAGCTATGGTGGAAAGGAAAAAGGTGAGTCCCATTTGAAAAAACTCCTTTATACTTGGGAAAAAACTATTTTGCGCCACCACCTCCAAGTTCTGTCGGTTGCGATTCATCAACAAAAGCGGAATGAAATAAAGGGCATTGAGGAATCCCCACATGATAAACGTCCAATTGGCCCCATGCCAAAATCCGCTGACCAAAAAGATAGCAAAGGTATTGCGCACTTGCATCCATTTTCCTCCTTTGCTTCCACCCAAAGGGATGTATAGGTAATCTTTGAACCAAGACGAAAGGGAGATATGCCATCGACGCCAAAATTCGGCGATATCACGGGAGAAATAGGGGTATGAGAAATTTCTGAGGAGCTCTATACCAAACAAGCGTGCCGTACCAAGCGCAATGTCTGAGTATCCAGAAAAATCGCCATAAATCTGGACGGCAAAAAATACAGCTCCGAGGAATAAAGTACTTCCATTGTAATTGGCGTGATCATTAAAAATCATGTTCGCATAGAAGGCGCAGTTGTCAGCAATTACCACTTTTTTAAATAAACCCCACAAGATTTGACGCAAACCATCCACGGATTGGGAGTAATTGAAAACTCGGGCTTTTTTTACTTGTGGTAATAAATGGGTGGCGCGTTCAATAGGACCCGCCACAAGCAGTGGAAAGAAACTTACAAAAACACCATAATTGACAAAGTTTCTCTCGGGTTCAATGCTGTTGTAATAAATGTCAATAACATAAGAAAGCCCATGAAAAGTATAAAAGGAAATACCAACAGGTAAGATGACTTGGAGGGTCCAAAAATCTACATGAAGACCTACCTGACCTAGCGCCACTTGCAAGTTGTCTGCAAAAAAGTTGTAATATTTGAATACGCCTAGGAATCCTAAATTGATAATGATGCTGGTCCAAAACCAAAATCGTTTGCCTCTATTGTCATTGGCATCCGCCATTTTTAATCCAGTGTAATAGTCTAATACGGTGGAGAACATCAGCAGAAATAAAAAACGCCAATCCCAACAGCCATAGAAATAGTAACTGGAAACCAAGAGCAAAATGTTTTGCCACATCAATGGCTTTTTGCTCAGCAGCCAATACAACGTAAAAACAACAGGAAAGAAAATGGCAAAAGCCAGTGAATTGAAAAGCACTGTTTACTGCTTGATCACTTTGAGCGATGAAAGTAGATGGTTTTTGAAATTCACGAAATAAATGCCAGTTGGCCAATTTTCATTTCCAATCCATTCTCCGTTTTGCACTATTAATGTATTTATTAACATTCCCGTCGAATTGTAGATACGAACCTCTTCTTTTTGGCTCATTCCAGTTAAATAAAATCCGTTCGCCGATGGATTGGGGAATATGGAAATTTCAGCAATATCCGGACCGTACGAGGGAACGTCCGTGGCGATTGTTTGATACTCACAATTGTAGGATGTATTGCAAATTTGGGCAGATAAAAATTGGGTCATGATAGACAATGTAGTATCGGCAAATGCGGGATTGGCAAGCGAAGGAACATGATCTTGCCCTTCATGAATCTCAAAGCAATGTTCTAGCCCAATTTGATTCATCTTTTCGTTGATGCTATAACTGCCATCCACATCAGTAACCGGAATCCCTAAAACACTGAGCATGGCTGATCCGTATGGTACGGTATTGTCATTGGTGCCGTGGAAGTGGCACGCAGGCTCATCTCCAGGTTGTATCCATGCGGTGTCTCCGATAGCTCCGCAAATATTCACAATGGCTTTTACATTCGATGAGTATCCCGGATTGCCACTCTGTCCATCTAAACCTCCTTGAACGCCTGTGGCGTTCATGTCTAAAAATGAAGGCAATTCAGACTCTTGATCCAAATACGCCAAATGAAGCGCGATAAATCCACCAGCGCTTACTCCGGCTGCATATATTTCATTGGGATCAATGCCATATTGATTATTGTTTTCTGCTACATCCTTTCTAAAAAAACGTATGGCCGCTTTCATGTCTTGTGTCCCTCTCATTACCGCTGCAGTGGCTCCTGCTTGCATGTTGGTAATGGGAAATCCTAAACGGTAATTGATGGAAGCCACAACATACCCCATTTTTGCCATGCTCACACAAAATCCTACCACATCTGGACCTGTTTTTGATCCTGTCAAAAAAGATCCTCCATGCGCCATCATGATGAGTGCGCGACTGGTCGAAGCATCTCCAATAGGTCGATAAATATCCAAGGTCAAATCCTGACTCACTCCCAAGTAAGTTTGATTATTGCCGTAAACAATATTAGAGATTACCTCGTAATCCGAGAAAATAAAGGATTGGTAACGCCCATTGTCGCATTGTGCAAAACCAATTTGAGCGGATAGAACAAATAAAAATAAAATTCTTTTCATGGTCATTTTTTGAGCAATGTAATTAAAATATTGATATCGAACGACGCTTAATCGATTTTTTGAATGAACCCATTTTGCATCGAGGTAAGTTCAGAAAGGTTTTTTAACAAAACCGACGGTTGCAATGGCCCCATCTCAAAATAGCCAGTTGAGTTCGTGTTGATGTAATATCCATGGATGCCAAATCGCTGTTTCCATTCTTGCAATTGTTGACTTGCTTGATATTGCTGCATCTCAGTTCCAATAAGAATAAGATGTTGCACTTTGGGCAATATTTCCCATATCTGTTCCTGATCCAAAGGGGTATTTCCGGAGTTTGGATTCAGGATGGTGAGATGCCCGCTGTCTTTGATAATTTGATGAATATGGCTTTTGTTGGAGTTGATCCAAAATTGGCCACCATCGAAGCTCCCGATCAAAACGCTTTCATTGGAAGCGCTTTTGATCAAAGATTCATATTGATTCTTTTCTTTCTCAAAATACGCACAAGCACTGGGGTATTTTCCATTGAGCCATCCGATTACCTTGATCCATTCTAATCTGCCTAAAGGATGTGATTCTAAGTAGTCACAAAATGGAATACAAGTCATGTCACTTTGGCCCAATCTTGCGCATGGATTCTCATCAAATGGACTGAATAAGTAAAAGTCCGCAGGATGGGTCAGAAGCCACTCCCAATCCATTTCGGCACCGTTGATTTGCAAGTCTTTTATTTTTCCGTTGGCGACATATTGAGATTGAAAATCTGGGTTTTGAATGGTATTCGGAAATGTCATTCCGCTAATGCGTTCTTCTAATTCTAAAACATGAAAATATCCCCATTGAGTGGTGCTACCCAGACAAAAAGTGGGTGAGCTTTTTTTTTGGACACGAATGGTGTCTGTTCCGATAAAAATATAAAGAGAGGTATCTGAGTTTTCTGTATGCAAAGCGAATAACTGCGCATAGTCATTATGCGATGAAGGTTTTTGATTTTCAGCCCTTTGGGGTAACTGACAAGCGAATGCGATCAAACACATCCAAAAAACAATTCTCATGGCTCAAAAATAGGGATGTTCCGCTCCTTGATGTAAATTCGCGAAACTAAATTTTTCTTATGGCTGATGCACAAATGTTAGAGCGCAATCGCAATGAAGATAAAATGTCGCTCTTGGTGGTGGACCTTCAAAAACGGCTCTCTAAAATCATGGAAGGAGGCGGAAAAGCCCGACAAGACAAAGAGCGTGAGAAGGGAAAAATGACCGCTCGTGAGCGCATAGCTTATCTTTTGGATGAAGGGAAGGATCAGATTGAAATAGGCGCCTTTGCAGGAGATGGAATGTATGCTGAGCATGGTGGTTGTCCATCGGCGGGGGTAGTGGTAGTAATGGGATTTGTAAAAGGCAAACAATGCTTGGTGGTGGCCAATGACGCGACAGTGAAGGCGGGGGCTTGGTTTCCGATCACCGGAAAGAAAAATTTACGGGCTCAAGAAATTGCATTAGAAAACAACTTGCCGATCATCTATCTGGTGGACAGCGCGGGTGTGTACTTACCCATGCAAGACGAGATTTTTCCGGACAAAGAGCATTTTGGAAGAATTTTTAGAAACAACGCCAAGCTCAGTGCACAAGGTACTGTGCAAATTGCGGCTATCATGGGTTCTTGTGTAGCCGGAGGTGCTTACTTGCCCATCATGAGCGATGAGAGTTTGATCGTAGATAAGACAAGTACCATTTTTCTAGCTGGAAGTTATTTGGTCAAGGCAGCCATCGGAGAGGATATCGACAATGAGACATTGGGAGGTGCCACCACGCATTCTGAAATCAGCGGTGTCACAGATTACAAGGCCAAGGATGATAAAGATGCGTTGGATAAAATAAAAAGTATCATCTCAAAAATAGGCGCGCAAAAGAATACAGCAGGATTTGATCGAGTTGAGGCATTGGCACCCAAGAGAGCCGCCAAAGAGATGTATGAGATTCTGCCAGAAGATCGCTCCAAGCCCTACGATGTCAAGCAGATCATAGAGTGTTTGGTGGATAATGGGGAGTACACTGAATTCAAGGCGGATTATGGAAAGACGATTGTTTGTGCCTACGCCCGCATTGATGGTTGGGCGGTGGGCATTGTGGCCAATCAGCGTTTGATTGTGAAGAGCAAGAAGGATGGAATGCAATTGGGCGGGGTAATTTTCAGTGATTCTGCAGACAAGGCCGCGCGGTTTATCATGAACTGCAACCAAAAAAATATCCCACTTGTTTTCTTACAAGACGTTACTGGATTTATGGTGGGATCGAGGTCGGAGCATGGAGGAATCATCAAAGATGGAGCGAAGATGGTGAATGCTCAAGCCAATAGTGTAGTGCCGAAATTTACCATTATCATGGGAAATAGTTATGGTGCGGGCAATTACGCCATGTGCGGCAAGGCCTATGATCCAAGGTTGATTGTAGGATGGCCCACGGCACAAGTAGCCGTAATGGGTGGCGCCCAAGCGGCCAAAGTATTGATGCAAATAGAAACAGCCGCCAGAAAGGGAAAGGGAGAAGTTTTGGGTGCTGAAGAGGAGGCTCGGTTATTCGATCAAATCAAGTCCAAATACGACCAGCAAACCACTCCGTATTACGCTGCGGCGCGCTTGTGGTTGGATGCAGTGATAGATCCTATGGATACGCGCAAGTGGATCAGCATGGGGATTGGTGCAGCGCAACTAGCACCTTCCACACCGCCGTATAGAACAGGCGTGATTCAGGTGTAATTCAGTTAAACGAATTATTCAAGCCAAATGATTTCACCCGGAATGGGGGCCAAAAAGGCGTCTGAATTGGGTTGTTGCTTTTTCTCTTTCAAGTAAACACGCAATGGATCTTCCATGCTTTCGTCGCTGAGGTCAAAGCATCCGTAATGCATGGGTATCATAAATTTCCCTTTCATCTCCTGAAACGCTTTCACGGCATTGGCAGGACTGATGTGGTTGCTTTGCATGAACCACTCTGGCTGGTAAGCGCCAATGCCCACGATGACATAGCGAGGTTGAAACCAGTCTCCGGCTTCTTTCAGGTGTCTGCCATATCCTGTATCACCGCTGAAGTAAATGGAATTTTGGTTGTATTGAATGACAAAGGCACCCCATAAATGATCATTTTGATCAAACAATCCTCTCTTGGCCCAATGTCTCGCTGGGAGATAGGTAATTTGTAATGGCGAAAAATCGTATTGTTGATACCAGCCGGCGCATTGGATGTTTTCTTTTGGGAAGATTTTATCAATCAGTTGGTCAATGTTCAATCCTGCAAAAACTTTGATCTTCCCGTTTTTTTTCTGCAAAAAGCGCAGTGATTTTTTGTTCAGGTGATCGCGGTGGTTGTGACTCAATAGTACGATATCAATAGCAGGTAGTAGATCTATGGCAAAAGGTAAGTCTGATTTTCTTGGATGCACAGCTGAAGCCTTTCCAAACACTGGATCTGTGATGAGATAGACCCCATTGATGCGAATAAAAAAAGTAGCATGACCCAACCAAATGATAAAATCGCGGTTGTTTGTTCTCCAGCTACTGTCCTCTACGGTAGCCAATTTCCATTTGCTGGTTTTCTTTTCCTCGATATAAGGATTCACCTCTTTTTTCCACTTTCGGAAATCCTGAAAACTGGGACCAAAAGGGAATTCTTCATTCACAAACTTCCCGTCTTCTTTCAAAGGAGTTTTTCTTGACTTTCCTATCTCATTACAATAGGGAAGTGCAGGATTTTCTGTGGTGGACATTTGGATTTGCGTCTTTGCGGGTGTTGTCAATAATGACAACAAAAGTAAAAGCAGAAAGGGGTGTGAGATTTTTTTCAAAGTTAAAATTCGTTACTGAAACGTGTATTTACGACATTGTTGAAGATGGAACCAAATCTGTAGTTCAGAGAACCATAATAGTAATAGGAGTAATTGGTGGCCAATACTTGTTGTTGCAAAAATACCAAATCCAAAGAGGCATCTTCTTTGGGTAAATTGATTTGATTTCTGATGAAAGAAAACGTGCCATTCATGGAGATACTGAGTCCCTTATAAACTCGAGCATCTAAGGACAGCGAAAGTGAGGTACTGTTTTTGGCCAAATCATCTAGCAGGAAATTACTCCTCAAACCGCCGGAGATGCTTCCCCATGATTGATTGAAGCTGCACAGCGCATTGAATTGTCCGCTCGGTCTCCACTCTCTTGTTTTCAAGTAAATGGTAGTGTCAATGTATTGATTGTAAAAACCACCAGTGTAGGCGGACAGCGTAAATTGTTTGGTTTGTGACTCTTTATAAGGAAAAAGATTGTATTCAACCGCGAGGTAACTGGAAATAGCATGTTTGTAATTAGAATAGGTGCTTTGATCGTAATTATTATAAAAGCCGGCTGACCAATGCGAGTTGAGTGATTTTGTGTGCAGTAACTGAGCACCGAAGCTTTTAATTTGATAAACAGACCTCACACCTTCGTAAGTGTATCGATCGATATCATTGGAGTAATAGAATGATATTTGATTCTTATGCGTCTCTTTGATTTGAGAGGTATTGAACCCTCCCGTTATCGAAATGTTCTCACTCACTTTTTGTCCCCGACCGTTTATGAATACCCAAAAATTACACACCCATGCATTGAAAGGATCTTCCTCGGGATTGGATCCCTCCCCAATTTCGGCATTATCCAGACTGTCTTGACTGGCTAGGTGCAATTGCGTGTATTTGTTGGCATAAATGGCATAACGAATCAAGCCAAGCTGCACGTGTTGTAGCAATTGATCTCTTATTTCGTTGGTGGTATTGATGGCGTTGGTATGAAAGGTAATGGTGTCGCGCAGGTGCCTCATGTCTTTCAATCCCTCAAAAATCAAATTGTATTCATCACCTCCGCTTCCAGTTGATAGAGAGTTGATACGCAAATTTACATCAGCCACAAACTGGTCTTGTACAAAGTAAACCCAGGTGGTTTGGGTTTTTAAATATTGATTGTAACAATTGTAAGAGCTGCAATTGAGATATACTTTCAAGCTTTTGGCTATGCTATCCGTTTGAGCAATGATTTCGTGATGTGCCAAGCAAAAAATGACAGCGCTGAAAAGTATAATTTTCTTCATATTTTTTCTCAAATATAGGGGGGGTCTTCTCGCTCAATAAAAATTTCTATACCATGTCTTTTCATGGTAGTTCAAACAAAGGGAAACGGCTTTGTACGGAGTGAGGTGGAATTTCAACAAAACCCACACAAGCCTCTATTCCATTCACGTCGCCGCTGCCATTGAACGAGACCGGACTCCAATTTCCATGAAGATATTGTACGGGAATCCATTGCGTCAATGAAGTTTTGTTTTCCAAGGGATTGACCAACTCAATCATGGGCAGAGGAAAAAAGTTGCCCACTTGATGTTGAAGAAAGGGAGTAATGTATCTCCTCGCACAAAATAAAGAGGAAATGGGATTACCCGGCAAGCCAAATAAGAGTTGATTTCCTCTCTTTCCGAAGTACATCGGCTTCCCTGGTTTTTGTTGGACACGGTGGAAGATTTTTTCATATCCCAGTGTCTGCCAAATACTGGGCAAGTAGTCTTTTTTTCCTTTCGAAACCCCTCCTGTAAAAATGAGCAAATCAAAGGCATGAGCCTTGGATTGGAGCCAAGATTCAATGATTGTGGGCTCATCAAGCAGGTGAAATTTTTGTATGTCAGGGCAGTATGCGCTGAGCAAAGCCTCTATCGCATACACATTGCTTTTTCTGATTTGATGAGGCAATGGAGTAACATCTACTTCAACCAATTCATCCCCGGTAGCCACCATCGCGATGGTAGGTAGTGCTTGAACCAAAATAGTTGAATATCCATTGGATGCCAAGGTGGCAATGTGTTGGGAGCGCAAATAGGTGCCTCTGCGGATCAATAGGTCGCCTTTTCTGCTATCGGTGCCTTTGAAGTGAATATGTTGCTGAAATTTCACCTCTTTGTTTTCATCAAATTCCACCTGCTGTTGGGAAAAAGTAATTACTTGTTCAACAGGAATGATGCAATCAAAGCCGTGCGGCACCACAGCCCCTGTCATGATTTCGATGCATTCTGCTTCTACATTCAATAGAGGGGCTTCACCGGCACTTTGTGTTAAATGACAACGAAATTTTCTTTGTCCGTTTTGCCATTTTTCAAACGAAATGGCAAATCCATCCATCATGGCGCGGTCAAATGGAGGGAAATCATGATCCGCGGTTATGTCCTCGGCAAGTCTTCGGCCATGCGCTTGCTTCAGGGCAATGCTTTGATTACTCAGTGAGAGGGAATTTCCAAGTACTGCTGAAACGGCTTCTTCTACGCTGATCATTTTATCCGCCGATTTGAGCCATACTGGCCAGTGGTTGTTGATTTTCTTTTTCTGCTTCAAACCCGTTGATAGCTTTGCCTTTTACGAATTGCGCTACCTCAAGGGTGATCGCGTCATTGCTTAAACCCTCTCTCATTTTTTGCAACAGAGGATAAGCTTGATGGCTGTACAAGCAGTGATGCAGTTGGCCTTCTGGGGTGATTCTCAATCGATTGCAGGTGCCACAAAAAGTTCTGCTGTAGGCAGGAATGATACCTAAACTTCCTTGAGAATCCATAACTTTGTAAGCATCAGCGGTGCCTCCCATCTTTTTGGCTTGCTTTACGGCATGTGGAAATTGTGATAGTATACAATTTTCTACTCGACGCCAGTTCCAATGCCAATCGGGCGAAATGCCTTGTCCATTGAAAGGCATCTCTTCAATAAAACGAATGTGAACATCCTTTTTCAAAGCCCATTGCATCATGGAATGCATTTCCTCTTCGGTGGTGTCGCTTTGCAATACCGCATTTACACTCACATTCATGGCGAGTTCAAGAGCCATATCAATAGTGGACATTACTTTATCGAAATCATTTCTTCTTGTGATTTTTTCAAAGCGTTGTGGATCGATGGAGTCCAAAGAAAAATTGATGTGTTGGACATTCCAATTTTTAAGCTGAGGCAAATGCGGTTGGGCTAAAACTCCATTGGTGGTAATTCCAATGTCTTCGAATGCCATCTTTTGTGAGAGTTCCACAATGGACATAAAATCTTTTCGAATAAAGGGCTCACCGCCGGTAAAACGAATTTTCTTGATTTCCCATGAGCGAAAGATTTCAAACATTTGTTGGTATTCACTCAAGCTAGCCAATTGCTTGGCTTCTAGCCAGGGCAAACCATCAGCGGGCATACAATACCGACACCGCAAATTGCATCGATCGGTGACGCCAATGCGGATGTATTCGAAAGTTCGTTGGTGATGATCAATGAGTTTCATGTGGACGCGTAAAATTACGCGTTTCTTCTCCCATTCGGTGCTCACACAGATAATCTTTTTCTATCGAGATGCGCATGGATTGCATCCGATATTCCATGGATTCTTGCTGGGAATGGATCCAATCATCAAAAATATTTTTCGGAACCTGAATGCACCAATTTTGTGCGCCAATATCAGGTGTTTGCCAATGCTCGGCATCGGTAAAACTCAATTCCATTTTCCATGGATACTGCATCCATGGAATGGTAAGATCTATTTTCCCAGCCTGCTGCCATTGAGCCACATCGTCAAGATTCACTCTGATGCGAATCAAAGAGGTGCTCAACCGAACCTTCATTTTTTCAAACCAATTTCCGCGAGTCTTTGCTCCAAATATTCACCTGCGGAGATCGGTTCCCACAGTGGTGAGGTTCCTGCAGGAACACATGCCGGTAAGCAGTCCAATCTCATCTCACTGCGAGGGTGTAAAAAAAACGGAATGGAATATCGAGGGGTGTGCCATTTTTCCCGAGGTGGATTGATTACACGGTGGGTGGTGCTTTTCAGTTTTCCATTGGTCAATCGCTGTAGCATATCTCCCACATTCACCACAATATGATCGGGTAGCGCCGTTACATCCACCCACTCTCCTTGCTTATTCAACACTTGCAAGCCTTCCGCGCTTGCACCGATGAGCAAAGTGATCAAGTTAATGTCCTCATGCTGGCCTGCTCGAACAGCACTTTTAGGCTCTGCAGTAATGGGAGGGTAGTGGATTGGTCGCAAAATGCTGTTGCCGTTGTGAATCTTATCATCAAAATATTGCTCATCCAATCCCAAGTGTATCGCAATGGCGCGCAACATAAAACGCCCAGTGTTCTCCAAATCACGATAGGCCTGAATGCCTACTTCATTGAATCCAGGCAATTCATCGGTGAATACATTTTTCGGATACTCCTTTTCGATGGCGTCGCCATCGGTGACCTGTTGACCAAAATGCCAAAACTCCTTCAAATCTCCAGCATTGGAATCTTTTGCATGTTCCTTTCCAAAAGAAGTATAGCCTCTTTGACCTGCCAAACCAGGAATCTCATATTTCATTTTGGTTTCCAGTGGTAACTCAAAAAATGATTGTACTTCTTGATAAAGGGATTGGACAATAGACTCTTGGATCAAATGATTTTTCACCGCCACAAATCCTATATTCTCATAGGCGTGGCCCAATGCTGCTACAAATTTTTGTTTAGTGTCATTGTCTCCATGAATAAAATCATGAAGATCTACACTTGGAATGCCCATTTCATGTAAGCTCATAACCAAAGATTTTTACAAGTATAATTTACTTTGGTTATGGTTGAAATGTACACCAACTGAATTTTATCAGTGTAGGAATGTTAACGATTGCTCCAATATTTCTTACCGTTGTCTAACATCCCTCAAACTATCTTCGCCTCATGATTACCATAGTATCTTCAACCCACCGAAATGACAGCGCTACGCTGAAAGTAGCCAGTAAAATACAAGCCATTTTAAGTGAGCAAAACATTGAAAGTCAAATTTTGGATTTTCAACAATTGCCACAAGACTTTTTATTCAATGAAATGTTTGGTCAGCGTTCAGAAACTTTTCAGAAATCAATCGATCAATTCATAACACCCATCCAGCAGTTTATCTGGGTAGTGCCAGAGTACAATGGTTCTTTCTCTGGAATTACCAAACTGGTGTTAGACGCCGTTCCACCCACAATTTGGCTGAATAAATGGTGCTACTTGGTAGGAGTAGCTTCTGGTGCCGCAGGAAATCTCCGCGGCCAAGAACACCTCACCGGCATCATGCACTACCTCAAAATGCATGTGCATTATTTCAAACCCAAGTTGAGCGGCATTTCCACTTCTTTTGATGATGCTGGAAATTGGATTCCAGGAAGAAATTTAGATCAATTGCATCAACTGGTGGAAGAGATCAAAAGTGGTATTTAATTACAACTTCCTGTGTAGTCATAACAACCCTTCCAAAATCCAGTCTCTTGTTGGTCAAGGTCTAAAATTCCTGAATTGAAAGGACCTCCCACCATCCTGGATGAGTTGGTGCTGATATGAAAATCATGGTTGTACACATCACAAAAGAAAGGGGGTTGGTTGATGATATTGTCCCAGTGGTTGGCATCGGCCAATGATTCGTTATAGTCAACCAAGCAATAGGAGAATAGATAGGTTTGGTTTTCTTCATCTTTTAGATCCACTACCAATTCGCTGAAATCAGTGAGATTGGCACTATTGCCATAGATGATGCAGTTATTGAATTGATTTTGGTACAAGGGGCGTACTTGAATCACTTCGTTGATGTCTTTGTAATAATTGCTCAAAGCCAGTGTAGGGGCAGTTCTGTTGGAACCTGTCCAGTAATTGGCAAACGTGCAATTGTCCATCACATATTTCCCACCAATGGAGAAGTACGCACAACCTTCACCGCAATTGGTAATCAAGTTGTTTACCCCTTTGATATGTGCCCCTTGTCCCCACAATCCCACGCCCGCCATGTTATCAATTTTGGTGTTGGTTAAGGTTAAGGCGAAGTTAGCCGTTCCGGTGGTATCAACCTGTATACCGGTGTTGCCGTTTTTGATAATGGCGTAATCAATGACGCTGCCTGGACTTTTGTAAATCCAAATACCACCGCGGGAGATGGTGTAAATATCGGGACCTTGATTGGTGCCAATTTGAAAATCCAATTCTATGCCCCATTGGCCCGGTAATTCGGTATAGGCTCCATCCAATCGATCTCCTTGAAAAACCACTTCCATATCTTTTTGTCCTTGCACCAATAAGGTGCTTTCATTCACCAAAATACCTGCGCCTTTGTGCAGATACACCTGAGTTCCTGCGTTGATGGTCAATAAACAATTGGGAGCCACCTCTAACAATCCATACACTACGTGTGGCTTGTCATTGTTCCAAATTTCGTTGCAATTGAGTGTGGTAAATGCATCAGGACCACCGTGGAAATAGGCGTTTTGTCCCCACGCTACCAAATACACCTCTTCTTTTACTCCGTTGTATTCAAAGTCAATATAGTCATCGGCAATGAATGGGAAATTCTCATCGTTCGGATCCACCGTGACCTCAACAAATACGTATACACTGTCACCACTTGCCAATTCTATTTCTTTGAAAGATGTTCCATTGTCACCATCCACCGCAATTCTAAACGGAGATTGCGTTCCACCTCTCAATTGAATTTGATCAATTTTCATGTTGCCAGAATGGTGATTGTAAAATTTCAACACTTGGGTAACACTTCCCACAGAAGTAAATACAGTATCAAAAAAAACAGTGTCGGTAGAGTAGGAAAGGCGATCAGACGTTGATCCCATTTGATTTTTTTGACAACTCACCATCGTCAAGCCCAAAAGTGCGATGAAGATAAAAAAATAATACACGTGCTTTTTCACATTGCGAATTACGAGAATTTTATTGAAATATTGTGATGATCATTCAATAGATGATGAAATTTAATAGGATGTTTTTTGAACTTTGATTAAAATTGCGATATGCAAACGGCAAGGCTGACCCGAATTATGCTCTTATGGGCACTCACGTTTGGGAGCAACGGAAATATTTTAGGACAATATTTTATTGACATCATTTCAGCCAATACGCAATTATATCGATCAATTCCAGCGGAAGGGTCCTTTGAGCAAACTGGGATAAATACATGGGCCAATTTATTTGTCCCCATCGTTCGTCCGAGCGGCAATGCCATCATCGTCAGGGCAAGTGGGGAGCAATTGACACTGAGCAACGAAAATGCCTCGCTTCGGTTGAATTCATTGACACTGCCTTTGGGAGTGCAATGGAAGTCAAAAAATCCAAAATGGCGACATACGACATTGATCATCCCAAAAATCGCTGGAGCCTCCAATCTCACTTTGAATGATCGCGGGCAATTGGGATTGTATTGGTTGAGTCAATATTCTTTTTCTGATTCTTTAAGAGTCAAGATGGGGCTATATGTGAACCGAGAGTTTTTCGGGAATTTGTACGTTCCCATGTTCGGCTTGGATTGGAAGGTGAATCAACGCTGGACTTTGTATGGCACATTACCCAATAGTTTTCGTTGCGCATACTCAATAAGCCCTGGCACATTGAATACAGGAATAGGTTTTAAATCCATGGTGAGATCTTTCCGAGCCTCCAATGCTCAGGAGTATGTTCGTTACAATGAAATTCAATTCAAATATTTTCTTGAATGGATCATTGCAGGGAAGTGGGTGACTTTTTGTGAAGTGGGTTATTTCATGGGAAAAGCACCTTTGTTATATCAAAATAATGCCGTGAAGGGTGAGTTCCAAAATAGCGATTTGTTGCAAGTGATGAAGCCCTTTCCCCTTTTGAATATGGGAGTGGCTTTGAGAGTTTTTCAATAATTACTCTTGCTTGAAAAAAGTAATGTATTGAAACGGAATAATCTTCACATTGTGATAGTAAAAATGAATGATGTCTTCGTAACTGTAACCCAGTTGCGCCATTCTAATCGATCCTTCTTGACACAGTCCCACGCCATGACCAAATCCTTGGCCGATGATCACCATTTCTTCCACGTCTTGATGAACCGTGAAATAGGTAGATTTTAGTTTTAAATCCTTGCGCATTTGTACCAGTGGAATCTTAGTAGAGCCCTCTCGATAAAAAACTTCTTTTTCAGTGGGGAAATAAGCATAGTTCGCACTGTCATTGGCCGATAAATTTTTACTGCTGATGTAACGAGACCATTCTGAAAGAGGGATTCGTTTTTCCCAATTGCTATTGGGCATTTTCATACAAAAGGTATCTACGGTTTCCACGCAATAGGGCAATTTTTTAGACCATACATACTCGGCGCTGTTGGTCCGTCCACCACAATTGGAATGAAAAGCAGAGGTAATCAAATTGACATTCTCATCTACAATGACCAAACTCTTGGTTTGCTGCGCAGCATCTTGCATGATCTGCTCATTCCTAGGCCAGCCATTGTAGGCTTGACAATGGGTTTGATCACACAAATTAAAGTTGTCGTCGATGTGTTTATGAAATTGACTCAACACATAGGTTCTGCTGATGACAGCCTGTGCCTTATAATATTCTAAATCATGCTTGGGACCGCCTTCCGCTTCCACCACGCCAGCGATGTAATCATCCATGGGAAGGACATTGACCAATCGAAGCCTTCCTCCCAAATTATGCACCTCTATGGTGTGGCTGTATCGCTGTTTTCTTCCTGTGGGAGGAATGGGAATGGCTATTTTACCTTCAGTCCGTTGCGATTGTAAAATAAGTTTAGGTCCATTGCAATCTAAAGTGGAATCTGGAAAGGCAATGCGAAAGCCATTTCCGAGTGGGACGATCCTGACATTCCAATTGATTGGCATCGACCATTTATCTGATCCGCTTGATAATAGAAAATGGGATTGCTCTACTTTGAACTCCAGTCCATCGGCGTATTTATTCTCTAAAATCCCAATGCGCAAGGTTTCTTGGCACATTACGACAGTCGAAGTGGTGATTAAAAAATAAATGAAAATAAGTCTCCGCATGTTGCTAAGATAACGAGGTGTGCTGGGTCAATATTTTTGTTGAAATAGACTTATTAACAGACAGCGTTCAACGCAGCTCATAAAGATGGAGCGGAGACGGAGAGATTCGAACTCTCGATACGCTTTTGACGTATACACACTTTCCAGGCGTGCTCCTTCAACCACTCGGACACGTCTCCTTAATTGGGATGCGAAGATACTAAACTTTGTTTATTCTTTCAGGTGAATTGCAAAAAAGCCTAGCATGGTCTGATAAAGTTGTAAACTATTGTCTTCTCTCTGAAATCCATGGCCTTCATTGTATTTGACCATGTATGGTACATTGACTCCTTTTTCCCTTAATGCCATCACCATTTGGTCTGATTCAGCAATGTTTACTCTTGGATCATTGGCTCCCTGAATGATGAATAGCGGTTTATTGATTTGCGCTATTTGATTCACGGGAGATACTTCCCTGGCGATTTCCAATTCTTCAGGGTTATCTAAATCATACCAAATTTCTTTCATGATCTCCTTGTAAGGTTTCCAATACTCTGGGAATGAAGCAAAAAATGTTTCGATATTAGAAACGCCTACGTAATCCACGCCGCATTTGTATAAGGAAGGCGTCTTAATCAATCCCATCAAAGTGGCATATCCTCCATGACTGGCTCCATAAATAGCGATCCTGTTGGCATTTACCCATCCCTGTTGTATGCAGTAGTTTACCCCGTCTTCAATATCTTCCATGGTTTTTCTTCCAATTTGCTTAAAGCCGCTGGTCAAATATTGTTTTCCAAACCCCCCAGAAATTCTAAAGTTTACATGCAAGGTGGCGTATCCTCTGCTGGCGAATAACTGATCCTCTGGATTGAAACCCCATGAATCTCTAATTCCTTGAGGACCGCCGTGTGGATTGACAATCAATGGAAACTTTTTGTTTTTATTTTGGGATTTTGGTAAAGTGATATAACCATAAATTTTCATTCCATCACGTGCTTTGAATTCAATGGGAAGCATGGGCGCCATGTCTTCTTCTTTCAATTGCGGCATCAGATCATAAATAAGAGAAATTTTCCCAGTGGATAATTCAAAATCATAGTATTGACCATATAATTGATCACTTTGAACAACAAGCAAGAAGTGATTCTCGTTGTCATCAAAATCAACAATATAGTACACCTGGTTGGGAAATTTCGTTTTGATTTTTTGATGTATTGCTTTGCAAGTGTTGCTCACAGGAATGATCTCATAGCGTTCCCCATCGTAGTCAAAGTAATCCACTTCATAATTTCGCTTTTTGGAAAGATGAATACCTGTTACGTCAAATTGTTGGTTAGAAAAAACTTCCTCTATTTTTTCCCTTTTAAGGAGATCATAACGAATAATCCTGGATTTATCGCTGTCCAAGTTGGTAAGGACATAAGCTTCATTGGGGTTACTGGATGCGTAATTGAAACTTAAAATGGAGAAAGTTTCTTTCCAGTCACTTTCTTGAATCAGTTTGAATTTCCCGGTCTTGAGGTCTTTATAATAAGTTTCTGTATTCACACCATTAATCAATTGAACGTAACCTCTCAGCACTCCGTCTTTATCAAAAATAAAATTTTGGATCGGCTGGTTGATGTTGGCGTTTTCAAATAATAAGGTTGACTCGCCGGTAACTACGTTCAACTTATAGGGTTCAAAAATCTGCTTGTTGTTTTTATTCATTGAAATGATCATATAATCTTTTTGATCTCTCAAAAGATGCAACACGCTTGCGGTGATTCCTTTAAATGGGGTGAGGTTTTTCAAATCTTCACCATTAATTTTAGCAGAATAAATGTGATAATTTTCGTCTCCGCCATTGTCCATGGTGAAATAAATGCGTTCATTATTGATCCAACCATAATCTTGTATCAACTCATTTTTTTCTTCAACCGCTTTGATGATAGCTCCTGAGGAAAGTTCTTTGATCATGATATGACGTTTGTTGGAAGCATCCTTTTCCTTATAGGAGATGTACTTTCCATCGGGAGATAATTGGAAGGAGGATGCCTTTGGTTTGGAAAAATAGTCACTCACTTGATATTTGAAATTACCTTGATCTTGAGTTGCCAGATCTTGAAGCTCGGCATCTAATGATACCAACTCCGGCATGCCAGGTAATTCCGGGATAAATCGGTTCAATTGCATTAAAACAGCTTGTCCACCTTGTTCAAAATTTCCAGAAATTTCATTTCCACTGAACATCCCGCTGAATAAGATGCCCAAAGAATTGCATCTCATGGTAATTTGTTGTTTTTCGTAGGAAGTGAATTCCATGGGTACGCCCAGCACTCCTTCTAATGGGACATCGAAGGAACTGCTCCACACGCCATTGATATTTTCAATATGAAAGTAAATTTCAATATCGCCCTGAGCGGAGGGTAATAAGCCCATCCAATCTCCTTGAATTTCTTGTGCTGCCATGTTGCTCATCGTGATAAAGGTGATTAGGGAACAAATGAGATGTTTCATAATTTTTGATTGTTGCACAAAAATAGCTTCGATGCGACGGGTATTCTTGTAAAAAAATCAAAAAAGCGTTCTCTGCGCCTAGCCCATAAAACGTGTATATTCGCAAACGTGAATTGGAAACAGCGCATCAAATTGATCTGGCCTCGTTACCAGAAGTTGATTCTAGACTATCCCGTTGAAATGAAACCGCGTTATGCCAATCATGGCCTGGGGCATGGAATATTAAGGGATATTATCGCGTCTCAACAAGAAGAATATTTGAAGTGGGCTGGGGTGATATTGAAATTCACGAAAGAGATACATGAGATTCCCCATACTTCAACCACACCAGGGGCCATCACTCCCTTCTGGAACAATCACTTTCTGCCAGGATTGGACATGGTGTTCTTGTACAGTGTTATCAGAAATAATGCTCCCACTCAGTATATAGAAATTGGTTCTGGTAATTCCACCAAAGTAGCTTATAAGGCCAAAATGGATCAGGGATTATCTATGAAGATGATTTCTATAGATCCACACCCGCGAGCGGAGATTGATACCATTGTAGATGAGGTGATTCGCCAGCCATTTGAACAATCTCATTGGAAAGGTTGGCAAGAGCTTTTGCCAGGAGATATCGTATTTGTGGACAATTCTCATCGAGTCTTTCCCAATTCGGATGCTATGGTTTTTTTTATGGAAATCCTACCGATTTTACCTCCTGGGGTGTTGGTGCATATTCACGATATTTATTGGCCATTTGATTATCCACAAGAAATGTGCGACCGTTTTTACAATGAGCAATATCTGTTGGCTGCTTTCATTATGACTAATCCCAGAAGGTATCAACCATTTTTTCCCGCCTATTATTTTTCGGCGGAACCCAACCTTGCTTCCTCCTTAGAACCACTATGGAACCATCCATCCATGGCAGGAGTGGAAAAACATGGAGGTAGCTTTTGGATTAAAATTGGGGAGTAGATAATCGGTTCCTCAATTGTTCAATATCCTCCTCGTGAATATCCAGGTGCAACACCATTCTGATTTTATCTGGGCCAAATGGAAAGCACAAAATTCCTTTTGACTTGAGAAAATCAACGTATGTCTGTGATCCCTTGGCATCCACCGTTTCAGCGATGACAATATTGGTGGTGATGGGAAACAAACCTTTGATTTCCTTTTGTTGTTCTAAAATACCACCTAATTTTTTAGCGTTTTGATGATCGGTTGCAATTCTCTGCAGGTTGTGTTTTAGTGCAAATAATCCACCAGCTGCAATGATACCCGCTTGACGCATTCCGCCTCCCATGCTTTTTCTTCTTCTGCGAGCTGCGGCAATGAAATCAGCATTTCCAATGAGCATGGAGCCTACAGGAGCTCCCAATCCTTTGCTCAAACAAATACTGATACTATCAAAATATTTTGCATATTCTTTGGGATCCACTTTTGTTTCTTCCAATGCATTGAATAATCGGGCACCATCACAATGCAATTTCAATCCATGCTCATCGCATACTTGACGAATTTTTTTTATTTCTTCAAGATCCCAAATGGCGCCTCCGCCTTTGTTGACCGTGTCTTCGATGCAAACCAACCGGGTCCATGGCAAATGGATGTCATTGCGATTATTGACGTTGTCGGCCACTTGCCGTGCGGTAAATTTGCCAAACGGACCTTCGATCAATCGGACACTTGCGCCCGCGTTCAAGGCTATTCCGCCCCCTTCATAAATATAAATGTGCGCCAAGTGCGAACAGATCACTTCATCGCCCGGACGAGTGTGAACTTTAATGGCTATTTGATTGGTTTGTGTTCCTGAAGTGCAATAGAGCGCTGCTTCGGTTCCAAATAATTGTGCCGTATAGTTTTCTAATTCTTTGACGGTAGGATCTTCATGAAAAACATCATCCCCTACTGGAGCATGGGCCATGGCCAATCGCATCTCGGGAGAGGGTTGTGTAAAAGTGTCACTTCTTAGATCGATGATTTTCATGAAGTTTTGGTTTTGAATTCCGATGTGAAATGGAAGGAGAGCTCAGGGTAATTCGATTGCTCCATGTCTAAAATGAATTTGCTCGGCGCCAAATACACGTCATGTCCTTCCTTGTCCACAACGATATTGTTTCCTTTGATTCTTTTGAATTCTCCCAGTTTATTTTCATCGGTGGTGGTGATCCAGCAAGCTTTGTAAAATGACTTTGTTTCAAATTCACATTTCGCTCCATACTCGTGCTCCAAGCGATACTTGATCACTTCGAATTGCAATTCTCCCACCGTTCCGACCACTTTTCTTGAACCCGGCTCTTGCAAGAATAATTGAGCCACTCCCTCTTCTGTCAATTGACGAATGCCTTTGTCCAATTGCTTGGATTTCATGGGGTCTTTGTTGATGAGCTCTTTGAAAATTTCTGGAGAGAAGCTCGGAATACCCCTAAATTGAAGGTTTTCCCCCTCCGTAATGGTGTCGCCAATTTTGAAATTTCCGGTATCATATAATCCAATCACATCTCCGGGATAGGCCTCTTCCACCGTGCTTTTGGTGGAGGCCATGAAGGTAACGGGATTGGGATATTTGAATTCCTTTTGCAATCGGCTGTGTTTGTAGAATTTGTTTTTCTCAAAAACGCCCGATACTACTCGCAGAAATGCAATTCGATCGCGGTGACGGGGATCAATGTTGGCGTGAATTTTAAAAACAAAGCCACTGAAATTTTTCTCTTTAGGTTCAATAAAACGAGCGTCGGTTTCTCTTCCTTTCGGAGTGGGGGCTACTTGAATAAATTTATCCAACAATTCTTGCACGCCAAAGTTGTTCATGGCAGAACCAAAAAACACGGGCGCTAATTCACCTTTGAGATAGCGCTGCACATCAAAGGGTTCATAGACGCTATCGATAAGCTCTACGTCTTCTCTGAGTTGTTGTGCGTACTCCCCGCAAAATTGATCGACCATGGGATCATTCAAATCATTTACCTGAATCACTTCGTCATTGATTTTGGTTTTCAATGATTCAAATAAATTCAAGGCTTTGTCGTACAATTTATAAACGCCTTTGAATGAATACCCTTTGGATATTGGCCATGAGAGCGGTTGTACTTTGATGTCTAGTTTTTTCTCTAATTCGTCCAATAAGTCAAAAGGATCTTGTCCTTCCAAATCCATTTTATTGATAAAAACAATCACTGGCGTATTGCGCATTCTGCACACTTGCATTAATCTCTCCGTTTGCGCTTCCACGCCTTTGACGCTATCGATCACCAAGATGACGCTGTCCACTGCGGTAAGGGTGCGATAGGTGTCTTCTGCGAAATCTTTGTGACCAGGGGTGTCGAGCAAATTGATTTGCATCCCGTTGTATTCAAATACCATGACGGAAGTAGCCACGGAGATCCCTCTTTGCCTTTCTATTTCCATGAAATCCGAAGCGGCAGTCTTCGTGATCTTATTGCTTTTAACGGCACCCGCTGTTTGTATGGCTCCGCCAAATAGGAGTAGTTTTTCTGTTAAAGTAGTTTTCCCGGCATCCGGGTGAGAGATGATGGCAAAGGTTCTTCTTCTGCTGATTTCTTCCGACTTATCCATGTGGCAAAGATAAGGGATTGGGCAAAAAAAAACCTGGCCGTGGCCAGGTTTCAATAAGCGATGAAATGGTTATTTCACTAATTTCAAAGTCATCACATTTTCATTGGTTTGAAAGCTAAAGTGGTACACACCTTTTGCCCAATCATTCATATCAACAGCAATGGAATGTGTTCCGGTGTTATAAGATTGGATGGAGGATTGTTGTATTAAGCGCCCTTGCCCATCGCGAATGCTCCAAGCAGCTTGGGTAGTTGTTGGTAATTGAATTTTAACCGTGGTCTCATTCACAGCAGGATTGGGATAGGCGCTGATACCAGCTGGTTGATGTATTTGCTGGGCTGGTACGCTTAGACTTTCATCTGTGTTGATGCGAACCATGGGAATGCCGTAGGTCCATCCCCACGAGGTTCCATCATTGAACCAAGAGCCCGGCCATGTATTAAAACCAGAAACAGCGATGTCTGTCAAATCAGTGGAGGTAACGGCAGCCAAATAGGTTTTACCGGCTTGCACTAGGGCAGGTCCATCTGCAAAGGGCAATATGATAAAGGTATTTTGCCCGGCAATGTTGTCATCTGCAGCAGTCACCGCATATTCAATGGTATTTTGTTCCGTATCTACTAAAATGGGCAATCCATCCGCATCGACTCCTTGAAATTCGTACAACTTGGCGGTGATAGGAGAACCTTCCCCTGACGTGCCATATCTGAGGGCCACTTCAATAGCACCTAGTTCGTCATCTTGGTAAATATCGAAGAGATTTCCAAATTCGAAAACGGTAGAATTTCCATAGAACAATTGACAAATGTCATTGTCGCGGGCATATTGATGTTGGGTAATCTCTACCATGTTTGAATTGATGTTGTTCAACATATTGATTTCATCCGTTCCATTGGAAACGGTTCCCGTTAAATCAATGACGCCCAGCGATGAGGGCGTGAAATTGGTAGAGATCGTTAAGGTGTCTTTTCCAAAAGAGAACAAGGTGTCGTTGCTACTCGCAGTGTAAGGGCCAAATGAGTTGCCTGCTTGACCTACATTAAAAATTACGGTAACATTATTTTGAGATTCATATCCTCCATTGGTGACAACCGCGGTGGCTTGGATGGGACTGACTTGATTCAAAGGAATTTTTTTGTAATCCAACAGGCCATTGGATACGGTGGTGTTGTCCCAATTGCCAAATACTACTTTATTGGTCAATAAATCCAATGCATCCATTTCTTGAATCACGACGTTATCCACCGCATATCCAGAGGCCCACTCCCCATTGTCTGACCATTGAAATCTCAACTGTAGGTTGGACAGGTTATCAAAAGCATTCAAAGGAATTACTGCATTTTGCCAATAAGATTCATCTACATTGAGGTCAGTAATCGTGTCGTTGGGATAAATGGGAATAACACTAAAAGTGAGACCTCCATCCGTGGACATAGCAATTCTTGCCGCTCCCGCGCCAAAGTTTTGATCATGGAAGAAATCAAAATACAAGGCCATATTACTCAATCCGGTAAAATCGAGGATGGGAGTTTCTAACCACGCATTCATCAAATCACAATCGCAAGGTTCTGGATCATCATTGGCTCCGGCAAAGCGATTGCCAGGAGAGGTGTTGGGAACAGGCCAATAGCCACCGGTATTGGCAGTGGTGACGTCATAAATTTTGAAGGCGGAGGTCATGGTGATGCCTGTATTGTCCAATACTTGGTTGGTGATCCATGCAGAGGGAATGCCAGCAGGCAGCGGATCCATCGTTCCTTCAAAATTCTCTTGAAGTACCACCACACGTCCGGCGTGTGCGGTAGTGGGTGTAAAGTCTTGATGCGGGGTGGGCATCACGCTGTGATGCGCTTTGGAAACGACATGTTGACGTGCATTGCTCTTTTGACCGAAGCTTTGCGCGATGGAGATTGTCATAAAAGACAACAAGAATAGAATTCTATTATTCATAATGTAAATTTTGACCAAAGTAAAAGAATTTCGCTAAAAATAGCAATGACATTGGACATTTGTTATGGCATTTCTCTTTTATATTTGAAACTTTAAAATATGATATGAGTACAATTGCAAATGTTCACGCCCGTCAGATATTGGATTCTAGGGGCAATCCAACCATTGAAGTGGAAGTTACCACGGCTGAAGGGGTAATGGGGAGGGCAGCGGTGCCCTCGGGCGCATCTACCGGTATGCATGAGGCGGTGGAGTTGAGAGACAATGATAAGTCACGATATTTAGGAAAGGGAGTAACCCGAGCCGTACAAAATGTGTTGGAAACACTCAACACCAACCTACAAGGAGCATCGATTTTCGAGCAAAATTTAATAGATCGTGCCATGTGTGCGATTGATGGAACAGAAAATAAGGCGGGTCTAGGTGCAAATGCTTTGTTAGGTGTGTCTTTGGCAACCGCCCATGCGGCAGCCAATACGTTGGGGCTTCCTTTGTATCGTTATGTCGGTGGAGTTAACGCCAATACCTTGCCCATCCCCTTGATGAACATTATCAATGGTGGAGCGCACGCAGACAACAAAGTAGATGTTCAGGAATTCATGATTTTGCCTGTGGGAGCGGAGCGCTTTTCGGATGCGTTACGTATGGGAGCAGAAGTATTTCATCATTTAAAGGCGGTGTTGAAAAAGCAAGGTCACATGACCAACGTGGGTGATGAGGGTGGATTTGCGCCGAATTTGGCGAGTAATGAGGATGCGTTGAAAGTAGTGATGCAAGCGATAGAGTCGGCGGGTTACAAACCGGGAGAAGATATTTGCATTGGATTGGATTGCGCCTCAACGGAGTTTTACAATGCAGAGAAGAAAATGTACCAATTGGAAAGTACCGGTGAATCCTTGACCAGCGCACAGATGGTAGATGTTTGGGCCGATTGGTGCTCAAGATATCCCATTGTGAGCATCGAAGATGGTTGCGCAGAAGATGATTGGGAGGGTTGGAAAATGCTCACTGAAAAATTGGGAAGCAAGGTGCAATTGGTGGGTGATGATTTGTTTGTTACCAACGTCAATCGTTTGGCGACGGGAATAGAGAATGGTATCGCCAATTCTATTTTAGTAAAGGTGAATCAGATAGGAACATTAACCGAAACCATTGATGCAGTGAACATGGCTCACCGCGCTGGATATACTTCGATCATGAGTCATCGCTCTGGCGAGACCGAGGATACGACCATTGCGGATTTGGCGGTGGCCTTGAATACCGGGCAGATTAAAACTGGATCGGCTTCCAGAAGCGATCGCATTGCCAAATACAACCAATTGTTGCGCATTGAGGAACAATTAGGTAAAATGGCCTACTATCCAGGAAAGAATTTTCCTTTCATGCCGTAAGTTGAAAATCAATTTTTATGAAGGGGCCTTGTGCCCCTTTTTTTTGCAGGAAAAGTTTTAATGATGGGTGAAATATTCCATCGCGGCAAGGCCTTTATCTACATAGTGCTTGTCCGCTGTTCTTCCGTTTGGTTGACCTGAGTTGTGGATTCGAAAGGCTTGTTCGAATTTTTTTCTCGAATGTATTCTCCGTAGGTATCATTGATCCATTTGACCGCCCATTTGACCGATCCTCGTCCTCTCAAATCCGAAACACTAATACCCAAACGGAAACAGTGATAACCCATGAGTTGAAAGGGACCCCATGAACTGGCTAAATTTCGTAAGGCCTGATCTGAACAGTCTTTGAGATCATCAGAGGTGATATTTTCCATTTTCATTCTCCCCGCTTTTACTTTCTTTAATTTCTGATAGATGCTTTTTTCAAATCTCTCAGGAACTTCCGATCGGCCAGAGCTTTCCAACACAATGAGCGCCTTCAAATAAGCTGGAGAAAGTTGGTATTGCGCAGCCAGTGCCTCCACTTCTTTTCCATAATTGGCCTCCGTTTGGTAGTAGGAAGAATGTGTGCAACCAAAAGCGAGAAAGCAAAAAAGTAAAATGTTAGCACATCGAATCATCATTGAAAATGTATTTTCACTATGAGCAAAATTAGGTAAAAAGGGTTGGAAACATTTCGATTAAAGTTGTCAAGTACCCATTGTGAAGTTTAAATTGGCTTAGTCTAAAAAATATACTCACAATTGGGTATTTTTGTCTCTCATGTCCATTGTTACCTTCACCACGGATTATGGCAACCGCGATTATCGGGTGGCCATTGCCAAAGCGCAATTATTGAATTGGGCGCCTACGGCCATTATCCTGGACATTGCTACCTCAGTGACGCATTTTGATACCATCGAGGCGGCTTATTTGTTGCGATCTTGTTGGAGGTCATTTCCCATGGGATCGGTGCATATCATCGGGGTGAAGTCTTATTTGAAGCATGATCCGTTGGTGGTAATAAAAGACAACCAATATTTCATCGGAACGGACAATGGTATTTTATCCATGATTTTTGACGAAGATCCAGACGAAATTTGGAAGTTGGATTTGCCCATGAATGAGCATGATTTTGAATTTCCTCTAGGTCATCTATTCGTCCAAGCAGCGGCCCATTTTGTGCGTGGAGGATCTCCTTCTATGATTGCCCGAAAGACGGACCAAATGGATCGCATTCAATTTCCCATGGCACAAATGGAAAACGGAGGGATTCGTTGCAATGTGATTCATATCGATGATTACGGCAATATGATCTTAAACTTCACCAAAGAGATGTTCCAAGAGAGCATTGGCAAAAGAGGGTTTACCATCCATGCGCGTTCGGCCCAAAAAGCAGGGATGAGGAGCATCATGGATTCATTTTTACCTGAAGGCATGGCAGACGGAATTCCTTTTGCAGTATGGGGAGCCAATGATCATTTGGTAGTGGCCATGCGCAATACTTCTGTTCAAAATGGAGGAGGTGCTGCTAGGATGTTGGGGTATCAAAAAATGTCCAGTATTTTTATCGAAATTCATGATTAAGCGATTGGTAAAAATGACTTTTGATCCTGCGCAATGCGAGGCATTTGAGAGATTATTCGATGCTTACCATAGCAAGATTGCATCGGCTGAGGGATGCACGCATTTGGAGTTGTGGCGAGATGTCAATGAATCCAATGTGTATTTCACGTATTCGCATTGGTTGGAGGAAAAATACTTGGATCAGTACAGAACATCGGCCACCTTCCAAGAGGTGTGGCCATTGACAAAAAAATTATTCATTGCTGCGCCACAAGTATGGACAGTAGAACAAAAGGTGTAACATGAAGGCATTGTTTTTAAAGGAGATTAGAGCGTTTTTGAGTTCACTCATCGGTTATGTAGTGATGGGTGTTTTTTTGTTGATTACCGGTTTGTTCTTGTGGGTTTTTCCCGGAGACACTAATCTATTGGATATGGGATTTGCATCCTTGGACAGTTTGTTTTTTGTTACCCCATGGGTTTTTATCTTCTTGATTCCCGCCATTACGATGCGCTCTTTCTCTGAGGAAAGAAGAACGGGCACCATTGAATTGTTACTCACCAAGCCGCTATCTGAATGGCAAATTGTGATGGCCAAATATTTGGCGGGATTGTTACTGGTGTGGATTGCCTTGTTGCCCACGCTGGTGTATTATATTACAGTGTATCAATTGGGAAATCCAGTAGGCAATTTGGACAGCGGGGGAATATGGGGATCATACTTGGGTCTGTTTTTTCTTGCTTCTGCTTATGTCGCCATCGGGCTCTTTTGCTCATCGCTTACCGATAATCAGATCATCGCATTTTTAGCTGCGGCTTTACTGTCTTTTGTGATGTACAGCGGATTTCAGTCCATTGCCAATTTCGATTTGTTGGGAAGTCTGGATAATTTTATAGGGAATCTTGGGATGCAAGCGCATTTCAATTCGTTGGGAAGGGGAGTAGTGGACTCAAGAGACGTGGTGTATTTTGTGATCGTCACTTATTTATTTTTATTGCTCACTCGCTTGGTTTTGCTCAGCAGAAAGTGGTAGGCAATTTTTTGTATCCAATAACGTTGAGGAGCAATGAGATTTTTCATTTTGTGCATGCTGTTTTTGGCCCTATCGGATGGGGATAGTCAGCAGGTAGTGACGCAAAATGAGCAATGGATCCAAGATTGGTTATCGTCTCACAATGAGTGGAGAAAGGAGGTGGGAGCCCCTCCGCTACAATGGAATGAGGAGTTGTCTAAATCGTCCGAAAAATGGGCCTTGCGATTGTCCAAGAAATATGGACATTTGGAACATAGCAAAGGAAATTACGGAGAGAATATTTACTGGAATAGCACAACTGTTTGTCCTGCCTCCGAGGCCATTCAAGCATGGGGATCTGAAAAAGAATTTTATCACGATCAAAAAATCAGCGGGAGCAATTATCAAAAGTTTGGGCATTATACCCAAATGATTTGGCGCAATACCACAGAGGTTGGATGTGCGGTGGTTTCCAATGGCAATAAGGGTACTTATGTGGTTTGTCAGTATTTGCCGGCAGGCAATGTGATCGGACAGCATCCCTACAAGAAGTAAGTTTTCCTCCGTTAAATCTTGATAGTTTTCCCTTTTTGTGGAAGAGGCAGAATGTATATTTGCCGCAAATCATCAATGCAATGAGAACAGATCAATATCAAGGACACGATTATTATTTAATGGACGAGCTGCTCACCGATGAGCACAAGCTGGTGAGAGACGCAGCCCGCGCTTGGGTAAAGAAAGAAGTTTCTCCCATCATCGAAGAGGCTGCGGAAAAGTGTGAATTTCCAAAGCATTTGTTGCCAGGATTAGCGTCTATCGGCGCTTTTGGTCCCTACATTCCCGAGGAATATGGAGGAGCAGGTTTGGATCAAATCTCTTACGGGATCATTATGCAAGAGTTGGAGCGTTGTGATAGCGGATTGCGTTCAACGGCTTCAGTCCAAAGCTCCTTGGTGATGTATCCGATTTATAAGTATGGCTCTGAGGAGCAACGCCAGAAGTATTTGCCCAAGTTGGCCTCTGGCGAGTGGATGGGATGTTTTGGATTGACAGAGCCGGATTTTGGTTCTAATCCAGGCGGCATGGTCACCAATTTCAAAGACATGGGCGATCATTATTTGTTGAACGGTGCCAAGATGTGGATTTCCAATGCGCCGTTTGCGCAGGTGGCTGTGGTTTGGGCGAAGAATGAAGCGGGTAGAATTCACGGATTGATCGTGGAGAGAGGCATGGAAGGATTCTCAACACCCACCATGCATGGCAAGTGGAGCTTGCGTGCTTCGGATACGGGAGAGTTGATTTTTGATAACGTCAAAGTGCCCAAGGAAAATTTATTACCTGGCAAGAGTGGCTTGGGTGGTCCGTTGAGCTGTTTGGACTCCGCCCGTTATGGAATTGCATGGGGCGCGATTGGAGCGGCTTTGGATTGTTATGATACGGCACTGCGTTATTCCAAAGAGCGCATTCAGTTTGGCAAGCCCATCGGAGCATTTCAGTTGCAACAAAAGAAGTTGGCGGAGATGATCACGGAGATCACCAAGGCCCAGTTGTTGACCTATCGTTTGGGTCAATTGCGCAATGAAGGCAGAGCAACGAGTGCGCAAATATCCATGTCCAAAAGAAACAATGTGAACATGGCGATTCAGATAGCGCGTGAGGCGCGTCAGATGCTAGGCGGCATGGGGATTACGAATGAGTACCCATTGATGCGCCACAGCATGAATTTAGAGTCCGTGATTACCTATGAAGGCACGCATGATATCCATTTATTGATCACCGGTATGGATGTAACCGGATTGGATGCATTCAAGTGATCGAGAAAAGAAGTGTCAGCTTCAATTGGAAGTAGCATAATGAAGCAAAATGACGGCCCGGAGTCGTCATTTTTTTTTTAGGAATTGAGGAATAGTGATTCGCGTGGAGGGGATGAGGGGATGGGGTGATGAAGAGCGAGAAACAGAAACAGAATGAGGATGGAATAAATTTCCCCTCCTACTCGAACGAAGTGAGAGAAAGGAGGGGTGGATGCGAAGCAGACGGGGTGGTCTTTAAAGAGCGAGTAGCGATGCTTCGCTACAGAAACAGAATGAGAATGGGAATGGGAATGGGAATCAGAATGAGAATGAGAATGGGGAATTAGCAAAGTATCACTATCCGCTCTTCGGGAAGCAGTCAACCAAAAGATCATCGGACCTTTGCCAATATTTTCACCAATGCATCGTTCATGCTTTGTCAACGGAAGGCGCACGAATGAGGATTTTGAATCGTAAATTTGTCTAGAAATGAAGAACGGAGCAATGTTGATCGGTTGGCTATTCCTATTGGGACCTGTTCAATCCATGGCACAATATGAAGATTCACCCATGAAGGGTGTGCGCTATGCGCACGTGTCTGCAGGAGGGAACACCTCCGATTTTCGATCTTGGAATACTTCCCTATATGCGCACCAGCGCGGCGAAAGCGCCTTGGTATCTCAACGGTTGTCCTTTAGTCAGGAGTACATCTCCGCACCGAATGATAGTATCCTCTCCAAAAAGAATAGGCAGTTGGAATTGGCACTCATGGTGGGAGAAGGATGGAAGGGCAAAAGGAAAGACTGGTGGGCGGCTACTGGAGTGGGTATGGCCTTGGTCGCTAGAATGTATGCAGATTTCAAACCACAGAGCGAAACAGACATCGATTATCTCACCAAATTCACCATGGGCGCTGCCGGTTTTGCCGAAGCGGGTTGGATGGTACAGAAAAACTGGGGTGTTGTACTCAACGCCTATGGCAATTGGAATTTCAGACAACCTTATTGGGGTGTCAATGTCGGGGTGGCTTATCGTCCAAAAATTACTTCTTCCCCTAAAGAATGAACGATATCGCGGAGATAAAAGACATAGAAAAATTGGTGGATACTTTTTATCATCAGGTATTCCATCATGAGGAGTTGGCGCCATTTTTTAAGCATCTGAATTACCACTCTCATCGAATCAAGATGATCCAGTTTTGGGCCTTTGTGTTGCTTGATCAGCCGGGATACACCACGCAAGTGTATGACAAACATGCCCAGATGCGCTTCGATCCGGTGTTGTTTGATACTTGGGCGCAATTGTTTTGCGCAACAGTGCAATCTTTATTTGAAGGTGAGCGGGCAACTCAAGCGCAACAGAGAGCCAAAACGCTGGCTCGGACTTTTGCGGAGAAATTTAAAAATAGAGATCATGCGGAGTAGTATTTTTTGTCTCCTATTCTCTTTTTTATACGGCGAGATTCTTTTCGCACAAACCGCATTGGACGGTAGCGTAATGGCGCTGGAGCAAAAAGTAAAGATGCACTGGGATTCGCTAGTGGCAGGTGTTTCAGATGAACAAAAATTGCAACAAGCTGAAAATATTCTCATGATCATCAGCGAATGTAGGGTGGATGAGGAAGTCTTCCACCACCCATTTACCTCATGGAAATTTTGCAAAATCATCTCCTCTGATGATCAAGTGAGAATGCTCAATTGGAATGTGCCTTTGGAAAATGGAACGCATCTTTATTTTGGCTGCGTGTGGGTGCATCACCTCCTGGAACGCCGCTATTTTACTATCCCGTTGCGCGATATGAACCGTGAGGTGGACAAATGGGACAACCGTTATTTCGATCAAGAAAATTGGCCTGGTGCTTTGTACTATGAGATCATTCCGTTATACAAAAGAAACAAAAAATACACCGATACCTATACCTTGATGGGGTGGGATGGTAGAGACAATATGACCAACGCCAAAGTGCTGGATGTACTGAAGATTGTGGACGACGAAAAATTGCGCTTTGGAGAGAGTGTATTTGAAACCATGGGCGGAAACAAAAAGCGCTTGATGTTTGAATATGCCGATGATGTGAGCGCCTCTTGCAAGTATTATCCCAAAAAGAAGTGCATTGTCATAGATCACCTCTCACCCAAAAATCCGATTATGACAGGGGTGTATGCGGATTATGGTCCAGATGGCACGTATGATCTATACCAATGGGAAAAAGGCAACTGGAAGTGGTACAAGGATATCGATATCAGCGTATTCACGGCCAATGACAATAAAATGTACCGCGAACCCAAGAGGGTGAAAAAGGTGAATTGATTTCTCCTCACTTCTTGATGGGGTAAGCCGTTGAATAATGTATTTTTGCCACATGAGGAGTCAATGGCAATGGGTTTGGTGGTGCAGCATAGGATGTATTTGGATTATATCTAGCTGTGGCAACCCCAATCCAACGATGGTGAAAAGTTTGCAAGGTCAAGATTCTATTTTGGATGCACTGAATGATCAGATACTTCAACATCCTGAAGATTTCATTCATTACGTCAATCGTGCGCGGTATTTGGGACAAAAGGAGCAATATGCCGATGCGATTCGTGATATTGACCGCGCCTTAGCCTTGGACAGCAACCAAGCCATTACCTATTACGAAAGAGGGGAGATTTACTGGCGCAAGCAAGAAGTGAAATTGGCTTACCAGAGTTATCAAAAGAGCATTGAAAAAAATCCGCAGTTTTCTGATGGCCTCATCAAAAAGGCGAGTATAGATATTGTCTTGAATAATTATGATCAGGCATTGGATTTATTGGATGAAGCTCTGAAGATTCAGGTCACCAATCCGATTCCTTATTATTTTAAGGGGCGACTTTTCAAGACCAAAGGAGATACGGCTTTGGCCATTTCTTCTTACCAAACCGCGGTAGAATTGGATCCTCAATATTACGATGCTTATGTGGAGTTGGCCCTGCTAGTGGCGGCCCAAAGGAATGATTTAGCAGAGGAATATTACAAGACCGCTATCAGCATTAAACCAAAGAGCATTGAAGTTTGGTATAATCGCGCCATGTTTCTTCAAGAAAATGGAAACCGACACGTAGAGTACTTTGGAAGAGCTTTGAGTTGCTATGATACCATCGCTCATATCGATACCAATTTTTTCGGAGCGTATTACAATAAAGGATTCATCTATTACACCTACTTGAAAGAATATTCCAAAGCGATTGAATCCTATTCACAAGCGATCAAAGCTTTTCCATCTTATTATCAAGCGTTTTATAGCCGTGGGCTATGTTATGAAAAAATGAAAGAGCGGAAATTGGCCTTGGAAGATTATGATCGTGCATTGGCTATTCAGCCAGATTATGATGACGCCGCCATTGCCAAAGGTCGAATTCTAGACGGAAAATAAAGCAATATGAAATCCTATTTTTACCTCGCGTTGAGCATGATTTACATGACTGTAAATGGTTACGCTCAAGTAAGTTGTGATAACTTTATCATACAACAAATTCAAATGGATGCTAACCAACAAAATTGGGAAGTGACCATTTTTTTGGATGCAGATTCTTCGGATTTCATCAACTATCCTTTTATAGCGTTGATGGTGAACACCACGGGAGATACGGTGGCTCAAGGCAACTTGGAGTATTTCGGACAGTTTGGGCAAACTGCCAACGTTTTTCATCCAACTGTCACAGCGGTGGACAATGCTTTTGAGGGAGATATTTATTTTGTGTATGATGAAGATACCTGCGTTTTCAATACGGCTTCATTGAGTTCGGATCAGCCGGATCGTGTTTCTCCATTGATCGCTTATCCTAATCCGGCAACAGATGTATTAAAATTAAATATCCCAGCGCACGAGGTAGACCAATGGTTGGTTTTGGATGTCCATGGACGTTGTGTTCATCAACAAAGAAAAACCAATGAATTACGGGTGGAGCAATGGCCGACGGGGACATATGTGAGTAGAACTCAGACCGCCAATGGTCTTTTCTATCATTATTTTCAAGTGATTCATTGATGGAAGAGGCGCTGCGCTTCATCGTGCATTACGGATTGCATTTTGTCTTTCCATTTGTACTGGCCAAGCGTTTTGCTCCCCATGAGGTCAGAAGAACCTATCTTATTTTACTCAGTACCATGTTGGTAGATTTGGATCATCTTTTGGCGCAACCGATGTTTGATTCTTGTCGATGCAGCATTGGTTTTCACCCCTTGCATTCCTATTGGGCCATTGGTATGTATATTCTTTTACTTTGGCCTACCGCTACCCGATGGTGGGGAGTGGGTTTGGTCTTGCACATGCTCACCGATCTGCAAGACTGTTGGTGGGGTTGTTAAAATTGGACTATCTTTACCCCGATGGAAAATGCTCCCATAGATATTCACAACTACGATAGCATCCGCCCTTATACTGATCAGGAATTGCAGGAGGCGGTGATCCGCATTTTGGAAGAACCTTTGTTTTATAAGATGATTCGATGGGTCTATCCGGGTCTCAGCAAGAATGCCATCCATTCCATGCTCATGAATGTGCGCTCGGTCAACGAGTTTCAATCTGAAGTTTCAGGACCGGCATTCAAAAGGGTAATAGAAATGACCACCTCAGGGATGTCGTTTACCAATATCCAAAATTTAGATCGTTCCAAAGCCTACTTATTTTTATCCAATCATCGCGATATCATTTTGGATAGCGCCTTGCTCAATGTGAGTTTGTTGGAGGAAGGATATGGGACCACTCAAATCGCCATTGGAGACAATCTGTTGTCGCACAAAGTGGTAGAAGACATTGTTCGGTCCAACAAAAATTTCATTGTCAATCGCAATGTAAGTTCTAAGGAAGTGTATCATTATTCCTTGCGGCTTTCCAATTATATCCGAAAAACGCTTTTGGAAGATAATAACTCTATTTGGATAGCGCAAAGAGAGGGCAGAAGCAAAGACGGCGATGATCGCACCGCCACAGGATTATTGAAAATGTTTGCGATGTCGGGTGGAAGTGACATTGAAGCGTCATTAAAACCTTTGTCCATGATTCCAATGGCCGTGAGCTATGAATATGACCCTTGTGATATACTCAAGACCAATGAGCTCATGCACATCAAGCAATTGGGACATTATGAAAAGAAGAAAGGGGAGGATGTCCTCTCTATGTTGACCGGAATTACCGGTCACAAAGGCCGAGTGGATATTTCGGTGGGTAAATCTTTGGATGGCGTGATGGATGAGATGAAGGGGATTCAAAACAAGAATGAGAAATATCGGTTTTTGACGCAGGAAATCGATAAGGAAATGCACCGGATATACAAACTTTGGCCCACCAATTACATCGCGTATGATTTATTGATGGGAACAAAGGATTTTAAAGAGCATTACTCCAATATTCAAAAAATAGCTTTCGGCAATTACATTCGTGCCAATGTGTTTAAACTTTCATTGAATCGTAAAAAAACGCCATTGGCTAAAGAGGGTTTCTCTGCCATGGCCAAGGAAATCATGTTGCAGATGTATGCCAATCCGGTGATCAATCGCAAGGAGATAGAGAAGCCCTCTTTGGTATGACATTTTCCGATTTAAAAATCACCCGACAGTTCATTGATCCATTGAACGAGAAGGGCATTATTACCCCGACCGAAATTCAACAGAAAGCCATACCTGTGATTACAGGCGGGACGGATGTGGTGGGCATAGCCCAAACAGGAACGGGAAAAACCTTGGCCTACTTATTACCCATTGTTTTAAAAATAAAATATGCTCAAGGTACAGATCCAAGAGCTTTGATTTTGGTGCCTACCAAGGAGTTGGTGTTACAGATAGAAAAAGAGATCGCCATGCTGGTGTCTCAAACCGATCTGCGTTGGGTGGCCTTGTACGGAGGAATTGGACCGAAAACGCAAATCGAGACCATCACAACAGGAGTAGATTTAATCGTGGCTACTCCGGGTCGTTTTTTAGAGATCTATGCGAAACGTGTATTGAGCACCAAACAAATTAAAACGGTGGTGCTTGATGAGTGTGACAGAATGATGGACATGGGATTTTGGCCTCAGTTGCGGGACATTCAAGAAAAGATGCCGCAAAAGAAGCAGCAACTATTATTTTCCGCTACTTTTCCAGAAAAAGTGCAGCGCATTGCGGATAATTTCTTGTTATTCCCTCATATCATTGAGGTGACACCGCAAGCCACCCCCGCGGCAACGGTGCAGCAAGTACTTTTCAGAGTACCCAATAATGCCACCAAAACGGAGGCTTTGGTTTGGATGCTCAAGCATCGGGATGACATGAATCGGGTGATGGTTTTTTGCAAGACCAAAGATCGTGTCACTCAATTGGCCAAACAGCTCGAGAAAAGTGGCATTCAAGAAGTGAAAGTGATCCATAGCAATAAAGGACAAAACGCACGCATCAATGCACTAGAGGAATTCAAAGAGGGGAAAGTACGCGTTTTGGTGACCACAGATGTGAGCGCACGCGGTATTGATGTATTTGAAGTGTCACACGTGGTCAATTTCAATGTGCCTCAACACCATGAGGATTATGTCCATCGAATAGGTAGAACCGGAAGGGCTTTTAAAACCGGAGAAGCGATTACTTTCATGGATGTTTCTGAGATTTACCATGTCAGGAAAATTGAGCAGTTGATGAAGCAGTTCATTCCAACTTCTGATCTGGACCCATCAGTCTTTATTCATGCGACCTCCAAAGAGGAGATGCAAGAACAAAATCGTGAGATTGATCGGCAAAAGCGTCTGGAAAACCCTGATTTTAAAGGCGCTTTTCACGAGAAGAAGGCCGTCATCAAGGCAAAAGAATTATCCAGGCGAGGCAGTCAATCCGCTTGGAAAAACAAAAATAAAAAGGGCAAGTAAGATTTATTTGGCCTATATTCGTCCCCCTTTTTTTTAAAATCATATGGATAAAGACAGAAAAATACTGAACAAGCTGAAGCCCAAGTCGTGGCATGAAATCAAGACCAATGATTCATGGTCCATTTTCAAAATCATGGGTGAATTTGTCAACGGATACGAGCGGATGGGCGCCATTGGACCTTGCGTCACGATTTTCGGATCAGCGCGCACCAAGCCAGACAATCCCTATTATGAGATGGCTCGTCAGATCGCATTGTTGCTCACGCAAAAAGGATATGGTGTGATCACTGGTGGTGGCCCGGGTATCATGCAAGCGGGTAACCAGGGTGCCAAGGAAGGCAATGGTACATCCGTGGGATTGAACATTGTGCTCCCATTTGAGCAACATTCTAATCCGTATATCGATAAAGATAAGAGCATCGATTTTGATTACTTTTTCGTACGCAAAGTCATGTTTATCAAATACAGTCAAGGTTTTGTGGTGATGCCAGGCGGTTTTGGAACCATGGATGAATTGTTTGAGGCCTTGACTTTGATTCAAACGGAGAAGATTGGACGGTTTCCCATTATTTTGGTGGGGAAAAAGTTTTGGGGAGGATTGGTGGATTGGATCAAAGAAACCCTATTAGAGGCGGAACACAACATCAATGCAGAAGATTTGGATTTGTTTGTAGTGGTTGATACCGCTCAAGAGGCGGTAACGGAAATCGACAGATTCTACAGCAAGTATCTCTTGAAACCCAATTTCTAAGCCATGGATTACGCGGTATTCCTGTCGCCTGCCAAGAGAATGAACACCAAAGCCTTGGAGGTGCCTTTTATTACAACGGTACCGCATTATCGGGAGCACGCCAAAAAACTCATGTTGGAGTTGAAAGTCCAACAAGACGGCGATTTGCAGCAGATCCTGGAAGTGAATGCCTCATTGTTGACAGAGGTGAAATCGATGCTAAAGACTTGGGGAAATGATGCCCAATCGACCTTTCCTGCTGCAGCGCTATACAACGGAGATGCCTATATGCGTTTGTGTGCCAGGGATTGGGATGAAAAGAGTTGGTCGTTTGCTCAGGGGCATTTGTTCATCTTATCCGCTATTTATGGCGTGTTGCGAGCAACCGATGGTATTCAGCCCTATCGCCTGATGGTGGGAAGCCGGTGGAAAGGAAAGACAGCGCCAAAGGGTTTGTATCCGTTTTGGCTCGAGCAAATGCAGGGACTAAGCGAATTTATTTCACCGAAAAAAGTGTTGATTAATTTGGCTTCACAAGAATATGCCCAAATGTTGGACGTATGGATTGGGCCGCGCATCAATATCGATTTTAAAGTAAACAAGGGTGGAAAATTGACCACTGTCTCCAGTTTTAGCAAACAAGCAAGAGGAGCCCTGGCTCGTTGGATCGTGGAAAACCGTCCCAAGACATGGCAAGAAATACAAAATGTCGAGGTGATGGGATATCGTTTCGATCCACAATTTTCTGATAAAGAAAATTGGATTTATATCAAAGCGTAGCTTGTTTTGGTGTAGTTTCGCGAGGCAATTATAATTTAACTAATGAGAAAAATTTTATTCTGGGGTTGCGTTCCCTTTTTATTGGCTTCTTGCGGAAATGGTAGTTCTGTAGAGCTGAAAACGCAAAACGATAGTTTATCCTATGCTTTGGGCTTGTCCTATGGTGAGTATATGGGGCAATTGAAATCCGATTTTGATATTGATTCATTGGATATTGATATCATTAAATCTGCTATGATGGATGCAATGGATAGCTCGCGGACACTTTCAATGGATATCGAATCAGCCGGTCAACTTTTCAATAGTGTAATGGAGGCCAAGCAAGCCAGTAAAAAGGCTGAGCAGAACAAGCAATTTGAAGGAAACATCGAAAAAGGAAAAACTTTTTTGGCCAATAATAAATCACAAGAAGGCGTGGTAGAGACGGCTTCGGGTTTGCAATACAAAATCACAAAGCCTTCCGGAAAGTCAGAAAAACCGCAAGCAACGGATTTTGTGGGTGTGCATTATACCTTAAAGAATTTGGATGGTGAAATCATAGAAAGCTCTTTACAGCAGGGTAAGCCGGTGGAATTTCCATTGGATCAAGTAATTCCGGGTTGGACAGAAGGCATTCAATTATTGAATGTTGGTGATGAAGCTACTTTATACGTACCTCAAGAGTTGGCCTATGGCGATAGAGGTGGAAGAAAAGTAGAGCCCTATTCTACTTTGATATTTGAGGTTCAGTTAATCTGTATTGGAGAAGGTTGTACTACTAAAAAATAAAATCATGAAAACAAGGATCATTGCACTCGCACTCGCATTTTTATGCATTGGAGGTGTTCAAGTTCAAGCACAAAAAGAAGAAAAAAAATCAAAAAAAATCAAAGGAGCACCCATGAATAACTTAGACTCATTATCATACGCTTTAGGAGTATCCATTGGAAAAAACCTGAAGCAAGCAGGTGTGGTAGAATTGAATACAGAAATGTTGGCCAATGCGATGAAGGCCGCATTATCAGGTGGTGAATTAGCCATGGAAGAGGAGCAATGCAATGGTCTTATCCAACAAGAATTATCCAAGTTGGCAGAAGCCAAATCGGCGGAAGCGAGAAAAGAGGAGGAGACTTTTTTAGAGAAGAATAAAACCAACGAGGGAGTGAAATCTACCGCGTCTGGGTTGCAGTACAAGAATAATGTGGAGGGCTCTGGCGTCAATCCAGATGAGAATGATGAAGTGACGGTACATTACGAAGGTCGTTTGATCGACGGAACTATTTTTGATAGCTCCATTAAAAGAGGCGAACCCGCTACATTTGGATTGAATCAAGTGATTCCAGGTTGGACAGAGGGATTGCAATTGATGAAAGAAGGTGGAAAGACTACTTTCTACATTCCACAACAATTGGCCTATGGTGCGCAAGACATGGGTACTATCCCAGCTTACAGTACTTTGATCTTTGAAGTAGAATTGATCAAGGTGAATAAAGTAGACTAAATCATACAACAGATGATAAATGAGCTGCCTTGAATTTCAAGGCAGTTTTTTTGTTATGAAAAAGTTCTTTTATTCCACCCAAGAAAAGCGATGGGTGAACATGATTCTTGCCATTGGCGGTATTTTATCTTATTTACAGCGGAGCTTTATTAAAGTCCCGAGTATTCAGAATACCATTATGCGGTGTTGATTCCATTAGAAAAAGTTAATCAACATTAGAGTATGAGATTTCCGTAGTCTTTCAATATGGGGTTACCTACCCAATTAAATGATGGTTCTCGTTATTGATGAAGAGAGCAAGTGGAAATAATGGGGTTTTTACTTCTTCCTTTTTTGAGGCTTGGGTTTTTGAGAACAACTTTCTCCATTAACGTAATGCACTAAGTCAATGGTGATGTATACCTTGGTGGCCCCATCAATCCATACAGCTTCTAAATCGCTAGCCGTTTTTCCTGTAGCTATTGGATCTATGATATTACCGGATTGCCATTGACCTTCTTCCTTTCCTTTTAATTCTCCAAAATTGTCATAGAATCGTGCCGTCCATTTGATGCCATCCACAGAAGCTCCGCCGTTGTTTTTAAAGTCAACATAATACCCTACGATTTTTCCGAAAGTATTTTGCGTGTAAGCCTTTTCCACAGAAATATCGCATCTATTCTCATGTTGTTGGGCCCATCCAAGCAGGGAAAAAGTGCAGAACCCTAAGGTTATCAATTTTCTCATAGCGTCATTTTAAGTTGAACGAATTTGATGAATGATTATTCTGAATTTTCAGTGAATTTATATCCTATTCCCCTAACTGAATGAAAAAATTGAGGGTTTTTAGAATCTTTTTCAAAGTATTTTCTGAAGTTGGTGATAAAGTTATCGATTGTACGAGAGGATGTGAAAATATCATAGCCCCAAACAACATCCATGATTTCCTCGCGGCTAATGGCTTGTCCCTTTTTAGTGGTAAGGAGTTTCAGTAACATCATCTCTTTTTTGGAGATTTTGATGTTCATGCCATTTCTATCGATGATTTCAAATGCTTCAAATAGAATAGTTCCCCCTTCAAATTGATATTGAGAGGCTTCTGTCATCGCATTCAAAGCCGCTTCCTTTTGTGCAATTAAGTTTTTAACTCTCAATAGCAGTTCTTCTAAATCAAAGGGCTTCGGGAGATAATCTTGAGCTCCTGCCTTTAATCCTTCTATACGCTCTTTGCTGCTGCTTTTCGCCGAAATGAACATCAAAGGGGTTTTGAATCCCTTCACTCGGATATTTTGACAAAATTGAATTCCTGAAATTCCTGGAAGCATAATATCGGATACAATGGCATCAAAGGCCTGCTCTTGAATCAATTGTGTCGCCTTTAATCCGTTGTCTGATAATACAACGTGATATCCTTCTAGCTCTAGATTCATTTGAATGAGCTTGCCTAATTTGGCTTCGTCCTCAATTACTAAAATGCGATGGGTGCTCATATGGAGAATGTGAAGATGGATTGTGCCACTTTTTTAGATGCGCCGGGTCCTCCGAATGCGGAGATCAACTCACTTTGAATATGCCGCGCTTGTTGTTTGCCTTCATCGGTCAATAGTTTGTGAACGGCAAGGTATAATTCGCTGGAAGTAAGTTCATCTTGAATGAACTCTGCAACCACTTCTTTATTCAAAATAAGATTGACTAAGGAGATCCACTCCAGTTTAACAAAACGCTTGGCTATCCAATAGGACAATGGCTGAGCTTTATATCCCACCACCATAGGTAACCCCCTCAATCCTGCTTCCAAAGTAGCAGTTCCGCTCGCAATGCATCCTGCACTAGCGCCTTTCATGAGGGCGGTGGTTTGGTTGAAAACCAATTTCACCCGTTTTTCCGTCAAATAAGGAGCATAATCCTCGGGCAATAATCCCGGAGCTCCAGCGATAATAAAATCATATTGCGGAAACTTGGGCAGCAAAGCTAAAAAAACGGGCAAGATTCTTTTTAACTCTTGCTTGCGGCTACCAGGTGCCAATAAAATGAAGGGTTTGTGATGGGTATATCCATTGTCTAATAAGTCCAATTCGTCCATCAAAGGATGACCCACAAATTCAGCTGAGTATTGATGTTTAGCATACCATTGCGGCTCAAACGGCAGGATGCAATACATTCGATCAATGAACTTTTTAATCGTGAATACTCGCTTTTCTTTCCATGCCCAAATAGTGGGGGAGATGTAATAGTGGGTTTCAAATCCTTGTTGTTTCACCCAAGGGGCTAAACGTAAATTGAAACCAGGGTAGTCAATGAAGATAACTTTGTCTGGATTGAATTCACTGATTTGTTGTTTGACGATCTTGAAGTTTTTTTGAATCGTTCGAATATTGAGTAACACCTCTACAAAGCCCATAAATGCTAAAGAGCGGTAGTGCATGAGTATATCAACACCTGCTGATTGCATTTTATCCCCACCCCAACCCTTGATCTGAATGCTGGGTTGTAACTCTTTCAGCTCTTTAGCCAGTAAGCTGCCATGTAAATCCCCCGATGCTTCACCTGATATGATAAAAACTTTCATTTCAATACAAATAGATGGCTACCGGAACGCTGCAAATCACCACGTACAAAATTCCGCGACTCAAATAAAACCACTCCTTTTTTAAAAAATAATAAAACAAAACGACATCTGTAAGAATGGAAACCGTTACTACTTTGTCTTGATACATGGCGGTAACTCCATACAAAAGATCATGAAAGAAAGTTTCCATGTTGGTGGAGGTGCCCAGTGTGAAAACCCACCCGAACAATAGAAAACCCACACCCGCCCCGATAAGACCCAAAATAATCCCGTACAATACGGTGTCCCAAGGATGTTTTCTCACTGCCATGGCTTACATCTCCCATTGTTGAATATGCATCAACGCATGATAGGCCGTAAGGTCAAACTGCACAGGCACCACTGACACATAGTTGTTTTTTAATGCAGAATCATCGGTATCCTCTCCTTTGTCTTTTACCACAAACTCTCCCGTCATCCAATAATATTTCTTTTGATACGGATCTGTGCGCTCATTGAATTGCTCTACCCACATTCCATGCGCTTGGCGACAAAATTTGATGCCCGCCACCGTTGGACCTTTCGGTATATTCACATTCAAGCAAACGTGCTCAGGAAAATGAGTGTCTGCCAATACTTTTTGGACAATTTCAATCGCCACTTTTTGGGAGGCTGTAAAATCGGCATCTAAATCGTAATCCAGCAGAGAAAATCCTACTGATGGTATGCCTTCCACCGCGCCTTCCACGGCGGCTGACATGGTTCCAGAATAAATCACATTGATGGAAGAGTTAGATCCATGGTTGATACCACTCACCACAATATCGGGCTTCCTATCTAATAAAGTGTACAAAGCTATTTTCACGCAATCGACAGGAGTGCCGCTGCAAGCCCAAGCTTTTTGGGCATAAGGTACTTCAGCCGCAGTTACTCGGATGGGATGATGAATGGTTACCGCATGACCCATACCGCTTTGTGGTTTATCCGGTGCCACTACAATCACATCGCCAATGGTGGACATGGCAAGTACCAATGAATGTATCCCCTTGGCGGTGATTCCATCATCATTGGTGACCAAAATCAATGGACGTTCTTTTTTCTCCATGTGTCAAAACTAATCAAGATTTATGGCATCTTTGTGGGCAATAAAAATTGTTATGAACGCATATTTGGTGGAAGGTGTTCGCACCGCAATAGGAAATTTTGGAGGGTCATTGGCTCCAGTAAGAACGGATGATTTGGCCGCAGTGGTGCTAAAAGGAATTTTAGCAAAACACCCGCAATTGAGTGCCAGTGATATCCAAGATGTGATCATGGGATGCGCCAATCAAGCCGGAGAGGACAATCGAAATGTAGCCAGGATGGCGCTTTTATTAGCGGATTATCCTGTTACCGTTCCAGGCGAAACCATCAATCGGTTATGCGCTTCGGGAATGAACGCCATCGCCCATGCGGCTCGAGCGGTACATGCGGGTGAGGGTGATATCATCGTGGCTGGCGGTGTTGAAAATATGACCCGCGGCCCTTGGGTAATCTCCAAAACATCCACCGCCTTCGGAAGAGACGCTCAAATGTTTGATAGCAGTTTCGGATGGCGTTTTGTACATCCTAAAATGAAGGAGGTGTATGGTGTTGAGGCCATGGGGGAGACCGCCGAAAATCTGGCGGAGCAGCATCAAATTTCTAGAATAGACCAAGATGCCTTCGCTCTTCAATCACAATTGAAGGCCACCAAGGCTCAGACTGAAGGACGTTGGGCACGAGAGATTGTGGAGGTTTCCATTCCTCAGCGCAAAGGAGAAGCCGTTGTTTTTAGAGACGACGAGTTTATTAAACCTAAAACCACCCTCGAGGGGTTGGGTGCCTTGAAAGCGGCTTTCAGAAAAGAGGGAAGTGTATCCGCTGGAAATGCTTCCGGGCTCAATGATGGAGCGGCCGCAGTATTGGTGATGAGTGAAGAAGGTTTGAAGAAATCGGGATGCCAACCATTGGCTCGAATAGTATCCACAGGAGTGAGCGGAGTAGAGCCAAGAATCATGGGAATTGGTCCGGTGGAGGCGAGTAAATTGGCATTACATCGGGCGGGTTTGACTTTGGATCAAATGGATATCATTGAGGTGAACGAGGCATTTGCCGCCCAGGTTTTGGCCTGCACTCGTTCATTAGGGATTGCGGACAATGACCCGCGATTGAATGTCAATGGTGGTGCAATAGCCCTTGGCCATCCATTGGGAATGAGCGGAACGCGAATTGTCAATACAGCGGCCATTGAGCTTCAGCTTCGTCAAAAGAAATATGCCCTTTGCACGATGTGCATTGGAGTGGGACAAGGATTTGCAATGGTACTGGAACGAGTATGATCTATTCTTTTAATGGCTATATTCCGGTGGTGCATCCCAGTAGCTTTGTGCATCCGTTGGCTGCAGTTACGGGCAATGTGATCATTGGTAAAAATGTGTACATCGGCCCAGGTGCGGCCATCCGGGGAGACTGGGGAATGATCATCATCGAAGATGGATGCAATGTGCAGGAAAACTGCACCATTCATCAGTTCCCCGGAGTAACCATCACCTTGAAATCGGGTGCTCATATCGGTCATGGAGCCATTGTGCATGGCGCCAATATTGGAAGGGATACCTTGGTGGGGATGAATGCGGTGATCATGGATCATGCGCAAATTGGGGATGAGTGCATCATTGGCGCGTTGTCTTTTGTGCCAACAAAAATGGAAGTGCCCCACCGTTCTGTGGTGGTGGGCAATCCAGCGAAAGTGATTAAAAGTGTTTCAGATGAAATGTTGTCTTGGAAACAAGAAGGCACAGCTTGGTACCAACGTTTACCGGCAGAGTTGCATCAAACCTGGAAGGCTTGTGAGCCATTGACTGAAGTTCCTCAAGACCGCCAAGTACAGTCCGGTGGATATAATACTTGGCAAGAGCGTAAAGACGAGTGAGCTTGTTTCAGTTTAAAAAATTTTCTGTTCAACATGCTGTTTCGGCCATGAAAGTGGGAACGGATGCGGTGTTACTCGGGGCATGGGCTTTTCAGAATTTTACCCATTCGGATGGAATGGGTTTGGATGTAGGATCGGGGTGTGGGGTGATTACATTGATGATGGCACAACGTTTTCCTCAAATGCAATGGAGTGGCGTCGAACTCAATGTCCATGCGGTAAGGGAGTCTCGTGAGAATATTAACCAATCTCCCTTTTCAAAAAATATTCGCATTCATCAAGGAGATTTTTTAGCTCAATCTTTTGATCATGCAATGGACTTGATTATTTGTAATCCACCTTATTATCAAGATGCATTGGAATCTAAGGTTGAATATCGAAACATGGCTAGGCAAGAGCGATTTTTGATGCCGGAATTGTTCTTGGAAAAGGCATATCAAGTTGGCGGTGCGCATAGTCATTTGGCGGTGGTGTTGCCTCTAGATCGCAAGGAGCATTGGAAAAAATTAGCGCTGCCTATCGGTTGGAATTTATCCCGAGAATGTGCTGTCAAAGGAAATAGTCATGCGCAGGCCAATCGTTTTTTATTGGAATGGACAAAATCAATTGAAGCGGAATTGGAAAGTTCTGAATTGATTTTGGAAGAGGCCAGGGGAGAACGCACCAAGGACTACCAGCGGTTGACGGCTGAATTTTATCTGTAGACACGAGCCACAGTACATTCAGGATTCATCAATGGTCGGCAGAATTCCATTGGGATGATGATCTCAGGCGGTCCGAGGGCGTAGGGTCCAATGACATAGGCGTCGTACAAAAGATGTAAACCGGCGGAGTCAAAAATAAAATGGGGACTCACAAAAAAGTTGTAATCGGTAAGACCAAATATGGAATCGGGATCGTTTTGGAGCCAATTGATATAAGCAAACTTTTCAATCAAAGGCAAAGTTTCTGCTGTGAAGCAATCTGTAAGGTTTATCCTCTTTGCATGTTGAATATCGAAATTAAAAACTTTGGAGGATTGGAATGCATGAGCACCACCTGTAAAGGCATCGAGTCCAACGGCGATGGTAGCAATGTCATTGTTTTCTGTCATATCGTACATGCCCAAGGTCATATCGATATAATTTTTCTTGAGCCAATATTGTGCGCCAGAAACGTAAATCTCTCTGGAGTGATAATAAGGATGTATTAGAAAAGTATCCAACCAATGGTTCCATTTGGAATCTAGGTCATCTTCAAAAAGGGTCAGGTAAAATTCATAAAATGCCGCATCCAATGTGCTATCAATGAGTGTCTTCAAAGGAATATTGGTCGTCTCTACATATAGAAATTCCAAATCTACATGGCTGCACAAAGTGTCTGTGAACCATTCAATGGAGTCTAGCGGTTGTGTTAAATGCCAATTTTTTAAGGTGCAATCGGTAATGGGAATATGCTCTGGAACCAAGCGAATATTCTGCGACCGTGCTGGACCAAAAAACACCATTGAGATGATTCCGAACAAGAAATAACCTTTACTTTTCATGTCGGTAAAATCGGGTAGAAGGGCTGATTTTTTTAGAGTGCGTTTCAGCAGGAATGGACTTTTGGACTTCATTAGGCTTCTCAAAAGTTTTTTTTGAGTCAACTAGTAATTCATTCAATTCCTCGATTTCGTTGGATGAGAGGTAACGCCATTTTCCAACGGGAAGGTCTAATGGAATATTCATGATTCTGACACGTTTCAATTTTACCACTTCATAACCAAGATACTCACACATTCTTCTAATTTGGCGATTCAGTCCTTGGGTGAGTATGATTTTAAATTCAAATTTTCCGGTTTCACGCACATAACATTTCCGGGTGATGGTATCTAAAATCGGAATTCCATTGGACATTTTTTTGATAAAATCTTTGGTAATGGGTTGATCCACGCGAACAATGTATTCTTTTTCGTGATGATTGGAGGCCCGTAGAATTTTATTGACGATATCACCATCGTTGGTCAAAAAAATCAATCCCTCGCTGGGCTTATCCAATCTTCCTATTGGGAATATGCGAGTGGGAAATTGAAGATAGTCGATAATGTTGTTTTTTTCCTTCGGATTAGAAGTACAGACAATGCCTACGGGTTTATGAAAGGCAATATAAATGGGCGGCTCCTTAGGTGGAAAAATCAACTTTCCATCCACCTTGATTTCATCAGCAGAGGTGATTTTAGTTCCCAGCTCAGGAATTTTCCCATTGATGGTGACACGATTTTCTTCAATCAAAACATCCGCCGCACGCCGTGAGCAATAGCCAGCCTCGCTAAGAAACTTATTGATTCGGGTGGGTGTTTCCGCTGACATTTTACTTCAATAAATATCCTATCGAAAAATTGAGACGACCTCCTATTCCGGGTTTGGAACTGGCTTCATCGGGATAGAGACTTCCCATGTTTTCGTACCGAAATGAGGTGGTTTTAATTCCTAATCCTGCGAAGATATCGATGAGCCACTCTTTTCTTTTCCCCCATCGTTGAACATATCCCATTTGAAACCCTGTTACGCTGACGTGTGTCCTCAGAATTTGATAATGGCCTGTATTGGAGGGAACATACTGTACCACACCTGGCCAAGCGATTTGTTGTAGATACTGACGCTCTTCTATTTTGGCACTGGAAAATCGCTGAGAGCTGTACAAGCCAAAAAACCAACCGTTCCAAACTCCTTTGGGGTACCATCTTACTTCTGGATCAATACTGAAACCGGGGTTGCCGTCCGTTTTTATATAGTCAAAATAAGAGGTGTCTGTACCCTGGTAATTCCATATGGAATCTCTTTCATATGAATTTCCCTTGGCTAAAAAATTGGGACTCAATCCTAAACTAGCAGAAAATTGGGGGTGAAATGCATAATCTATGTGTGCTGTGAACCACATATTTCGCAACAAAGTAAACGGGGTCAGTTTGAGGGCCAACATTCCTGTTACACTGCTGTCGGCGGAAGGTGGGTTAGTTGCTTGCGCGTTGACATTCAGCATTAGTCCTACTAAAATTCCACAGAGTATCCATTTCTTCATGTAATCCGAATTTATTCACAAAGGTAAGTAGGGAATTTGTCAATGAAAGAGGATGTTGATCGAAATCTCTTCCCTTACCTTTGTCAATAAATATTAGCAGTCATGCCTCAATTAAGTCAGAAAGCAGAGCAAATGCCGGCTTCACCAATAAGGAAGTTAGTGCCATTTTCAGAAGCCGCAAAAAGTAAGGGAATCAAGGTATATCATTTGAACATCGGTCAGCCCGATATTGAAACTCCCGAAGTAGTAAGGGAGGCGATGAGAAAGCAAGATGCGCGTGTAATCGAATATTCCAATTCTGAAGGAATGTTGTCTTATCGACAAGGACTTCAGGGGTATTATGCTTCAAAAAATATTTCACTGGAAGTTGGGAATATCATGGTCACCACGGGTGGCTCGGAAGCATTGGTGTTTGCCTTTATGTCCACCTTGAATCCGGGAGATGAGGTGATCATACCAGAACCTTTTTATGCCAATTACAATGGTTTTGCAGTAATGGCAGGGGCTAAGGTGGTTCCGGTTACCGCAGTGATTAATAATGGTTTCGCTTTGCCGCCGATTGCGGATTTTGAAAGTAAAATCACAGAAAAGACAAAGGGGATTTTGATTTGCAATCCTGGCAATCCTACCGGGTATTTGTACTCTCAAAAAGAATTGGAACAGTTGAGGGATTTGGTATTAAAATACAACTTGTATTTGTATGCAGATGAAGTGTACAGGGAATTCATGTATGAAGGTGCAGTTCCCTTTTCTGTGCTGAACCTGAAAGGCTTGGAGCAAAATGCCATCATGATTGACAGTGTGAGCAAACGATACAGCATGTGTGGCGCAAGAATTGGTGCCCTCATTTCAAGAAACAAAGAGTTGATGGCTGCGGCATTGAAATTTGGTCAAGCTCGTCTATCTCCCCCAACCTTTGGTCAATGGGCGTCAATGGCTGCGTTATCTACGCCACAACAATATTTTGATGATGTGGTGCAAGAATATGTGAGTAGAAGGGATGTTTTGGTGAATGGGTTGAATCAAATAGAAGGGGTAATTTGCCCAAAGCCACAAGGTGCATTTTATTGCATTGCCCAATTGCCCATTAAAGATTCAGATCATTTTTGTCAGTGGATGTTGGAGTCGTTTTCTTACAATGGTCAAACCGTGATGATGGCGCCGGCTTCCGGCTTTTATGCTACTCAGGGAAGCGGAAAAAATCAAGTCAGATTGGCTTATGTCTTGAACAAAGAAGACTTAACCCATGCGGTTGAATGTCTCCAAGAGGGCCTTAAAAAATATTTAGCGGAAGGATTTTAATCATTGTGAAGTATAAAATTAATGAATATCATTGCAGTATGAGAAAACAAATCATTACCCTAGCATTGTGCTTCATGGGCTTTTGGAACATGGCTCAAGGTCAGCCCACTTCAGAAAGGATGAAGGTGGTAAAAACGGATGGCACAGAATACATTGGAATGATCCTTTCTGATGACGGAAAGGAGATTTTGATTGAAAGTGAAAATTTAGGGAAATTGTATATTCCCAAAAGGCAACTGCGCTCTATAAAGCCCGTATCTGCCAGGGAAGAGAAGGCGGCAGAAACTCCTGGCACATATTCGGAAGAGCATCCCTTTTCTACACGCCACATTTTTACCACTAATGCTTTTCCCATTAAAAAAGGAGAGAATTATGGGATGTTGAATTTCCATGGACCTGAAATCCATTTCGCGTTGACAGATCGCTTTAATGTTGGGATCATGACCACCTGGGCTTCCAGTCCTATGGCCTTAGCAATGAAGTATTCCTTATTGTCTAGACATGAGAAAGTACATTTCTCATTGGGATCATTGATGATGTGCTCCGGTTTCATCCAAGGTTTTAGAGGTTTTGGTAATCTCTCATTTGCCAATGTAACCTTTGGAGGAAGAAATTCAAATATTACCGTTTCTGGCGGCTATTTGTACTACAGAAGCGGCAGAAGATTTATCGAGGATGGAACTACAGGTATAGATAACTATTACGACTGGAGAGGCGGATCATCCAACAATTGGGGCGTGATTGGGCAATACATAGGCCCTGATGATGTCCCTATGCAGAAGGCATATCCTGTTCACGGACCGGTGATTTCTTTGGGTGGCGTTTTTCGTGTGGGTGCCAAGGCTACTTTCGTCTTTGATTCTATGATTGGGGCGGTGGAAGGTAAAAAGGAACAAGTGAACACCACCGAATACTATGACCCTTTTACTGGTAATTTTCAATATTATCACCAAGTTTCTTATGCTCCTTACAATGCGACTTTCGTCTTTTTAGCACCAGGAATGAGGTTTCAATCTACAGAAAATTTTGCTTGGCAGTTTGCGATTGCTCAAACTTCTGTGGTAAGAAGCGATAGAAACAAGCCCATCAGCATTCCTTTGCCCATGATCACTTTATTCAAAAAATTCTAAATTGAGCGCTATGAAAAATTGGATAATAACACTTTGCATTTTCTTTTCTATTTCTCAAATGTCCATAGGACAGGAGAGTGTAAAGAACGAAAGTAAATATATCATCACACTCAAGAATAACAGGGTATATGAGGGTTATATTCTTTCTGACGATGGAAAGGAAATGATGTTGATGACCGATGAAGTAGGTAAATTGTTTATACTAAAATCGGACCTGAAGAATTTAAAAAAAATAGAGGCCGAAGCCGAGTTCAACGCGGAGGATAAATTCATTACCGGTGGACGATATTTGGATTCGGGTCCTTTTACAACCAGATATAGTGTAACCACCAATGCGCTGCCCATAAAAAGAGGCGAGAATTATGCCATGACCAATATTCATGGTCCAGAGGTGCACTTTGCTGTAACTGATCGTTTAAGTGTTGGAATCATGACCTCTTGGATTGCCAGTCCATTGGCTTTGGCCGTGAAATACAGCATCCCAACAGCCAATCCCAAAATCAATTTCTCTGTCGGTACCTTGGCGATGACCTCAGGGTATTTTGCCAACTTCAAAGGGTATGGCCATTTAACTTTTGGAAATGTTACTTTTGGAGACCGTTTGAATAACATTACGCTTTCTGCAGGGTACTTAAATTTTAATTTAAACGGCAGCTTTAAAATGCCAATGACGTCGATTGCTGGGATGTTCCGTGTTGGTCCAAAGTCTAGCTTTATTTTTGACTCCATGTTCCGTTATCCCGATGCGAATTTCAGGACTAAGGATTATTCCAAGCACAGCAACTTTATTTTTGTATCTCCTGGTATGCGTTTTCAATCTTCTGAAAAGTTTGCTTGGCAATTGAGTATGGCAGGTATGAGCTTCCAGCCGAAGGATGATGAGGATCGGATTTCTTTCCCTGTGCCATTTATCAGTTTGTTCTGGAAGTTTTAGTATTGAAAGATTTCTAAAAAAATATTTGGAAAAGAAGTAAAACTTTGTATTTTTGCATCCGCTTTCAAAGGAAAGTCAAACGGTCGGGTAGTTCAGTTGGTTAGAATACATGCCTGTCACGCATGGGGTCGCGGGTTCGAGTCCCGTCCCGACCGCCAAAAATCAAAAGCTCTGGTAACAGGGCTTTTTTGTTGATGAAAGGGGATGTACTGCGTTTATATTTTGTACTCTGAATCGTTTGAAATTTATTACAAAGGCTTTACGGAAAACGTTAAGGCCCGTATGTTGGAGCATAATGAGGGCAAGAGTAGATTTACGAAAAATAAGGGGCCTTGGCAATTGATTTTTGTTCAGCGATTTTCTACCAAGCGGGAAGCGCTCATCAGAGAAAAATCTTTGAAGAAGTGCAAGCCAGAATATTTTCGTTGGTTAAGTACTCAAGAGATAAATGTAGTGCATGAATTCACTTGAATAGCTTGCCTGTCATCTCGGCTTAGCCGAGACGTGTTCGAGTCCCGTCCCGACCGCCAAAAATCAAAAGCTCTGGTAACAGGGCTTTTTTGTTGATGAAAGGGGATGTACTACGTTTATATTTTGTACTCT
>Ga0169931_10000256_pt1 | contig 86492 bp, 76 predicted proteins | sample Kivu_15m_20L_FD_129675 | JGI IMG/M metagenome (GOLD analysis project Ga0169931, IMG submission 129675) | Freshwater microbial communities from Lake Kivu, Western Province, Rwanda to study Microbial Dark Matter (Phase II) - Kivu_15m_20L... | ecosystem: Environmental > Aquatic > Freshwater > Lake... | reverse complement strand
GCCCTGCTCGATGACGCGGCCGTGATCGAGGACGTAGATGCGGTCGGCGTTGCGAACGGTGCTGAGGCGGTGGGCGATGACGAAGCTGGTGCGGTGTGCCATGAGGTGCTCCAGGGCCTCCTGAATCTGGCGCTCGGTCTCGGTATCGACGCTGGCGGTGGCTTCATCAAGAAGAAGGACGGGCGGATTGCGCAGGAGGGCGCGGGCGATGCTGACACGCTGTTTTTCGCCGACGCTGAGTTTCACGCCACGTTCGCCGACGTGCGTGTCGAGGCCTTGCGGAAGGCGTTTGACGAAGGCATCGGCATTGGCGCTGCGCAGAGCGGCCCAGAGCTGATCTTCGGTGGCATCTCGGTGGCCGATGACAAGGTTTTCGCGCACGGTGCCGTTGAAGAGGAAGCTTTCCTGAGTGACGTAGCCGATGTTCCTGCGCAGCCAGGCTTTGTTCAGTTCATGAACGGGTGCGCCGTCGAGTGTGATGACGCCTTCGTCGTATTCGTAAAAGCGGGTGAGAAGGTTGATGAGCGTGGATTTGCCTGCGCCGGTGGGTCCGACGAGGGCGATGGTCTGACCGGGTTTTGCCTCCAAGGTGACGCCGTGGACCGTGGGTGTTTTGCCAGCATAGCTGAAGCCGACGTTTTCATACCGCACGTGGCCGGTGATGGCGGGAAGCTCGCGCCCGCCGGTGGTGTCGGTCTCGGGTTCGGCATCGAGGATGTCGAAGACGCGTTCTCCGGCGGCGCGGCCTGCCTGGAGGATTTGATTGAGCTGATGGAGGCTTTCGATGGGGTCGTAGAAGAATTTGAGCAGCAGAAGGAAGGCGGTGAGGTCACCGGCTTGAATGTGTCCTTGCATCAGTTGACGTGCCCCGACCCAGAGGACGATGACCATGCCGACGCTGGTGAGGAAGTGCATGCCGGGGCGGTAAACGGCCCAAATGCGCATGACGTGAAGCGTGGCGTTGCGGAGGGCGTCGCTGGCGCGGTTGAAGCGTGCGTGCTCCTCGCGCTCCATGGCATACGCCTTGATCTGACGCATGCCCGAGACGTTGTCCTGAAGCAGCGAATTCATGGCGCTGCTGGCCTTACGCACTTTGCGATGGCGTTCGCGCGAGGTGCGGGTGTAAGCGAGAGCCCCGGCGATGAGGAAGGGCAGGGGGATGAGCGCGTAGAGGGTAAGTGTAGCGTCCGCTTGAAACATGAAGACGCCAACAACGAGGATTTGGAGCACGGAGACGAGCCCCTGCTCGATCCCGTCGATGAGCACACGCTCGACGGAGGGGATGTCCTCGGAGACGGTGGTCATGATGTCGCCGGAGGGGCGGTTGTCGAACCAGCGAAGGGGCAGAGTCTGCAAACGCTGGTAGATGTCGCTGCGGAGGTCAAAGATGACTTTCTGCTCGAAGGTGTTGTTGAGCTGGATACGCAGGGAATTGAACAGGTGCTGGGCAAAGTAGGCCGCAAGCGCCCAGAAGGCGAGCGGGGTGATGCGATCCCACTGTTTTCCCGGCACCACGACATCGAGCACCTCCCGTGTGATGTGCGGGAAAACGATGACCATGAGTGTTCCGGTGATGGCGCAGAAAATCTGGGCCGCTCCGAGCAGTGGATAGCGGCGCAGGTAGGCAAAGACGCGGAGGATGGTTTTCAAATCGAAGGGAGGAGGCTTGAAGCAGGACAGTTAGCAGCTATCTAGCATCCGGCACGGAGCAACCGGCATCCCATGAAATACCACATCGCACGCGGCGCAGAGCAGCTCGGCACTTTCAACGACCTGGATGTGAGTTCAGGCATGAGGGAGGGGCGCTTTCTGCCGACAGACCTCTGCTGGACGGACGGCATGCCGGAGTGGCAGCCGTTAGAGACGCGGATGAAGGCGCTTGCCGAGGCCTCGGGCCTGGAAGTCCCCGAATCGTCCGCCATCACCGCGTTGCGTCAGGAAGTGCGCCAGGACCAGGAACAGAAATGGGAACTCGCCTCGCTGGGACGCCGTCTGACGGCCCGCCTGATCGACTGGAGCCTCATGCTCGTGCCTCTGATCACCCTCCTGATGGCCATGATGGATGCCGCCTTCGAGGCGGAGATCCAAACTCTGCAGGGCAACCCGACGGCGTTGATGGAGGCGTTGCAGCGCCAGATTGCCAAAGCACAACAGGTTGGCAATCCCACGGTCATGGCCATGAGCTGGCTGGTCGTGGCGCTGCTGCTGGGAAATGTCATCCTTCTCACCCTGCGCGGTCAGTCCATCGGCAAAATGCTGACGGGCATTCAAATCGTGCGTGCTTCGGATGGCGGCAGGGCGGGATTTGTCAAAGCAGTGCTACTGCGCTGGTTCTTGTTTGCCATCATCGAGAGCGTGCAGATCATCGGCCCTGTGCTGACGCTGGCGAACATCTTCATGATTTTCCGCCAGGATCGCCGCTGCCTGCATGACTTGGTGGCAGACACACGGGTCATTCGGTCGGCACCCTGAACTCAAGGCAGTCCAGGTTTTGTATTCTGAACCTTGTTGATCTCGTTCATGTGGTCCCGCTGCTCAGGAGAAATGGAGCGCATTCTTTCGCGGAACGGGTGGGTCACACCCAGCACAAAGCACGAAACATCCGCCACGAGGATAATCATGGCGACCACGATGCCGTAGCGCTTCAATGACTCGTCAATGACCTTGTTCTTGTTCACAGAAAAGGTCTCCGATTTGGAGAACATTGACTGGAACAGCCGCCGCCATCCACGAGGCTCACGTGCAATGCTGAAGGACCAGATAAACAACGCCGTCAAGATGACGCAGGCGATTTGATACTGGATGGGGATTTCACGCATGACACCTTCTCGGGCCAGTCATCGTTGACTGGGGTCTTGATCTATAGAATGAGCCGGAAAACTGTGCAAATGGCGATTTGTCATGACACGATGAATTGCTCGGTAGTAGGACTTGCTCCTGAGGTTGCGATTTTCGCCCCACCGTTGGCGGAAAGATGAGTTAGCATGTGAAAGGAGTCTTCTGCATCAATGCCAAGGGTTGCCGCCACCTCCACAGCGGTTAGGGGCGACTTCGCGGAAAGGAGTGCTCCGCGCACCTGCGCCAGTTGCTTGAGAAAATCCGTCGCCGCCTTCTTGCCGGCCTCTACGCCGGGCTGGTGATAGGCGTTGATGTTCACGAGGCTGGCGTAGAAGCCCACCGCCCGCTCAAACAGGCCCACGAGTAGGCCGAGGGTGAAGGCGCTGACTTCTTCGATGCTCAGGGTGATGTTTTCGCGGCCCTTGTCTGAAAGCGCCTTTCGCGTGCCGCGGAGGAAGCCCTGCAGGTAGTCGCCGCTGTTGAAACCGGGCTCGACCTCCAGCGGAGCCGCGTCACGGGCCTTGCGCACCTCGATGAAGGTCGCGAAGAAGTTGTTCACGCCATCGCGAAGCTGCTGCACGTAGGCGTGTTGGTCGGTGGAGCCCTTGTTTCCATAGACGGCCACGCCCTGGTTCACCACGGCACCGCTGAGATCGTGTTCTTTGCCGAGGCTCTCCATCACCAGCTGTTGCAGATACTTTGAGAAAAGCACGAGCCGGTCTTTGTAGGGCAGCACAACCATGTCCTTCAATCCTTTGCCACCACCGGCGTGATGCCACATCAGCGCCAGCAGCATCGCGGCATTCTCACGCGCCGGACGGGCACGTGTCTCCGCGTCCATCGCCGCGGCTCCGGCCAGGAACTGCCGCACATCGACGCCCTGCAACGCAGCGGCGATGGTGCCCACGGCGCTCATCACGCTCGTGCGGCCGCCCACCCAGTCCCACATTGGGAAACGGGCCAGCCAGCCTTGCTTCACTGCATGCTTGTCCAACTCGCTGTCGAGACCGGTCACAGCCACGGCGTGCTTGGAAAAATCCAGGCCAGCCTTTTTGTAGGCTGCCTCGGCTTCCAACATGCCGTTGCGCGTCTCTTTTGTGCCGCCAGACTTCGAAATCACGAGGGTTAGCGTCGTGGCGAGACCGTCGCCGATCTCCGCAAGGACGCGGTCCACACCGTCCGGGTCGGTATTATCGAAAAACGAGATCGCCATCGGCGGATTCGCCGGCGTGATGGCATGGGCTACGAGCTGCGGACCGAGTGCGGAGCCGCCAATGCCCACCACGAGCACGCGGGTGAACTTCTGGCCGTTCGCGGCCTTGATCGCACCTGCATGCACGTCCGCCGCGAACTTCAGTGTGGCCTCCAGCGTCTCGTCGATCTCCTTTTTGATCGCGGCGTCGGGAGCCAGTTTTGAATCACGAAGCCAGTAGTGGCCCACCATGCGCTTTTCGTCCGGGTTGGCGATGGCGCCCGCTTCGAGCTCCTTCATGGCTTTGAAGGCATGGTCGATCTTCCCGGCCATTCTTGTGAACAGGTTGTCCTCGAAGCCCATGCGGCTGATGTCGATGGAAAACCCGATCTGCGGATAACGAACGAAATACTTCTGAAAACGGTCCCAATGGCTCATGCGAGGTGGATGGAGTTGGAGGGGTGGAGTGATGCGGGAATGTCGAAAAAGCACTTCCCATGCCGCGTCGCAAGCTGTTTGGCTGGTATTGACTCCCCTGTGCAGGCTCTCCACTCTGAGCCCGCCATGAAAACACTCATTTTCGCCCTGCTTTTCACCATGACCACCCTCGTCACTGCCGCCGAAGCTCCGTATCGCCATGTCGTTCTCTTCAAGTTTAAGGAGGGAACCGCGCCAGAGCAGGTTCAGAGCCTCGAAAAGGCGTTTGGTGAGCTGGCGAAGAAGATCGACACCGTTAAGGGGTTTGAATGGGGAACCAATGTCAGCCCAGAAGGCCTGAATGATGGTTTCACTCATTGTTTCTTCGTCACCTTTGGCGACAAGGCCGGGCTGGAGGTCTATCTGCCCCATGCGGAGCATCAGGCGTTCGTCGCGAAGCTCAAGCCGCTGCTCGACAAGGTCTGTGTGATTGACTATGTGGCCCAAAAATGACGCCTAGCCTGCGCAGACCGGGCAATCGTCTCTTTTGGGCAGCTGAACCTTGCGAAATTGCATCGTGGAAAGATTCATGGAGAGCAGGCTGCCTGTGAGCAGCTCTCCGATGCCAGTGATCAGTTTGATGACCTCCATCGCGCCAATGCACGCAGCAGCACCGGACACCGCGCCGAAGACGGGAAACTGACGAGTCCACGAGGCGGGAACTTGCGGCACATAGCAGGCCAGACATCCGGTCTTTCGCGGCACAAAGGTGGTCACACTTGCCTCCAGGGTGTGCATCGCGCATTCCACCATCGGTCTGTTTGCGCGAACGCTGGCCGCGTTCAAGGCGAGGCGTTCTTGAAAAAGCGGCGCGGCATCCACGACGATGTCGGCTTGGGCGACCAGGGAATCTGCGTTCTTCTCGGACACATTTTCACTCACGCCCACGATCTCACAGTGCGGATTGAGTTCCTCCAGTCTTCGGACGATCGACTCCATGCGCGGTTTGCCGATGTGACCATGGGTTTGCAAAAGCTGACGGTTCAAATCGGAGGGGCGGAGGTTGCCGCCATGCGCTAAAACCAGTTTTCCCACGCCAGCCGCCGCCAGTTCGAGCGCCACGAGCCCTCCGAGTCCTCCGACGCGGGAGATGAGGACGGAAGCTGACTTGAGTCTTCGCTGACCTTCCTCACCCATGCCAGGCACCGTCATCTGCCATTCGTAGATGGCTTGTTCTTCAGGGGTGAGCGCGGTTTGGGCGGGCATGAGGGCAGAGAGGACAAACGGGGCGGGGAACTTTTTCTCAACTTTTTTCAACACTTCCAACAGCCGTGTCACTAACGCTTCAACAGTTTGTGCGAGGTATCAGCCCTCCATGAACTGGGTCTTGAGAGTGATTGGTTGTTAACTGAAACCCTGCTTCAAGGCAGGATTAAGTTGAGGTTGATCATACCAGGGGCCGGACGGAATCGGGAGCCGTCCGGCCCCAAATTTTTTTCGCCAATGTCGTTGCGTTTTCAGCCGGCGGTGGAGGTTGGCTGAATCCAGGCCGTGTCTCCGCACCACTCGCGTGCCTTGGCCCCAAGTTCGGCGGCGTGATCGGGCGTGTCGGTGATGGCAAATATGGTGCTGCCTGAGCCGGACATGAGCGCGGCACGGACTCCATCCTGTTCGAGCAGCCATTTCTTCAGCGTGGGCAGGAGCAGGTACTTTTCGAAGACCGGCCGTTCGAGATCGTTCACCATCGTGCCCCAGGGGCAAATTTGAGCGGCGTAAGGGACACCGGGAATCTCCTTGGAACCCGCCCAACGCTTGTAGGCCCAGGGAGTCGGAATCGGGAAGGGCGGCTTGATGAGGACAAGTGGGAGCTTCCAGTCAAATTCGACGGGGGTGACCAACTCGCCACGGCCTGATCCGTCCGCCGCCGGCGTTTGGAGCAGAAAACACGGCACGTCAGAGCCGATCTGGGCTCCAATCTCGATCAATTGAGCCTCTGTGAGTGGGGATCCGGCAAGGGTGTTGCAGGCCTTGAGCACCGTGGCCGCGTTACCGCTGCCGCCGCCGAGTCCCGCGCCGGCAGGAATTTTCTTTTCCAAATGGATGCGCCAGGAGGACTGCTTGCCGGTGCGGTTCTCGAAGGCTCGCAGGGCTTTCATGGCAAGGTTCGACTCGTCCAGGGGCACGGTCGGATCGGAGCAGCTCAATGCGACGTTGCTGCCTGCTCCGAGGTGCTCAACTTCGACGACATCCCCCAGAGCAAGCCTACAGAGCCGGGTCTGCACCTCATGGAAGCCGTCCTCACGTTTGCCGAGAATGCGCAGCCAGAGATTGATTTTGGCAGGGGAGTGAAAAGTCATCGAGGGAAGTGATCAGCTTGGGCGTCCGAGCAGGGCCAGCATGCGTCCTGTGCGTCCTTTTTCCATGCGGTAGGAATAGAACCGCCGCAAATCCGAAGAAGTGCAGATGCCTGTGTCATGCACCTGGCTGGCTGGAACGCCGGCCAGAAGTGCTTGCTGGCGGATCTGGGCGGCAAAGTCGATCTCATAAGCCGGTGGACGGATGCAAGGGCTGAGCTGGACGTGCAGATCGGTGGGATTCGTGCCGTAGTGCCGGCTCATTTCCTCGATCGCATGCGCAGTGATGGCCTGCTCAGAGCCCTTTTTGCCGGAATGCACCACGCCAAACGCTCCGGTGCGGGGATCAGCCAGATAGACGGCGCAGCAGTCTGCCACATAGACGCCAATCACCAGTCCCGGGGTGTTGGAGATGATGCCATCGACGCCCGGAATGGCCTCGGGGGACGCGGCATCGACCGCTGCGACTTCCCGACCGTGCACTTGCTCGGCGATGCAGAGAGCATCACCGGGAAAGCCGATTTCTCCTGCCTGGCTGCGATGCCAAGCCCACAGCCGTTCCACCACGACGGCTCTCTCGGCATTCACATCGATTTCGGGATGTCGGAGAGTGAACCGATGCGCGAACCCTGGCAGGGCAGCCAATGCGGGGAAAGTCATCCAAAGGGCGGAGTCCATCGGGCTTGTTTGCCACGAAAAACAAAAAGGCGCACGGATAAACCGTGCGCCTTCCGTGAAAATGACCAATGGCTCAGCGTGTCACTGCTGTGTCCAAGGTGCGGTAGGAGGTCATGAAGCTGGCGGCGTCTTCGGAGGACGTTTCGCTCATGGCAGTCGCCACTTGGTTCTGCAGTTCATCGCGGAGGCGGCTGACGAGTTCCAAGCCACGGGAGGTGATGCGGACGAGTACCTTGCGGCGGTCGTCGATGGCATGGGTGCGCTCCATGTAGCCGAGCTTTTCGAGGCGATCCACCAGGCCTGTGGCGGCAGCGGTGGAGTGCCCCATTTTGCGGGCGATGTCAGTCATGGTCAGCTCCTTCGACGTGGCGAGGTAACTGAGCAGGAAGAACTGAGCGAAGGAGATATTGTCTCGGTTCAGCTCACGGGAGAGATTCAGCAAAAATTCGCGCTGACTGAACAGAATGAAGTCTGCCAGTTTGGCGTGGTCTTTGGCTGGTTGTTTGGTTCCGTTGATCATGGAGGTGGTTCCTTAGAGCTATGGGTTCCGAGAAAATCTCGAATTATGGGTAATGTAACGAGTTCCAAAGGTAGGATCAAGATAAATTCATAGAATCCATAAAGTTTTACCCATTTGCATCATGAGTTTCTTATATCTGAGAAGTTAATATGGGTGAATTATTATCAACAATAGGGTGTCTTGGCAAGAAAAGAATCAGCGTCTTCCAGAGGTTAAGCGCGAGATTCGGCTACTGGAGGCTTTTGCCTTTCGTCTCGGGAGCAAACCAAATGACGATCATGCCAACGAGATAGACACAGGTCAGGATCGAGTACGCGTTTGCGGCGGCTTGCAGGGCAGTCGTCTTGTCGCTGGTGAACAGGCTCATCAGGTTGCCGAGTTGCAAGGCACCGATCGCGGCGATCAAGCGGCCGAAATTGAAGCAAAAACCCTGGCCAGTGGCACGCACGCTCGTGGGGAACAATTCCGGGAAGTAGAGCGGGAAAAAGCCGTAGAATGATGCAGTGATACCTCCCAGCAGGAACGCACTGATCAGCAGGGACGATGGAATGCTGTCGCCGGTGAAGGGGAGATTGATTCTGAAAAAGGTCAGCGAGGCTGCAAGGCTGGCAACGCAAAGGAGGGTGTAGGTGACCCGGCGGCCCAGTTTGTCGGCCACCAACGGCGTGATTAGGGTCACTAGGATGGCCCCCAGCGCCGTGGCGATGACGATGGCATCAATCACTGGCAAGGTGCTGCCCTTCGGGGCCAGATCGGAGGCCCAGCGTGCGGCCTGCTGGGCGGAGCCCCACGTTCCCAGGAGAGCGACGGCCGCTAGGCTGGCGCCGACGAGGAGATTTCGCATGATCGTGCCGTGCTCGGCCGCATCAGCGCTGCCGGCGGCGAGGGAGCGGCTCATGTACTGGCGCACGGGGTGCAAATAACCCCACAGGGCCACCGCCATGCCGAGCACTGTCACGATTGCGGCGATCCAATTGCCCCACGAGCACAGGGGCGACCACACATAAATGATGCCCATCGCCGCCACGCAGGCGATCAGCACACCCAGCAGATCCATGGTGGCCCAATGTGAGGTGCCGCCGGACTTCTTCTCCGCCTCCCACTTGTGGGATTCCGGCACAAACACGAGGATGAAGAAATTGATGAGCGCAGGGAGTGCGCTGCTGACCGCGATGAAGCGCCAGGCGCGATTGTGCAGCAGGTATTCTGTGTTCTCTGGTGACAGGCCCATCGCGTGAATCCAGCCGGTGACGATCTCCAGACTGGCATTGATCTGCCAACTGATGAGGCCCGTCAGCAGGAAGCCGATGTTAGATGCCGCGCCGATCATGCCAGCGATCCAAGCACGGTTCTTGCCACCCCAGATCTCATTCACCAAGGCCACGCCCAGCGCCCATTCGCCGCCCATGCCGAGCGAGGCGATGAAACGCAGCCCGGCGAACTGCCAAGCCTCCGTGACGAAAGCGCACAACCCGCTGAAGATGGCGTAGGTGAAGATGGCCAGCGTCATGGCCTTCACGCGGCCCAACTTGTCACCCAGCCAGCCAAAAAGCACGCCGCCGGTTGCCGCGCCGACGAGGAACACCGCGATGATGACTGTGAACCACTGCCCCTGCACGATGGCTGTTTCCTTGGGCAGCAGATCCTGCAACGCCGGTTTGCCGATCAGCGGAAACAAGCCCATCTCGAAGCCGTCGAAGAGCCAGCCGAGGAATGCGGCGATCAGGGCGGCGACAGCGCCTTTGGGAGCGGGAGAGTTGGAAGTGGTCATGGTGGGAAAGAGGCTGGAGCAAACGGCAGCATGAGCGCACTTCTACAACCCTGGCGAGCAAAAAAACGGGCCGCTGCATCACAGCGGCCCGTTGAAGCTCAAAAGGTGGCCACTCGCCTCACTCCTTCGCCACGCCGTTGTTCCAGGCGGCGAACATTTCTTCCACGGTCGGAATCTCGAGTGGACGCACGATGCGGAAGCCGAGCCAGGTCGCATCGGTCAGGTACCAGATGCTTTTGGGCAGCTGCGGGTCCTGCTGCTTCCACAGCGGGTCAGACGCCTTGCGGGCGGAACTGCGGCAGAGCTCAGGATCGTCATCATAGGTGCCGCCACGGGCCACATGCGGATAAGGCGTCTTGGAGCGCACCCAGTCGCTACCGAGCACCGCAGCGCCAGGCGTGGTGGGCGTGTATTGATCGAGGCACCACTCGCATACGTTGCCGTAGATGTCGTAAAGGCCCCATGGATTCGGCTTTTTGCCGCCGACCTTCGCGTATTGGAAGTTTGGCGCGTTATCGAAATACCACGCGTAATCTTTGAGCTGCGAGGCATCGTCGCCGAAGAAATACGCGGTCTTCGTGCCGGCGCGGGCGGCATATTCCCACTCCGCCTCGGTTGGCAGGCGGTAGAAATGACCGGTCTGCGCGCTCAACCACTGGCAGTATTTGTTCGCCGCGTGCTGCGTCATGCATATCGCGGGGAAACGCTCGCGGCCCATGCCGAAGTCCATCGGCTGGTAAGGTGGTGTTGGCTGCGAGATCAGATCCTCCGCCTTGTCGGTCGGTTTCCACACCTGACGTGAGCCGTCCTTGTTGCGGCCCTCGCTGGTGAGTTGGAAGGGCTCGTATTCGTCCCAGGTGATCTCGTATTTGCCCATCCAGAACGGTTTGATGGCCTTCTTCGCCTGCGGGCCTTCATCGTCGGCACGGTTCGCTTCGCCATCGGGGCTGCCCATCATGAACTCTCCGCTCTTGATCACCACCATGCTGAAAGGAGCGCCGGTTTTCGGCACCTTCGTTTCATAAGGCTTCATGTCGGCCTCTTTCTTCTCTTTTGAGGTCTGCACGATGAAGGCGTGGATCTTCTTCACCAGATCGAGGTTGTCCGGATTGTTCGTCGCCGGTCCCTTCTTCTCTTTCGCGGTCAGCTTTACAGCATCAGGCCAAGGAGCGCCCTGCTCGATCCAGAGCTTGAGGTAGTTGATGTCCTCCTTGCTTAAAGGACCGCCGCTCTTCTTCGGGGGCATCAAATCGTCCTCATCTGGCGCCAGCGCTGTCAGATGATAAATCGCGCTCTGCTTGAGGTCGAAGGGAACGATGTTGGGTGCGTTCTCACCGCTTTCGAAGGCTTCCTTCTTCGTTGTGATGATCCAGTCGCCCTTCGCCTTGTCCGCGTTGTGGCAGGACACGCAGTTCTGCTCCAAAATGGGCTGGATGTGCTTCTCGAACTTGATGCGCGGCGTTTGCTCCAGCACCACGCCGGCGGGCCAGTCGGCGCCTTGCTCGATCCAGGCCTTGATCACCTCGATCTGGCTCTTCTCCAGCAGGCCTTCCTTCTTCGGCGGCATCACCATGTCATCTTCCACATCCAGCAGCAGCGTGGAGTAGATCGCGCTCTTCTTCAGATCACCCGCAACAAGGCCTGGGCCGTTCTCATTGCCCTTTTTGATGTCTTCCAGCGTGTGCATGCGGAAGTCGCCCTTGTCCTCCTTCGCGCCGTGGCAGTGCGTGCACGCGCCTTCGAGCAGCGGCTTCACCTGTTTGACGAAATCAACCTTCTCTGCGGCGCAAAGCAGCGCGGGAGACAAAAGCAGCATGGAGGCGAGGGTTTTGGCGGGAAACATGGGGTGTGCGGATAGCATAGGCTTCGGGGGATGTCCAATGCGAGGAAACGTCCGTCTTTTGGCGCCGGATCAAACCTTCAAGTGACGTGAACAAACCTCCATCAGTCCCGCACGCGTCGTGCAGCGGCGCATCTCGTTCAAGAAGCCTGCGGGATCATCCAGGCCCTCTCCGAAAAAGTTCAGATGCTTCTTGATGCGGTTCACCTGATCCAGTTCGCGGGTGCAAGGTGTCGTGACGGCCTCATACAGTTCGCCGATGTAGGTCAGCCGTTCGGCGGCGGTTGGTTGGCTCACCGTCTGGCCGCGGAAGTGCTGGCGGATTTGATCAAACAGCCATGGGTTACGGATCGCTCCGCGGCCCAGCATGTGTCCATGCACGCCCGTATCCTTCGTGACCGCCTCGGCATCCAGATGGGAGCCGATATTGCCATTCGCCAGCACAGGGCAGGGGAGTTTTGACTTCGCTTTGGCGATCAAATCGTAGCGCACGCCTTCGCGATACATCTGCGTCACCGTGCGGCCGTGAATTGTGACGAGATCGACGCTGTGCTTCGCAAACAGCGGCACCAGCGCGTCGATCGTCTCCGTGTCGTCGAATCCCAGTCGAGTCTTCACCGTGAATTTCACCGCGATCGCCTCCCGCAGGGCGCCGAGGATGCCCTCGATGCGTTGAACGTCACGCAGCAGTCCACCACCGGCACATTTCTTGTAAACGATGGGCGCGGGGCAGCCGAGGTTCAGGTCCACCGCCGCGATCTCATGCTGCTGCAGTTCCTTCGCATTGCGCACGAGCGATGGGATGTCATTCCCGATCATCTGCGCCACCACCGGCCTGCCAGTTGGGTTGTGAGTGATGGAAGCCAGGATGTCCTTCTCCAGGTGCGAGTCCGGATGTACGCGAAAATACTCCGTGTAATACACATCCGCTCCGCCGTAGCGCGTCATCAGCCGCCAGAAGCCCAGGTCCGTCACATCCTGCATCGGTGCCAGTGCAAGCAGCGGCTCCGGCCGGGCGATTAGTGCGTCCAGTTGTTCGACGGGGCTCACAACGCGGCGCGATACAGCTCCACAAACTCCTCCACGCTCGGTGCACGCGGATTGAACTGGGCGGTCCATTGCTTGGCGGCCATTTCGGCGAGGTCGCGAAGGTTTTCCTCCTTCGCGCCGTGTTCGGAGAGGGTGCGGGGCATGCGGGCCTCCCAGAGGAGTTCGGCGACGCGGTCGGCGAGGTCGCCGTCGAAGTAACTCTCGTAGATGGCGGCGATTTCCGGCAGTGCGGAGTTGAAGCGGATGACGTGGGGCAGCATGACGCCGACGGCCTCGCCATGCACGACGTGGAAGAGGGCCGTGAGCGGGTTGGCGCAGGAGTGTGCGGCACCGAGCATGCTGTTTTCGATGGCGATGCCGGCGTAGGCGGCGCCGAGGAGCATCATGCCGCGGGCTTCGACGTCTTTCGGGTCGCGCAGCACGCGGCTGAAACCCGAGTGGCAGAGGCGGAAGCCTTCACGCGAGTAAAGCGATGAGAGTGCGTTGCGCTTCTTCGTAACTGCCGTTTCAAGCGCGTGGGAGAGCGCGTCGATGCCGGTGCAGACGGTGACGCGTTGCGGCTGGGAAAGTGTGAGTTCGGGATCGAGGATGGCGATCTTCGCGGCGGCCTTCGGATCGCCGCAGGCCATCTTCACATGCGTCTCGGCATCGGAGATGAGCGCGTAGCTCTGGCATTCGCTGCCAGTGCCCGCAGTGGTGGGGATAGTGATGAGGGGCAGCATGGGCTGCGTGGCCTTGCCCGTGCCCCAGTAGTCGTGCATCCGCCCGCCGTTGGTGAGGATGAAGTTGCAGCCCTTGGCGGTGTCCATGCTGCTGCCGCCGCCGAGGCCGATGATCAGGTCGGTTTGAAACGCTCGCGCTGCTTTTACACAGGCATCGACATCTTCGGTGTTCGGATTCTCGCGCACCTGGCCGAAGACTTCGACCGCGAGACCGGCTTCGCGCAGGAACCCGGCGGCGCGCTCGACGTATCCGGCCTTCACGATGCCCGGATCGCTCACAATCAGCGCCCGCTGGCCAAGATCACGCGCCAAATCACCCACACGCGCCAGCGTGCCGTTGCCAAAGAGGAGCCGCGTGCGCGGCTGATGATCGAAGGTGGCGAGGGACATGCGCGTCGGCTTCGAGGAACGTCACGCGCAGTCGATGGAGCGGCGCTTGTAGAGGAACTCGAACATGTTGCCCTCGTGCGGCTGGTCCCAACTGATCTTCATCGTGCTGATCGGTCCAATGTTGAGGCGGTCGATGTCGCCGCATTCGAGCAGATCGTTGATGAAGGCCGGATCCTGCGTGATGGCGGTGACGATGAGCGAGTAGCCGATGCGGCCGAGCACCTCGGACTGCGGAATCTCCAAAACACTCGCGTAAGGGCAGAGGAACTCGCGGTTGGCGAGCGCGTGCTTGTTGTCGGAGCACCAGATGATGGTAGGACGCAGGAAAATGCCGCCCTGGAACTCAACCTTGCGTGGTCCGTCGCGGAATTTCGCGGTGACGTCCTCGGCGCCGGGTGTCTGGAGGTCGTTGTCGATGGCGCTGTCGATGTAGTCGGCCATTTTCGGGTTCGCGAAGCCGGAGAGCTTCGCATTTTCGTCGTCTCCTGCGGTGGGCTTCACCGGACCGAGGCGCTCGGCGATGGCGGTGGCAATTTCTTTGCCGTATTTGGGCACGATCAGCGCGGAGGCGTTGATGCAGGAGCGGCCGCCGTTATCGCTGATCGAACTGACGATGACGTCGATGTATTCGCGCCAGTTTTCGATCTTGTCATCGCCAATGATGATCTTGCTCCAGCCCGGACCGTGCACCTGCACAGCGGGGTTGTTTTCATACATCTTGGCGATGTTCACGTCACCGAAGACCAGGTTGCGCCCGCTGAGCTTGACGACCTCGCCGCTGCCTTCGTGGTCGGTGGGGTAGAAGCCGAACGCCTCGGCAGGCGCACCAGCGGCGATGAAGGCCTGGATGAGGCGGAAGGGCGTCCACGGCTCCTCGCGGCCGGGCTTGATGACAACGGGGATCTTCAACGCGATGGATGGCAGCCAGAGCGAGTTCACCGCGGGCGAGTTGCTCGGCATGACGAGGCCGAGAGACTTCGTGGTGGGGAAGTAGGACACCGGGCAGCCCGCCTGCGTGCCGAAGCCGCGATCAATGACCTCCATGTCGAGGCCGCGGGTGAGGCCGTTGAGGATCATCTTCATGTTCGTCATGGCGAAGTGGATCTTCGTCATGTTGCGCTTCACCATGATGTGCGGCAGGCCGCTGGTGCGGGAAAGGGTGGCGATGTACTCTTGCGGCGACTGTGTGTGGCCTTTGTCGCCGAGCGGCAGCGTGCCGTTGAGGAAGAGATCACCCGCCTTCGCGGTGATCTCGATCAACTGCGCCACTGTGAACTTTTTCAGTGCTTCGCGTGCTTCGCCGATCTTAGCCAGATCCTTGCGGACGATCCCAGCGTTCACTTGGCTGACCTCGGCGCAGACTTCGCCCGTTTTGTGGTCTTTGATCTGAACCTTGTCGAGCGACTCATAAGGGCGGCCTTTGCGGAGGGCGGGAAGATGCGGGATGGACATTGGCGGGTGGTTTTTGGGAGGCGTGAGGTTTACGAGCGCAGGTCTCGCGGGGCAACGAAAAAACAGGCGCGTGAGGTCGTGTCTTTCAGGCAGTTCAACTCAGCACTCGTCGGTGGGACGCAGAGACAGTGGAATCATGTCCAGCAGACCTGGGGAGAAGTTTGAGTAGGCGGGGTAGTCCGGACGCGGAACGCCATGCCCGCCGAAAGGGCGGTAGCGCCAGTGTTTGTACATCCACAGCCAGCACTCCGGGTGTTGACGAATGGCTTTTTCAAAGTGATTCCACACTCGTTGCGTGAGCTGCTGGGTGTCCTCATCCGGCTTAGGCCTTATGGCCTCATAAATGTGAACCTCGTAGCGTCCGTCATCCAGCGGACGGCATACACCGGTCATGATCGACAGGCCGAGGCGTTTCGCCAGCTCCACATGCAGCGTGGGCACACTAGTCCACAAGCCGAAACACTGGATTGCTGTCGCCGCCTTGCCGGGCGCGATGTTCAGGTCCGTCAGCAATCCTGCATGTCCTTGGCGTTTCAGTGCCTTCATGAGTTTCAGCATCGCGTTCTCCTGCGGGATGATGTCATGACCCGAGTGCGAGCGCAGCCGGGTGAAGGTGCGTGTGATGGTCGCATTCTTGAAGTTTTGCGCGACCACGGTGAATTTGAAACCGCGGAAGCCCCAGACCATGCTCACGAGTTCGAAATTGCCGAAGTGGGGCGTCACCCACACGCCACCTGTTTCATGTGCCTGATTCTCGGCCGCTGGATCGACCATATGGATGGTGAAAAACTGCTGCCAGGTGTCCTTCGTGAGCCGCGAGGACCAGAACAGGTCGAGAAAGGTGCGCGCGAACACTTGATACGATTTGCGGGCGATGCGCTGGCGTTGCTGCGGCGTATATTCGTCGCCGAAGGCGCAGCGCAGATTCTCCAGCGCCGTGGTGCGGCCGCGTTTGTCACCCCAGTAGGCGAGCGTGCCGATGCCGCGTGAGAGCGCCAGGATGAGGCCGCGTGGTAGGCGCGGCATGATCCATGCAGCGGATTCAATCAGGGCGGTCTCAAAGAAATATCGGAGCTTCTTCACGTGGCGTTTGGTGTTTGCGAAAATCGCGTTACGATGGCGCATGGCATCGCCCAACCTCAACAACATTCTCAAACGCCTCCTCAAGCAACCGACCGCGCCGTTTCATGAATACCATGTGCGTGCCGAGATCGAGGCGCTGCTCAAAGGTTGCCGGCATGTGACGTTGAAGAGGGACAAGTTCGGCAATCTCCTGGCCACCTACAAAAATGGCAAGGCCAAGAGCAAGCCCACTTGGGTGCTGTGCTCGCACATGGACCATCCGGGTTTTGTCAAACCTGCGGGCAGCACGAAGCGCGATGAATGGGAGCTTCTCGGCGGCGGCGGCATTCCGCAGGAATCCATTGAGACGGCGGTGAAGAAAGGTCTGCGCAAAGCAAAAGGGCAGATCGCGACGTGGAATTTCCCCGTCAATGTCACCAACAGCCGCATTGAGGCCACAGCCTGCGACGATTTGATCGGCTGCGCGGCCATCGTGATGACCTTCCTCGAACTCGCCCGACTAAACATTCAAACCACCGTGCATGCGGCCTTCACGCGTGCGGAGGAAGTCGGTTGGCTCGGCGCTTGGCAGCTCGCGCAGAAGTGGCCCTTCGGCAAAGACAGCGTGTTTCTCTCGCTCGAAACCAGTCGCCCCGTGAACGGCGCGGTGATGGGTGGCGGGCCGGTGATCCGTGTCGGTGACCGCGTTTCCATTTTCGACAGTGAAGCTGTGGCCGTTCTGATGACGACCGCGAAAGAGCAGGGGATCCGCGTGCAACGCTGCCTCCTCGATGCCGGTGCCTGCGAAGCCACAGCCGTGCAGGCTCTCGGCGTTCGCAGCGCAGGCATTTCCATCTCGCTCGGCAACTACCACAATCTGAACGACGCCCGCCAAATTGCCGCGGAATACGTTATGATGGACGATTTGAAGTCGCTCATCGCCCTGCTGAAAGCCCTTGTCGCCACCAAGCACGACGGTATCGGCGAGCGCACGATCCGCGAACGTGTGGAGATGCGCATGCAGGAGCACGAAGCGCACTTCAAGGCGGGATCGAAGCTGTTCAAGTGAGAGGTTTCAAGTTTCAGGTTCAAAGTTTCAAGTTCCCTCTGGCAGGAGCTTGAAACCTGAAACTTTAAACTTGGAACTTTCCGCCTCCTCGCCTTCTTCCGCGCCCTCTTATGTCCAGCGAGCAGCGCAAAGCCTTCCCTTTCTCCGAGTTTGAACCGAAGTGGCAGGGCGAGTGGGAGGCCTCCAAGGCCTACCGCACGCCGAACCCCGGTGATGCCGACTTCGATGCCTCGAAGCCGAAGTACTTCGTGCTCGACATGTTCCCCTATCCCAGCGGCAACGGCCTCCACGTCGGCCATCCCGAGGGTTACACGGCCACGGACATCATCGGACGCTTCAAAAAGATGTCCGGCTTCAACGTCCTGCACCCGATGGGCTGGGACGCCTTCGGCCTGCCCGCCGAGCAGTATGCCATCAAAACCGGCACGCATCCCCGCGTCACCACCGAGGCCAACGTCGCCAACTTCACCAAGCAGCTCAAATCGCTCAGCTTTGCCTATGACTGGGACCGCGAGGTGAACACCACCGACCCCGGCTACTTCAAATGGACGCAGTGGATCTTCCTGAAGCTCTACAACTCCTACGTCGGCGACGATGGCAGAGCGCACCCCATCAGCGAACTCGAAGCTCAGGGCCTCACACGCGAGGAGATCGACCATCGCCGACTCGCTTATGTCAGCGAAGCGCCCGTGAACTGGTGCCCGCAGCTCGGCACCGTGCTGGCCAATGAAGAGGTCGTAGATGGCAAAAGCGAAGTCGGCGGTTTCCCCGTCGAGCGCCGCCCGATGCGCCAGTGGATGCTGCGCATCACCGCGTATGCCCAGCGCCTCATCGACGAACTCGACGGCCTCGACTGGCCGGAAAGCATCAAGCTGCTCCAGCGGAACTGGATCGGCCGCAGCGAGGGGGCGCATGTGAAGTTCAATGTGGTGCAGTCCTCTGGACTGCCCTCTGACGCAGCCGGGACGGCTGCACCACACTCCATCACCGTCTTCACGACGCGTCCTGATACTCTCTTCGGTGCCACCTACATGGTCTTGGCTCCCGAGCACTCGCTGGTGGATCAAATCGTCACCGAAGAACAACTCCCCGCCGTCGAGGAGTATCGCGAAAAGACCGCGCGGAAGAGCGATCTCGAGCGCACCGAGCTGGCGAAAGAGAAATCCGGCGTCTTCACCGGCGCTTACGCCATCAATCCGGTGAACAACGAGCGCATCCCAATCTGGATCGCCGACTACGTCCTCATGGGCTACGGCACCGGAGCCATCATGGCCGTGCCCGCGCACGACGAGCGTGACTTTGAGTTCGCGAAGAAGTTTGAGCTTCCGATCAAACAAGTCGTGGCTCGCTTGGATCCTTGCATGCCCAAGTCGCCGGAGATGCAGGCTATTCACGATGATGCGGTGGCAAAAGGCTGGAAGCCCGGGGTTGTTGATCCTTCGATTGAAGCTCTGTGCAATCAATATGAAGGAGATGCATTCTCAGGTGAAGGCTTTGCAGTGAACTCCGGCTTCCTCGACGGCCTGCCCACACCGGAAGCGAAGAAGAAGATCGCTGCTTGGCTGGAAGAAAAAGGCCTCGGCAAAGGCACCACCAACTTCAAGCTGCGCGACTGGCTCTTCAGTCGTCAGCGCTACTGGGGCGAGCCGTTCCCGATCGTTTGGGAGAACGGCCAGCATCGCAGCATCCCCGAAAGCGAGCTGCCGCTGTTGCCGCCGACCTTGGAAGACTTCAAACCGACCGGCACGCCCGAGCCTCCGCTCTCCAAAGCCACCGACTGGGTCCAATACTCCGCCACCGCGAAGCGCGAGCTCAACACGATGCCGCAGTGGGCGGGTTCGTGCTGGTATTACCTGCGTTATTGCGATGCGCGGAACAGCGAGCGCTTCGTCGGCGAGGCCGCGGAGAAGTATTGGATGGGCGGCGGCAAGCCCGGCGGCGTCGATTTGTATGTCGGCGGCACCGAGCACGCCGTGCTGCACCTGCTTTACGCCCGTTTCTGGCACAAGGTGCTCTTTGATCTCGGCTATGTGAGCACGCCGGAGCCCTTCCAGCGTTTGGTGAACCAAGGCCTCATCCTCGGCGAGGACGGTCAAAAAATGTCGAAGTCCCGCGGCAACGTGGTGAACCCCGACGACGTCGTGCGCGAGTATGGGGCGGATGCGTTGCGCCTGTATGAGATGTTCATGGGCCCGCTGGAGCAGGTGAAGCCGTGGAGCATGAAGGGCGTCGAGGGCGTGTATCGCTTCCTCGCCCGCGTGTGGCGTCTCGTCATGGAAGTCGATGACGAAGGCGTGTGGAGCCTTTCCAAGGCGCTGCAAGACGTGCCTGCTGACAAGCAGGTGAACAAGGTGCTGCACTTCACGATCAAGAAGTGCGGTGCGGACATTGAGGACCTCAGTTTCAACACGGCCATCAGCGAGATGATGAAACTCACCAATGCGCTCACCGGCGCCGACATAAAGCCCGCCGGAGCCATCGTGACCTTCCTGAAGGTCCTGAGCCCCTTCGCGCCGCATCTTGCCGACGAACTCAACGCGCAGATCCGCGCCAAGTTCCCCGCTTTGGCCGCGAAACGCTTCCTCAGCGACGAAACCTGGCCCACCTACGATCCCGCCGCGCTCATCGAGGACGAGGTGGAGGTCGTCTTCCAGGTGAACGGCAAGCTGCGCGACAAAGCCCGCGTCCCCGTCGCCGCCACGAAGGAGGAGATCGAGCAGATCGCCCTCGCCAGCGCCCGCGTGCAGGAATTCATGGAGGGCAAGCCCGCCAAGAAGGTCATCGTCGTGCCCGGCAAGCTGGTAAACGTGGTGGTGTGAGGAGCGCGGACGCCCTCGTCCGCCTTGGCATCGAAATGATTGCGGACGAGGGCGTCCGCGCTCCCATGCGTGCGCATGCGCATCGCCATCCTGCATTACTCCAAACCACCCGTCATCGGCGGCGTGGAGCGAGTGATTGGCGAGCAAGCCGCCGCGCTGACCGTCATGGGCCACGACGTGACCATATTCGATAGGAGCGCGGACGCCCGCGTCCGCTTTAACGCATGGTTAGAGGAGCGCGGACGCCCCCGTCCGCCATCAACCCAAGCGGACGAGGGCATCCGCGCTCCTTCTCCTTCCCCGTTCGTGCGTGTCCGGCAATGGATCGAGCAAGACGATCAACATCCCTACTTCGAGCCCACGAAGGAGATCACGCGCCACCGTCATGTCCTGCCGCATTGGCAGCAGGCGGGAAAGCTGGTGTTTGTCACCTGGCGTCTCGCGGATTCGCTGCCGCAGGAGAAGCTGGCCGAACTCCGGGGTCAAAAACGTCAGTGGGAGCTGAAACATCCCAAACCGTGGTCGCCAGCGCAGGAAGCTGCGTTCCACGACCAGTTTGACGAGCAGATCGAGCGATGGCTGAACGCCGGGATGGGAAGTTGCGTGTTGCGGCAGCCGGCGGTCCGCCAAGGACTGCTCGATACGTTGCATCATTTCGATGGAAAAGATTACGACCTGTTGAGCTGCGTCGTGATGCCGAACCATGTACATGTGCTGTTTCGACTGCGAGCGGGAGCGGAACTGGAGAAGGTGATCCAGGCTTGGAAGAGCATTTCATCGAGACGGATCGCCTCGCACACCGGCCAGAAAGGCGAGTGGTGGCAGGAAGGCTATCGAGACAGGTTGATTCGCGGACCAGAGCATTTGGAGAGTGTCTTGAACTACATTCGGAGGAATCCGAGGGAGGCACAGTTGAGAGCAGGGACGTTTGAATGGTGGGAGTGCGGCATGGAGATGGAGCGCGGACGCTCTCGTCCTCATTCGTTCCAAGCGGACGAGGGCGTCCGCGCTCCGCAAAGCGTCGTCATCGTCCACAACGTCTTCACCATGCCCTTCGACCTCGCCTGGACCGAGGAACTCATCGCGCTCACGCACTCCCGCGCCGACATCCGCTGGATCAACTGGGTGCATGACGTGCGCTGGGCCGAAAAAGTGCCGCAGGCCCTCCACATCGCCGTTTCGGAGCATCGGAAGGCCGAATACGCCAAACACACCCGCGAGCCGATTCACGTCATTCCGAATGGCTGCGATGCCAAAGCCGTTTTGGGGCTCACGGAGCGCATTTCAGCCCTCCAACTCGAGAATGCGCCGCTGGTGCTCTTGCAGCCCACGCGCTTCGTGCGACGCAAAAACATCGAAATGGGGCTTCGGGTGCTCGCGGAGCTTCCGAAGGCGATTTATCTCGTCACGGCGGCTCCTGACCCGCATCAAAAGGACGGCGTGAAGTACTTCCGCGAGCTCAAACGCCTCGCCAAAGACCTCGGCGTGACCAAGCGCGTCCACTTCCTTGGTGAAAAGGCCGTGTTGAGCGATGACGACGTGCGCAGCCTCTACCAGATGGCCGACGCGCTGTTTTTCCCGAGCATTCAGGAAGGCTACGGCCTGCCCTTGATCGAGGCCGCGCTGCATCAGGTGCCGGTGTTTTGCTCGGACATCCCCGCGCATCGTGAAGTGGCGGTGGGCGCGACTTTTTTCAAACTCAAGGCATCCGCCAAAGGCATTGCGCGAAAAATCAAAGCGGACGCGGCGGTGAGGGCCCGCTGGGTGCGCCGCGGCATGATGCAGCGGCTGAACTGGCAGACAATCCTCCGCGAGCGCTTGGAGCCGTTGCTTTCCTGGTGAAACGCTCCATGTGTGCGGGCCATGTTCCGCTACTCCCACAAGTCCGAAATTCAGTCCGCCATCCAGGCCCGCCATGGCAACGTGTTCGCCTTTCTCGGGGCCCATGAGGTCGGCAATGGCAAGCAGGTGGTGCGCACGATCCAACCCTACGCCGCGATGGTGGATGTGGTGGTGAAGGGCCAGCGCTGGGAGGCCCAGAAGCTGCATGACGACGGTTACTTCGAGGCGGTGACGCCGGTCGGCGCGTATGAGCTGGTAATCACGGACCACGAGGGCATCGCGGAGACGCTGAGCGATCCGTATTCCTTCGGGCTGCTACTGGGCGAGCAGGACATGTACTTTTTTCGTGAGGGAACGCATCAGCGGCTGTGGGATATTCTGGGGGCGCGTTTGAAGACCATCGACGGAGTAGACGGCTGCCAGTTCACCGTGTGGGCGCCGAACGCGCAGCGCGTTAGCGTGGTGGGCGACTGGAACCGCTGGGATGGGCGCGTGCATGTGATGCGCAATCGCATTGAGGCGGGCATCTGGGAGATTTTCATCCCTGGGATCACGGAACTGACGCACTACAAGTTCGAGTTGATCGACAAGCACGGACACATGCGTGTGAAGAGCGACCCGATGGCCAACTACGGCCAGAACGGCTCGCAAACGGCGAGTCTGGTGTTTGATTTGGGTCGTTATCAATGGGCCGATAACGAATGGATGCAGCGCCGCGTGAAGCACGACCTGTATCACTCGCCGATGAGCATCTACGAGGTGCATCCGGGCTCGTGGAAGCGACATGTGAACGAGGGTGGCCGATGGCTCAGCTACCGCGAACTGGCGGATGATTTGATCCCGTATGTGAAGGGTCTCGGTTTCACGCACGTCGAGCTCATGGGCATCGCCGAGCATCCCTTCGACGGCTCGTGGGGCTACCAGGTCACCGGTTACTACGCGCCGACGAGCCGCTTTGGGAATCCGGATGAGTTCCGGGAGTTTGTGGACCGTTGTCACCAAAACGGCATCGGCGTCATCCTCGACTGGGTGCCGGGACACTTCCCGAAGGACGATCACGGCCTGGCGAAGTTCGACGGCACCGGCTTGTATGAGCACGAGGACCCGCGCCTCGGCGAGCACATGGATTGGGGCACGCTGATCTTCAATTACGGCCGCAGTGAGGTGAAAAACTTCCTGGTCGCCAATGCGCTCTACTGGCTGGGCGAGTTTCACATCGACGGCCTGCGTGTGGATGCCGTGGCGTCCATGTTGTATCTCGATTACTCGCGCAAAGAAGGTGAATGGGTGCCGAATCACCTCGGTGGCCGTGAAAATCTTGAGGCGATCGCCTTCATGCGTGACCTCAATCAGGTCTGCTATGCGAAGCATCCCGGCACCACGATCATTGCAGAGGAAAGCACGGCCTGGGGGGGCGTGTCTCGGCCGGTGAGCAGCGGTGGGCTGGGTTTTGGCTTCAAATGGAACATGGGCTGGATGAACGACACGCTGCGCTACATGGCCGAAGATCCGGTGCATCGGAAGTATCACCACGGCGAGGCCACTTTCGCGATGATCTATGCCTACGACGAGAATTTCATCCTCGTCCTCAGCCACGACGAGGTCGTGCATGGCAAGGGCAGCCTCATCAACAAGATGCCCGGCGACCGCTGGCAGAAGTTTGCGAACCTGCGCATGTTCTTGGCGTGGATGTGGACTCATCCAGGCAAGAAGCTGCTCTTCATGGGCGGCGAGTTCGGCCAGTGGCACGAGTGGAAGCACGACGCCAGCCTCGACTGGCATCTCTTCCTCGGCGAGGAGCACAGCGGCCTCCAGCGCCTCGTGAAAGACATCAATCATCTCTACACGTCTCGTCACGCGCTGCATTGGAAGGATCATGAGGCGGGCGGCTTCCATTGGCTGGATGCCAATGACGCGGACAACAGCATCTTCGCCTTCGCTCGGTCATCGCCCGATGGCGACAAAGTGTATGTGATCGTGAATGCTACACCCGTCGTGCGGCGTGGCTACCGTCTCGGGGTTGCGGACGCGGGCAGCTACCGCGAGTTACTCAATTCCGATGCTGCCGCCTACGCTGGCAGCGGCGTCAGTGCCGGGGCGGGCTTCCAGGCCCAGCAGACCTCCTGGCAGGGGCAGCCGTGGAGCGTGGTCGTCGATGTTCCTCCGCTCGCCACGCTGGTGATCGGGCGGTAAGTGCCATTTTGCCGTATAAATCTGGTTTCATGGGCCGTTCCTGTTGCCCCATGAAACTTCTCACCCTCGCCTCCACCCTCCTCGCCGCAGTCGCTCTCAGTGCGGCGGATGCTCCCAAGTCCGTCTATGATGTCTCGTTGAAGGACATCGATGGCAAAGACACCTCGCTCAAAGCCTACCAGGGCAAGGTGATGCTCATCGTGAACGTCGCCTCCCGCTGCGGCAACACGCCGCAGTACACGCAGCTTGAGCAACTCAATCAGGAGTTCAGCAAGCATGGTCTCGCGGTGCTCGGTTTTCCCTGCAACGACTTCGGTAAGCAGGAGTCCGGCACGAACGAGGAGATCAAGGAGTTCTGCTCGACGAAGTACAAGGTGACTTTCCCGATGTTCGACAAGGTCACCTGCAAAGGCCCGGAGAAATCCCCGCTCTATCAGGTGCTCAGCGGCCCAGAGTCGCCCTTTCCAGGCGATGTGAAGTGGAACTTCGGCAAGTTTCTCGTCGGCAAGGATGGCAAGATCCTGAAACGCTTCGAGCCAAAGGTGAAGCCGGACGCGCCAGAGGTGCTGGAAGCGATCAAGGAAGCGCTGGCGGCGAAGTAATCGACTGTCTAGGTTCCAAAAACAAGAGCTGCGGTGGTGCGAGCCATCGCAGCTTTTTTATCTCCTGAAGACTCAGGCCGAGGTAGTGCGCCCCTTGGGCGGCGAGGGCTTCTGATTGACGCCGCCGGGAGCGGGCTGCGGTGGTGGCGGGACGATGCCGCCGTTCGGACCGGGGTTGATCTGAATGCGGACGCCACTGTGGGCGCCGTCCATCATGCGCAGCTTGTCGCGGAACTCCTGCGGCACGGCGTTGCGCTCGGCGTCGTTGTTGACGGGCCAGCTTTGTTCTTTCCCGCTGTTGGGCCGGACGGTGAACATCGTTTTGCCATCTTCGGTCTTCAGGCTGTATTCGCCGGAGTCATCACGGCGGGTGATGTTGGTGGCGGCGTGGGCTTCGCTAAAATTGAACTGCTGCACATTGCCGCCGATGGGATTCGGCAGTGGCATGGGCGCGCCTCCGTTCGCTTGGCCGCCCTGCGGCTGATGGCCAGGAAGGTTGAAGACCGGGGGCTGCGGCATGGCGCCGTTGTTGCCCTGGCGCGCCCAGTCCTGGATGCGCTCCTGGTATTCCTTCATTTCCCTCTGAAAGCGCTGCATCTGCTCGTTGAATTCCCGGCCTTGATTTTGGAAGCCATGCATGCCGCCGTGTCCGGGATTGTTGTTGAAGAAAAGCATGCCGTTCTGTGGCATTCCGGCAAAGTTCTGATGCTGGCGCTGCTGCATGGCGGGCACGACGTGCTCGCCGATGGTCACAGGCACCGGCTTTTGCTGGCCGCCGGAGATGATGGTGAGATTGACGACATCTCCCTTCTTTTTGGCACGCACCAGGAGCATGAGCTGCTCCATGTTCACGAGCTGCTGGTCCTCAAACTTCAGCAGGATGTCGTGGGTCTTGATGCCGGCTTGCAGGGCGGGGGAGTCGGGCATGACATCATCGACCATGATGCCAAATCCATCTGGCAGGGAGAACTGTGAGCGAAGCTCGGGTGACACGTCCCGCGTCATCACGCCGATGTAGGGCACGGGCTGTTGATTCTGGGACGGTGCCCGATTCGCATTGCCCGGGGGTGGGTTGCCGCGCGGGCGGGAGGAGCGTGTCTCAGTCTTGCGCACACCGTTGACGTCCACGGTCACGGTCGTCGTGGCGTTTGCATCGCCAGACGAAGAGGACTCGGACGATTCAGTCTTGCGGGTCTCGGACTTCGTTTCCGCCTGCTGCGCGCTGAGGGGGGCGGCACCGAGGCAGGTGATGAGGAGGGTGTGTTTGAGCTTCATGGTCGGGCGGGGTTCAGGCTGTTGGGGGGGGCTATTGAAAGGAGACGGGTAGGACGAACTTCTGCTCACGCGGGTACTCCACGGTCATCTCCGCACCGTCCCGTGGGTCGATCCAGGTCTGGCGCTCGCGGGCGATGACGCGCAGGTGCTGCTCGGGCAGGCGTTCCTGCGTGTAGTGGATGCCTTCGTCCTGGACGTTTTCCCATTCGCGGATGGTGGCCACAGGCAGCACGGTGGGAGTGGTCGCGAGCGTGCCGGCGGAGGATGTTGCGGGTGATGGCACAAAGCTCATCACCGCCACGGCGGCGGCGGCACCGAGCGCGGCCCAGCTTGCGGGCACGAGCCAGCGCGGTGTATGCCGTTGGGCCCGGGCGTGGGTGTGCAGCCAGCTCATGTCGAGCTTCAACTCTTCATCGACCCGCTGCGAGAGGGCCGGGGATGCGGCGGCGGGAGTGAGACCGCGCAGCAGGCTTTCGAGCCGGGTGTCGTTGGGGGCGGATTCAGGGTTCATGACAGGGCCTCCTGGGGGGATGAAAATGGCAGGATGTTGATGGGGGGCGGCGTGGTTTCGCCGAGAAGGTCTTCTTTGAGGTGGGCGAGCTTTTTGTGCAGGGCCTGCAAGGCGTAGCGGTAGCGGCCAGCGATGGTGTTGATGGACTCGTTGGTCATCGCGGCGATTTCGTTGAAGGTGAGGTTTCCCCACAGCTTGAGCGTCACGACTTCACGCTGCTGCTCAGGCAGGTCGTGGAGGGCTTTTTCGACGATGGCGGCGACTTCTTGCTGGCCGGGTTGGGGATCGAAGGTGGGGGCGTCTTCGTGAGGAAGGGCGATGTCGGACTTCGCCTCCCGGTTCACACGGCGGGTGTCAGAGCGGCGCTGGTCGAGCGCAATGGTGCGCACGGCGGCGTAGAGCAGGGGGATGTGGGCGCTGTCACCCTCCGGAAACCGCCGCCACCAGCGCACGAAGGCCATCTGGACGACATCTTCGGCATCCGCCTTCGAGGCGACAAGCTGCCGCGCATAAAGCACGAGCTGCGGGGCGACTTGGTTGAAGGTTTGTTTCCAGTCAAAGGAGGCTTCCATGCGGAGGGGCAGGTGTTCGACCTCCCTAACGTCTCCGAGTTCGCCTTTTGTGTGCTGGAAGATCAAAAATCAGGCTTTGGCCGCCTCCTCGGGACGTCTGCCGAAAAAACAGCCCCAGAGCAGGAAGGCCAAACCCGTCACGATCATGAAGGTGGAGAAGAACTGGCCCTTCGTCAGGCCCATGATCATCTCCGAGCCGCTGTCCGGCTGTCGCACGTTCTCCAGCGCGATACGGATGATCGAGTAGAGCAGGAAAAACAGCCCGGTGAGCACGCCGTGCGGCAGGCGTGGCCATTTCATGCGAATGAAGAGCAGGATCGCGCAAAGGAAGAGCCCTTCGCCCAGCGCCTCATAAAGCTGCGAGGGATGCCGCGGATGCAAAATCGTCTCCAACTCTGCACGGCCGCCGCGATTTTGCTCGAAGAACGCGATGATGTCCGGGCTGTGCACTGCCCCGTGGTTCATCAGATCGTTCGTGATCACGGCGCTGCCGCCTTGTGCCACGAAATCCTCATGCAGCAGCTCCGTGGGGAACTTCATCGCCCATGGGACGTTCGTCACGCGGCCAAACAGCTCGCCATTGATGAAGTTTGCGATGCGGCCGAGAAAAACGCCCAGCGGAGCGCCGCACACCAGCGTGTCGCCGATGCCGGTCCAGGAGATCTTGTGCTTCCGCGCATACCACAGGCAGAAGAGCGCCACACCGGCGATGCCACCGTGGCTTGCCATACCGCCTTGATTGAGCAGGAGTAGAATCCACGGGCGATGAATGAACTCATCGAAATTGTAGAGCAGCATGTAGCCCAGCCGTCCGCCCAGCACCACCCCGAACAGCGCCACCAGCGTGATGAAATCCGCCACGGCCTCCGGCTTGATCTCCGACAGGCCGCGCTTTGCCAAGAAGAACATCACCAGGTAGGCCAGATAAAAACCCAGCACATACGCCAGTCCATACCAGTGCACCGCGATGCTCTGTGTGAACTGGATCAGGTGCGGGCTGAGATCGTGCAGGTAGTGACCGAAAATCATCCTCAAAGGCATGGACGGGAGGTTCTCAGACACAAGAGACAAAAAATCCTCGATCCCTTGTTTTGAGCGCGTTGGAACCTGTCCGCAGCCTCATCTTCTTCTTGCGCAAAAGGCCGGGAGTGCTTTGTCACGGGTTCCCGATGCCCCTGAACTCCACCCCCGCCGAAATCGCCGCTGCCATGCGTGCGGCACGGCGAATTGCGATTGTTTCCCACGTGCGGCCGGACGGGGATGCTGTGGGCTCGCTGCTCGGCCTCGCCCTCAGCCTGCGGGCCATGGGCAAGGAAGTGATCGCGATGCTGGAAGACGGCGTGCCGGAAAATCTCGCCTTCCTGCCGGGGGCCGACACAGTGATTCAGCCTGGCTCGGAGCCGCTGCAGATCGATCTCGCCATCGCGCTCGACACCGCCACGCACGAGCGCGTCGGAGAAAAGTGCAAGGCGTTGCTCGATGCCGCATCGCAGCTCGTCAACATCGACCATCACCCGACCAATCCCGGTTACGGCACGCTCAACCTCATCGACAGCGACTCGCCCGCGACCGGCCAGATCCTTTACAACTTCCTCAGCGAGCAAGGCTTCCCGAAGGACGACGCCGTGCGGCAGAATCTGTTCATCGCCATCTCGACGGACACCGGCTCGTTCCAGTTTTCCTGTACGAACGCCCGCACCCATCGCATTGTCGCGGAGATGATGGAGGCTGGGCTCGATACTGCACGTCTCGCACAGCTCGTCTATCAGTCTTATCCGCTGCGCCGTCTCGAATTGCTGCGTGGGATGCTCAATGAGATGCAGTTCCGCGCCGATGGCCGCATCGTCAGTTGGCAGCTCAAGCAGAAGCTCATGGACGACATCGCCATGCGCCCCGGCGACACCGAGGGGCTTATCGACACCCTTCGGCAGATCGACTCCGTCGTCAGTTGTGTGATTTTTGAAGATGTGGCCGGTGGAAAGGTGCGTGTCAGCGCACGGTCCAAGGATTCTCGCCTCGATGTGTCCGCAATTTGCGGTCAGTTTGGCGGCGGTGGTCATCGCATGGCCTCTGGAGCCAGAATGCGTGGACCGATTGAAGAAGCGGCGGAGAAATTTTTGAAAGTACTCGAGGATGAAGTCAGACGAATTGATTAGCGGAGTCCTGTTGGTGGACAAAGGCCAGGACATGACCTCCCACGACGTTGTCGCGGTGGCACGCCGTTGCCTGAACATGAAAAAGATCGGCCATTGCGGCACGCTTGATCCCATGGCCACCGGCATGCTCATCCTCGTGCTCGGAAACGGCACCCGCCTCTCTGAACTCCTCATGTCCGAGGACAAGGAGTACGTTGGCACCCTCACGCTCGGCAAAACCACCAACACCCAGGACGCCGAAGGCGAAACGGTGGAGGAAAAGCCCGTCCCCGCCGACCTCACGCTCGAGCAGGTGAAAGCCGCCTTCGACACCCTGCGTGGCGACTTCTACCAGATGCCGCCCATGGTCTCCGCCGTGAAGATCAACGGCGTCCCGCTCTACAAGCTCGCCCGCAAAGGCCAGGAGGTCGAACGCGAGCCGCGCTTCGTGCGGGTGTATGACTACGAGATCACCCGTTTCGCTCCGCCGGAGGTCGATTTCCGCGTCGTGTGCAGCAAGGGCTTTTACGTGCGGACCTACGCTCACGACATCGGCCAGAAACTCGGCTGCGGCGCGCACCTCAGCGCCCTGCGCCGCACCCGCTCCGGCCACTTCAAGCTCCTGCCCGGTAAGCACGTGACCTTCGACATGCTTAAGCAAGGCAAACGCGACGAGGTCCTCGCCGCGATGCTGAGCCTTTACGACGTGTCGAAGTTGAGAGGGGCTTAGAGCACGACCTCAGCCGCAGGTGACGCAGATTTCGCGTCGATTGGCGGCGAGCTGGGTGGCAAAAACAGGAGCGGGGGCGAAGCGGCGCACGGCTTCGATGAATTCATGAGCGCGATCTTCGAGCGCCGGGGTGTTGAGCTTGATGGTGAGGATGAGCTTGCGTGCCTGGATGGCATTCTGAATGCGCTCGATATGCGGCAGCACGTCGGGCGGCGCGAGATTGATGTCGCAAAGCAGGAGGGCGGGCTCTTGCGGCAGGGCCTTGAGGTTCAAACGACCTGCCGCGGTGCGCCAGTGCTCAAAGCGCACGTTTTGGGCTTTGGCGAGCTGGAGCACGAGGGGGTCCATTTCACCGGTATCGATTCCCAGCACGTGCATGCCGCGCTGTAGTAGTGCGAAGGTGGCTCCGCCGGGTGCACAGCCGAGATCGAGAGCGATTTCGCCACGCAGGTCGAGTTTGTCCCAGCCACGCCAGGCGAGGGCTTGTTCGAGCTTGAGCCAGGCGCGTGAGGGGACGTCCTCCGGCAGGGAAATGCGCGGCAGGCCGCCTGGATGCGTGTGGGTCGCGATCTGATGCTCGTGATGGCCGAGGAAGAAGGGTTCCGCGTCGTTTTCACCGACGATGATATCGAGAATCAAATCGCCAGGAGCCAAGGGCAGGCGTTTTTCCAAGGGAATGCCGGCCTGTTGCAGTGCGAGAGTGATTTCGGCTTCGAGAGCGTCGATGCGCTGCCATGTCGCGGCTTCGATGCCGTCTTCAGGGGTGATTCGCGGGAAGACATGGAGGCGTAACGGCATCGGACCAAGCTTCCGGCTGTGATCGACGATTTCGGTGATCGATTTGCACAGCCCGAGAGAGACGCCGCTGACTCTGGCAAAGTGACTGAGCGTTCGCGGAGGCTGGAAATCCGGTTGGCGCAGCTTCCAGGTGATGAACTGCGGTTTCATGAACGCGGGCGTCAGTTCACCCCGGAAGTGGGCGGCGATGTCGCGTTTGAGGGCGGCTTCGGAGCCTGCGCGGCAGGTGGTGAAGCGGAAGGGGGCGTTCATGGGAAAAAGAAGGGCGGAGCCTAGGCTCCGCCCTCCGTGGTCAGATGCGAGGTCAAAACTTATTCCACGCCTTTCCAGGCGCCGAAGTTCGCGCCTTCGGTGATCCACTTCTTGATCAGGTCGATGTTGGCGGCGCTGATGCGGTCACCCTTACCCTCTGGAGGCATGGCGAGGTCGTCGGATTCAGGGAGGGTCATGGTCTTGACGAGCCAGCTGGCGTCCGGCTTGCCGGCGACGACGTTTTCATCTGGATATTCTTTGCCGCCCTTCATGATGACAGCGGCGCCATCGAGGCGAAGGCCGCCCTTGGGCTTCTTCTTTTTGCCGTCCTCTTCGTGCTCCTTCTCGTGGCACTTGAAGCAGCTCTCCTTCAAGATCGGAAGGATCTGCTTTTCGAAGTCCACTTTGACGGCGTCTTGAGCGCGGGTGGTGTTGACGGATGCGCCGAGGGCGAGCACGGCAGCAAGGGTGAGGGCGAGTGTGTTTTTCATGGGTGGTGTGAAACGGCGAGGCGGGCGAAGATGTTCACGAGGATTTTTCGTGGTCAAGCTGCAACCCATGACCCTAATCCAAGCCGATTTAGAAAAATGAGGCAAGGTAAATATTTTGGTGGCCTTAAATAATTTCGTCTGGCAGTATCCGGTCCGTAAATCCCATGAGCCGAGCCAACGCTGTCGCCGCCCGCCCTCCTCGCGCCCGATCCACGGACGAGAAGGTGAGTCCATGGAATGACGTGCACGGCATCCTGCTGCTGCTGCTGGCCGCCTTGCTGTTGCTGGCGCTGGTGTCCTACGACCCCCGAGACATGCCTTCCTGGTCGTTTTTGGCGCTTTCTGAGTCGGTGGGCGGTGAAACGATCAATTTCGTCGGGCGTGCCGGGGCGCTGATGGCGGGGCACATGCTTTGGCTGATGGGTTATGCGGCCTACTTGCTGCCTTTCAGCATGACTTGGTTCGGTGTGAGCAAGCTGCACTCCAAAATGAAGCTCACGGCGTCTGCTTGGCTCGGAGTCGCAGTCATGATCATCAGTGGAGCTGCTTTTTTTGAAGTACAGAGCCTTCTGGTCGAGCGAGACCACATCACACCGCTCGGTGGCTCGGGCGGCCTCGGATATGTGATTGGCGGGGTGATCCTCAAACACCTGCTCGGCAAGGTGGGGGCCACGCTAGTGCTCGGCGGTGTTTACTTGTGCGGTTTGTTCTTGGTGACGGGCACCCATCCGCTGATGGCCATCCGCAGCATGCGGGCTGAGTTCACCCGTTGGCAGCAGGAGCGCGAGGCGCAACGTCTGGCGGAGGAAAAACTGGCCGAGGAGGCCGCGAATACCATCCCCGGCACGCTTACACCTGTGCCTGCGGATCTGCGGAAGAAAAAGAAAGGCGGCACCGAGTTGCGCGGCGACACACCGGCCCCCGTCGCGACCAATTTGGAGCTGCCGCTCAAATTTGACCCGCCTGCGCCGAAGATCATCGACGCATCCATTCCTCGTTCGCATGACGAGAACTCGAACAAACCGAAACTCGCCGAGGTTTGGGAGAAAAAGCGTGCGCAAAAGATCGAGCAGGCTCCGCATGGCTCGCTGGGCAACCTCACCGTGCGCTTCAAGGACTACAAGCTGCCGCCGATGGACCTTCTGCGCTGGTCAGATGACAGCACTCATGCGCCGACGGACAAATCCGAGCTGCTGGCCATCCAGTCCACCATTGTAAAGGCGCTGGGCAGCTTCGGCATCAGTGTCGAGCCGGGAGACATCACCCGCGGACCTGCGATCACGCGCTACGAGGTGCGCCCCGTCGATGGTCTGCGCGTCAGCCGCATCGCGAACCTCGATGCGGACATCGCACGTGCCACGCGTGCGGAGCGCATCAACATTCTCGCGCCCATTCCAGGCAAGGACACCGTCGGCATCGAGCTGGCAAACAAGGAAAAAATCATCGTGCCGCTGCGTGAGCTGCTGGAGGACGAGACGTTCGTCAACGGCAAGGCCAAGCTCCCTGTCGCCCTCGGCAAGGACGTGTATGGCAAGACCATCATCGGCGATCTCGCCGCCATGCCGCATCTGCTGGTCGCAGGTGCCACTGGTTCCGGAAAATCGGTCTGCATCAACAGCATCGTAACCAGCCTGCTCTGTCGTTTTGCACCAGATGAGCTGCGGTTCATCATGATCGACCCGAAGGTCGTGGAAATGCAGAACTACGAGGAACTGCCGCATCTCGCCCTGCCCGTCGTGACTGATCCGAAAAAGGCGCTGCTCGCGCTGCGCTGGGTGGTGAAGGAGATGGAAAACCGCTATCAAATCTTCGCGCAGGAAGGCTGCCGCAACTTCGAGGCCTTCAACAACCGCAATCGCAAGCGCAAGGCCGAGGCGGATGCCGCCCGTGCCGCACGCAATGCCGCTGGAACACCGCCGATCAAGGCGGGCAGCGACGACGCCCGCGTATCCGCCGCTTTTGCCAAAGAAGCCGATGCAGCGCCGAAAACCGCCGAAGTCAGCACTGTGGATGGCGATCCTGAGCTTCGCGATGCCAGTGGCACCTGGCTTGGCGATTCCCAGCCGCCACCTCCGCCGAAGCAGGAGGTCGTCATTCCCGACACGATGCCCTACATCGTCGTCATCGTCGATGAGCTGGCTGATTTGATGCAAACCGCGCCTGCGGACATCGAAGTAGCCATCGCACGTATCACTCAGATGGCCCGTGCGGCGGGCATTCATCTCATCGTCGCCACCCAGACGCCGCGTGCGGATGTGATCACCGGCGTCATCAAGGCCAACATCCCCACACGCATCGCCTTCCAGGTCTCCTCAGCACTCGACAGCCGTGTCATTCTCGACCGCAAAGGTGCGGAGAACCTCGTCGGCAAAGGAGACATGCTCTACGTGCCACCCGGTGGCGCGCAGCCCGTGCGCAGCCAGGGCGCACTTGTCACCGACGATGAGATCCACGCCCTCGTCGATCACTGCGTCTCGCAGGGCAAGCCCGTCTTCGATGTCAAAGTCGATGACGAAAGTGGTGGGTTTGGCGATGAGGATGGCGAAGGTGAAGACGGTGTCAGCGCCGAAGAACTGGAGTGCCTGGAGAAATGCCTCGAAGTCATCCGTCAGGAGAAAAAAGCCAGTACCAGCCTCCTCCAACGTCGCCTGCGCCTCGGCTACGGCCGCGCCGCTCGCATGATCGACCTCCTCGAAGACCGCGGCATCATCGGCCCCGGCGAAGGCGCAAAGCCGCGCGAGATTCTCGTGCAGATGGATTAAGGAGCCTTGCGCAAACGGGGCCGCTGGCGAGAATCAGCGCATGTCCGATCACGCCGACTTCCGCAGTTTGTTCGCCAACCTCAAAGCCGAGATGCAAAAAGCCATCGTCGGCTACGATGAGCTGCTGACGGACGTGCTGGTGGCGATTTTTTCCGGCGGGCATGTGTTGCTGGAGGGCGTTCCAGGACTGGGCAAGACCTACCTCGTGCGCACGCTCTCTCAGGTCGTCGGCCTGGAGCCGGGACGGGTGCAGTGCACGCCCGACTTGATGCCGGCAGACATCCTGGGCACGCACATCGTCGGTGAGGATGAGAAAGGACGCCGCACGCTGAGGTATGAAAAAGGCCCCGTGTTCAAAAACCTGCTGCTGGTCGATGAAATCAACCGCGCCACGCCGAAAACCCAGGCCGCGCTCCTTGAAGTGATGCAGGAACGCTGCGTGACCACGGGTGGTGAGCGCCACCTGCTGCCAGAGCCGTTTTTCGTGCTCGCCACGCAGAATCCAATGGAGATGGAGGGCACCTATCCGCTGCCAGAGGCCCAGCTCGACCGTTTCATGTTCAAGATCAAGGTGCCGTTCCCTGATCTCGACGCGCTCGTTGAGATTTCCCGCCGCACCACGGGCTTCGCCGAACCGAAGCTTGGGAACATGACCAGCGGTCCGCAGTTGATGGAGATTCAGCAGAGGCTTTCGCAAATGCCGGTGGCCGATCCGGTGGCGCACTACGCCTCCCGTCTTGTGCTCAGCAGTCACCCCGAGCAGCCGGATGCGCTGCCCGAAGTGAAGCGTTTTGTCAGTTACGGGGCCAGTCCGCGTGGCCTGCAGGCGCTCATCCGCGGTGCCCGTGTCTGGGCCGCTGTGAACGGTGCCACGGCCGTTTCCACGGACGACATCCGCGCCATCGCCCACGTCTCGCTGCGCCACCGCATCATCCTTAACTTCGAGGGTGAAGCACAGCAGGTGAAGATCGACGACATCATTACCAAGCTTCTCGATCAGGTGAAAACGCCGGCACAGCAGGCGGCATAGAGAAATGACGAATGTCGAATTTGGAATGACGAATGAATGCCAAAAGGTTCACAGCTTCATCATTCGGACTTCACTCGTCATTCGTCATTCTGGTTTCGTCATTTTGACATCTCATGCCTGACACCCTCGAACGCGAAGACCTCTTCGACGCCTCCTTTTTGGACCGGCTGCGGGTTTTGGCGTTGCGATTGAGAAAGCGGCGGCAGTTGATGCGCCGTGGCTCGCAATCGTCGCCGGCGACGGGTTTCACGCGCGAATTCAAAGACTACCGCCACTACACACCGCGTGAGGATTATCGCGCCATCGACTGGCGCTTGTATGCGCGGCTCGACAAGCTTTTTGTGCGTCTCTACGAGGAAACGCAGGAGCTGAACCTGCACATCCTGCTCGATACCAGCACCTCGATGGCCCAACCGTTTCCGGAGAAGCGGCGGCAGGCGTTGCGCTTTGCCGTGGCGCTGGCCTATCTGGCGCTCAGCGCCCAGCAGCGGGTGAGTTTGTACTCCCTGAGCAGCGGCGTGCATCAGGAACTGCCGCCCCTGCGAGGGCAGGGGAACATCGAAAAAGTCATCCAGGCGGTGACCAAGCTGAAATTCGACGGCCTCACGGACATGAAGCGCTGCTTTGAAGAGTTTCGGCCCAGCAAGCAGCGTTTCGGCATCATTTTCATCATCAGCGATTTCTTCGGGCAGGAGATCGGCAGTGCCACCGAGGCCGTGGCGCGTGTTTCAGCTTGGCCGGGTGAAAATCACTTCCTCCAGATCGTCCACCCCGAGGAGCGTGAGCCGGAGATCGAAGGCGAACTTGAACTCACCGAGGTCGAAACGGGCGAACGACGCCGTTTCTGGCTGACCAAGCGCGATGTGCAGCGCTACGTCGAGACCTTCGACGCCTTCTCCGAAAACCTCGCCCGCGAGTGCGCCAGCCATCGCATCGACTTCATGCAGGTGAGCAGTCAGGAAGCGTTCGAGGAGCGTTTCCTCGACCTGCTGGTGCGAGGATCGGCCCTGGCGGGCGGTGCCTGACTTTTCTGCCCCTTTTTGACCATGAACTGGCCTGTGATCAAAGCTGTCGGATTGCTCATCGCCTCGAATGTCTTCATGACCTTCGCCTGGTATGCGCATCTGAAGGACATGAAGGCGAAACCATGGTTCATCGCCGCCTTCTTGAGCTGGGGCATTGCCTTCTTTGAATACATGCTGCAGGTGCCCGCCAACCGCATCGGCAGCACCGCGCTGACCCTGCCGCAGCTCAAAATCATCCAGGAGGTGATCACGCTGGCGGTTTTCGTGCCCTTCGTCCTGTTTTACATGAAGCAGCCGCTCAAATGGGACTACCTCTGGGCCGCCCTCTGCATGTGCGGGGCGGTGTATTTCATCTTCCGCAAGTGAAGCGGTTCACCGTGAGCTTTCTGGGCGGCTACTCGGTCCAGCCGGGATCTGGACGGCTTGGTTGACGGGGCGCAAGAAGTCCGCAGGCGGTGATGCAGACACTCCTGTCTGCACGGGCGTCACTGGGCACAAGAGTCGAGTGCGGAAAGACAAGAGTGTCTGTCTCACCCATTTTGCGCCCGCGTCGTTGTTAACATATTCACATTTGGATTGTGAAAATGTTTAACAAAGGTTAAATAATGCCGGAAATTCCATGTCCTCCGCAAACCGCCGACGACACCTCCACGAGACCCGCAACCGCCCGGCTGGCATAAACAACCGCTTGGACGTGAAGCGGGATCGCGCCTTGCTGCTGTGGAAGCGCTGGATTGGCGGCGTTTTCCTGGCTCCGGCCTGTCTGGTGACTGCGGTGACCCTGATCGTGATGCTCTGGCGGGCTGTGACGCGGATGGACTTTCTGCGCTCGGAAGAGTTCGTGTTTTTCACCTTCGGCGGCCTGGTCTGGGGCATCGCTTACCTGGCCGGGGTGCGGCCGGTGACGCTTTATGTGCTGGGGCATGAAATGAGCCACCTGTTCACCGCCCGCATGTTCGGCGGCCGCATCTTTGACTGGAAGGTCAGCGCCGCTGGCGGCTACGTCGAGACGGACAAGTCGAACACCTGGATCACGCTCGCCCCTTACCTGATCCCGTTTTACACGCTGCTCATCATGCTGGCCTTCGGCATTGCCGGCCTTGCGCTGGACATGCAGGAGGCGCACGCGGTGTCCGTGTGGAAATGGACGCTGCACCTGAAGCCACTGCGATTTCTCTACGCTCTGATCGGCCTCACCTGGTGCTTCCACGCCACCTACACGGTCAAAACGGTCATCGCCGAGCAGGGCGACCTCAAACGCAACGGCGAGTTCTTCTCGATGATGCTCATTTTCCTCATCAACGCCTTCCTGCTCATCGCGCTCTTTCTCGCCGCCTCTCCCTCGCCGGGACTCGGTTTGGGAGAAGTGCTTCGCTGCTGGTGGTCGGTCGCCACCGGAATGCTTGGCTGGGTGGGGCGGCTGGTGTTTTGAGGACGGCAGTCCATGCGCCCCTCACTTCGCATCTTCCGCCTTCATTGGCTCGCGAATCTGGAACTGCTTCTCTTTGCCGAGGTTCTTTGTGATCGTGGTGGGGTAGTCCCATGCGGCTTTTTGATCTGAGTAGATGACGACGCGGCCGCGGGTCGCGGCCATGGCGGCGGCTTGAGGGATGTCGAGGTATCTGAGGACGTTCAGGAGCGCGGGGCCGACGGTCTTGGGATCGCCATCGACGGAGCCGTTGTGGGTGAGGGGCATGTCGTGGAGGTCGAGGCGCTTGATGTTGTCCTCGAAGAGCGCGGCGTAGAGCGAATCGACAGCCATGTTGCGATGCGCCTGAATCCACAGCGGTGTTTCCTCGAAGCCGGGGATGGCGCGGAGGGTCTGCAGCGTGCGGCGAATGTCCCACACCCGCATGCCGTCGAGCGTCTGGCCGAGCAGGTAGAAGCGGCGCAGGCGCTGGGTCTGCGCCTTGTCGCTGCCCGTCCACGCGGTGGGGCCGATGCCGCGCGGGCAAATGTAGGCCATGCCCCACTTGAAGTTGGTGAACATTTTCTTTTCCTGCTCAAAAGCGTCGTCGTTCTTCGGTGTGCCGGGGAAAACCTCGATCAGTTTGCCAAAACGTGAGTGGTAGGTGGCGCAGAAGTCGTCCCAGCCCTGTTCATCGAGCACGTTGAGCGCGACGAGCTCCAAGTCCTGCGGGCGCAATCCATCGCGATGCACGATGTGGAGTCGCAGGCGATAGGGCGACTGGCTTTCGAAATCATACGCAGTCATGCGGATGCCATCGCGCTCGGCGCTGTTTTCTTTCTGCGGATTGACAGAGGCAATCTCCTGCGGCCAGCCAGTGAAGACTTTGTCCTTCAAGGCCGTCATCCATTCGTCGCTCTGTTTGGCCCAATCCTTCTCATTCGTGGCTGGCTCGGGCGTTTTGGCGACGGGGACAAAGGTTTCATCGATCTTGGTGTTGCGCTCGTCCTTCGGCAGGTCGGTGAAGACGCGTAGCGAGGAGGGTTCGAGGGATTTCTTTGCCCCCTCGTCGATCACTTGCATGGGATCGGCTTTTTTGAGAAAGCGCTCGAACCAGTGGAACGCGCCCATGTTGAGCGGTTGCAGGTCTTTATGCGGGCCTTCGGCGACTTGGAGGCCGATGTTCGCCTCCTTGCCGAGGGCGGCGTAGAGCTTGCGCACGTTCTGGTAGATGCGGAAAACGCCGTCGATGGGGAAGATCGTGTCCTTGTCGGTGTTCACGATCAGCAACGGGCGCGGTGCGGCTAGCGCGACCATGCGCTCGAAATCCCAGCGGTAGGTGTTGAGGAAGAACATGCAGTCGCAGTGCCCTTCGACACAGCCGTCAATGACTTGGTTTTGCATGTCGGTGACGCCTGCGGTCGGGGCGCTTGCCTTGATCCGCTCATCGAGCGCGGTGATCCACCACGAGTAGGCACCACCGCCACTGCGGCCGGTGACGCCGAAGCGCTCCTTGTCCACCTCCTTGCGTGTTTCGAGGTAATCGAGGGCGCGGATGCAACTCCAGGCTTCGAGTCCAGCGGGGGTGTAACCACGTGACCACCACCAGAAGCGTCCCTTGCTGTAGGTGCCATGATGTTCGCCACGGATCTCGCCGAGCTGCGCGGTGTCGATGATGAGGCAGACGTAGCCGTGTTTCGCGAACCAGGCCCCGTGGTGCTCGTAGCCGGCTTTGTTGCCCAGGCTGATGCCATCTTTCATCATCACCGCATGGCCGCAGACATAAAGGATCGTCGGCAAAGGTTGCTCGACCTTTTCCGGCCGGTACAAATTGGCCGTCACATACAAGCCGGGCATCGATTGGAAGTGCAGCTTTTCGACGACGTATCCTTCTCCCTTCAGTTCTCCGGTCTGCGTGGCCTGGAGTGGGGTTTTCTCCGGCATGGGATCGAGTCCGAGCATCTCCGCCAACTGACGGCGATATTCCGGCGCATGCTTCTGCCAATCCTCCGCGGTCTGAATGTGCCCGACACCCTTGTTCACGGTGATCTCACGCGTCTGTTCGGCAAAATAGCGGTCGAGGAGCTTGTTTCCCGGAGTGTCGGGCGTTTTTTCGGGATACGGTGCCGCAAAGACAAGCGACGTGAAGAAGCAAAAGAGCAGGGGAGTGCGCATGAGGAAGGATGACATCTCAAACGGCGTGCCGAGGCAAGATTGATCGCGATGGAAAACCTGAGGGCGAAGAACTTTGGAAAAAGACAAAACAGCGGTTGCATAAAAACCGAAGCGTCTATATTCGCGGCCCTGTTTTCCACAGACCCTGCTCGGGTGGCGGAATTGGTATACGCGCAAGACTAAGGATCTTGTGCCGAAAGGCTTAAGGGTTCGAGTCCCTTCCCGAGCACCACTCTTTGAAGTCCAAAGAGCCTGTCCGGCCGAATTGATCTCCGTTTCAAAGCATGCGGATCATTACTCGGGCACGATCAGAGCGACGTGGCGCAAGCTGTACGCGACTTTAGAATGCGCTTACCGTGTTGGGGCTCTTCATCAATGAGCGCAGCCTTGACGGTATCGTGTGGGGTTGCTGATGCTTGATCGCAGAAAAACAAAAAACCCGCCACGTCTGCACATGGCGGGGTGAAAATTGGGACGATGGGGCAATCAGCTTTCGCCGGCGACCTTGCTGATGACCTGACGGCCGCGGTAATAGCCACAGGACGGGCAGGCGACATGGCCGGGGACGGCGGTGCCGCATTCTGGGCAGCTCTTGAGGGTGGGTGCCTTCCAGCGTTTTGCGCCTTGGCGCATGCGTTGGCGGCTCTTGGATTGTCTGCGCTTCGGATTGGCCATGAGAGTATCGGGGGTGGGGGTCTAATTCAGTTTGTTCAATGCTTCCCACACACCCGGACCCGCACTTTGAGGCTCGTCTTCGGCTGTTTCCAGCGCGTTTTCAAACCTGCCTTCGGCGGGACACTGACGGGGACGGATATTGCCGCCCTCGCAGCGTGGGTAGCTCGGAAGGGCCACGAGAGTATCTTCCCTGATGGTATCCGTCAAGTTGATCGTGGGGTCCTTCTCAATCTCCAGCTCGGCGGAGTATCGGGAGAGTTCGACACGGTGTTCGTAGCGTTCCAGGCAGCGGCCGCATTCGAGGCTGAAAACGGCCTCCAGACGGCCGGTGACGATCAAGTCCCCTCCGTCACGCTCGATGTGGAGATCGTACTTCAAAGGCGAGACGGCCTGGATCGAATCTTTTTCGTCCAAGCCGAAGAAAGAGGGCGGTTCTTGACCGGAGATGTCCCGGCCCTCGTCGGGAAGGGAACGGAGGTCGATTTGGAAGGGGCGGTGCATGGCAAAAACTAGGATTGGAGCTTGGCGCGGAGGGCTGCGGCGACGTTTGGCGGCACAAACTGTTCGATGTGCCCGCCGAGACGGCAGATCTCCTTCACCAGCCGGCTGCTGATGTAGGTGTATTCTTCGCGGGGCATGAGGAAGAGGGTTTCGAGGTTCGGTTCGAGCTTACGATTCATCAAGGCGAGCTGGAACTCGAATTCGAAGTCGGACACGGCGCGCAGGCCACGCACGAGGGCGCAGGCGCGGTGCTCGCGGGCGAAGTTCACCAGCAGCCCCTCGAAGGGCATGACCTCGATGCCGCTGATCTCAGCAGTGGCGGAACGGATGAGATCGACGCGTTCCTCCACGCTGAAGAGGCTCTGCTTGGCGTTGTCACGCGCCACGGCGATGATGAGGTTGTCAAAGATCCCCGCCGCACGCTGGAGCACGTCGAGATGACCGTTGGTGATGGGGTCGAAGCTGCCGGGATAGATCGCGCGTCGCATGATGATTTATCGCGGAGTGTAGCGGACGGGAGGCGTGGCGAAAAGAGAAAGCTCAGGCGAGCTGCACTTGCGCCATCGCCAGCTCCCGGGTGTGGGTAAGGCTGACGAGGCAGACGGCGTCCCCGGCATGCTTCTTCGCGGCTCCGTGGAGGATGAGAACAGGCCTGCCGCTTTCTTCTCGCCGGACTTCGATGTCGGTCCAGTTCACACCTTCATTCCACAGGCCAGTGCCGAGCGCCTTCGCCGCAGCTTCTTTCGCGGCAAAACGTGCCGCGTAATGCATGGCGGGATCGGCGCAGGTGTCACAGTAGGCGATCTCGCCGGTGGTGAAGGTGCGTTCCTTGAAACGGGGGCCATGTTTTACCAGCATCTCGCGGATGCGGTTCACTTCAACGAGGTCGATGCCGATGCCGGTGGCTTTCATCACAAGATCAGCCGCGATAGGTGGCCATGACGTCGAGCATTTCCTTCACTGCAGCACGCAGGCCGATGAAAACCGCGCGTGAGACGATGTGGTGGCCGATGTTCAACTCGGCGAGGTGAGGCACGGCCCACAGCTCGGGAAGATTCTTCGTGGTGAGACCGTGGCCGGCGTTGATTTGCAGCCCCAGCTCGTGGCCCAGCTCGGCGGCGGCATGCAGGCGCTCCACCTCGACTTTGCGTTCCGTGCCGTCGTGATTGGCGAAGGTGCCGGTGTGCAGTTCGATCATGGCGGCACCGATCTCCGCGCTGGCGCGCACTTGCTCGAGATCGGGGTCGATGAACATGCTGACGCGGGTGCCGTTGTCGCTCAGCGCCTTCACGGTCGAGCGCAACGCGTCGCGTTGTCCCGCGACGTCGAGCCCGCCCTCGGTCGTCACCTCCTCGCGGTTTTCCGGCACCATGCACACGAAGTCGGGACGCACCGCCAGCGCGATGTCGAGAATTTCACGCGTGTTGCCCATCTCGAGATTGAGCTTCGTGCGGATGTTTTTGCGCAGGAGACTCATATCAGCGTCCTGAATGTGGCGGCGGTCTGCCCGCAGATGCACGGTGATGGAGTGCGCACCTGCAGCCTCGGCCTCCAGCGCCGCCGAGAGCACGGAGGGCTCCGCATTTGGGGAGTCGAGCATGGCGCGGTAGCGCGCCTGACGCAGGGTCACGACGTGATCGATGTTCACGCCGAGAAGCAGGTTGGGTGGAGGCATGAGCGCTATGTAGCGCGTGCGCCGGAGGCCGCAAGCCTCGTGTCCCTGCGGTTTTTTGCACACTTTTTACTGAAAAGTGTAATGGCGAGCCCAAGAAGTAACGGGCATTCCACGCTCAATCACAAGTGTGGCTAGTCAGCCATCACCAAATCCCATGAAATCTCTCTTTTACACCCTCCTCATCATCGGCGGCGTCTTTTGCGCATACGATTACTTTCTCGCGCCGCCCGGCCAGAAGATTGTCTTCAAAAGTCTGAATCCTCCGAAGCCAAAGGTGGTGCCTGCAAAGCCCGTGGAAGCGCCAGCGCCTGAGGTCGTGGAAAAAGCACCGGAGGCCGTTAAACCTGTGATGGAGGAAGAGCCGAAACCGGTGGCGCCCGCACCAGCGGCGACGCCTGTCCCGGTGCCAGTCGCGGAGTCCAAGGGCCCGAAATTTGACCCCATCGAGGTTTTGACCGGCAACTGGCTCAAAATCCCACCAACCGCCTTTCCGCGGGAAGTAAAGCTGCTGCAGGATGCGGAGTTCAAGATGAGCGTCGGTGCCAGCAAGGTGGCCGCAGGGGGCGTTGCCTTTGCTTTGGGCGCGGAGAACGGAATGCTCGTCCTAGCGCCCACCGCCACCTCTCCAGCCCGTGCGCGACTGCCCATCGATGGCACGGATTTGAAAGCGCGGCTCAATGAAGCCTACGACAAATGGAAAGTGCTGCGTGCCGAGGAATTGAAGGTGATCGCGGCCAAAAAAGCCCAACAGCAGGCCACCCGCGCCAGCGCGCCCGTTATTGCTCCCTCCAGCAGTGAGGTCGAGCCCGGCGGCAAGCCTGTGCGGGCGGGCAACGGCACCTATCCTTTGCTCATAGCCAGCATGCAGAGCGGACAGGTGACCGAAATCACCCCCGATAACATCACGCACTGGCAGGAGGCGCAGCCCGCCCCTGTGCAGGGGAAAAGCGGTTGGGTGGTGAAGGTCAGTTACAACGCCAAAACCATCTTCGGCCTTCAACCCGTCGAAGCTCAAGCCGTCACCTTGGATGGCCGCGTCGTCGGCTGGTATTACACCGGCTCCGGCGAAGAAGTTCCGTGACTTTTTTCGACTAGGACGAAGCGTTTCCACACGCGGCTCAAAATGTTGGCAAGTGGAGAAGTTTCCGTTTGCCAGAAGGGGGGTAGCGTTTACTATCGCGGCCCCAAACGGCAAAGGAGCGGTAGTTCAGTTGGTTAGAACGCCAGCCTGTCACGTTGGAGGTCGCGGGTTCGAGCCCCGTCCGCTCCGCCACTGGGACTCATGAAAGCCGCCTGACCCCCAGGCGGTTTTTTGTGTGGAGGACCGCGTTACTGCTTCAGTGGTGCTTCGTAGCAGCGTCGTTCCTCCGGCAGCATGCCGGCCTGCGGGCTGATGTCTTTGATGACGCCCTTGGCTTCATCATGGAATCCACCGCTGTTGGCAATGGCGGCGAAAACAGCCCGCTGACCTTCGGTGAGAGGATTTAGATCCATGTATTGAAGAGATGACACCGCCTGCTGGATGTCCTGCAGCCGCCAGAAGGCCAGGGCGACGTTCAGTTTTCGCAGGTTGTCCTTGGGCTGCATGCGCAGGAGCTCTTGGGCGTTGCACAGGGCTAGCTCGATGTTCTTTCCCGCCAAGAGCGAGGTGTAGAGATGGCGCTCGATGAATGAATTATCGTCAGGCCAGCGCTGCACGGCTTCGGTGGTGGCTTGGAGCAGGGACTCCGTGTTGTGGTTGGCCTCACAAGCTTTGATCAGGCCGCTGAACGCGTCCCGCTCGATGCGTGGAGGTGCAGACGCCCTGCGTGCCGCCTTGATGGTGAGGCGGTAGGCGTCCTCCGCGATGTCAAAGTGGCCGCGTTCCTCGGCATAGCGGGCGATTTGCAGCAGGGCAGGGTAGCGGCCATTCACCTCCGCCGCGTCTTTGGCGAGGATCAACTTCGAGCGGAGCTTCTCCACTTCCGCCGGATTGTGCGGATCAAGCAGGACGAAGGCCAGATGTGCTCGATACATCGCCACGGTGGTCGGGTCGAGGATGGTGGCGACTTTGGGATCGTTGACGACGCGCTCGACGTCGGCGAAGCGCCTTAGCATGCTCAGTGCGTTCAGATAACTTTCCAGCAGGCTTTGATGGGTCTTGGCCTCGTCTTCGGGCAGAATTACCAGCACCTGGCTGAATTCGCCCTCCTCGACCAGCCAGCGGACAAAGGGGGCCAGTTCATCGCGTTTTTTAGCGCGATATTTTTCTGCGGCCTCCATCACGATTTCCTTTTTTCGCTCGGGCGACTGCTGCACCTCGCGCTTCAAGGCGGTCACGTAGTGCCGGTCATCGCCCCGGGGATGTGTTTTGAGGCGTCGGATGAGCTTGGTGGTGTCTTCTGGCGTCAGGGAGGGCAGACCGGTGATGAATTCCAAGGTTTGCAGCCCCAGTGCGTCATCCTGGCCAGCCAGGCTCCAGAGATTCTCCATTCCTTGGCCGATTTCGAGCGGGCTGGTCGAGCTGATCTGCACCTTCGCCAGGCGCAGCAGGCTTTCTTTGTCCTCAGGGTGTGTCTGGGAATAGTTGCGCAGGACGTTGAGGAGCGGCTTGTTCTGCTCGCGCTTTCCCCAGACTTCCTCGGCCAGTTTCATCAGCGCCTCGCTCGGCTGCTCGACCTGCATGAGCTTTTCCAGCGCGGTGGAGGCCTCCTTGGGGCGGCCAAGGTTGAGAAGGCAGCGCACATAAAGTTGCTCGTCGGTCGACGTCAGAGACTCCTGTTCTTTGAGCTTGTCGTAAAAGTAGAGCGCGGTGTCGCGCTTCATCAGGGTGAAGTACTCGAAATTTAGCCGGATGGCCTCGATGCTCTCGGGTGCCTTTTGATACGCCTCCTGCGCCTTCATCACCGCGTTCACGCCCTGACCGTTTTCCATCATGCGCCGGGCCTCGTTCACCATGCTCTCGGCGCGCATGTTCTTGTAGGAGTTCTTCAAGGGCCTGGCGTAAACGACCCCGAGGATCAAAAGCGTGGCGCTGATGCTGACGATCACGAATCCGGCGATCCAGCGCGCCAGCGGTGACTGCCGGTCGCGGTGGGCCACGGTCGGCGGAACGAGCCACTCCCACGCGGCGATGAAAGGACGCCACAGAACGAAGGGTTTTCGCGAGAAATCCTTCGTTGGGTCGATGTTCTGGTTGAAAAGCATGTCGGCTGGGCGCGCGGAGCGTTGAATGTAAGTCGCGGCAAGAGGGCGTCACGTTGAAATTTTTCGCGCAACCTGATTGTCACGCATCGCGTTAAAGGCGCCCTGCAAGCCTCCCAAAATTCAGTTGAAAAGATTGACGCACCCTCTAAAACACCGCTCCGCGATTGAACGTCCGGAGGGCGCGGGACACATGGCCGCCTCTCTGCGGCGTTAATCCCCAACCAACCGATCCAACGACGTTATGATCCAAGTCAAAAATCTCATCAAGGTGTTCGGCACCAAGGTGGCAGTCGATGATGTCTCCTTCTCCGTGGAGAAAGGCGAGGTGCTCGGCTTCCTAGGGCCGAACGGAGCCGGCAAATCCACCACGATGCGCATGGTCACCGGCTACTTTCGCCCGACCAGCGGCAGTGTCAGCCTGTGCGGTGTGGACATGCTGGAGAACCCTGAGGACGCAAAGCAGCGCCTTGGCTACCTGCCAGAAAACGCCCCCCTGTATTCTGATATGACGGTGGCTAGTTTCCTCGGCTTCTGCGCCGAGATGCGTGGCCTGCACGGTGCGGAGCGCACGAAGGCGATCGATCGCGTGCTGGACCTCTGCTTCCTCGACCGGGTGCGCAACCAAAGTGTGGACACACTTTCCAAAGGCTACCGCCACCGCACCTGCTTCGCCCAGAGCATCATTCATGATCCCGATGTGCTTATCCTCGATGAGCCCACGGACGGACTCGATCCGAACCAAAAGCACGAGGTGCGCGGCATGATCAAGCGCATGGGTCAGAACAAGGCCATCATCTTCTCCACGCACATCCTGGAAGAGGTCGAGGCCGCTTGTTCTCGTGCCATCATCATCGATCGGGGCAAGGTCGTGGCGGACGGAACGCCGGAAAAGCTCAAGAAGCTCGTTCCAGGCGCGAATTCGCTCGATGAGGTCTTCCGCAGCATCACGAAACCGGACACGGCGCACAAAAAGGCCGCCTGATCTCATCCACATTCCCTTTTCAACCTTTAATCCAACCACACATGAGCAACCGAGACATCCAAAACACCATGGCCGTCTTCAAGCGGGAGTTTTTGGCCTACTTCAACTCACCCGTGCTTTATGTCATCGTCGTCATCTTCCTGCTCGCGGCGATGGGCTTCCCCTTCTTCTTCTCTCGCATCCTCGACAGTGAGGACGTGTCCCTAACCGAGCGCTTCTTCGTCTGGCATCCCTGGATTTACACCGTGCTCGCACCCGCCGTTGGCATGCGTTTGTGGTCCGAGGAGCATCGTCTCGGCACCATCGAACTGCTGCTTACCATGCCCGTGTCGCCATGGCAGGCCATTTTGGGTAAATTCTTCGCCGCCGCCTGCGTCTGGCTCATCGGCCTGACTTTGACGTTCCCCATCGTGTGGACCGTCTGCTACCTCGGCGAGCCTGACATGGGCCCGATCATCAGCGGCTACATCGCCAGCTACCTGTATGCCATGGCCTGCCTATCAGTGACCTGTGCGGTCAGTGCCATCACCCGCAGCCAGGTGGTCTGCTTCATCGTCAGCGTCGCGTTCTGCATCGTGATCGCCCTGATCGGAGATCCTGGTGTCACGCAGGCGATCGTCAGCACCGTGCCTTCCTGGGCGGAGAGCGTGGTGCGTTTCGTGAGCTACTTCAGCTTCATGGACCACTTTTACGAGCTGACGAAGGGCATTTTCGTCTTCCGTGACGTTCTATACTTCCTGTCGGTCATCGTGGTGACCCTTTTCATCACCAACCAGGCACTTCGCTCGAAGCGCGCCTGATTCTTCACCTCAAACACAACTGCCAACCCGATTTGATCCCATGAGCGTGAATCTGAACAGCAAACAAGCCACCACCGGCATCACCGCCATCTTGGTCATTGCCATCGTCGTCGTGCTGAACTTCCTCGTCGGCGGCCTCGGCTTCGGCAACTTCCGCATCGACCTGACGGAAGACCGCATCTACACCCTCTCCCAGGGCACAAAAAACATCCTGAGCCGTCTCAACGAGGACGAGCCGGTCACGATCCGCTTCTACCACACCACGGATGACCGGGTGATGCCGAACGTGCTCAAACCTCATGTCCGCGCCGTGGAAGATCTGCTGCTGGAGCTTGTGAAGGCCTCCGGGGACAAGATCATCCTCGAAACCATTCACCCGAACCCGAACACGGAGGAGGAAGACAAGGCCCGCGAGGACGAAATCCAGGACATGGGCCCTGTGAACCAGGAAGGGGACAAGATTTACTTCGGTCTTGCCATCCAGTGCCTCGATCAGAAGGAAGTCATTCCTTTCCTCAATCCGCCGTCTCCGAGCGAAGGTTCGTCCATCGAGTATGACATCTCACGTGCCATTTCGAAGGTCACCAAACCGGTCAAAAGCGTCATCGGCGTCATGAGTGCCATCCCGGTGATGGGCTCGCCCATGTTCCCCTTCCAGCGTCAGCGGGGACAGGAGCCATGGGTCGTCGTCCAGCAGCTTCGCGCCGACTACGAAGTCGTCGAAGTGCCGATGGGAACGGACAAGATCGACAGCAACATCAAGGTCCTGCTCGTTATCCATCCCGCGGACATCTCCGAAGGTGCTGAATACGCCATCGACCAGTTCCTTCTCGGCGGTGGCAAGGTCATCGCCCTCGTCGATCCCAACAGCGTGGTTGCCCAGGCCTTCAGCGGCCAGCCGAACCCGATGACCGGCCAGCCAGGGGGGCAGATCAACACCTCCTCAGACCTGAAAAAACTTCTTTCCGCCTGGGGGGTCGGCTTCAAAAACGATCTCGTCGTCGCCGACATGAACTACCGCGGCATGCTGCAGGGCCGCAACAACCCTACCGCGCTGCAACTGCCCGCCGAGGCAATCAATCGCGAGGACCGCATCACCTCCGGCCTAAACTCACTCGTCATGGTGACCGCCGGTTCCTTCAGCATCGACAAGCGAGAAGGCATCGACGCGCAACCCCTCGTCAACAGCTCCGAGGAGTCTGCCATGATTGATACATCCGACGCGGAACAGGCGCGCTCGCCGCAGGGACTGACCAACTTCACCGCCGGCGGCCGCAAGCAGCTTCTTGCGTTGCGCCTCACCGGGAAATTCAAAACGGCCTTCCCCAACGGCAAGCCGGCCAAACCTGCTGGCAGCCCTGAAACCGGAGGTGCCCAGGACGAGGCGAAGCCTGCCGCTGCCGCCACCACGACGGTGACCACGGCACCTGTCACGGTCACCACCCCGCCCGTGTCCGTGACCACCACGCCGGTCGCAGTTCCCGCAACTCCTGCCCAGCCCGCCGCCGCTCCAGCAGCAGCCCCGGCCGCGCCAGCGTCGGAGAAGAAGGAAGAGCCGAAGAAAGACGACGGCTCGCTCAAGGAATCCGCCAACAGTGAAGGTGCCGTCATTCTCTTCGCCGACGTGGACATGCTTTATGACGCCTTCTGCGTGCAGCAGGATCCCATGACTGGCATGCTCGTCTCCCGCACGGGCAACCTGCCTGCAATCCTCAACGCTGTGGAAGTCCTCGCTGGCGGCGGTGACCTGCTCCAGGTCCGCAATCGCAAGTCTGCGGTGCGCCCCTTCAGCACGCTCAAGGAGATGCGCGAGAAGGTGGAAAGCCGTTACCGCCCGCAGCTCATGGCCCTGGAGGCCGAACGCGAAAAGACTGCCGAAAAAATGGGTGCGCTGCGTTTGAAGCGCGATTCCAAGGGCAAGGGTTTCATCGTCGATCCTCAGCAGCAGAAAGACCTGGAGGCGCTTATGCAAAACGACGTCGATCTCTCCCGCAAGGTGCGTGAGATCAAGAAAGACCAGAACAAGGAGATCGAATACACCAAGACTATGCTGAAATGGCTGAACTTCCTCGCCGTGCCACTGCTGGTCAGTTGCGCGGGCATCCTGCTCGCCATCCGCCGTCGTGCCGCCACCGCCGCCGTTTGATCCTTATCCTCATTTTCCATCCTGTCTTAAACACATCATGAAAAAGATCATCATCCTCCTCGTCGTGCTCGTCGCGCTCGTCGGAGCCGCTCTTTATCAGCAGAAAGATCGCAAATCCCGCCTCAGCACCGGCTCTCGCAAGGGAACTGGGATGCGTGAGTTGCTCATCCCGGACTTTGACGTGAACAGCGTCCAGAAAATCCGCGTCAAGGATGCCCAGAACGAAGTCAACGTTTCCCTCAATGGCACCGCTTGGACAGTCGCCGAGCGTGGAGGGTATGAGGCGAGTTTTGACAAAATCAGCCGCGCCCTTCTCGCACTCAAGGAGCAGAAGATCAGCCGCAAGCAGTTCGTGGGCAAAGAATCCTGGGGCAAGATCGGGGTCCAGCCTCCGGGCGAGCCCAATGGCTACGGAATCGGCACGCTTGTCGAGCTGTTGGATGCCAAAGGGAACCTGAAGAAGTCCCTGGTCCTTGGTGGCAATGTGACCAGCTCCGGCAACCAGAACAGCTCTCCTTTTGGCGGCTCCAACGAACGCCTCGTCCGCACGCCCGAGGATGGTGAGACCATCTGGACCATCAACAACACGTTCGCCGATATCGAGACCAAGGCTGACTCCTGGCTGGAGAAGGCGTTCTTCGATGTGCAGAAGCTCAAATCCGTTGAAGTCAGCGCTGCGAAGGCCGAGGACGCCTGGGCAGCTTCCAAGAAGGCCGAGGCAGACGCTGATTTCACCCTCGACAACGCCAAGGCCGGCGAAAAACTCGACAATGGCAAGAGCAACCTCGCCAGCCTCCTTTCCAGCCCCACCTTCAACGACGTGCTCGCCAAGGACAAGGCCGCAGCGACCATGAAGGATCCTGTGAAAGCAAAGCTCGTCACCTTTGAAGGCTTCACCTACAACGTACAGGCCGTGAAACAGGCAGGCAAGGACGGTGCGGGCGACAAATACTACCTCACGGTCGCTGTCAGCGCGGACATCGCCAAGGAGCGTGCGCCTGTGAAGGATGAGAAAGCTGAGGACAAAAAGAAAAACGACGATGCTTTTACCGAAGAGAAGAAAAAGAAGGAGGAAAAGCTCGCCGCCGAGAAAAAGCTCGAGGGCTGGGTCTATGAAGTCAGCGAATACACCTTGGGCAACCTGCTCAAGAAGCGTTCAGAAATCCTTGCCGAGCCTGAAAAGCCCGCCACAGGCGATGCTCCTGCCAGCGGTCTCCCGGATGTGAAGAAGATGCTGCAGTCGGTTCCTGCCGCTCCCACTGCTGCCCCGGCCACAGTAACTCCTCCTCCAGCGCCCTCTTTGAGCACTCCGTCCGCCACGCCGCTGCCAGAAACACCCAAGCCCGAGATCAAGCCGGCTCCCGCTCCCGGCTCTAATCCGGTGACCGGCGAAAAACCCGCCGAACCGACCAAACCTGCCGCAGACGCGGCGAAGAAGTGACTCGCATCAAAGCGGCGGTCCCTCGTCTTTGACCAGCAACGGAGTGATGTGGTGAGCATCACTCCGTTTTTTCATGCCCAACTCACAGGGGGCGGAACGATGTAGATCGGGTGTGGCGAAGCCCGCCCGATGTTTGGCCTCGCTGAGCACCCAGAAACGACCGGGCTGTCGCCACAGTCGTCCTACATCACTGCGGCGACGCACCGCTCACTGGAGTCACTTCGCCAGCAGCTTCAGCGCCGCACTCACATTGTCCACGCTCAGGAGTTCAGGCAGGACATGCGGCTCTTTCGAACCGGGGATGTGCAGCACATTCACAGGCACCGCACCCTTACCGAGAGCCTCGAAGGATTTCTTGATGACTTCGTCCTCGTTCGTGTAGTCGGCTTTGACGGCGACCACACCGTGCTTTTTGAAGAGCTCCTGAATCTGCGGGTCAGGATAGACGCGCTTGTTCACCTGGCAGGTCAGGCACCATTTGGCCGTGTAGTCGATGTACACCGGTTTTCCGGCAGCGAGCAGTTCGGCCACCTTCGCCTCGGACCACGGCTCCCATTGCAGCCCGTTTTCAAACACCGCGCCAGACACATGCTTCTTCGGCTGTTTCTGCGGCCAGCCCTGCCAGAGACCGCCTGCTGCTGCCGCGAGCGCGAGCACCACGGCGATCAGTCGCGTGCGAGCAGGCTTGTGCGGCAGCGACCAGCGGCCGTAGATCCAGCAGCCTAGCGCCACGAGAACGAGGCCGAGCATGAGCCACAAGAGGGGCAGACCTTCCACCATTCCGGTCAACACCCAAAGCATGTAGAAGACCGTGCCGAAGAGCAGGAAGGACATGCCTTGCTTGAAGCTCTCCATCCATGCGCCCGGTCGTGGGAGCGCTTTCACCAGCTTTGGAAATGCTGAGAGCAGCAGGAACGGGCTGGCAAGGCCGAGGCCGATCAGTGTGAACAGCAGCATTGCCTGCGGTGCGGGCAGTTTGACGGCGAAACCGAGCGCCGTGCCGAGAAACGGCGCTGAGCATGGCGTGGACACCATCGTGGCCAGCAAGCCGGAGAAAAAGGAGCCGCCGAGGCCGTGCTTCGCCTGCAGATTCGCGCCGACACCCACCGCAGACGCGCCAATCTCAAACACCCCGGCCATGTTCAGGCCGAAGATGAGGAAGAAGGCCGCCAGACCGTAGTTGAAGCCGGCCGATTGCAGTTGGAAGCCCCAGCCCTTGCCAAGCGCCACCACGATGCCGCCCAGCGCCCAAAAAGAGAGCAGGATGCCCAGCGTGTAGATCAAGCCATGCAGCACGATCTGCTTCCGGTCCTCACCTGCTTGCTGCACGATGCCGACGATCTTGATGCCGAGCACCGGAAACACGCAGGGCATGATGTTCAGGATCAATCCACCGATGAAGGCGGAAAGCATGATGAAAAGAAACGTCGGCGGCGTCTCCCCATCCTTCGTCACCGCGACCTCAGCGCTTTTTTTTTTCAGCGGCGGCAGCTTTTCAAACACAGCGGCCTGCGACGCGTCATTTGCGGCTTGTGCCGCGACGGTCAGCGTGACCTTGAGCTCCTGCTTGAAGGGCATGCAGCTTTTGTCGTCGCAGACGAGGCCGTCCACCTTCACTTGAAGCTCCGCCTTCGAGCCAGCTGCGGCGTTCGCAGGTGGCGTGATCGCCGCAGGCAGGTAAACCGTTCCTTCATACCCCTCGCTCGCCGAGCCATCGACACCTTTGAAAGGATGCACCGCAGGCCAGGGCAGCTCGTCCATCGTCCAGCCCTCAGGCAGCGTCCAAACGAGCTTCGTCGGCTTGCCGATGATCTCTGGTGGTAGTTCCTTGCCGTAGGTGTGCGCGCCTTGGGCATGCTCCAGCTTCACCGCCACGCGAAATGCCTCACCTGGGGCTGCGGAACTCACTTCCGCGATCAAAGCGGAAGTGACCGAAGCCTTTTTCTCATCGCCGCCGGCTCCGAGCAGGCCGGGCTCAAACGGAAGGCTCTGCGCAAAGGCGGAGACGGTCAGAGACGCAAAAAGGGGCAGGAGGAGTGACTTCATGGGCGTGGAGCAGAGAACGGCTTTCGCTGCGTGAGAGAACGCGACGGCAGCCTTATTCCGATCAAAGCAAAAAGGGCGCTACAAGGTCTTGTGGGAGCCGTCGCAGAACGGCGGGTTCTTCGTGTGCTTGCAGTTGCACAGCCAGACCTTCTTCGCCTCGGGCAACGTGAATTTCTTCGGCCCGAAGCCGGTGCCCTTGTGGCTGCCGTCGCAGTTCGGCTGATGACCGCTCAATCCGCACGCACACCACCAGTGGTCTCCAGCAGGCAGTTCGACGGCGACGGGTTGTTTCTCGTGGATTTTGGGAAGTGTTTCCATGCCGCGAGTCTGGCAGGAGATGGAAGAAGCGTCAAGAAGGCGAGACTTGTTCGTTTTTGTGGCCAACAAGGAGAACCTAACGGCGTGGACGAGTGAGAGGTGTGACTTGAGGGTGCGAATTCCAACCTTGCCATCCCAAAACGCGATCCCTACACTCCGGCGCATGAAACGGTGCTTTCTACTTCTCGCCGCGTGCTTTGTCGTCGCATCAGCCCATGCTCGGACTTGGACGGAGGCGGCGAGCGGGAGGAAGATTGAGGCGGAGTTTGTTTCGGCGGATGGGCAAAAGGTCACCATCGCGGTGAAGGGCGGCGGGACGTTCCAAATCGAGCTGACGAGGCTTTCGGCGGAGGATCGTGCATTTGTGCAGGAGCGGCTGAAACCGGCTTCTCCGGCCGCAGCGACTCCGGCGGGGAGAATCGAGGATTCGTTCGAGGAATTGAAGGTGGACGCGGCGAAGATCCCAGTGAGCGGCGAGGCAAATTCGAGCTATGTGGCGGTGGATGAGGCGGTGAAGGCCTTCATGGCCGAAAAGAGCGTCGGAGCTGTCACTTTGGCGATCAGCAAAGAGGGCAAGATTCTGCACGATCGAGCCTTTGGCTGGGCGGATGCCGATTTGAAGTCGCCGCTGGCTGTGGGGGTGAAAATGCGGCTCGCGTCGATGACGAAGCCGGTGGTCAGTGCGGCGGTGGAGACGCTTTTCGCGAAGAGAAAGCTCAAGGCGGAGGATTTGGTCTTCCAGGTGCTCGAACTCGGCCAATTCAAGGAGTCGAAGGGCTGTGACGAGCGTTGGCAGAAGATCACCATTCAGCATCTACTCGATCACAAAGGCGGTTGGGATCGCGACAAGTCCGGCGACTTCACAAACAACGCCACGGAGATGTGCGATGTCTTCAAGGTGAAGCTCGACGAGCTGCAACCCGAGCACGTGATGCGCTACGGCCTCACGCGGAACTTTGACTGGCAGCCCGGCGAGCACTACGCCTACTGCAATTACGGCTACATCCTGCTCGTGCGCGTGATCGAGAAGGTGAGCGGGCAGAAGTTCATCGATTACCTGCACGCGACGGTTTGCAAGGAGGCGAAAGCGCCATCCTTCAGCCTCAGCAGCTCCGATGCGCAGGATCGGCAGGCGGGCGAGATCTGGTATTCCTACCATCCCGAATACACGAAGAAGACGGTGCCTCTCGGCTTTCGCACAGAGGCGCGTGATGGCGCAGGTGTGCTTGCCTGCACGGCGGCGGATTACTGCCGCTTTTTGGACACCTACTGGATCAGCGGCAAACCGCGCACGAAGGGCGGCTTCCGCTATTCTTTCAACGGCAGCCATCCCGGCGTGACCGCCATCTGCGCGCAACGCAGCGACGGCCTGAACTACGCCGTGATCTGCAACCGACGCGGCGGCGGCTCGACGGATTGGAACGGCGACCTGCGCAAGGTGATCGACGCGGCGCTGGATCAGGCGGGCAAGTGATTCCCAGAGAAGATCAGCCCGGGAGCACTTGCAGTGACGCTGCTTGCGCCAAATTCTGAAACTCGATTTGTCCTGGAATGGACGTATCGTGCAGAGTTTCTTGTGTGTGAATACCGTGTGTCATCAGGTGGAAATTCGCCTGGTGCACATCCACGAGAGTGAGCTGGATCAACTTCAGCAGCTTGCGGATTAGTTGTCCTTAGCTGGGGTATCTCGCTGGCAGCGGCTGGAGGGCTGCGGCGTGTGAAGCTCACCTGTGATTGGCTGGTGCCAGGGGTGGGTGAAAATTTGTTTGCTAAATAAATTATATTTACGATAATTACAATATGCTTACAACTGGTGATGATTCCACTTCTAGGTCGGACGAAGGCTTCTCCCGTGAGGTCGCAGCCGATGAAGCGGATGGGGGTGTGATTGCGCTAGGTGATATAGGACGGGGGCTTCCTGGAGCGCACCGTGGGGTGTTTTGGGGTAAGGTATTGCTGCTGGGGGTGATCTTGACGTTGCCAAATGCTTTAGCGGCGGTGATGGGAGAAAAGCGTGCGATGGCGCAGATGCTTTTTGTGCAGGGGCTCGCGCTGCTTTTGCTGCCGGCTGCATTTGGCATGAATCTTGGCAAGCTGATGCGGTTTTGGCTGCCGGTGACGCTGCTCGTACCAGCAGCGGCGGGTTTCGTGATTATGACGGGGCATCAGCCTACGGAGTGGGCTCTGCTGCTGCTTTCAGAAGCCAATGGAGATGAGTTTAGCGAGTTTGCGGCGAGTATCATTGCGGCGCTGATCGGCGCGCCCTTGTGTTTTTTGGGGGGGGCGAGAGCTGATGCGGCGCTGGTTGAAAGAGGGTGTCTATTTGCAGCCTTTGGAGAGAGTCATTGTGATCCTGGTGGCGCTCGCTCTCACGGGGCTAGAGTTTGCTCAGATTGGCCTCAGCCACGGATGGCTACCCACAAAACAGAGACTGACGCGTACGTTCCCTTTTTCGATGGGGCTGGCTGTTTTGCGGTGCTGGGAGGTCCGGCAGGAGTTGGTGAGTCGAGATGACTTGGAGTTCAAATTGCAGGCAAAGGCACCGGCGCTGCCGGAGGGGCAGCGCGAGGTGCATTTGGTGATGCTGGGAGAAACCTGCCGATACGCAAATTTCTCCCGCCATGGTTATGCGCGGGAGACTTCTCCTAAACTGGATGCGCGGAAGGATCTGCTGGATTATGCGGATGTGGCGGCACCTGCTTCCTACACAAGTCTGAGCGTGCCGATGCTGCTCACGGGCAAAGATCCCAATCATCACAAGACGGCACCTACATCACCGAGCTTTTTGAATGTGTTTCGTGAGGCGGGTTACAAGGTCTATTGGCTCACGACGCAAAAGAAAACGGGCCTGTGTGACACAAGTGCTTCGCTCTACGCACAGGATGCACATGAGGCGCGCTTCTTGAGTGGCCTGCTGGATGCTTCATCTACGGGCGGTTATGCAGCGGTGCTGGATTCTGAGCTGATCACTGCGGTGGAAAAGGTGCTGGAGAAGCGTGAACCACGGGTGCTTATCGTCTGTCACAGTATGGGTAGCCATGCGAAGTATGTTTACCGTTACCCAGAGGAGTACAATCACTTCCCGGCTGATCCCGAACTGTGTGTGAATGCAAAGCACCAGCCAAACCTGACGGCGGATCACAAAAAGAATCTTCAAAATGCTTATGATAACTCCATCCTATTCACGGATCATGTGCTTGACCGTATGATAGGACTCTTGGAGGCTGAAAAGGGCAGCCGGGCCAGCTTTAGTTTCATCCCAGACCATGGGGAAAATGACGGCACGGCTCTCATGCTGCCTTTTGCGCATGGCGTGAACACAGCGGATGTGCTGCATGTGCCGATGTTTATCTGGCTTTCGCCGCGTTATAGGGAGGAATTTGCTGAAAAAACGGCACTTCTGACGTCTCGCCAAACCGTGCCCTACAGTGGGGCACGGCTCTTCCATACGCTCATTGATATGGCGGGCATCCAAACGCCTGTTTTGGACCCGCAGCGTAGTTTGTGCCACGAGGCCTATCAGCCGCTGCCAAGGCTGGTTGCTAATGAAAATGGTCATGGCTCATCGGACTATGATGAAACGGTGAAGCCTGTATTGGCGCGGCGCGGCGGGTGGCACCCGCTTTTTCCCAAAAGGCCTGTGCAAACTGCTCAGCGGTGAGTCGGTTGAATGCTCACTCTAGCAGCTCTGGGTAGCGGTGCTGGGCTAGCTTGCGTCGGGCTTCCAAAAAGCCAAGAAAACGCCAGTCGTGCCTGAGTATCTTCTTTGGCCTTGTTTTGTCGAAAGCGTGTTGGCATCCACGGCGGCGGCTCGACGGATTGGAACGGTGATCGGCACGGTGCTGGATCAGGCGGGCAAATGATCTCCAGAGAAGGCGAGAGGAATCATGGTTCTGCAGACAACACTCACACCAGTCGCACATACCTCCGCCCCGGCAGGGCACGGATCAGGCGTTTGATTTCAAGGCGCATCAGGGTCGCGTTCACCGTGGCGGTGGTGAGGCCGGAGGCCGTGAGGATGTCGTTGATGTGGGCTTCGTCGGTGCCGATCGCGTTGTAGAGGATTTCTTCGTCGAGCGTGAGGGGTGAGGCGGGTCTGGACTCTTCCACCTTGGGGGCCTTCGGCGCGGTGGGGAAAAGCGTCATGAGATCATCGAGCACGTCCGCACCGTCCATGATGAGCTTGGCTCCTTGTTGAATGAGGCGGTTGCAGCCGGCGGAGGTGGGTTTGTCGATGGGGCCGGGGACGGCATACACGGTGCGGCCCTGGTCGGCGGCCTGCTGCGCGGTGATGAGAGAGCCGCTGCGCAGCGGGGCCTCAACGACAATAAGGCCGCAACTCCAGCCAGAGACGACGCGGTTGCGGTAGGGGAAGGTTTGTTTGTCAGCGATGCGATGGACAGGATATTCGCTGATGACGGCCCCGTTTTGCGCGATGCGCTCAGCGAGGGCCATGTTCTCCGGCGGATACAGCTTGCCGATGCCTGAGCCGATGACGGCGACTGTGCGTCCTTTCGCGGCGAGCGCTGCCTCGTGCGCGGTGGTGTCGATGCCACGCGCAAGGCCGCTGACGACGGTGTAACCGGCATAGGCGATCTGGAAGCCGAGCTTCTTCGTGGCATTGAGCCCGTAATGCGTGGCGTGGCGGCTACCGACGATGCCGATGGCGTTATGGTCACGCTTGGTGAGCTGCCCCCAGACATACAGAATGACCGGCGGGTCGTGAATCTCTCGCAGCAGGGGAGGATAAAGCTCGTCTTCCTGCGTGAGGAGGCTGAGATCGTAGTCCTGGATCTTCTGCAACTCGCCGCCGAGGTCGATCTGATCCTCCCAGCCGGCGATGGCCTCGGCCTGCGTAATGCCAAAGCCTTCGACCTGCACGATTTCACTGCTTTTAGCGGCGAGGATGCGCTCTGGGCTGCCAAAGTGCCGGAGCAGCTTGCGCACCCGCACAGGGCCGACCTGCGGGAGCAGGTTCAAGGCGAGGTATGCCTCCGTGCGAGTCATTCGCTCGGCAGATTATGCGGCGGAGGCGGCGGGCGTGCCGTTTTTCGCCGCGGAGGCGGCGGATTCCGGCAGGGCGACGTTGCTCTGGCTGGAGCCGGATCCGATGAGCTTGCGGAAGACTTTCTGCGGGAAGGATTTGCCCTTTTCCTCCTCCTCCAGCTGGCTGAGCGCGGTGGATTTGGCCATTTCCCATGCCGGGGCGAAGCCTGGCGCACTGATGACCATCTGCTTCTCCGCACGGGCGAGGATTTCGAGCTCGCGCTGGAGCTTGTTGTCGGGACGCTCGTTGAGGCGGGTGAGTTGCATGCGCAGGTTCTCGTTCTCCTGCTTCAGCGTGGTTTGCTCCTTCTTCACATCCTGGTTCTGCTTCGAGTCGAGCTCCAGCTTGTCGCTGAGCATGCCTTTGTAGCGCTTCAAGTCGCGCTTGGTCTTGAAATGAGCCCACCACGACTGCACCAGGAAGATGCCGCACAGCACAAAGCCGTACATGAAGGTGTTCGTCGGGGAGAAAAGGTCTTTGAACATGATGGGGGGAAGTTAGTGCATCCGACGGCATCCGCAACCGGGCAAAGCGGTTGCACGCGGCGGCGGCTTGGCCTAGATGCGGGGACAGATCCGCCATGCCCCACGCCCTGCTTTTGAAATTTCCTGGAACGAATTGTGACGCCGAGACCGCCCGTGCGCTGGAGGCGGCGGGATTTAGCACGGAGGTGCTGCCGGTGGCCTTGCTGGAGCCTTCCGCGCTCGACAAGGCGCAGATGATCGTGTTCTCCGGCGGCTTCAGCTACGGAGACTACGTGATGTCAGGCCGCATCGCCCAGCTCATCACGAAATCGAAGCTGGGAGACCGCCTAAAGTCGTTCGTGGACAAGGGCGGCTACGCGCTCGGCATCTGCAACGGCTTCCAGATTCTCACGCAACTCGACCTCCTTCCGAAGGGCAGCCTGATTCACAACACCAGCGGCCGCTTCATGTGCCAGTGGGTGGGGTTGAAAAAGACGTCAGGGAAAGCGAGCCCATACCTCACGAAGCTGCCGGAAACCTTCGAACTGCCCATCGCACATGCGGAAGGCCGTCTCGTGACCGAGGGTGATGACGCGGCGAAGTATGTGAAGTCCGGCCACGCAGCGCTTCTCTACACCAACAACGTGAATGGCTCCACCGCGGCCATCGCAGGCCTGCAGGACGACACCGGCCGTGTCTTCGGCCTCATGCCGCATCCGGAGCGGTTCATCTTCAAAAGCCAGCACTACGACCCGGACTGGAGCGGCGACATGCAGCACGGCTGGGGCCACTATCTCTTCCAATCGGCGCGTGAGGCGCTGAACTGAGCCTATTTCTAAAGCGTGGGAGGCACAGGGGGCATCATGCCCGAGCGCATCATGGTCATGGATCCGCGTCCGACAAAGGGCGGCACGGCGAGAAAGGCGTCCCGTCGCTGGTTGTAGTAAAAATACAGCCGGTTGTAGGCCGTGGTCATGCGCTGGCGCAGCGGCGCGTTTTCCTTCGTGTTGGCAAGGTTGCGTGCATTGCGCCGGAGCATGACCAAGCCCTGATGGGCATTCAGACAACGGGGGGTGCTGTGTGGGTTCGTCGCACCTTGTCGAACCACGATTTGCGGGTCGGCGCCGCGAGGACCCAAAATGGGGCTGACCATCGCCTCGGTGCCGAGATCGTCGTAGGACACTGTGAGAACTTTGGCCGTGAAGGCTTTTTTCCACGCGTCTTGGGTGCAGCCGCTGAGCAGGGAGACCAAGAAGGCGAGGCCAAGCAGAGAGGATTTCATTTACCGATGAGAATAAGCTGCCCGGCAAGGAATGCAGCCAAAAGCTCTAGTTTCGTGACTTAGGTGCTGGTCGGTCATCTGCGAGACACGGGAGGTGCCCAGCGGATGCTTGCCACCAACCTTCCGGCCTCCCGCTGTTGGGTGCGCAAGCAGTGGCCGGAGCATTTGGAGTTGCGCGTGAACGGCCTTGGGTCATATCCGCGCCATGCCTGAGCTGCCGGAAGTCGAGACCACCCTGCGCGGAGTCGCGCCGCATGTTCTGGACAAGCGTGTCCGGGAGATTGTCGTGCGTGACAAGCGGCTGCGCTGGCCGGTGCCGGACACGATTCATGAGATGGAGGGCTGTCGGATCGATTCAGCGCGGCGCAGGGCCAAGTACCTGCTCTTTCACACGAAAATGGGGACGCTGATCATTCATCTGGGCATGTCTGGCAATCTGCGCGTGCTGACGCCAGACGTGCCGTTCAAAAAACACGATCATCTGGTCATCACCCTGGAAAACGGCCGGCAACTGCGGCTGCACGATCCGCGCCGCTTCGGCGCGGCGCTGTGGGTGGAGGGCGATCCTATGGAGCATCCGCTGCTCAAAGACCTCGGCCCCGAGCCCTTGGGAGATGCCTTCAACACCGCGCATCTTCATGCGGCCTGCCGGGGGAAGACGGCGGCGATCAAGATCGTCATCATGGACGCGCATGTGGTCGTTGGAGTTGGGAACATCTATGCCAGCGAGGCGCTTTTCATGGCGGGCATTGATCCGCGCAAGCCGGCGGGCAAGGTGACACGTCCGCGGCTTGAAAAGCTCGTGCAGGCGATCCGCCAGGTGCTGGCGGCCTCCATCGAGATGGGCGGCACGACCTTGCGTGACTTTCTCAATGAAAGCGGCGAGCCAGGTTACTTCGCGCAAACCCTGCGCGTGTATGATCGCGAGGGCGAACCATGCCGCGTGTGTGGGGCGAAGATCAAACGCCTCGTGCTCGGGCAGCGCTCGACATTTTTTTGCCCGAAGTGCCAGAAGTGATGCTTGTTTCGTTCGTCATCCGGCCAAACGTGATTCAATCTTCCCGAACATGTCCTCCAGCCTCCCTCCTCTTCGCAGCACGCATGACCTTGAGCGCATTCTTGAGTTTGAATTTGTGCGTGCCACGGAAAATGCAGCGTTGCAGGCCATTCACTGGCTCGGGCGCGGGGAGAAGGAGCTGGCGGATGGCGCGGCGTGCAGTGCGATCTACGGCGTCTTCGACATTCTCGACATCCGGGGCGAGGTGGTGATTGGTGAGGGCATCAAGGACAACGCGCCGGGCATTTTCGTGGGCGAACACCTCGGCACGTGGCGTGACGGATCGCCGCGATTCAACATTGCGCTCGATCCGATCGACGGCACGACCAACATCGCCAAGGGACTGCCAAACAGCGTCTCGGTGATCGCTGCGGCGCAGATTCCTGACGGTGCGCCAAGCGCGATGAAGAACCTGCCGAGCTTTTACAGCCACAAAATCGCCTATGGACCGGCGGTGAAGCGATCGCTGGAGGGTAGGGGTGACCGCTGCTTCCTGGACATGCCTTTGCGGGAGGTGATCGCGTTTGTGGCGGAGGCGTTGGGGAAGCGTGAGCGTGATTTGGTCGTGGTGACGATGGATCGTCCGCGCCATGGAGAGATCATCGAAGAAGTGCGCGGCACCGGCGCGGCGCTGCGCATGGTGACGGACGGCGACATCGCCGCCGCCGTGGCACCTTCGATGCCGGAGCCGACGTGTGACTTGTATGTCGGCATGGGCGGTTCGCCGGAGGGGATTCTGGCCGCGGCAGCGCTGAAATGCCTCGGTGGCGACATGCAATTGCGCATGTGGTTTCACAACGAGGCGCACAAAGCCGAAGTGGCAGCGCAGGTCTCTGCCGAGGAGTTGAACAAGGTTTTCCGCGTGGAAGAACTCATCTTGGGCGAGAGCGCGTTGTTTTGCGCGACAGGCATCAGCGACAGCCCGTTGCTGCCGGGGTGCCGTCTTTTTGGTCATCGCGTGGAAACGCATTCGATCCTGATGCGTGCCCGCAGCGGCACGGTGCGCCGGATCAACGCGGTGCATGACTTGGACCGCAAAATCGTTCCGTTGAGGGCGTGAAAGGCGGAGAGGTTGTGGATGTCTGCGCATCGCTCCGCTTGCACTCGCCTGCGGCGCTGGCACGGTGAGGAATGCCGAGACGCATCGCCATTTTTGGAGGCAGCTTCAATCCACCGGGGAATCATCACGCGGCCATCGCGGCGCGGCTGGCGGAGTTGTTTGACGAAGTGCGGGTGATTCCGTGCGGGCCGCGGCCGGACAAACCGGTGACAGACAGTGTGCCGCCCGTGTATCGCGCAGCGCTTGCAGACCTGGTGTTTGGCGGTCTGCCGAAAGTAGTGGTGGATTTGAGTGATTTTGAGAAGGAGACTTTTACGCGAAATCATCAACTGCAGTCGCGTTTCGAGACGCAGGGCGAGGTGTGGCACGTGGTGGGCGCAGATTTGATCGCCGGGGGTGCGCGTGGTGAATCGCTGATCCAGCGGACCTGGGAACGCGGCTCGGAGCTCTGGCGGACGGCACATTTCGCGGTGCTGCGGCGGCCGGGCTTTGAATTGGATGCTCGCGACCTGCCACCGCAGGCTCAGGAGGTGGATCTGCTGGTGGAAGGCGCGAGCACGGAGATCCGTCAGCGTTTGAACCGCAGTCAAAGCGTGGCGGGCATGTTGAATGCGCGCGCGCTGGCTTACATTGAGCGTTACGGCCTGTATCGAGCACCGATTCCGGGCAACTGGGCACGTGGCACGTTGGAAAACGCGAAGTTTTTCCTCCAGGCGAACACGACCATTCCGAAGGTGCGTGAATTGAGCGCTCCTCTGGCCGACCGAGGTGTGTCGGCGATGGAGGCTGACTTCATCAGCGTGGTCGGTGGTGATGGCGCGATGCTGCGCAGCATCCGCGAGCACTGGCGGGCACGGCTGCCCTTTTTTGGCATCAATGCGGGACATCTGGGCTTTCTGCTGAATGGCCCGGAGCAGACTGCGGGCAAGTTCCCGCCCGCAGATGTGATCTTCCGGCAATTGCCGATGCTGTTCCTCGAATTCGAGGATGAAAGCGGGAAAAAGCTCACGGCGCATGGTTTCAACGACGCGTGGCTGGAGCGCGCGACGAGCCAGAGCGCGTGGCTGGAGGTGACGGTGAACAGCGTGCGCCGCATCCCGAAACTGGTGAGCGACGGAGCGCTGGTGGCGACTGCGGCGGGATCGACGGCTTATGCGCGAAGCATGGGCGCATCACCATTGCTGGCGGACACGCCGGCGTGGCTGCTGGTGGGTTCGAATGTGCTGGAGCCAGCGCACTGGCGCAGCGCGTTGCTTTCTCCAGACACGACCGTAGAGATCCGCAGTCTGGACCCGAAAAACCGGCCCGTGCAGGCCTTTGTGGACGGCCTGAGCATGGGACGCGTGGTTTCGCTGCGCGCACGGCTGTCTCGAGCGGCCTCGGCTGAGCTGGTTTTCTGCGCCAGCCATGACATGGCGGAAAAAATTGCCGCGATTCAATTTGGAGCGTGACGATGATCGCTGCTGCGCAAAAGGACGAGGCACTGCTGGCTGACATGGCAGCGGCGGGTGGCGACGAAGACACGCTTCATGTGTGGTGGCTGGGGCAAAGCGGCTTTCTGGTGCAGTGGGCGGGGGAACGGCTGCTGTTTGACCCGTATTTGTCCGATTCGCTGACGAAGAAGTATGCGGGCACGGACAAGCCGCATGTGCGGATGACGGAGCGTTGCGTCGATCCCGGGAAGCTTACTGGAATCAGCCGGGTGACGGCCAGTCATGTGCATACGGATCATCTGGACGGGGAAACGCTGGTGCCGCTGGCGGCGGCGAATCCTGGTATCCGCCTGTATTTGCCGCATCCGATCATCCACGAGGCGAAAAAACGCCTCGGTGGAGCGGAAGTGACGCTCTGTCCGGTTGGCGATCACGATTTTAATGATGAAGGCCGCTGGCAGATTCGCGGTGTGATCGCGAAGCACAACGAGGTGGTGCGTGATGAGCTGGGAAACAGTTTTTACACGGGTTTTCTCGTGAAGTGCGGCCCGTTCACGATTTATCACAGCGGTGACACCTTGTGGCATGACGATATTGTCCGCGTGCTGTGGGAGCATCGCTGCGACATCGCCTTCTTACCGATCAACGGTAACAAACCGGAGCGCCGTGTGGCGGGGAATCTGAACGGCACCGAGGCCGCTGCGCTGGCCAAGGCCGGAGGAATCCGACTCGTGGTGCCGTGTCATTACGAGATGTTTGAGTTCAACACGGAGACGCCAGAGGAGTTCATCCAAGCCTGCGGAAGGCTGGAGCAGCCGTTTCGCGTCATGCGCTGCGGAGAGCGGCTCGATTTGCACGCAGCGAGGGAAGGTCACTTGGCCACGGCCTGACCGCTGGCGACCCAGGCGTTGAAGCCGCCTTTGAGTAGCAGGATGTTTTTGAAGCCGAGCTTGTGCATCTCCACGGCAACGAGCTTCGCTCGACCACCGATGGCGCAGTACACGATGCACGGTTTGCTTTTGTCGAGCTTGGACAAGGCATCGAGCGTCTTCTGGCCGTGGAAATGGTCGTGGTGAAGGGAGTTGAGAATGTAACCGCGTGTTTTGCGCTCGTCCTCGGTGCGCACGTCGATGATGATCGTGCCTGTGTGGTCCACGAGGTGGCGCTCGACGTTTTCAGGAGAGATTTCGTGAATTTCCGCAGGTAAAACCGGTGTCGGGGGCTGTGATTCGGCCAGAGCCATTGGCTGCGTGAAGCAGAAAAGCACGAGAACGAAGAGAAACAGGGGGCGCATGACGAGAGTGGGGTGGCGATGACTTCTGAAAGATGGCTGTCTCCTGTGGGTAAAGGCGAAGCAACCGGAAAGAGCGGCCAAAGCTAGCGACACGAGAGGGAGAAGGGCACTTGTCGCACGCCGGAAAATGGAATTGTCAGATTTTTGTGAGAAATTATAAAAATTATGTTGCGTCATGTTTTAATAGCAGTTATAACTTCCATAATTCGATGCTGAACAACTCAAACGAGCTGCTCTCACCGAAGTAACACCAACAGCCAAACACAAACAACACTATAAAAAACGTTAAGCTCAACACCTCCCGCAAGGCTGGCTTCAGCCTCGTGGAAATGCTCGTCGTCATCGCCATCATCGGCATCATCGCCGCGATCGCGATCCCTAACATCGGCGCACTGAACGAAAACGCTCGTGACGCTACTGCCAAGCGCAATGCCCAGACCATCGCGTCTGTGCTCAACGCTGCCATCGCCGCTGGCGGTGATCTCGGCACCATCACCGACGCGGGCGACCTCGTGGACGCCGCCGAACTCGGCGTGACCCCGACGGACGGCGCCTTCTCTGGCAAGCTGTTCACCTCTGGTGAAATCGACGACGACGAAGAGGCCGCAGTGGCTTCCTACCTTGAGTGGGACAGCGCCAACAAGGCCGTCAAGTACAAGGGCACCAACGACTAATCTCTGGTTAGTCTGACCCGTCGCCCGGCAACATGGTCTGACCATCAGCTACGGACGATTCACGTCCGCCGGGGAGGAGACTCCCCGGCGGTTTTTTTTGCAAACCTGAAGGCAGAAATGGAAAGGCAGGCCATGAAAACGACAACCCCACGCTCAAAGACAGGCGGTTTCAGCTTTGTTGAGGCAATTTTCACCATTGCCATCATCGGGATCATGTCGTCCCTGGTGGTCGCGGCCATTTCGAATGCCTCGCGTGATGCACACCGTGTCATGGCCCGGCAGCAGCAGGCCTCGGTGCAGAGCGCGCTTACTGCCTGGGTGATGGCCCAGACGCGAGTGGGTAGTACCGCCCAAATGCGCAGCCTGGAAAGTGTGCGCGTCAGTTACAATGCCCTGGGCACCACCTCTGCTCGTTTTAACCTGCTTGTGCCCAATCCCAGCTCGCCGGATCCGAATTTGAGGGCGGGATTTCTCGATCAAACGACGGCAGACCACTTTCTGGACTACACGACCGGCACCGACCGGCTGAAAACCTCCGCCTTGGACAATGCGAAGCAATACCTCGCGCTTCCGACCTGGCAGAGCGGCGATTTTCCGCGTGTGGACCTAGTCAACGAATGAATGTGACATGAGCACCACGCTTTCCAAACGCAGTTTCTTGCTCCGCGGCTTCTCGCTGGTGGAGATGATGGCCTGCGTGTCGATCATCGGCATCATCGCTTTCATGGCGATTCCGTCAGTCACGCGCATGCGCGGTGACAGCGAGCGAAATCTGGCGATTGCACGTGCTGAGGCGCTCAATCTCGCCCAGTCCAGCTACATTCAAGTGAATGGCCGCACGCAGGCGGCACTGAACTGGTCAGCCGCGGCATCCACCGAAGCGAAATACACGCTGTTGCGCCCCTATCTGAGCTTTTCGGAGACGACTTTGGCCACCTTCATGCCGTCCGGCTACACGATAACTTTCGCGCCATCCATCACCTCCATGACGAAGGCCGCCCTGACCGGGCCTTCGGGAACCATTTTTTACTGACGCAGAGCCGACATGACCACCTACGCTCACAGAGGAGTTTATTCCAGAAACTCCTTCTACCCGCCACTTCGCGGGGAGAAGGGTTTTTCCATGACAGAGTTGGTCGTCGCCATCTCTATCATGGGTGTGCTTGCCGGCATCGGTATGGTCTCTCTCAATCAATTTTTGGGCGGCGCAAAGAACACGCTCGCTGCGGAACGACAGGAAATGATGAATCAGGCACTGCATCGTTTCGCCCAGCAGAACTACGAGATGCTTTTCAATGCCATGGAGAACTCTGCGGCCGACGAGATGGTTATCTTGCGCACGCTGCAGTATCGTGACTCCAACCCGAACCGCGCGAAGATCGGCTCTCCTTACGTCGATCCGCGTTACAACCCGCTTTCGTCCAGCGCCACGGACGCGTTCCGCCTGCGCTGGACAGGCAAGATGTATGAGCTTTTGGTGCCGGGGCAGAACGGCACCGGGTTGCTCATGAATTTCGAAGGCACGGACTTCACCACGGCCTTCGCCTTTCCGCCGAATTTTCAAATGGCTGGACGCTGATCCCGCCACGCCCTCGCTCATGCCCGCCACCCTCCAGATACCGGTCTCGCCAGCGCCAAAATCCTTTGGCGCTGCGAGTAATCCGCCAAACACGACAATCGAGGCACGGCAGACAGCGATCCTGGCCATTCAGTCCATCGAAGGCCTGGCTTTGCAGCATGGCATGCTGCCGGTTACGCTCTTGCGGGAGAGCTGCTCCCCAGAGGCCGAGCGCCTGATCCGCAAACTCGGACGAGTGCCGTATGTGGCCGATCCTTGGCTGCCGGTGACCACCCTCGGCCCTTTGCTGGTCATGGCGCATCACAATCCGCGCGCGGCGGACTTGTGGGGGGTGCCGCCGTTTTTGACGATCCGCGTACTCATCACGCAGGAGCAGTATCAAAACACCCGCCAGGACTTGGTGCAGCGTTTCGGCCAGATGCCCATCTCACAGTCAAATGTGATGGAGCAGTTGCAGGCGCCGGTGTTCAAGGATCTGGGCCTGGAGGGTTCGTTTAACTGGCTTCTGGAAAAGTATCCCTACGAGCCGGCCGAGGTTACCAAGCTCAAAGGCTTCTACGAGGCGCAGAAAGGCAAGACGGACAAGCTGGGCATCACTCACTTCAATGTGGTGCAGCGGAACATGGGCGTCGCCCTGCAGCATCTCGTCAGCGGCAGCCGGACGCTGGTTTACAGCGCCACCGAGGCGCAGCGCCAGACTTTTTTCCCCATCCCGCTGCTGGAGCGCCACAACGTCTATCCGCTGTACATTGGCAAGCACGTCGTGTTTCTGCTCAGCGAAAGCACCGACTGTTATGCGTTCGAGGACGAATGGCTCTCAATGGGCCATCCATCGATCAAGATCATCCCGGTGCTGGCGGATCTGGCGGGCATTCGCGACGCGATCAACCGCGCCGGTGCCACGTTTGATCCCAGCGCCGTCGCGTCAATGGAGGGCGCGAACCTCTCCGTGGCCGATGACGCCAGCGTCGTCGAAATTTCTCCCGAGGACATGGCGCGGATCAATCCACAGAACCCCAATCACGAGGCCGAGCAACTCGTGCAATGGGCGCTTTTCACCGCCATCCGCTGCCGTGCCTCCGACTTGCATCTGGAGAAGTTCTACAGCTTCACACGCTTCCGCGCCCGCATGGATGGCACGATGAAGACGATCATGACGGCGCCGGAGAGCCAGTTGAACCGCTACGTCGCCCTCATCAAGAACTACGCCGGGATGAACCAGAGCCGGCAGGAGTGCCAGGACGGCCGCATGGCGCTCTCCATCGGCCGCCGCCGGGTGGATGTTCGCGTCGCCACCGTGCCGACGCGTCGTGAGTTCCAGAAGGTCATCATGCGCTTCCTCGACAAGCAGGACGGCGTGAAGCGGCTCTCGGACTTCAATCTTTCCCAACGACAGATCGACATCCTGACGCGCACCATGCAGCGCGACCAGGGTCTCGTGCTCGTCACAGGTCCGACCGGTTCCGGTAAAACGACCACGCTCTACGCGCTGCTCAACAGCGTGAACGACGAGGGAGTGAACATTCAGACCATCGAAGACCCGATCGAATACGAGATCGAGGGCATCAACCAGACGCAGACGAACAACGCCCGCGGGCTCGATTTCGCCAATGGACTGCGCGCCTTGCTTCGTGCCGACCCGGACATCATTCTGATTGGTGAATCACGTGACGCGGAAACCGCGATGGCCGCTGTGAACGCCTCACTCACCGGCCACCTGGTGCTCACCACACTGCATGCGAATGATTCGCTCCGCGCCGTCTCCCGTCTGATGTCGATGGGGGTCGAAAAATACCTTCTGGCGGACTCACTCGCGCTAAGCCAGGCGCAGCGTCTTGCGCGCCGACTGTGTAATTACTGCAAAAAGCCCATGCAGGCACCCCAGGACATTCAGGAACTGCTCGCGAAGCAAGCAGTCATTACCCAGCCGCTCACCACCCCCATTTTCACCGCCAGCGGCTGCGACGAGTGCCACGGCACGGGCTACGCCGGCCGCGTGGCTCTCATGGAGTTGTGCGAGGTGAACAACGAATTGCGCGACCTTATTGAAGAAGGCGCGCCGCTCAGTGCCATGCGTGCTGCCGCGTTCAAAGGCGGTTTCCGCTCGCTCTACCAGGAAGGACTTCAGCAGGTCATCGGCGGCCACACCTCGCTCGATGAGATCAAATGCCTCAGCTACACCGCCATGTGAGCTTTCCCTGCAATTTCCTCAATCATCATCTGCCATGTCCCAGACCACTCAACTACTGCCCCGAGAGTTTGCCTCACGCGCCATCGCCCGCGTGTTGATCGTCGATGACGAGCCGCATGTCCTGGCCGTGGGGAAGGCCGTGCTTGAAGCACACGGATTCGAGGCGACGGGCGCTCGGACGGGCGAGGAAGCGCTGGAGATCGTGCGCAACGGTGTCGAGGAAGGGAGGCGTTTCACCGCCGCCATTCTCGATCTCACGATGCCTGGTGGAGCCTCCGGCTTCGAGGTGCTTGAATGGTTGCGCACCTGCGATCCACACCTGCCGGTCATCGCCTGTAGCGGCTATTTTCAGGAGGATGTGAAGGATCTTTGCCAGGCCATCGGATTTGCCGATGTGCTGCACAAGCCTTTCAACCTCGAAAGTCTCTGTCTGGCCGTGCGGCGCGCCTTGATGCAGGAAAATGATACCCCCGGAACAGCCCCGGTCACACGGGCTGAAGTCATGTCATGAGATTCAACTTCCAGATCGCCAATCGCTTCACCCTGCTGGGCATGTTTGCCGTCGTGGTCGGGGCAGGGGCGACCGCAGCCGGATTCATCTGGCAGGAATTCATTACGCTGCGTTTTGTGCAGAGCTCCTATCTCGGTGCCGTGGTTCTCGCCGGTCAGATGGAATTGAACCGCCAGGCGCTCAGCGAACGTGAAATGACCGGCGTCGCTCCCTTGAACTGGGAGAATGAGACTCGGATGCGCATGCGGCTCCAAACGGTGGAGATTCCTCCCGTCCTCCAAAGTCTCGGCCTCGAGGTCGAGGTGGTCGCGCCGAGCCAGGCCGCCGCAGGCTCTGGTGCTATGCCTATTGCCAAGTCGCCCCCCATCTCCATTCTTCCCATCTGCCAGAAATGCGCGATCGAGGAGCCTGAGCCGGCGCGGATGCAGAACCTTATTTATCGCGTCATGGCGGGGAGTTCCCTCGTGATGGACGACACGAGCGACAGCCGCAGCCTTGAGATCAATGGCAGCGACCACTGGATCATCAGCGCCGCCCCGCTTTACAGCAGCGGCGGGCACGTGGTTGGTGCCTTCATTGCGCGACAGCCGCTCGTGCAGTTGCGTCATCTCTTCAACTCTCAGCGCCTCATGGTCCCGATCCTCGGCGCTTGTGCCGGCCTACTGCTCGCCGTCTTCAGCTTCTACATCATCGGCAGGCGAATCACGAAGAAAACGCGTGCCCTGGTCGAGGCCTTCCGCGCCATGCGTTCCGGCAACCTCAACGCCCGGGTGCCTGCCAACGGTTTTGACGACCTCGACCTCGTGCAGGAGGAGTTCAACGCCATGATCTCTCACGTGCAGGAGGAGGATCACCGCAAGCACACCCTGCTCATCGAATACGAGGGCGCCAAACGCCAAGCTGAGACCGCCACTGCCGCGAAGGGCAATTTCCTGGCCAACATGAGCCATGAGATCCGCACGCCGATGAACGGCATCATCGGCACCACCTCGCTGCTCATCGAGATGGGCCTCGACCCCGAACAGGAGGAACTCGTCCGCATGATTCGTTCCTCCGGCGAGTCGTTGCTGCACGTCATCAATGACATCCTCGACTTCTCCAAGCTCGAGTCCGCCAAAATGGACATCGAAAAACTGCCCGTGGACATCGAAAAGCTGCTCGGCGAGACCACCGACGTCTTTTCCCACAAGGCTGCCGAGAAAAACATCGAGCTCAATGTCCACATCGACGCCGCCCTGCCGCGCAAGGTCATGGGCGACTTCCAGCGCATCAAGCAGATCCTCGTCAACCTCGTCGGCAACGCCATCAAGTTCACCGAGAAGGGCGAAATCTTGCTGCTTGTCCGCCAAGTCGCCCGCCAGACGCCGCAGGGGGACAAAACGCTCCTCCATTTCTCCGTGCGTGACACTGGCATCGGTATTCCGGCGGAAAAAATCGGGCAACTTTTCCAGGCGTTCAATCAGGCGGACACCTCCACCACACGCAAATATGGCGGCACCGGCCTCGGCCTAGCCATCTCCAAAAAGCTCGTCAAACTCATGAACGGCGAAATCAGCGTCGTCAGCGAGGATGGGAAGGGGTCCGATTTCTTCTTTGAGGTTCCCCTCGTAGTCGCACCCGACGATGAATCCCGCGAGGAGGAGATCGCGTGGCTCGATGTCGTCAAAAACCGGCCGGTTGCCGTTTACAGCGCTCATCCGACCACGCAGCAGGTGCTCAACCAGTCCCTCATGCAATGGGGCATGAGCGTCAGCCTCCTGCGGGATCGTTCGCTCGACGAACTCGACCAGGTGCTCGAAGAGGCCGGGCTCTTCATTCTCGATGTTTCGCGACTGCGCCATGAGGACGCCTTGCCCCTGCTCAATGCAGCGGCCGCCCGTGGTTCAGCCATCATCACCATTATGCCAATCACCAGCGCCAAGCTGGATCGTGAGCGCTGCGTGCCTCCAGCGGGAAGCCGTCACAGCCGTCTTTCCAAGCCTCTGAAACGCCGGGAGCTGCTGCGCACCATGGCAGAGCTCTACCGCATGCCACGCCGTGTGATCCTCGCGCCCATGGTTACCACACCGGCAATGCCACAGTCGTCACTGCCTGGCACTGGCATGCCCATGCTGCGTCCCGCCGGTGCACCGGTCATGGCCTATCCGCATGCCAGCATGCAGCCAGCCGCTGTGTCTGTGCCATCGATGGTGCAACCAGCTGCTTTTGTGACACCTAACATGGCGGGAATGAGCGCCACTCCAGGCGCCTCATCCGCGGACTCCGGTGCCGCACGGGCGGCTGCCGGTGGTCATGATGCCCAGGTTTCCAATTCAACCAACCGGGCCATCGCCAAGGCAGCCAAAGCCGAGGCGGACAACTTCGCCAGCCAAAACCCGGCTCGCATTCTTCTCGTTGAAGACCAGCCTTTGAACCAAAAAATCGCTACCATGCTTCTGCAGCGTTTGGGCTACTCAAAGGTCGATATCGCCAACAATGGCGAAGAAGCCGTCGGCATCGTCGCTCAGGGCAGCTACGACATCGTCTTCATGGACCTGCAAATGCCCGTGATGGGCGGCATCGAGGCCACCCGGCGGATTCGCGGCAATTTCCAGCTCAAACACCAGCCTGCTATCATCGCGATGACCGGCCATGCCCTCACGGGCGTCAAAGAAGAGTGTCGAGAGGCAGGCATGAACGCCTTCCTCACGAAACCAGTCTCCCTCGATGACTTCCGCAGGGTGATCCCACCAGCGCTCGCTGTCGAGGCTTCCCAGATTCCCATGAGTCTCTGAATGTAACGCTTTTAGCGTTTGACTTGCGTTCCGGTTTCAAGCTGCCATAGGTCCGGGATGCGACGCCCTTGGATTAAAGTTGAAACCGCCACACCGGACAAACCGGAGATCTGTGCCATCGCCACCGGCCTTCGCATGGATGAAGATGCAGTGATCGGGAAACTAGTTCGTCTCTGGTCGTGGGTGGAGGTCAATCGTGTTGCTGCCAACGATTTAGGCGTTACTAAAGAGTTTCTCGACAAGCTCGTGGGCCGCAAGGGGTTCGCCAATGCCTTGGTCGCTTGCGGATGGTTGTTGGACAACGACGGTCGACTCAGCTTGCGCAATCTCGAACGCCATAATGGCGGCAGCGCTAAGGTGCGTGCTCTGACTGCTCAGCGGGTCGCGTTACATCGGAGTAGAAAGCGAATTGCACCGCCTCAGGACGTTTCTGAAACGTTACATGTTCAAGAAGGCAAGCCGGCCGATGCTCCAGATATCAATAATGACACAAGTGTTAAAAGGGACGATAAAACATTGTCCGACAATGAACGGTTGGATGTCAATCACGGCGTCGAAGCTTCGCAGGTTGGTGTTCCACTTGTTCAACCTCAGTCCGAGACCATCGTCGATGAATTGCCAGCCAAAAAGCAGCGTTCCAAAGCTGGGCATGATGCCGATCAGCCTCTGCTGTTCTAAAAATACTCGGCCGATAAGGGAAAGGCTCGAGGTTAGTCTGCTTGATCATCCATGGGCTGACTACAGGTACCCGAAATCGGCTTTTTGGAACGCTTTGAGGAGCTGACTTCGCGCTTCTTTTCGTTACTGAGCGGCCAGGGCGGCGGCGGCTTTGGCCTTGGCGGCTTCGGCCTTTTTGAGGATCTCGTCGGTGCTCGGAAGGCTGGCGAGGACGTCGGCAGGGATGAATCCGTCGCCGACGAGCTTGGTGAGGCACTTTTTGCGTTCGTCGAGGGCCTTGTCGGCGCTGCGCTCCTTGCTGAAGCGGGATTTGAAGGCGGTGCTGCGGTCTTTAAGCGTGGAATAGATGTCGCCCCCGAGGAGCGAGGAGATGTCTACTTTGATTTTTTCGCGTTTGGCCTCGTTTTCGTTCACCTCATCGCCGTTGATGGGGCCGCCCTGATACTTCGGGAACATGATGGCGACCTCCGGGCACACGCGAGAGCAGGCGGGGCAGTTGGTCTTGCAGTTGTCATTGTTCTGGACCTGGATTTTGTTGTCCTCGCTGACGCCATAGACATCAAAAAGGCAGAAACTGAGGCACTGCATGCAGTTCGTGCAGCGCGTGTAGTCGATGACGGGGAACCATGGCTTCCATTTGCCGGGTTCGTTCATCGGTTTGTCGCCCCGGGTCTTTTCGACGAGGGAAACGATGGCGTCGGGTTCGAGGTCGGTGATGTCCCGAGTGTCGATCATGATTTGGCCGGTGACGTCCTCAAGAGCGGGTGCTTTGCCTTCAAACGCACCGAGCACGAGCAGGCTGCGATCATCGTGCGGCACAGGGCTGGCTCCCTGGCCGCTGCGGGTGACGGTGTAGCCTTTGTCGAGCAGGGCCATCATGACCTTGGCGCGGGCTTCAGCCGGGAGGGCGATGCTGCCGGTGCCTTCGTAAAGGATGACGCGGAGCGGACGGTGGGTGTGCGTGATCATTTATGACTTACGATTTGTGATTTATGATTTGAGTAGAGCCTCGGTGACCTCGGTGGCGGTCTGGGTGCGCATGTTGAGGATCTCGGCGTTTTCGGGCAAAGGAGAGCCGGCTTGCTGGAAGAGGCCGCGAACGGCGCGGGGGTAGCAGGCGGCGATGCGGAGGTTGGCGCAACTGGCGATGGCCTGGAGGCGTGGATCGCGATGCGCGGCCATTTCGCAGAGGTCGGCGACGGTCTCAAAGCTGGCCGCAGATTCGCAGAGCTTGCCGAGCACTTCGTTTTTCACGCCGCTGGGGACGACCTGGGCGTAGGCGCAGCGGCAGTAGAGAATGGTCGCGGAAGAGGACAAGGCGCGTGAGGGTGAGAATACCCACGCATTTTGGGCGCGGGCGTGAGCCTGCGCAACTGCCGCTCCGGCGATAAACGACAAAATTCCCCAGAAAGGGTGACGCGGCTAGGTCGTCGTCTTGCGCTCGACGTTGAGGCCCATTTTGCGATACAGCGTCGCGATGGAGACTCCTAGCATGCTGGCGGTCTTTTCGCGGGAACCGCTGTTGTATTTGAGGGTCTCCTGGATGAAGACGCGCTCCTGGGCCTTGATGAAGTCATCGAGCGTGGAGCCGATGGGGAGCTTGGTGAGGCCGGCATTCACCGAAGGGGTAGGCACTTCGATTTGCTGTGTGACCTTGGTGGGCAAGTCGGAGGGCTTGATGCGGTCTCCGTCGGCAAAAGCGCAGGCGCGCTCGATGGCGTTGCGCAGTTCGGAGAGGTTGCCGGGCCAGTTGTATTTTTCAAGGAACTCGACAGCGGCCGGGTCGATGGTTTTGGGCTTGGCTTCCGTGCGCTCGGCGAGTTCTTTGAGGAACTGCTCGACGATGGGCTTGATGTCCTCCCGTCGTTCGCGCAGCGGGGGGATCTTGAGGGGGACGACGGAGAGCTTGTAATAGAGGTCTTCCCGGAACTTGCCGGCTTTCACCGCGTCTTCGAGCGGGACGGTGGTGGAGACAACGAGCCGGAACTCGGCGCTGCTGCCACTGAAGCGGTTCTTTTTCGCTTGGGCTTCGTCGAGGAAGGTATTCAACTGCGATTGGATGCGAGCGGGAAGTTGCGTGACTTCGGTCAGGTGAACGGTGCCGCCCGCGACTCGATTGAAGATGGAATTCTGGCCGAAAAGCTCGGTGTCGAGCGCTTCTTCTGGCATGGCGCTGCACTGAAGTTCCTTGTAAGAGGCGTTGCTGCGTCGGCTGGCTTCATGCAAGGAGCGTGCAACAATGTGTTTTCCCACGCCGAACTCGCCTTCGAGAAGCACGGGGCTGTCATTGTTGGCGACGCGTCGCACGATGTCAAAAATGCGCTGGAGAACGTCACTGTGGCCGATCAGCTTGGAGGAGGAGGCTGAGCGCAGGCTGGCGCTGGGCAGTGAGACAGGGGCGGCGGCAGGTGCTCCACCAGTGGAACCGTTTCGTTGCAGGGCTTGATTGACGGTCTTGATCAGATCGCCGAGGTCGAACGGTTTTGTCAGATAATCGAAGGCCCCAAGTCGCATGGCCTCGACGGCGGTTTCGACGCTGCCATGTCCGGTGACCATGATGACGGCGGTGTTTGGGAACTGATCCCGACACATACTCACGAGGTCGAGACCGTTCACATCACCGATGCGGAGGTCCACAATGACCAGTTCAGGCTGGTTGGCGCGGATGGCGGCGATGCCATCAATACCCGTGGTGCAGCCGAAGACCTGATGGCCAGCGGCCTTGCAGAGCTTGGTCATGAGTTCCAGGATGGCGGCTTCGTCGTCTATGATTACTAGTTTAGCCATATTGTTTTCGTTAAATGAGAGGCACGGTTGATTGTTAAATAAGCTAAACGTCTCGCAGGATTGCGTCAATCCCGGATTCTCAGAAAAGAGAATGCCGCCAAAAGAAGACGGTGAAGGCTTCCAGATCAGCGCTTCTCCATCGCTTCCCGCAGGTATTCCCAAGCCCTGCGGAAATCCTGCTTCATGACATAAAGCGCGGCAATTTCCTGGCGGATGTATGGCGGGGCATTCGGGATGGTGGCGACCTTTTCCAGAGTCCGCAGCGCTCCGTCGATATCGCCTTGGTTCTTCTGAGCTTGGAAGAGGTCGATGCCGCGTCTGGCATCGGTCGGGTTGTAGAGCAGGGCGCGCTCGAGCGCTGGGATGTCTGAACTGGTGCCAGGAGCGGTGCGGACGATGGAGGGCAGGTAGGGGACGACTGTCTGGCAGGCACGTTGAAAGTCGGAATTGCGGGCGTAATGGGCCGCCAAAAGGCGCCAGCCATCATCCCGCCATTTGCGGTTCGTTTCGAGCGCGGAGATCAGGGCGGTTTGATCTCCAAGTTGATACCAGATGTTGAAAAGGCGTTCCCGTTGGGCGGGTTCCAGTCCCTCAAGGTCGGGTTGCTGGAGCAGCAGGCTGCGCAGACAGGGCTCGAACTCCTCGCGGGTTCTTACTTGAATCAAGTACTCCATTTTCAGGCTGGCGGTGGTGGCCAGGCTCCAAAGTGGCTCAAACAGCTCGGGGTGCTGCTTGGCGTGGGCGAGCATCGCCCAGTAGTTATGGCCAGGCCAGCGCTGCAATGTTTCCCGCCAAGGAATGATAGCAAGGGAGGGGGCATAATCGAGCCAGATGACTCCCTCCGTGTAGGCGTACCGTGCGTAATGTGGCTCCAGCACGCGAGAACGTGCGAAATCGTTCAAGGCGTCATTGTGAGGTTGCCCGAGCATGAGCCGGACTCGCGCTCGATCAAAGTACAGGCGAAAATCCATCGGCTTCATCTCGATCGCCTGATCGAGCAGCGGCAAGGCTCCGGCCGGTGATCCCGCGTCAATCAGGATGATGGCGCGATCTCGCAGTGCCTCCGCAGCGCTTGTTCCTGCCAGAGCCGGATGCCCCATGGAAATGGCCGTCCAGGCGCTGCCAAGTGCGAGTGCGGCAACTCCAACACAACGAAAGACCGTCCGCTGAAAGAATCCTGATGCATGTGGCAGTCGGCGGGGCCGGATTGCAATGCCAGCGAGCAGTCCCATCAACAAGGCGTAGGCGAGTCCGTGGTTAGGAACATCACCCAGTCCGTGAATGGCGCCGATCGCGAACACAATGGCAGCGGCATTGCGCAGGCGGCGGTCTTGCATGCCGGATTTGCGCTTCTTCTTCCCGAACCACGGTCCTGTGGCGAGAAAAATCCACAGAAGGAGTAGCAGTCCAGGAAGCACCGTTAGCAGCCCGCCCTCCGCCAACAGCCACAGCAAATCACTCTCAGGATGCAAAAACCGGGCCACAGGTTCTAGGATGCCGCAGAATTGTGGGAAAACGGGATCGAAATTCCCCAGGCCGACTCCTATCCAAGGAGCGTCCAAGGTCATTTTCAGGCACTCGGTGAAAATGTTGCCCCTCCCTTGGCCCGAGGCAAAATTGACCAATCCTTCTTCGGTGAGCCGCTTGGAAATATTGCCTCCAGACATGACCAGCAGCGTGGCAATGATGAAGACCAAAGAAGCGGAGACGGCCATCTTCTGAAAAAAGCCCCGCCGCATGGCGATTGTTCCAAACCAGGTCGTCATGCCAAGGAACAGCAACACCAGGCCGGCCCGCGAGCTGTTCATGAAGATACAAACAGTCGGGACAAGGATGCCGGGCAGGAACAGCAGCCAGAGCCGTGATTTGCGGCGGTGCGCATCGTAGGCGGTCGCCGCGCACAGTACTGCGGTCATCGCGGCGATGCTGCTGATGTGGTTTCGATTGGCGAACGGGCCGAAGCCATGCCCCCAGGCTATCTGGTTTCGCGGCCACCAGGGAATGCTTATCAGCTTGCTGCCCTCGATGATGGAAAGCGCGCACAACAAGATGCCACCCACTGTCAGCGTCTGTATCATCGCCCGTCGCTGGTGGTCCGAAAAGCCGCGGGTTAGACACCATGCGAGCCAGGCGCAGCAAAGGGCAAAAAGCAGCCAAGCCTCGAAAGTGACCGCGGCTTGCGGCGTCAGGGTTTGGGACAGTTCGATGCCCCAGTCAGTCTCCATGGCTTTTCGCCACTGCGGCTTGGCTCCGAACCAGTCGCTGGCAGGCAGAAACATCAGCAATGGCGCGATTAAGGCTCCCAGCAGACTGACAAGAGCAAATTTGGGCATTTTTCTTCGCGGCGCGAAGATCAACAGCACCATGGCCAGCGGGATGGTGATAAGCCCCTTCGACCACGCCTCCCGGCCAGCGCCAAAGAAACAAGCCAGAACGGGCAGCGAGGCAAAAACATACCCCATCCAAGCGGGACCGGGCAATTCATAGCTCCGCTCATGAGATGCCGACTCATCATCCTCGGCATCTTCATCCACGGCTTCCACATGGGTTTGCACCTCGCCTTCATTTGCGAGTAACGGCGGTTTTTCCTCGCCAGTCTCGTCACCGGCCAGGAGAGGGTACTTTTTGTCGGGCAGTTCTTCGTTTTCTTTCATGCCGTGGCTGGGAGCGGGGGAGAAGGGGAGTGCTTGTCGACGCAATCGGGCAAAGCGCCCCATTTTTCCAGGCAGCGTTCGAGCGCTGGGGCGAGAACATCCAGACGCAGGTGCCATTCGCCAGCGTCGGTGTCATCTTTGGGATGGTGAATGATGCACTGGACGTCGCCGCTCAGTTTCAACACCTCCCGGGTGGTGCTGGATCGCGCACGGATACTCAGCCCCATGCGTTCCAGCCCATGCAAGAACAACGCTGAAAAGCCCTCCAGATCCACGCAGCGCTCCACTTCAAATTCCAGCACCCGGCCATAAGCACGGAAAAATTCGCGCTGCCTCTTCCGCTCCAGCACCTCGCTGATCTGCGCACGGAAGTTTCTCCAGCTTCGCACATAGCCGAGGTAGCGCGCCGCCCCCAGAGCCAGCAGAAACAAAAACGCGCCTGCCATTGGCACGGCGATCCCCTTTGCCATCAGGATGCTCAGGCCGGCGAGGCTCAAAACGAGGCACACCGAGTACATGGCCACCAGTGCTCTGCCTTTGCTGTACCCGAGCAGGATCAGGCGGTGATGGATGTGTTCCGCGTCAGCGTTGAAGATCGGGACTCCGCGTATCGCTCTGCGAAGGATCGCGAACAAGGTGTCCAGAATCGGCACTCCGAGCGCGATGACCACCACCAGCAGCGCGCCGATGACGGAGCCCTTGTTCGAAGTAAACAGCGCTACCGAGGCGATGAAAAAGCCGATCAAATAAGCGCCACCATCACCAAGGAAAATCTTCGCCGGAGGCAGGTTGAAGACCAAAAAGCCTGCCAGCGCCCCGGCCATCGCCAAAGACACCACCAACACGTCAGGCTGGTGGCCCAAATGGCCCAGAAACGCCAGAGTGAGGCACAAAAACAAACCAAAACCTCCGGCCAGCCCGTCCATGCCGTCGATCAAGTTGACGATGTTCGGAATGCTGATCAGCCAGATCACCGTCAGTGGCAGGCTCCACCAGCCAAGGGCGATGGCTCCCTCTCCAAATGGGTTGCTCAGCATGTCGATGGAGACGCCGAGCGAGTAGAGGATCATCGCCGTGCCCAGCTGGCCCACCAGTTTCACCTTGGCCCCCAACGCCTTCAAATCATCCACAAAGCCCACGCTGAACATCAGCGCGTTGCACACAGCCACCGGCAGCCACCGGCTCCAGCCCAGCCCTCCGATGTAACCCGCCACCAGGCACGCAAGTCCGGTCGCCAGGAAGATCGGCGCGCCACCGAGACGCGGGATCGCCTTTTCATGCAGTTTCCGTCGTGAATCCGGCTCGTCCAATCCGACGCGTCCGCCACGCTTCAAAATCCACCAAGTGCCGATGGCTGCGACCAGCAGGGTGCCGAAAAAATAACAGGCCATCTCCGCCCACGACACACTCCGGGGCGCCCAAGGGCCCATGAAACTCGTTTCAGGCGGGGAGTCGAACATGTGAAGGTGGTCTGGACGGAAAGAAGCACAGCATAGACGTTGCGAATCAACCGTTCAAGACATCACCACCAAAGAACTCGTGGCTTTCATCCCCGGCAGATCGCTTCTTGCACTTTTCTTCGGCCGCTTTCACCATCGCCGATGCTTTCAGACACCATCGCCGCCATTTCCACCGCCCTGGGCGAGGCTGCGATCAGTGTCGTGCGCATGTCGGGCCCGCAGGCGCTCCAGGTGGCCGCAAAAACCTTCAAACTGCCCCCCAAACTTGCCCCGCGCCTTGCGCATCTCGCTCACGCAGTCGATGCCGGCGGCACCGCCTTCGATCACGGCCTGCTGCTGCACTTCAAAGGCCCCGCCAGCTACACGGGAGAAGATGTCATCGAATTCCACGGCCACGGCGGCGTTCTCGTCACCCAGCGTGTGCTTGAGCGCCTGTTCGCCTGCGGTGCGCGTGCTGCTGAACCCGGCGAATTCACTCAGCGAGCCTTCTTGAACGGCAAAATGGACCTCACTCAGGCCGAGGCGGTCATGGATCTCATTCATGCGCAGAGCACACTCGCCCTGCGTGCCGCGAATGAGCAGCTTGGCGGTGCCATCGGGCGTGAAGCAACCGCGATGCAGCAGGAAATCATCCCCGTGCTCGCCCACATCGAGGCCTACATCGACTTTCCGGAGGAAGACATCTCGCCTGAAACCGGGGCTGATCTCCTCAAGCGCATCGACGCCGTGCTCCTGCGTGCAGAAAAACTCATCGCCACCTCCGAGCAGGGGCGCATCCTGCGTCACGGAGCGCGCACCGTGATCTCCGGCGCGCCGAATGTCGGTAAAAGCAGCCTACTCAACCTTCTCCTCGGCTTCGAGCGTGCCATCGTCAGCCCCACGGCCGGCACCACCCGCGACACCATTGAGGAGATCATCCAAGTGCACGGCATCCCGCTGCGTCTCGTCGATACCGCCGGGCTGCGCGACTCGGACGACGACATCGAGCGAGTCGGCATCCAGCGCACCGAACGCGAACTCGACCGCGCCGACCTCGTCATCGAGGTCGTTGATGGAAGTGATGCAGGCACTCCTGACCGCAATCAGCGCCTCACGCTGCCCCCCGAACTCGCCCGCCGCCGCATCCTGGTCCTCAACAAAGCCGACCTCGGCATCCACTCGGATTGGAAAAGCGAATCCAACGCCATCGCGCTCTCCTGCGTCACCGGCGAAGGCATCGAAGCCCTCCGCGATGCTATCCGCGCCATCATCGCGAATGCCGGCCCGCTCGCCGCCGATCATCCCGTCGCCATCAACGCTCGCCACAAAGCCGCCTTCGAACGCAGTGCCGACCGCCTCCGGGCCGCACGTACCGCCCTCGAACGCCACGAAGCTCCCGAATTCATCGCCCTCGAAATCCGCGAAGCCCTCCACGCCCTCGGCGATGTCATCGGCCAGGTCGATGTCGAGCGCATCCTCGACGTCATCTTCTCCACCTTCTGCATAGGAAAGTGACAGCCGCACCGTTAGACTCCCTAGCACTGACCGCACTGCTCCTAACTCATCACCTCTCACCTTTTCCCATGAACCGCCGCGCCTTCTTCTCCACCACCGCCGCCTCCGCTGCGCTCACCGCTCTCTCATCACGAGTCAGTGCCCAGACCATCGCCAAAGCCGCCGCTGATCCCGCCTACGTCATCAAGAACAAGGGCATCAAGCACACCCTCATGGGCTGGTGCTGGAAGCCGATGGACACCTTGGAACTGGCAAAGCATGCCAAGGCCATCGGCCTCGTCGGCATCGAGGGCATTGATTCGAAGCTCTACCCTGAGGTGAAGAAGCTCGGGCTCGACATCTCCCTCGTAGGCAGCCACGGCTTTGGCAAAGGCCCCTGCAATCCCGAGTTTCACGACGAGGTCGTCACGAAACTGACCGATTCCATCAACCTCGCTGCCGATGTCGGCTGCAAGAAGGTCATCACCTTCACCGGCATGAAGTTCGAGGGAATAGACCGAGACAAAGCCATCGACGCCTGCCTCTCCACATGGAAGGAAGTGCTCCCGCTCGCCGAAAAGAAGGGCATCACCCTCGTCCTAGAGCATCTGAACTCCCGCGACAGCTCCCACCCGATGAAAGGCCACCCCGGCTACTTTGGAGACGACGTGGACTTCTGCGTCGATCTCATCAAGCAGATCGGCAGCCCGAACTTCAAGCTGCTCTTCGACATTTACCACGTCAGCATCATGAACGGCGACATCATCCGCCGCCTGCGCCTCCACAAGGACTACATCGGCCACCTCCACACCGCCGGCAATCCTGGCCGCTGCGAGCTCGACGAGCACCAGGAGATCAACTACCCCGCCGTCATGCAGGCCGTCCTCGAAATTGGCTACCACGACTTCGTCGCCCACGAATTCATCCCCACTTGGGACGATCCCATCCTCGCCCTGCGCCATGCCGCGATGGTTTGTGATGTGTGAGGCGATGCGGGACTGAGAATTGGCCGAAAAAACAAAAAGAAAGGAAAAGGGCAGGATCCGATCAGGTCTTTTCGCCTCTTACCTCCTTTTCGGCAAAAGCCAGTGATCCGTCCCTGATGCCTGCTGACGCCTTGCTGCGTGTGCGATACTCGTTAGCGTTCTCACGAAATGCCCCACGAAACCATCCAGACCCTCCTTCGCTCCGAATCCCCTCGTTCCGGCATCCTCGCCCGCGGCTGGGTGCGCACGAAGCGTGATTCGAAGGCCTGCTCCTTCCTCGAAATCACCGACGGCTCCTGCTTCAAGGGCCTGCAAGTCGTCGTCGATGCCACGCTGCCGACCGCCGAGTTGCTCCCGCGCATCCTCACCGGAGCCTCCGTCGAGATCGTGGGCGACTTGATCGCATCACCCGCTGCCGGTCAGAAGTGGGAAGTCCAGGCCAAAGAGGTCAAACTGCTCGGTGAGGCCGATGCGACCTACCCGCTGCAAAAGAAAGGCCACACACCCGAGTTCCTCCGCACCATTGCCCATCTGCGTCCGCGCACGAACCTCTTTGGAAGCGTCTTCCGCGTGCGCAGCAAGATGGCCTTCGCCGTGCATCGCTTCTTTCAGGAGCGCGGCTTCTTCTACGTCCACACGCCCATCATCACCAGCAGCGACTGCGAAGGGGCGGGGGAGATGTTCCAAGTGACCACGCTGAAGCCGAACACGCCCACGAAGCCCGAGCAGGACTTCTTCGGCCGTCCCACCTACCTCACCGTCAGCGGCCAGCTTCAGGGCGAGGCCTTTGCCTGCGCCCTCGGCAACATCTACACCTTCGGCCCGACCTTCCGCGCCGAGAACAGCAACACCACCCGCCACGCCGCCGAGTTTTGGATGATCGAGCCCGAAATGGCCTTCTACGACCTTTTCGACGACATGACGCTCGCCGAAGAAAACGTGCGCTACCTCGTGCAGGCCATGTTTGACGAGTGCGCGGACGAATTGGAGTTTTTCAACAAGTTCATCGACAAAGGACTCGTCGCGCGATTGCAGCAAACCCTCGCCAAACCCTTCGAGCGCATCAGCTACACCGACGCGGTCGATATTTTGCTCAAATCGGGTCGCAGCTTCGAAAATCCTGTCGTCTGGGGCGAAGGCCTGCAAACCGAGCACGAGCGCTTTTTGGCCGAGGAGCACGTCAAAGGCCCGGTGACCATCTTCAACTACCCGAAAGGCATCAAACCCTTCTACATGCGCCAAAACGACGACGGCAAGACCGCCGCCGCCATGGACTTGCTTGTCCCCGGCATCGGCGAAATCGTTGGTGGCAGCCAGCGCGAGGAGCGACTCGATGTTTTGGAGTCGCTGATGGCCGCGCAGGGCCTGGAACCCGAAAACTACGCCTGGTACGCCGACCTCCGCCGCTACGGCAGCGTCCCTCACGCCGGCTACGGCCTTGGCTTCGAGCGCCTGCTCATGTTCGTCACCGGAGTTCCCAACATCCGCGACGTCATTCCGTTTGCTCGCACCCCGGGACATGCGGCGTATTGAAAGGAGCGCGGACCTCCGAGTCCGCAGCACTCCGCAAACACCTCACCCCCCGTTCCCCCCAATGACGAATGCAAAAGGCACACTGACGATTGGTTCGCACTGCCGTTTGTTCGCGCTCCTGCTGCTGCTTTCGTCATTCGTCATTCGTCATTCCTCATTCGCTCAAACCGGCCTGCAAATCCAACTCGTCTCCGAACCCACCGCCATCGTTCCCGGCAAGCCCTTCACCGTCGGTCTCTGGCTCCAGCATGATCGCGGCTGGCACACCTACTGGCGCTTTCCGGGCATTGTCGGCGTGCCGACGCAGGTGAAATGGTCGCTGCCGAAAGGCTGGAAGGCTGGCGAACTCCTCTATCCCGAGCCGGAGCGCACGCTCATGTTCAAGATCAAGGCGCAGGGCTTTGATCGCGATGTCATGCTGCGCGCGGAGATCACCCCGCCGTCAAATCTGAAGGTCGGGGAGCAGATCACGCTGGCTGGCAAGGCCTCGTGGATGTGCTGCGGCAATTCCTGTCATCCAGGTTCGATGGATCTCTCTCTCACCCTGCCTGTGGCGGAGAGTTTCGCCCTCAATGAGAAATGGCACAAGTTGCTCGATGCAGAACGCGCACACGCCGAACAGCGCAGCGACGCGTGGAGTTCCAGCGTTGTTGAGAGAGGCCAGACCCTCACGCTTCAGTTGAAACCCGCCTCCGCCACCGCCCGCGTGAGCAAGAACCAGCGTGAGGCCGGGAAAATCATCGTTTTCACCGAAGACGGCTGGTTCGACACCGACAAGCCGCAGACGATTCAGCGCCAGGACGACGGCAGCCTCACCATCACCCTGATCAAGGCCGACGCCTATGTCGGCAGCAAGCCCCCCGGAACCTTGCGCGCCATCCTGCGCAACGACGAGGGCTGGGTGAAAGACGCGGACTGGCGTTGCCTCCAGATTGAGCCGAAGATCGAGCGCGGCGATTGATTCCAGCGGCATCTGGGTCGCAAGACTCGGCGCCTGAGGTTTCCAAAACTCGCCCGAGCCTCAAGGACGCGCCAGCAAAGTAGCCCTCTTGCTCCGCAAGAGGAGCCCGAGGCCTTCTCTGCCTCCCCAGCCCGCGAGAGGCGTCAACGCTTCTGCCTACCCCAAGCTCATTTGCTCTCGCGGAGCGAGTGGAGGGCTTTGCTTCCCCGAATCGGTCACATCGCGTGTTATTTTTCACCCTCCAATATACGGATGCCGCATGTTATTGTCCGTTTTTGTTGCCCTATTCCGCCATTTGCGGGTAAAACCACGCCATGACGTCGCCCTCACCGTACTTTTCCGACACTTTTGTGGCCTATAAAGGTGCTGGCAAACCGACAGAAGTGTTTCCCATCTGAATTGTTCTCCAAAGAGTTTGGCCTCTCTGGCTGTCCGTCGAAGATCGGCACCGTGCAGCCCGCAAACCGTGCCGCCTTTTGCTGGAAGCGTTGGTTTGATTCTTTGGTTCCGTCTCCGGGCCATACGAACTCAGTGATGATTCGTTTTGCTTCTTCCAACTCTTCTTGGAGTTGGACTATCTTGATTGCACGTTTGTCGAGTAGGTTCATAAGAATGGAGAACAAGACGGTCATCCCAACGGAGACCCGCCTTGCTGTTGAGTTTTAGGGTTGCTTGTGGGTTGATTCAGTATCGTGCTGGTGCTCTCGGTCTCCGTGGGATACCTCAGCGTTCTGCCTGACCTCCCAGTTCGAGCAGCCAGTCACGTCAATGCGTTTTTCGTAGCCATATTCAGCCCCGAAGTTTGTCGTCAGCCACACGTCACCCATTCGCGAGCAGCCGATGCAGCGG